>WNGO01001834.1_pt1 | contig 13636 bp, 11 predicted proteins | sample 5400511 | NCBI WGS metagenome assembly WNGO01 (sample SAMN13153380, study PRJNA577476) | soil metagenome | isolation source: 20 cm soil or saprolite under Garry oak tree replicate 2 | place: USA:California | collected 2016-06-15
CCTTGGAGCCGATGTTGCCGTCGATCCACTCCATGCTCGCGCCCGCCTGGACCACGGCCCGCTTGGTGACCAGGTTGTAGACGTTGTTCGACCAGTTCTGGATGGTGGTGTAGCGGCAGTGGGCGCCGGCCTTGACGATGATCTCCACCACCGCCGAGTGCAGCGAGTCGGAGGAGTAGACCGGCGCGGTGCAGCCCTCGACGTAGTGGACGTGGGCGCCCTCGTCCACGATGATCAGCGTCCGCTCGAACTGGCCCATGTTCTCGGTGTTGATCCGGAAGTAGGCCTGCAGCGGGATCTCCACCTGCACGCCCTTGGGCACGTAGATGAAGCTGCCGCCGGACCACACCGCGGTGTTCAGCGCGGCGAACTTGTTGTCGCCGACCGGGATCACGGTCGCGAAGTACTCCTGGAACAGCTCCGGGTGCTCGCGCAGCGCCGTGTCGGTGTCCAGGAACAGGACGCCCTTGTCCTCCAGGTCCTCGCGGATCTTGTGATACACGACCTCGGACTCGTACTGCGCCGCGACGCCGGCGATCAGGCGCTGCTTTTCCGCCTCCGGGATGCCGAGCTTGTCGTAGGTGCTCTTGATGTCGGCCGGCAGCTCGTCCCAGCTGGCCGCCTGCTTCTCGGTCGAGCGGACGAAGTACTTGATGTGGCCGAAATCGATGCCGGACAGGTCCGAGCCCCAGCCGGGCATGGGCTTGCGCCCGAACAGCTTCAGGCCCTTCAGCCGCAGATCCAGCATCCACCCGGGCTCGTTCTTCTTGGCCGAGATGTCGCGGACGACCTCCTCGGACAGGCCACGGCGCGCGGACTCACCCGCCGCGTCCGAGTCGGCCCAGCCGAACTTGTAACGATCAAGCCCCTCGAGTTCGGGGTGTGCGGTCGTCGTCATGCGGAGACGCCTCCGGACTCAGTTGTAGCGGTGTTGGTGGTGGATGTGGTCGTGGTGCGGGTCTGGACAAGGGACTGGTCGGTCACGTGCGTGGTGCAGATGCCGTCGCCGTGGGCGATGGTGGCCAGCCGCTGCACCGGGGTGCCGAGCAGGCGGCCGAACGCCTCCGTCTCCGCCTCGCACAGCTGCGGAAACTCGGCGGCCACGTGGGCGACCGGGCAGTGATGCTGGCAGAGCTGCTCTCCCCCGGCCAGCACGGTGAGGGCCGGGCCGTGGGCGCCGGACGGCACGGGGCCGCTGGCGGGCGCGCCGATCGCCGAGGCGGCGTAACCGTCGGCGGACAGCGCCTCGGCCAGCGCCTGGACCTTGGCGCCCGGGTCGGCCGATGCCATCACCGGCCGGTACCGGCGCTCCAGCTCGGCCACCTGGCGCCGGGCGAACTCCGCGACCGCGTCCGGCCCGGCCACCTCGGCCAGGAACCGCAGGGCGCCGGAGGCGAGGTCGTCGTAGGCGTGCTCGAACGCGCTCCGCCCGGCGTCTGTGATCACGAAGAGCTTGGCCGGGCGGCCGCGGCCGCGGCTGGCGGGGCGCCGCGCGCTGCGGACCTCGATCATGCCGCCGGCCAGCAGGCCGTCGAGATGTCGGCGGACCGCGGCTGGCGTAAGCCCGAGCCGCGTGCTCAGCGCGGCCGCGCTGACCGGCCCGTTCTCCAGGATGAGGCGGGCTATCCTGGCCCGGGTGCTGCGCTCGCCGCCGATCTGCGCGTGGGCGCCTGCGGGCACGCCGCCGCCGGCGGCCGCACCGATGGTGCCGGCCGTCTGGGAGACAGCGTTAATCATGCCCACGTATTTCACAACATCAGTGTGGCGTAAATCCATGCCCGTCCGCAAACGTTCTCGCCGATGACCTGGATCACATGGCGATGCTGTGCTTCCGCGCCACCCGCCGCTCGTGCACGGTTAACCGGCCGCGTTGGTGCCGGGTTGGCGGCTCCGGCCGGCTGGGACGCTCCGGCGCCTGCCCCCAATGGGACACCTAGCTGACCCGGGTGAGCGTCAGCCGTGAGCCGTTCCAGACGCGGGTGCCGGTGGCGTTGGAGGTGCCCTGGCTCCACCACAACCCCATCGGCCCGTCCGTGCCGGGGTAGATCATCCCGTGGATCGCCAGCGCGGCCTGATGGGCGGCGGACGTGCCGTACGTACAGGCGATCTTGGTGGGGGCCTGGGCGCTGGTCTCGTGGTCCACCTCCACGTTGGCGGTATTCCAGTACGCCGGCACATACCAGTCGATCTCCGTGTTGGACGGTCCCAGCAGGGAGAACATGAAGAACCCGGCCCTGTTCGCACCCGAGTAGATGATGTGGCAGTCGATCGTCCAGGCTGAGCCCGCCGGCATGGATGGCGTCTGCAAATAGGGATCGACCGATGGGGTCGCGCTGCTGGCGCGGCTGACGAACCCCGCGGGCAGCACACGCGGCCCCGGGTAGGCGCCGATCAGCGTCGGGCGCGCCGCGCCGGCGCTGACTAGCGCGTCCAGCCGCTGCGATGTGTCGTAGGCATTCTCTGACGTCACCAGAACCACTCCTTCACGCGGCGTCGGGATGATCACCGGTCGTTAGACCTTCGGAGTCTGAAGGTCTATTGCGCCCAGCATCCCCCCGCGCTTCCCGCGCGGCGAGGCCTGGGCGGCGGGCTTTGGCGACCCGGCGGATGCGGCTGCTCATGACGGGGCCTGGCCCAGTTCGGGCTGAACTGGTCCCTTACACGCCCGCTAAGGAGCTTCCCCGCCCTCCTGGTCGGCGGTCGTCATTTCCTGGCTGGCCACTACTTCCGGGCTGGCCACGGTGCCGTGGCTGGCCGGGGTCGCGGGCCGGACGGGCCGGGTGGGCCGGGTGGGCGTGGCCAGGAATCCCCGGAGCAGGGCGCCGGTGCCGTCGAGGTGCTCGGCCACCGCGCAGCGCGCGCGCTCCGGGTCGCCCACCAGGATCGCATCGACGATGGCGGTGTGCTGCTGGGCGGTGTGCACGATGTTGTGCTTCAGCACCGGGATCGCGTTCAGCAGGTCGTTGAGCCGCATCCGGGCGTCGGCGCAGGCGGCGGCGAGCAGGGTGGAGCCGGTGAGTTCCGCGATCGCCAGGTGGAACAGCGTGTCGAGCCGCCGGTAGTCCCCCGGGGTGGCCTTGTTGACCGCGGCCAGCCGCTCGAGCAGGACCTCGCGGCCGCGGTCGCCTTCGGCGGCGGCCAGGACCAGGGCGGCGCCGGTCTCGAGCGCCATCCGGAACGCCAGCGCATCGGCGAGCTGGGCGGAATCCGCCAGCGCGATCCGGCGTGCCTCTCCCGGATCGGGCGCGGGCCTGATGTAGGTCACGAAGGTGCCGCCGAACCGGCCGCGCCGCGATTCGACATAGCCCGCCTGCTGCAGCGCCCGGATGGCCTCACGCAGCGTGATCCGGCTGACCCCCAGCAGGCCAGCCAGCTCCCGCTCGGCCGGGAACCGGTCCCCGGGCGGGATCACCCCCAGCTTGATCACGGACAGCAGGCGCTCGACCGTCTCCTCGAAGGCGTTGCCCGCCCGCACCGGGCCGAGCAGGGAGGTGAACTCACCCCCGGCCGTCGCGGCGGCTGCCTCCGGCCCGGTCGGGCGGGCGGGAACGGGTGCCACCCCGGGAGCGGACCGCCTGCCTGGCCACTGGGGTTTCCGGGGCACCGGGTAATTCCGCCTCAGGTCTTGACATGACCGGCACTCTAACCGTCAATGGTCTGATAATAAACCATTGGGCCCACGGCTGCCTGCTCAAGCGGCTGGGCGCGACACCGGCATCATCACCCTGACCTACGTCTCGGGGCTTGACGTAAGGAGCATTCGTGTCGGTCAACGAACAAGCGGTCCCCGAAGCACTCGACGCAGACCAGAAACGTCTCCACGAGCTTGGCTACGCCCAGGAGCTCATGCGGCGCATGTCCGGGTTCTCCAACTTCGCCGTCTCCTTCACCATCATCTCGATCCTGTCCGGCTGCCTGACCCTCTACGGGTTCGGCATGCTCACCGGCGGGCCGGTCCTGATCGTCTGGGGCTGGCCGTTCGTGGGGATCATGACCCTGTTCGTCGGCCTGGCCATGGCCGAGGTGTGCTCCAGCTTCCCAACCGCGGGCGGGCTGTACTACTGGGCGGCCAAGCTGGCCCCGCAGAAGAGCGCGCCCGTCTGGTCCTGGTTCACCGGCTGGTTCAACTTCCTCGGCCAGGTCGCGGTGACGGCCGGCATCGACTTCGGCGCCGCGTTCTTCGTTCATGCGCTGCTCAGCCTGACGTTCAACCTCAGCACTGCGCACTGGGTCACGATCGTCATCTACGCGGTCATCCTGTTCGTGCACGGCATGCTGAACCAGTTCGGCATCCGGCTGGTCGCGCTGCTGAACGACATCAGCGTGTGGTGGCACATCTTCGGCGTGCTAATCATCGTCGCCGTGCTGGCCTTCGTGCCGTCGCACCACCAGTCGGCCAGCTTTGTCTTCGGGCACTTCTACAACGGAACCGGCCTGGTCGTCCCCACCTTCTACATCGTGCTGATCGGCCTGCTCCTGGCGCAGTACACCTTCACCGGCTACGACGCCTCGGCGCACATGACCGAGGAGACCCGCGACGCTGCCACCGCGGGCCCGCGCGGCATCGTGATGTCGATCTTGGTGTCGCTGGTCGCCGGCTGGGTGCTGCTGATCGGCGTCACCTTCGCGATCCAGAACTACACCAGCGAAGTCGGCTCCGCGACCGGCGTGCCGCCCGCCCAGATCTTCCTCGACGCGATCGGGAAGACCGGCGCGGAGCTGCTGTTGCTGATCGTGTGCGTCGCCCAGCTGTTCTGCGGCATGTCGTCGGTGACCGCCAACTCCCGGATGATCTACGCCTTCTCCCGTGACGGCGCGCTGCCGTTCTCGAGCTTCTGGCACCGGGTGAACCACCGCACCAGGACCCCGACCAACGCGATCTGGCTCGCCGCCGGCGGCGCGCTCATCCTCGGGCTGCCCTACCTGTGGAACTACGCCGCCTACGCGGCCGTGACCTCCATCGCGGTTATCGGCCTGTACATCGCCTACGTGACGCCGACCTTCCTGCGGCTGCGCCGCGGCGAGGAATTCAAGCGCGGCCCCTGGCACCTGGGCCGGTGGAGCTACGTCGTCGGCTGGATCGCCGTCACCTGGGTGGTGATCATCACGATCCTGTTCATGCTGCCGCAGGTCGGGCCGATCACCTTCACCACCTTCAACTACGCCGTGATCGCGGTGCTCGTGGTCATCGGCTTCGCCGGGATCTACTGGCTGGTTTCCGCGAGGCACTGGTTCAAGGGACCGAAGGTCCAGGGCACAGCCGAGGAGCTGGCCGCGATCGAGCGCGAGCTCACGACCTGACGAAGGGACACCAGCACCGTGCTCCATGCCGACGCGCGCAGCGGCCGGCGCGGCCTGCTCACGCTTGAGCAGCTGCGCGTCGAGGTGGGCGAGGGCACGATCGACACGGTCGTGCTCGCCTTCACCGACATGCAGGGGCGCCTGCAGGGCAAGCGCCTGTCCGCCGAGTTCTTCCTCGAAGAGGTGGTCCACCACCACGCGGAGGGCTGCAACTACCTCCTCGCGGTGGACGTGGAGATGAACACGGTGGACGGGTACGCGATGTCCTCGTGGGAGCGCGGGTACGGGGACTTCGTCCTCGTACCCGCGCTGGCCACGATGCGGCGGATGCCGTGGCACGAGGCGTCCGTCCTGGTCATCGCCGACCTCGCGTGGCAGGACGGCAGCCCGGTGGTCGCCTCGCCCCGCCAGATCCTCCGGGCCCAGGTGCGGCGGCTGGCCAAACGCGGCTGGACCGCGCTGGCCGGCACCGAGCTGGAGTTCTGCCTCTTCAACGACTCCTACGAGCAGGCACAGGCCAGCGGCTGGCGCGACCTCACCCCCGCGAACCAGTACAACGTCGACTACTCCATCCTCGGCACCGGGCGGGTGGAGCCGCTGATGCGCAAGATCCGGCTGGGCATGGCGGGCGCGGGCATGTACGTCGAGTCGTCCAAGGGCGAATGCAACCTCGGCCAGCACGAGATCGCGTTCCGCTATGCCGACGCGCTGACCACCTGCGACAACCACTCGATCTACAAGACGGGGGCGAAGGAGATCGCCGCCGCGGACGGCATGAGCATCACCTTCATGGCCAAGCCGAACAACCGTGAGGGCAACTCCTGCCACATCCATCTCTCGCTGCGGGACTCGGCCGGGAAGGCGGTGCTCGCCGGGGACGGGCAGCACGGCCTGTCGCAGCTCGGCGAGCATTTCCTGGCCGGCCAGCTCGCCGGGCTGCGCGAGCTCGTGCTGTTCCACGCGCCCAACGTCAACTCCTACAAGCGGTATGTGCCGGGCAGTTTCGCCCCGACCGCGATCCGTTGGGGCGTGGACAACCGGACCTGCTCCATGCGTCTGGTCGGTCACTCCCCGCCCTCGCTGCGGGTGGAGAACCGGGTTCCCGGCGGCGACGTGAATCCCTACCTCGCGGTCGCGGCGATGATCGCGGCCGGCCTGGAGGGCATCGAGAAGGAACTGCCGCTGGAGCCGGCGCTGGCGGGCAACGCATACAGTGACCCGGGCCCACGCGTGCCGGCCACGCTGCGGGACGGCCTGGCGGAATGGGAGAAGAGCCAGCTCGCCCGCCAGGCGTTCGGCGATGAAGTGGTCGAGCATTACGCGAACGGCGCCCGGGTAGAGCTGGTGGCGTTCGACGCCGCGGTCACCGACTGGGAGCTGCGGCGCGGCTTCGAGCGATTCTGAGCGGCAGGAGATCAGGCGCAGGCATGTCCACCTTCACAGTGCTGAACCCGGCGACCGAGGAGACCGTCGCCACCGTGCCATCCACGTCGGCGGAGGAGACCGACGCGGCGATCGCCCGCGCGGTGGCCGCCCAGGCGGCCTGGCGAGCGGTCGCGCCCGGCGAACGGGCCGCGCTGCTGCGGGCCTTCGCCGACGCGGTGGACGCCCATAACGAGGAGCTGGCCGGTCTCGAGGTGGCCGGCAGCGGGCACCCGGTGGGCCAGGCCCGGTGGGAAGCGGGCAACGTACGGGACGTCCTGCGCTACTACTCGGCGGCGCCGGAGCGCCTGTGCGGCAAGCAGATCCCGGTTCCCGGCGGCGTCAACGTGACCTTCCAGGAGCCGGTCGGCGTCGTCGGCCTGATCGTGCCGTGGAACTTCCCCATGCCCATCCTCGGCTGGGGGCTCGGCCCGGCGCTGGCGGCCGGCAACCCGGTGATCGCCAAGCCGGCCGAGCGGACGCCGCTGACCGCGATCCGGATCGGCGAGCTCGCCCGCGAGGCGGGCCTGCCGGACGGGGTGTTCCAGGTCCTGCCGGGCAAGGGCTCGGTGGTGGGCCAGCGGCTGGTCGACCACGAGCACGTCCGCAAGATCGTGTTCACCGGCTCCACCGAGGTCGGCCAGCAGATCATGGCCGGCTGCGCCCGGCAGGTGAAGCGGCTCACGCTGGAACTCGGCGGCAAGAGCGCGAACATCGTGTTCGCCGACGCCGACCTGGAGCGGGCGGCCGCCGCCGCGCCGCAGGCGGTCTTCGACAACGCCGGCCAGGACTGCTGCGCCCGGTCGCGCATCCTGGTCCAGCGCAGCGTGTTCGACAAGTTCATGGAGATGCTCGAGCCGGCCGTCAAGCGGGTAGCGGTCGGCGACCCGGCCCGCCCGGACACCGAGATGGGCCCGCTCATCTCGGCCGAGCACCTGGCCCGCGTCGCCTCCTACGTGCCGCCGGACGCCCCGGTCGCGTTCCGGGGCCAGGCGCCCGCAGGCCCCGGCTACTGGTTCGCGCCCACGGTGCTGGCGCCGGTGCGCCCGGACTACCCCGCCTACACCGAGGAGGTTTTCGGGCCGGTGGTGGCGGTGGTCCCGTTCGAGGACGAGGCGGACGCGGTGAAGATCGCCAATGACACCCCCTACGGGCTGTCCGGGTCGATCTGGACGCAGAACCTGGGCCGCGCGCTGCGGGTGGCGCGGGCGGTCGAGACCGGCAACCTGTCGGTCAACTCGCATTCCTCCGTCCGCTACTGGACCCCGTTCGGCGGCTTCAAGCAGTCCGGGCTGGGCCGTGAGCTGGGGCCGGACGCCCTGGACGCGTTCACCGAGACCAAGAACGTCTTCATCGCAACCGACGAATGAGACACGCAGGAGTGATCGCACAGTGACCGCAGACCGGGCGGCCGGGGAATGACCGCACCCATGCAACGCCTGCTGGACCGGGTCGCCGTGGTGACGGGGGGCGGGAGCGGCATCGGGCTGGCCACCGCCCGCCGGCTGGCCGCCGAGGGGGCCAAGGTCGCCGTCGTCGACCTCGACGGCGAGACCGGGAAGGCGGCCGCCGATGAGGTCGGCGGCCTGTCCGTCCAGGCCGACGTGACGTCCGAGGACGACGTCGCCGCGATGTACGACGCCACGCTGGGCGCCTTCGGCCGCATCGACATCGCGTTCAACAACGCGGGAATCTCGCCGCCCGACGACGACTCCATCCTCGTCACCGGCATGGAGGCCTGGCGCCGGGTGCAGGAGGTCAACCTCACCTCCGTCTACCTGTGCTGCAAGCACGTCATCCCGCACATGCAGGCGCGGGGCGGCGGCTCCATCATCAACACCGCCTCCTTCGTCGCGGTGCTGGGCTCGGCCACCTCGCAGATCTCCTACAGCGCCTCCAAGGGAGGCGTGCTCGCGATGAGCCGGGAGCTCGGCGTGCAGTTCGCGCGGGAGGGGATCCGGGTGAACGCGCTCTGCCCGGGCCCGGTCAACACGCCGCTGCTGCAGGAGCTGTTCGCCGCCGACCCGGAGCGCGCGGCGCGCCGGCTGGTGCACGTGCCGATGGGGCGGTTCGCCGAGCCGGAGGAGATCGCCGCCGCGGTCGCCTTCCTCGCCAGCGACGACGCGTCGTTCGTCACCGCCGCCACCTTCCTCGTCGACGGTGGCATCTCCAGCGCCTACGTGACGCCACTGTGAGCCCTCGGTCGCCCTCGAACCAGCCACGCGTGACGCCACAGGCGCCGGGCCACAGTGCTGGCTGGCGCGCCGCCGGCACGACCCAGCGTCAGCGATGTCCCGGAGCCCAGGACCCGCCTCCCGAAGCGCTAGCCTGCACGCCTCCGGCACGACGCCCGGCGAGGGAGGCAATGAAATGAGTGCGCCGGTTATCGGGCTGTCCACCTACACCGAGCCGGCCCGGTGGGCCGCCTGGCAGGCCCCGGCCGCGCTGCTGCCTACCAGCTACATCGACCAGGTCACCGAGGCGGGCGGTGTCCCCCTGCTGCTGCCGCCGGTGCCCGGTATCGCGCGGGCCCTGGGCCGCCTGGACGGGCTGATCCTCACCGGCGGCGGCGACCTCGACCCGGCCGGCTATGGCGCCGAGCCGGACCCCCGGACCAGCCGCGTCCACCCCGAGCGCGATCAGGCGGAGCTGGAGCTGCTCGCGGGCGCGCTGGCCGACGGGCTGCCGATCCTCGGCATCTGCCGCGGGATGCAGCTGATCAACGTGGCCCGTGGCGGGACCCTGTACCAGGATCTCCCGGCCGAGGCCGGGCACCGGCCCACACCCGGCACGTTCGGGTCGCACCCGGTGCGCCTCGCTGCCGGGAGCCAGCTCATCTCCATCCTGCAGCCGGATGGCGGCCACGCCGAGCTCACGCTGAACGTGCCGACCGCCCATCACCAGGGCATCGCCCGGCTCGGCGACGGGCTCGTCCCCGTCGCCTGGGCGCAGGACGGCCTCATCGAGGCGGTCGAACTGCCGCCCGGGACGGGCCAGCACTCTTTCATGCTGGCGGTGCAGTGGCATCCCGAGGCCGGCCATGACCGGCAGCTGGTGTCCGCGCTGGTCGCGGCGGCGGCCGACGGTCCGGAGCCCGGGGCCCCGGCCGGGAGGGCCAGCCAGGCTGCGGATCGCCGCTTATCCCCGTGGCAGAGCATCTACACTCGCGAGCGTGAACACCTCCCCCGCCGTCGAGGTCCACGACCTCGTCAAACGGTACGGAAGGATCACGGCGGTGGACGGCCTGTCGCTGTCCGCCGAGCGGGGCGCCGTAACGGCGGTGCTGGGCCCGAACGGGGCGGGCAAGACCAGCACGGTGGAGATATGCGAGGGCTACCGCCGCCCTGACGCGGGCACGGTGTCGGTGCTCGGCCTGGACCCGGTGGCCGACGCCCGCAGGCTGCGGCCCCGGGTGGGGGTGATGCTCCAGTCCGGGGGGATCCCGCCCGCCGTGCGGCCCGGTGAGTACCTGCGGGTGATGGCGAACTTCCACGCCCACCCCCTCGACCCGGCCGACCTGCTCGACCGGCTCGGCCTGGCCGCCCACGCCCGGACGCCGTTCAAGCGCCTGTCCGGAGGCCAGCAGCAGCGGCTGTCCCTCGCCGCCGCCGTCATCGGCCGCCCGGAGCTGGTTTTCCTCGACGAGCCCACGGCCGGGCTGGACCCGCAGGCGCGCCACGCCACCTGGGACCTGATCGGCGGGCTGCGTGCCTCGGGAGCAACCGTGATCCTCACCACGCACCACATGGACGAGGCGGAACGCCTCGCGGACTGGGTGGCCATCGTCGATCACGGGCGCCTGGTCGCCGAGGGAACCACGGCCGACCTGACCGGCACCGCGGGCCAGCTGCGGTTCCGGGCCGAGCCCGGCCTGGACACCGACGGGCTGCTCGCCGCGCTGGCGCCGGGCGCCGCCGCCAAGGAGTCCCCGGCCGGCCACTACCTGGTCGAGGTCCACGACCGGGTCGACCCGCAGCTGGTCGCGGCCGTGACCGCCTGGTGCGCCGAGCACGGCGTGCTCGCCCAGGATCTGCGGATCGAGAGCCGTACGCTGGAAGACGTGTTCCTCGAGCTCACCGGCCGTGAGCTGCGGTCATGACCGAGAACCGTGAGCTGGCCGCGGCCGCCGTCCCGGCCGCCCCGGCGTGGCCGCCGCCCGCGCCGGGCGCTGCGCCGCTGCCCGCGATGATCACCACGCAGGCGGTGCTGGAGACCCGCACCACCCTGCGCAACGGCGAGCAGCTGCTGCTGACCCTGTTCATCCCGGTGCTGCTGCTGGTCGCGTTCACGCTGGAGCCGCTGGTCAAGTCCGAGGGCCGGCGGGTGGACTTCCTGGTCCCGGGCATCATCGCGCTGGCCGTGATGTCCACCGCCTTCACCAGCCAGGCCATCGCGACCGGGTTCGAGCGCCGGTACGGGGTGCTCAAGCGGCTCGGGGCCACGCCGCTCACCCGGGGCGGGCTGATCACCGCCAAGACCCTCAGCGTGATCGCCATCGAGCTCATGCAGGTAGTGATCATCACCGTGGTGGGGCTGGCCCTGGGCTGGCACCCGCGCGGCGGCCCGGCGGGGGCGGTATGGGTGGTGGCCCTGGTGCTGGCCGGCACCGCCGCGTTCAGCGGGCTCGGGCTGCTGCTGGCGGGCACGCTGCGCGCCGAGGCCACGCTGGCGGCGGCCAACCTGATCTACCTGATCCTGCTCGGCGTGGGCGGGATCATCTTCCCGCTCACCAAGTTCCCCGACGGGGCCCGCCCCGTGCTGACCCTGCTGCCCTCCGGCGCCCTGTCCGACGGGCTCCGCTCGGTGCTGCAGCACGGCGCCGGGGCACCCGTGCGTGACCTGGCCGTGCTCGTGGTGTGGGCGACAGCGGCCATCGCACTCGCCGCCCGGACGTTCCGCTGGGAGTAGACGGCCGCCGCTCGGGCCGGGGCCCGGCCTCCCCGGCCCACCCGGCCGGGGAAGCCGCATCCGGGGCCCGCCCCGCGCCACCCGTACCCACGGAGCCCCGGGCGCCTGTCGCGCTGCTCGGGTCCGTGCCGCCGTCCGTGCTCGTCCTCACGGGGGTCGTCTCGGTGCAGGTCGGCGCCGGCCTCGCGGCCCGCCTGTTCACGCAGATCCCGCCCGCCGCCGTCACCGCGCTCCGTCTGTGGACCGCGGCGGCGCTGATGGCCGTGGCCGGCGCGCGGCCGCTGCGGCAGAGCCTGGCGGGCCTGGTGTCGCGGCGGTCATGGCGGGACGCGGCTGTGGTGGCCGCCTTCGGGCTGACCCTCGCGGTCATGAACTACTCGATCTACCAGGCTTTCGCCCGGATTCCGCTCGGGATCGCGGTCACCATTGAGTTCCTTGGCCCGCTCGCGGTCGCCGTCGTCACCTCGCGCCGGCTCATCGACCTGCTCTGGATAACCCTGGCCGGGGCGGGAGTCGCGCTGCTCACCGGGGCCGGGAGCCTGGCCGGCGGCGGCCACGGCACCGACCTCGTGGGCCTGGCGTTCGCGCTGCTGGCCGGCGCCGCCTGGGCCGCGTACATCATCCTCAGCCGCGCCACCGGGCGGCGCTTCCCCGGCGCGTCCGGCCTGACGATCGCGATGCTCGTCGCCGCGGTCGTCATCGTCCCGGTCGGGGTCACGGCCGGGCGGGGGGCACTGCTGCGTCCCGGCATCCTCGCGACCGGGCTGGCCATCGGGCTGCTGTCGTCGATCATCCCCTACACGCTGGAACTGGAAGCGCTCCGGCGGGTGCCCGCCCGGGTGTTCGGCATCTGGATGAGCCTGGAGCCGGCGGTTGCCGCCCTGGTGGGGCTGACCATGCTGGGCCAGGCGCTGGCGGTCAGCGAGTGGGCTGCGATCGTCTGCGTGATGGTCGCCTGCGCGGGCGCGGCCCGGGGCAGTGCGCGGTCACCGCAGGCCCCGCAGGCGTGAGGAGGGCAAGCGCCAGGAAGTGCCCGCGAGGGAGGCAACGAGGCCCGGCTCCCGTGGTGCTTGCCGGCGCGCCTCCTGTACGACCAGGCGAAGCGCCCGCGAGGGAGGGAAGGAGACAGGTGCGAAGAGGCCGGGCCGCTCCTACGATTGGGGACGTGCCAGCCGACCCGAACGCGCCGCCGCCCGCCCCGCGGGGCGCCGGTGGCGCGGCTGTGCTCCGCCGCTGGGCCGATGCCGTCTGGGCTCCCAGCCCGGTGTCCATGCGGCGGATCGCGCTGGCGGGGGTGATTTCCACCGCCGGCATCATCGTGACGGGCGCGGCCGTGCGACTGAGCAAGTCCGGGCTCGGCTGCCCGGACTGGCCGCAGTGCACCCGCGGCAGCCTGATCGCCGCGCACACGCGCGGCGACCCTATGTTCCACACCTGGATCGAATTCGGCAACCGGCTGGTGACCGTGCTCGTCACCATCGTCGCGGTGGCGGTGCTCGTCGCGGCCTGGCGGTTCCGGCCCGGTGGGCCGGGTACCCGGCGCCGGCCCGACCTGGTCTGGCTGGCCGCCGTGCAGCCCGCCGGCGTGGTGGCGCAGATCGTGCTCGGCGGGATCGTGGTGCTGACCGACCTCAACCCGGCCCTGGTGTCGCTGCACTTCGTGGTGTCGGTCGCGGTCGTGGCGGCCGCGGTGGCGCTGCACGTCAAGTGCACCGAGGGCACCGCGCCCGCGCGATCGCTGGTCCGGCCCGACCTGCGCCTGCTGGCCTGTGGCGTGGTGGTGGTGACGGCGGTGATGCTCGCCGCCGGAACCGTGGTCACCGGAACCGGGCCGCTGGCCGGCGCCGGCGCGGTCCCGCGCTACCACCTGCCGCTGACCGGCGTCACCCAGTTCCACTCCGACATCGGCTGGCTGCTGGGCGGGCTCGCCGTGCCGCTGGTGGTGGGGCTGCGCCTGACCAGGGCGCCGGCCCGGGCGATGCGGCTGGGCTGGATCCTGCTCGGC
>WNGO01004176.1_pt1 | contig 13631 bp, 15 predicted proteins | sample 5400511 | NCBI WGS metagenome assembly WNGO01 (sample SAMN13153380, study PRJNA577476) | soil metagenome | isolation source: 20 cm soil or saprolite under Garry oak tree replicate 2 | place: USA:California | collected 2016-06-15
ATGTCCGTTACGACCGCCACCACCGCTGGGCAAATCGCCTGCTTGGATTGACGCCGATGAAACGTCCACCGAGCGAATACATCCGCGAGTATTTCTACTGGGGCTTCCAATTCGACCGCGTCGGCGTCGAGCTGCGTCACAAGATCAACGTCGGCCGTTTGATGTGGGGCTCCGACTTTCCCCACCAAGAATCCGACTGGCCCGAGTCGTTGCGCATCATTGACAAAAACTTCGACGGCGTGCCGGAAGAAGAAAAATACAAAATGGTTTGCGGCAACGCCGCGAAGTTCTTCCACCTACAGTCTTCGTGACCTTCGTGTGCTTCGTGTTTGAAAGCCGATTTGGCGAATTGCGCAGCCATCACTGCACCAGCGCAAGTCCCGTTGGCAGCCATCTCTGATTTCATCAAGCTTCCTTCTCAATGCGTCCACGAACCACGATCACGTTCTCAGGAGTAATCCATGGCTGAACCCACGATCATCTGTCCGCAGTGTAAAACCGAGATCAAACTGACCGAATCTCTTGCCGCGCCCTTGCTCGAATCCGTGCGGCGCGATTACGAGCAGCGCTTGTCGCAAAAAGATGCCGACATGACCAAACGCGAACAAGCGATTACCGAACGTGCCCAATCTCTCGAAAAGGCCAAAGCGACCCTTGACCAGCAAGTCGCCCAAAAACTTCAGCAGGAACGTTTCCGCATAGCCGCCGAAGAACAGCAGAAAGCCAAGCTCACGCTCGGCAATGACCTCGATCAAAAAGTGAAGGAAATTAACAATCTCCAAGAGGTTCTGAAACAAAGAGATACAAAGCTCGCGGAGGCGCAAAAAACCCAAGCCGAGTTGATTCGCAAGCAACGTGAATTAGATGACGCCAAGCGAGAATTGGATCTAACCATCGAAAAGCGTGTTCAAGCCGATCTCGGCGCCGAACGGGACAAAGCTAAAAGAGAAGCTGAAGAAGAATTAAAACTCAAGGTGATGGAAAAAGATCAAACCATCACGGCCATGCAAAAACAGATCGAGGACTTGAGGCGGCGCGCCGAGCAGGGCTCGCAGCAACTTCAAGGAGAAGTTCAAGAAATGGAGCTGGAAGCGTTGCTCACGGCTAAATTTCCCCGCGACACGATCCAGCCGGTGCCCAAAGGCGAGTTCGGTGGCGACGTGCTCCAACGCGTCATCGGACCACTCAATCAAGTTTGCGGCACCATTCTTTGGGAATGCAAACGGACCAAAAATTGGAGCGATGGCTGGTTGTCCAAGCTCCGTGAAGATCAGCGGGCGGCCAAAGCCGAAGTGGCGGTGATCATCAGCCAGGCCCTACCTAAGGAAGTCGAAGCGTTCGGCTTCCTTGAAGGCGTGTGGATCGCCGACCCGAAAGTGACGCTGCCGGTGGCATTTTCTCTGCGTCAAACTTTGATTGAAGTCGCCACCGCGCGCCAAGCTTCAGAAGGCCAGCAAACCAAAATGGAAATGGTCTACGGCTATCTAACTGGTCCGCGCTTTCGTCAACGAGTTCAGGCGATTGTCGAAGCATTCTCATCCATGAAAGAAGATCTTGATCGGGAGAAAAAAGCCATCACTCGCCAGTGGGCCAAGCGCGAAGAACAGATCGACCGCGTTATGCAAGCGACGGTCGGAATGTACGGCGACCTCCAAGGTATCGCCGGAAAAACTTTGCAGGAAATTGAGGGTCTGGAGTTTCAAGAAGCGTTGGAGTCGCCAGCGCAAGATGAAGATGAAGATAATGAAGCCAACCGCCAGGAAGCGCTATTCAAGGTGAAATGAACGGGAAAACCGTCGAAGCATGATTCAATAACGCTCTGACCTCAGCCAATGGCCACGATCGTTATCGAAACACGAATCCATGCGCCCATCGAGCTGTGCTTCGATCTCGCGCGCGACGTCAGCGCTCACGCAGAATCAGCCGCATTCACTTCCGAACGCGTCCTTGAACCGGGACGAACACAGGGCTTGCTCGAAATCGGCGACATCGTTGCCTTCGAAGGCCGCCACTTTGGTATGACGCAGCGATTTGTCGCTCGGATAACCGCACTCGACCGCCCTACCCGCTTTGTCGATGAAATGGTTGAGGGCACGTTCAAACGATTGCGCCACGTGCACGAATTTGAATTCAACGATGGCACGACGATTATGCGAGACACGTTGAATTGGGTAACTCCGTTCAACGTCGTTGGTCGTCTCGCCGATTTGCTCTTTCTACGCCGCCACATGCGCTGGTTTGTTACGCGGAAACAGCGCGCACTCAAACGCATCGCCGAAGAGCGCGCAAAATCCCTGGCGCGGTAAACGATTAACTGGCATCTAGAGGGCTTCTAAAAAAGGGTCGGAATGCTTCGACTGGCTCGGCACGACGATATCTCATTCAATCCAACCTCCGCACCGTTTGCCCTGAGGCTTTCGAAGAGTGAACGTGGGTTTGAGCAACCTGCTAAGCCTGCTCCCGCCAGCAATTCCGCTTGACCGAAAAATTCAATGTACCTATTGTTCTCGCGGGTGGCATTCGACCAGAACATGCGGCGCGCCGCCATCTATTTATTTCCTGCGCTCGGATTGAAAGGCAGGCACTTTATGATTTCCAGTTTCACGCCGTTCGTGTCACTCGGCGTTTGCCTGATGCTGGCGAATTCCACGGGCGCGGAGACGATCCGGACCGCGGTGCCGCGCGCAAGCCTTAACTATCTTTCAATTTACGTCGCCGAAGCCAAAAGTTTTTTCAAAGACGAAGGTCTGGAAAACGAAACCATCGTCATCGGCGGCCCCGCCGCCATCGCGGCGGTCGTGAGCGGCAATGTCGACTTCAGCGGCGCCGGCGGCAGTGGTCTGCGTGCCGCGGCCAAGGGAGCAGAGCTGAAGGCGATTTTGTACCAGACGGAGAAAGTCACCTGGTTTTTTGTCGTGCATCCGAGCATCAAACAAGTCGCGGATCTCAAAGGTAAGAAAATCGGCGTCGGCCTGATCGGTGACAGCGAGGATCGTTTCTCGACGATGTTTGTCGAACGGAACGGCCTTTCAGCCAAGGACATTACGCGCATTCCGATGGGCACCAGCTCCGGCGCGCGTATCGCGGCTATCAAAACCGGCTCGCTCCAGGCCGCGGTGCTCGATCCCGGCGGCATGATCGTGGCGGAGAGAGAAGGATTACATTCACTAGCGTTCTTGGGCGATTTATTTCCCTTACCATTCCAAGGCTACGTCGTCACCGACAAGAAGATCGCAGAAAACCCCGCGCAGATTAAACGCTGGGTCCGCGCCATGGTTCGCTCCCTGATGTTCCTGCGTGAACACCCCGAAGAGTCGTCGGACATCGGCATAAAGAAACTTCAGTTGGGCAACATCAATCGCGCCATGCTCGTCGAAGCGACCAAGGCTTACACACGCGCATTCGTTCCCGGCGTGCCCGGTGTTCCGTCGCCGGAAGGAATCAAAAATATCCTGGAATACGAGATTCGCGTGCCGATGAACATGGCCGCGCCGCTCCCCGTACAGCGCGTCTTGGACCTCCGATTTGTCGAAGAGGTCAGAAAAGAATTGGAGCAGAAAGGGTTTGGCAAATAATTTCCTTTCAAGCTTGGCGAACGAAGAATTGACCGTGTCGCAATCGAAGAAGTCGAATCCTTAGCCCGTGAAGTTGTCTAACAACCGGCAGATGTCGTCGAGAGCATGAAACGATTGTTCAAACAATGACATTCACCTTCCCTCGTTTGAAAACGTCAGATCGGGCGTTGTGAAACCTCTTGATTTTCCAGCCTAGCCGGCGGTACCCTCGTTTCCATGGATACTTCAATCGTCACCTGTTCCCCCGATGTTATGGGAGGCACACCGGTATTCACGGGGACTCGCGTACCGGTCCAAACTCTCATCGACTATTTAGAGGGAGGAGAAACCATTGATGACTTCCTCGACGGTTTTCCGACCGTTACCCGCGATCAAGTCATCTCCTTCTTGAAAGAGGCCAAAGACCGCGTGGTGGCCGCCGCTTCGTGAAAATCCTCCTCGATGAATGCATCGACCGTCGATTCGCTCGCGATCTCACCGGGCATGAAGTCCAAACCGTTCCTCAAATGATGGGCGGGCATAAAGAACGGCGAACTTCTCACGCTCGCTCAGGCATTATTCGATGTTTTCGTGACGGTCGATCGCAATCTTTCGTTTCAACAAAATCTTTCGCGTTACGATATCGCCGTCGTTGTACTCCGCTGTCGCACCAATCGATTGCGTGATTTACAGGCTTTCGTACCGGAATTGCTCACCTCACTACCGCTAGCAAAACGCCGTGATGTACTTTGGCTTGATATGGCAAAGTAATCATTCCGAGCCAGAGAGCGAAAGCTGAATATCGATCCGGTCGGCGGTGAGGAACTACAAACATTAGCCCGCGATGTGATCACGCAACCCGTGGACGTAGACGAGCGGATAAACAAGAGGCTGCTGGAAAAGTAGCATTCATGGCTCCCATTCATTGCGGGAGTTATACACTGACCGGCGTGTTCCCGAATCGCAGTCTTCCTATTTGACAATCAGTTAAATGACTGGGTAGTTTCGTGTCGTCATGATTTCTAATTATTCTAGTATCAGTATACTCAATCGTTACGTGTCATCCATACGTATGGCTCCATTCCGTTCATGGCAGTCGGTGATTATCGCGCTCCTGCTCTCGCTTGTCGCTGGAGCGAGTCACGCCGCGGTGAGCAGAGCGTGGGTCACACTCACTAATTGCCAGTATGTCGCTACCAAGGATGGGGACGGCGACAGTTTTCGCGTGCGCAGCGGCATGAACGAGTTCAGTTTGCGGCTTTACTACGTGGACGCGCCGGAGACCACGTTAACTTACGGGGAGCGAGTGCACCAGCAGAGTGAACATTACGGCATCACGTTGGACGAGACCTTGAAGACCGGAGCCAAAGCCAGAGAGCGGGTACGGGAGCTTTTACGAGAGTCGTTCACCGTACACACGCGCTGGGCGAGCGCGGCTGGACGCGGGCGGGAGCCTCGTTATTACGGCTTGGTCGAGGTCGGCGGCAAGAGTTTGGCGGAGGTGTTGGTCAGCGAGGGACTGGCGCAGGTCAAGGGCGTCGCTCCGAATCTGCCGAGTGGCGAGAAAGCATCGGCGTATATGAAGCGGTTGGACGATTTGGAGCACAAGGCGCGGCAGAAGCGACTCGGCGCATGGGCTAAGGCACCCGAAGATAAGAAAGAGAAGGACGAAAAATGACGCCTAACAGGATCGGTCGAGCGAACCGCGGCAGTGCTCGAATGTTTGTCTCAATATAGAATCGGCACGCGGTAGTTTCCGATGTCCTCTCGATCGCTCCGACTGCCCGGTGCTTTCTAACACCACTGGGAGGACTGCGTGATGAATACCCACGATGATTTTCCCTTGGAAGGCCGTTGTACCTGCGGCGCGGTGCGTTATCGAATGACGACTAGGCCGTTATTTGTTCACTGCTGTCATTGCCGCTGGTGTCAGCGGGAAACCGGCGCGTCTTTTGCGCTCAACGCCCTGATCGAAGCTGACCGCGTGATTGTGCTGAAGGGCGTCCCGGAGGTCGTGAACACCCCGTCGAACAGTGGAAAGGGCCAGAAGATATCCCGCTGTCCACAGTGCCGCATCGCTCTATGGAGCAATTACGCGGGAGCAGGCGACGCCATTCGCTTTGTGCGCGTCGGCACCCTCGAAGACCCCGATCGCCTGCCGCCCGACATTCATATCTATACCTCATCGAAGCAGCCCTGGGTTGTACTTCCACCGACGATACCCGCGGTGGAAGAATACTACGAGCGCGCCAAGTATTGGCCGAAGGATAGTTTGGAACGCCGCCGGGTCTTGCTCGCCGCTGCGTCCGGCGCTTAGCCAAGCGCCCTCGGCACCGTCGAGGTCGTTGAACGGATGAAACGATTGTCAGGGGGATAATATTCACGTGACCCGATTTCGGTCGCGAAATTGTGCCAGTCGTATTTGACAAATCTTTTAGTGACCAAGTAAATTTACTGCTATGCCTGCGCTTTTTTTGAGTGGCGAAGTGGAATTTCCGGACGTCGAATAAATGTCGGTGAAAACAGATCGCAGTGCGAAGCCAACGGTAATAGAAAAATTATGGTGTGAATCGATCCGATGCTGATTACCGTCTTGTGCGCTTTACCGTGACGTAATATCGTCTCGAAGCGTCACCTAATGCAAATTCCGCTTTCTCTTCCACTAGGCCCATGCTGGGAGCTCGAGGATCGCAGGATCAACAGCACCACGTTCCTGCAAGCGCTCGCTGCAACTTTTCCAGAGGCAACCAGCGCATTTTTCGAGGGCTCATCGGTCGCCCCGAATATCGTCAACATTTTCGAGCGGCACATTGATCCCGGTCCCTATTTACCCAAGCCGCAAACGATCTGGTCAACCGGTCGCATTCGCCAGTTCCGGTGTCGCTTTACGTCCGCGCTATGTGATGAGTTGGCCAGCGCTTCGCTGCATCATGCCGAGCCGGAACTCTTTGACCACCTCTTTCTCTACGCGGACGACGTGCCATTATTGGAGTGGCCGGATGCCTTCTCAAACTGTATGTGGATAGCCCGCCCCATACCGGAGTCGCGGATCAAGGCTTTCGCCGGCAGTCTAGGTGTAAAGTATCGGTGGGCAAATGGCAGCTAACCAACTCCTCGCGGCGGCTTCCGCGTGAGTCGACAGTAGTCAACCGAATTGCCGGCTCGAGGCATTTCATGACAAACTCTGATCTATCCCTACAGCTAGCGCGACGCGCGGACGCTGCCACGCTCGCCAAAATGTCTCGGGTCTTAATTGAGTATGGTTTGCAATGGAAATGGACGGCGAAGCGCGTCGAAGCAAGCATTCGCGCCGCCAATGTCAACGTTCTCGTCGCACGAATTAACGATCGAATAGTTGGCTTTGCGATCATGCGCTACGGCGACGACGATGCACATTTAGACCTTCTCGCCGTGGCGCCGGCGTATCAGCGATTGGGTATCGCGCGCCAACTTCTGAGATGGCTGGAGAAATGCGCCTTGGTCGCGGGAATCTTCAAAGTCGAGTTAGAAGTACGCGCAAACAACGATGGAGCGCGGCTCTTTTACGAACGCATGGGGTACCGCCCGCTAACTCACCTTCCCGGATACTACCAAGGCACTGAAGCGGCGCTCCGGATGAGCCGAGATCTGTCATGCAATTCTGGCTCGTCATTGCGAGAGACGTAAAACATCTCCGAAGTTAACAGGCAACGAAGCGATTTAGAAGTAGGAGTCAGCAATGGATTATGGCGCACATCTTCCCGTCATTGACTTCGGAAACCAGGGATTTTCCTTAGAGGGTCTGTCCGCGTACGTGCGAGTCGCGCGGGACTTGGGGTTTAAGGCCGTCTCGACCAATGATCATTTGATTCATTCTCGCCCGTGGCTCGATGCACCGAGCGCTCTCGCGGCAATCCTCTCCCACAGCGGAAACATGGCGGTCGGGACCAGTATCGTATTGTCGGTGGTGCGTGGTCCAGTGCAGTTGGCCAAAACATTTGCCGCTATCGACATACTCTCCAACGGTCGGCTAATCGTCGGCATCGGACCTGGGTCTTCAGCGCGCGACTATGAGATCGTCGGTCTGAACTATGAGGAACGCTGGAAACGATTCGACGAAGCTATTCAGGTTCTGCGATCTCTTTGGAATGGCGACGGCGTTGGCTTCACCGGACGTTTTTACTCCACGGTAGGCATCGATCTCGAACCCAAACCGTTGCAGAAACCAACTCCGCCGATCTGGATCGGCAGTTGGGGCTCGGACGTCGGCCTGCGCCGGGTGGCGCGGCTTGGAGATGGATGGCTTGCTTCCGCCTATAACACGCTGCCAGATCAATTCGCCGCGGCGTTAGCAAAGCTCAAGGACCAGCTCAAAATCTACGGCAAAGATCCGGTGAGCTTTCCCAACGCGCTTGCGACCATGTTTATGTACATCACCGAAGACAAGTCTGCGGCCGAGAGAGTTTTGACGCAAACTCTCGCGACTTTTCTGCATCGCCCGGTCGAGCAACTGCGCGAGCGGCTCCTCATCGGTCCGCCGGAAGTCTGCGCCGAAAAGCTCGCGGCCTACAAAGCCGCCGGTGTTCAGCGGGTTTTCATATGGCCGATCAAAGATGAGATCGAACAGTTGACAATCTTCCAGAAGAACGTGGCGCCGCTCGTCAACGTGTGAAACGGCATTGCGAGATGATCACGCTTGATCTCGTCAAGCCGCAGAATGCCATGATCTTCAAGCACGTTCGCCTTCGCGCCTTGCAAGACACGCCAACTGCTTTTAGTTCCGCCTATGCGGACGAATCCCAGCTCACCGACGCTGACTGGGTGAAACGCGCATCGCAATGGAGCACTGATGGATCAACCGCATACCTTGCAATAGACACCGCCATCCCGTGCGGCATCGCCGGCGGCTTTCTCGATAAGGACGACTCGACCCGCGCGCACTTAGCGTCCATGTGGGTGGCGCCGAGTCATCGCCGTTCGGGAATCGGCAGCAAATTGGTCAACGCGATTTTCGCTTGGGCTCATGCCAACGGCGCGCGTACTTTGCAGTTGATCGTGACGAGCAACAACGATACCGCCATTAATTTCTACAAGCGCCTCGGCTTCACGCTCACGGGAAAAACCGCACCGTACCGAAACAACCCTGCTCTAAACGATCTTGAAATGATCCGTTCAATTTCCTCATAGCCGGTTTGCCAACATCTGCTCCAATTGATTGACAGCCCTTTCTGCGCGGACGTATAGTTCCAGCAGTTTTGCTAGCGCAGCCGTCGCTTATTCAATTATTTTCGGAGGAACTATTCATGAGCACGTGGCCCGAAGTTACCAAGCAGTTGGATCAGATGGTGCACCACTGGTACGAGACGCCGGAGATCAAACGAATGCTCACCGTGCCACTGACGCCGACACGCCTCTCCCTTCGTCATCTGCACATGACTTTCTTCGGTAACAACCGGCGCGACTGCTGGGCGGCGGTCGCCTGCACGGCGCCACTCGATGTCAAGCGTGCGATCTGGGAGCACGAGAAAGACGAACTGATTTACGACCCGCGCATGGGCAAGGCGCATGTGACGGAAGAAGACTTGGGCAGCAATAAAGAATCAGACTTGATCCCCGGAGCGCGCGCCGCATTTTACGCCTGGCTCCATTGCGCGCGGGAGAAACCGTGGCTCGAAGGTCTCGCCTGCTCGCATATCCTCGAACGGCGCAACAACGACCAAATCGTTAAAGGCGGCACACTGACGCAGCGCTTGGTGAAACGGCAAGAACTGGAGCTCGGCATCAAGAAGAAAGATCAGGATATCGGCACGCAAGTACACCTGATCGCGGACGTGGATCACTCGGCGTTGCTCGACGAAGTTTTCATGCGCTACGTGGTCGATGATCTGACTGTGGAGCAAGTGCTCCGCGGCGCCGAAGAATCGCTCGCCATCGAGCGCTGCTTTCACGGCGCCGTGGCGACGGCGATGGCGGAGTTGGATTGACTAGGCAGTTGCCAGGAATCCAAATGGAAATTCACCACGGCCTCATCAGCGCCGATTCCCATGTCGTCACGGAACCCAATGCGTTTCTCGGCCGCATGTCAAAAACCAAATTCGGCGAGCGTATTCCACAGATCAAGGAAGTGGAAATCAAAGGCGCCAAGGTCGAGCGTTGGTTCGTTAATGGACGACCGCTGCACACCCGCGGCGTGTGTAACTGTCCTGCCGTTATGGGCGACCCAAACCGCAATTATTATCCGCAGCGTTGGGAAGAAGTGCCAGCCAAAGCCTATGTGCCGAAAGACCGTCTGGAAGCCCTCGATGGGGACGGCATCGACGCTGAAGTCCTGTTTCCCAATGACCCGAGCTCTTTCCACCAATATAATGACGCCGAGTTCGAGCTGGCCTGTGTGCAAGCGTACAACGATTCACTCGGAGAACTGACCGGCGCGAGCGGGCGCTTCATTTCCCTCGCCATGGTGCCGCTGCTCTGCGGCATGGAAACCATTGTCGCCGAAATAACCCGCGTGGCGAGCATGGGCCATCGCGGTATCGTCATGTTCGCGCTGCCGAGTCTAATGGTCGAATCGCTGCCGCACATCAGCGAGCCGTACTGGTATCCTTTGTGGGAAGTGTGCCAGGAGTTGCAAATGCCGGTTCACTTTCACGCCTCGGCCGGACTCGCGCGCAAGCTGACTTTTCCTGAGTGGGACGGTTACACGCCATACCAGCAGCACGCGGCGTTCACCGTGCCGACGTCCGCATGGCCGGCGCAGATCGTTCCCAATCTGGTTTTCTCGCAGATCGCATATAAGTTTCCGCGCTCCAAGTGGGTCTTCGCCGAAACCGGCATCGGGTCGGTGAGCTGTGTGCAAACCGCCTGCGATCATGAATGGGAGCGTCGCCAGTTGTGGCGCCATGGATTGGAACAGCGCCCGAGCGAGCTGATCCGCCGACAGGTCTACGTCAATTTTTGGTACGAGCAAGCCGGCATCGAATTGCGCGACGCGGTCGGCGTCGACAACATTATGTGGGAGTCCGATTACCCGCACATCGCGTCGACTTATCCCGACTCGTGGAAATTCGTCGAGCGCTCGCTTGCAGGCGTGCCGGATGACCAACGACAAAAGATGTTGTACGGCAACGCGCAGGCGCTATATCGGCTTTAGGAGTTTAATGCAGTAACGAAGGTATTTAACCGCAAAAAGCGCAAAGGACGCAAAAGGAACTCCAAATCCTTCGTGCTCTTCGCGTCCTTCGTGGTGAAACTAAAATTAGTATTTTAGCCGACACCAAATATGACCGTGACGAACCACATCATCAGCGCCGTCGATCACGTCGTCGAGCACCCGCAGGTCTGGACGCAGCGACTCTCAAAGGCAAAATTCGCCGATCGCATTCCGCATCTCGAAAACGCGCAAGAAGGCAATGATTACTGGATCGTTGATGGAAAATCTCTACCGCTTGCGGACGTCGCGCGCGTCGGCGCTGTCATGGCCGACCGCGTGAGCGTTCCGCAGCGCTGGAATGACATACCGAAAACCGCCTACGATCCGACGGCTCGCCTCAAAGCCATGGATGAAGACGGGATCGAATGCGCGGTGCTCTATCCGAGTCTTCCAGGATTTTCCGGGGAGACTTTCGGCGCGATCAACGATCCCGATCTGGAGCTCGCCTGCGTCCAAGCCTACAATGATTGGCTCATCGAAGAGTGGACAAAGACGAGTGCTCGCTTTATTTCTCAGTGCATCGTGCCGCTGTGGCCGATTGAAGCGACGGTCAAAGAAATCGAACGCGCGGTCGAAAGAGGTCATCGCGGCGTCATTTTTCCTGCCGCGCCGATGCAGCTGCGCAACCTGACACACATCAACGGTTCTGAATACGATCCGATCTGGGCAACTTGCCAGGAACTCAACGTGCCGTTGTGCTTTCACGCCGGCTCGGCGCCCCAGTTGCAGTTTCCGGTAGCTCCCAACTTCGTGCCGGAACTAGCCGCGGCATTTCGATCCGCGATCCGTCCGGCGAGCGCCGTGTTCGATCTGACCAACATTCTCTTTTCGAGAATCCTGCTGCGTTTCCCGAAACTCAAAGTCGTCTTCGCGGCCAGCACGATCGGCTGGGGAACGTTCTTGCTCGAATATGCCGACCACCAGTACGAGCAAGATCACTGCGACTATGAACTCAAACCGTCCGAGATGTTTCATCGCCAGTGTTATCTGACGACGTGGTACGATCCGGTGAAAGCCAACGCCCGCCATATCGGCATAGATAATATTCTCTGGGCAACCAACTTTCCCACGGCGAACTCCACTTGGCCCGACACGAGAAGTTTTGCGGCGAAATGCCTGGCCGGCATGAGCAACAGCGATCAAGAGCGAATCTTGAACAGAAATGCGGCGCAGCTCTACAAGATCGATTGGAGTGACGAAGTAGTGGAGTGATGGAAAAATATTTATAAGACGGTTCCGGACGTTCCAAATGTTTCAATCGTTCCAAACGTTTGGAATCCGCGCCAGTCGAATGTTTCTCTCAACGATTGAAACGACTGAAACTACTGGAACGATTGGAACAAAGTTTTTCAGAAAGGATTTTAAGATGTTGTACAACGACTTGCGTGGCTGGATGGAGAAGGTCGACGAGTTCGGCGAATTGAAAACCGTCGAAGGTTGCGACTGGAAATATGAAATGGGCGCGGTGACCGAAGTCTATGCGCGCAATCCGCCTTATTCGGCGATTCTCTTCGACAAGATCAAAGATTATCCGACGGGCCATCGCGTGCTCGTCGGCGTGCATCATCAGTCGCTCAAGCGCCAGTGCCTGACGACGCATTTGCCGCTCGACTACGACCGTTATCAATTTATTCAAGCGTGGCGTAAGCGTCTGAACAATCCCACGTACATTCCGCCGCGGGTCGTCGCGTCTGGACCGGTGATGGAAAACGTCGTCGAAGGCAATGACATAGATCTCTATTCTTTGCCCGTGCCGCATTGGCACGAAGAAGATGGCGGGCGCTACATCGGCACCGCTCACGTCGTCATCACCCGCGACATGGACGAGGGATGGGTCAATCTGGGCTGCTACCGCGTCATGGTGCACGATCGCGACACGCTGGCGCTCTACATCTCGCCCGGCAAGCAAGGCCGGATCATTCGCCAAAAATATTTTGACCAAGGCCGTTCTTGTCCGGTGGCGATCAGTTTCGGCGACGATCCGTTGCTGCTCACGGCGGCGGCGAATAGTTTGCCATGGGGAAAATCCGAGTACGACTACGCGGGTGGAATTCGAGGCGAAGCCGTCGACGTCGTTCTCGGCAAGCACACCGGCCTGCCGATTTCGGCTTACTCGGAAATCGCCATCGAGGGCGACTGCTTGCCCGATCAGCAGCGGCGCGAGGGCCCCTACGGCGAGTGGACCGGCTACTACGCCAGCGGTGAGCGCACCGAACCGATTATCAAAGTGAAGCGCATGATGCACCGCAACAATCCGATCTTGACCGGCGCGCCGTCGTCGCGTCCGCCGGGCGGCTCCGATGACAACCTCGTGCGCTCGGCGTTTATCTGGGATCATCTGGAAAAAGCCGGAGTGCCGGACGTCCGCGGCGTCGCTTGTTTTCAAGGCCGGTTTTTTACCGCGGTGTCGATCAAGCAACGCTATCCGGGGCATGCGAAACAGGCTGGCATGATCGCCGCACAGTGCGGCGCGGGCGCTTATCTCGGCCGCTACATCGTGGTGATCGATGAGGACATCGATCCCTACGATGCCAACGACGTCATGTGGGCGATGTGCACGCGCTCCGATCCCGCCAACGACATCGATTTCATTCGCCGCGCCTGGAGCGGCCCGCTCGATCCGGTCATACCGAAGGACAAAAAAGGTTTCAGCACCCGCGCCGTCATCGATGCCACGCGCCCGTATGAATGGATGAAAGATTTTCCGCTCGCCTCCGGCTCCAGCGCCGAGATGAAAGAGCGGGTTGTAAAGAAGTACGGAAAATACTTCGCCTAGCCGAAAGTGAGGAGTGAGTAGTCAGGCGTAAGGAGTTCTCCAAGTCTCCTCACTACTTACTTCTCACTATTCATGCAAGGAGCGTCAATGCACAAACCTACGATTGCCATAT
>WNGO01001839.1_pt1 | contig 13630 bp, 10 predicted proteins | sample 5400511 | NCBI WGS metagenome assembly WNGO01 (sample SAMN13153380, study PRJNA577476) | soil metagenome | isolation source: 20 cm soil or saprolite under Garry oak tree replicate 2 | place: USA:California | collected 2016-06-15
TTTGATCTGATTGAAGATCCATGGGGCGCGCATGGCCGCGCGACCGATCATTGCGCCCGCGACTCCGTTTTCACGCCGTCGTTTCGCGACGTCGGCGGCACTGGATAGATCGCCGTTCCCGATAACCGGAACCGGAACAGCAGCGGCAACTTCGCCGATGATATCCCAATCCGCGGCGCCAGCATAACCCTGCGCGCGTGTGCGACCGTGCACAGTTATTGCCGCGATTCCTGCATCAACCAGCAGGCGTGCTACGCGCGTGGCGTTGATCGAATTGGCATCCCAGCCAATGCGAATCTTGGCCGTCACCGGCACTGGCGCGATCGCTCGAACTACCGCGGTCGCGACGCTGGCCAAAGTCGCACAATCTTTCAACAATGCGGAGCCGCCATTTCTGGAGACTACTTTTTTGACAGGACAACCGAAGTTCAGATCAATGAAATCTGGACGCACCCAATCGACGACCTGACACGCCGCTTCCGCCATGTGCTTGCCGTCGGCACCGAAGAGTTGCACACCGATTGGCCGTTCGATCTCATCAAAATCCAGGTACTCACGCGTCCGCGCATTGCGGCGGAAAATTCCTTCAGCAGAAACGAATTCGGTCGTGAGAACGTCAGCGCCATATTCTTTGCAGAGCTGCCGGAAAATTTTGTCCGACACCCCGGCCATGGGCGCGAGGTAAAGAGGAAATTGTCCGAAAAACTCGGGAAGAAGCATGTCGATCTTTCAACCATGTGCCGCAGCCTGGAGCAGGTCCACCACTTCGTTTTGCACGTTTTCCAGCTCGTCGAGCCGCAATTGCGGATCGGGTACGATGAACACATCGCCGGTTGCGCCGTGTTCGTAAATCAAAACACGCCCATTGGTACTCTCTTCCGTCTTCACTTGTTTCAGGAGACGCTTGCGCTCAAGCATCGCGGCCAGGACGTAACAAGCGTTTGCAGGCGGATTCTCGGATGCAATTAAACGGCGAAAGAGTTGTTCCGCATTTTCCCTCGGCAGAGGTTCGGGCGGCTTCGGCGGCAATGGTTCGTAGCGCGATTTCCAAAATGAAAATGGCTGGATGTTTTCGTTCCGGTTCTGCCACGCCTCTTCACTCAAATCCTCGCGCTGATAGCCATCAGCGCTGTGATAGAGCAGGGTGTAGAAATATTCTCCGGCGACAAACGGCCGGTGCGTCACCGCGCAGGTGTCTGCCCGATGTGTGATCGCCCATTCGTTCGGAAGCGGGTTCATCGTGATACGATACGTCGCGCGGTGAAAAGATGAAAACTGGGGGGTTCGCGGTTGGAGGCGCGCAGATAGAACAGATAGAGGCCGATCGCGGCGAATAGAAGGTTCGGCGCCCAGGCCGCCACCCATGGAGAAACGCGGTCACCTTCGCCAAGCGCGAGAAACAGGTGCACCAGGAAGTTCATCGAAAAGACGAGAAAAACCGCGGCGGCGACACTCGACAAAACGCCGCGGCGCGAATAACCGATTCCGAGCGGCGCTGCGATGCACACAACAACCAGGCAGGTCCACGGCAGAGCAAGCCGGTACTGCAGATGGGTGCGAAACGGTGCGAGCAACGTAGCGGGGAAATCTGCATTGAAACGCAAATACTCCCGTAATTCTGGCAGGCTTAGAAATTCTGCGCGTTCATTTGCGCTCCCGAGCCGGAAAGGTGTTTCACTCCAGTGCTCGATCTTGAGTGAAGGATAAATCTGCTCGTCGACGATATTTCCAGCGTGATCATAGTGAACGACCTTCACATTCTCCAAATCCCAGGTTTTGGTTTCCGGGCGGTAGGAAGCGCGACTTGCCACGTAGTTTGTAACGATATTGTCGTTCGTGTCCTGTTGAAGGACCTGAACGTTGTTGAACGTGTTGCTCCGAGGAAGGAAATTTTGAATAAACCAAGTGCGCAAGTCGGTTCGATTGCGAAAAATTTGACCTTGGATGTAACGACTGGGACGGGCCTGCGCTTCCGAAAGAAAATTCTTGCGCGCCAATTCCGCATGGGGCGCAAGCGAATAGTTCATCGCCATGCTGGCTCCCACTGTGAGCAGTCCCATGCCGATCAACGGCAGCAGAACGCGCGGAAGACTTATACCCGCCGTGAGCATGGAGACAATTTCGTTGGAGCGCGACATTCGGCCCAGAGCAAAAAGGAGCGACAGCAGGAGCGAAACCGGAAGCAGAATGATCAGAACCTGAGGGATCTGCGTGGCGTAATAACGACCGACCAGAAGCAGACCGACATGCTCGTCGATAAAAGTCGAGATGTTATCGCTTACGTCGAAAATGAGCCAGATGGAGATGAAGCCGGCGATGCAGTAAAGATAGACCTGCAAGAAATTGCGAATGACGTATCGGTCGAGAAGCTTCATGACAATTTGGATGCTTTCGGGTGGTAATTACCGTACTCAAATCAATGGCGCGCGCCAAATCACAAGAGAAGATGATGAATTCCCAATGACGAAAGCCGAAAGAATGAAGAATGATCAATCGACCAAGCACGACGACTTCGGTTTTTCGTCATTGGGGCTTTGGGCTTCGTTCGTCGTTCGTCGTTCGCCTTTCGTCATTTCCTGTTGCGCGTCATGATTGCACTGAAGAACAGCTTGGGCAGCGATTTTGTGGAACGTGTCCGCGCATTTTTCGCGGAAAGCGGGCCATTATCGAAGGCAAAGAATTTCGAGTTCCGCCCACAACAGCAGGAAATGGCCGCGGCCGTTGCCAATGCGCTGGAGGAAGAGCGCCATTTGGTGATCGAAGCTGGAACCGGCGTAGGCAAATCGTTGGCTTATCTCACGCCGGCAGTCTTATGGGCGATCGAAGAGCACAAAAAGGCAATCGTCTCGACGCACACGATCAATCTTCAGGAACAACTTCTTTACAAAGACATCCCCATTTTAAAGAAGATTCTGCCGGTCGAGTTTGAGGCCGCGTTGGTCAAGGGGCGTCAGAATTACATTTGTCCGCGGCGATTGGAACGAGCATTGCAGCAAGCCAACGAGCTTTTCACCGGACCGGAGCAAAATGAGTTGAACAGGCTTGCCGAATGGGCGCGCACCACGCGCGACGGTTCGCTCAGCGATTTATCGATCGAGCCCGATCCCAAAGTGTGGATACAGGTCTGTAGCGAAGCGCATATTTGCACACAGAAAACATGCGGTCAGGATTCGCGTTGTTTTTATCAACAAGCGCGCAAACGGTTGCTGGGCGCGGATGTTCTGGTGATTAATCACACGCTGCTGTTTATTCTGCTGATAAGTCCGGAGGCGCAGGAAGAACGCGAGAGTGGTTTCATTTTCCCGAATGATTTCCTGATTTTGGATGAAGCGCATACGGTCGAGCGAGTCGCCTCACGGCAGATCGGCATCGGCATCTCGCAGTATGGGCTGAGATCGATAATCCAACGACTTTACAATGCCCGAACACGCAAGGGCCTTTTCACAGTGACGCGCGATGCGGAGGGCGTGAGGCTCGCGGCCGAACTGGTCGATGGCGCAGAGAAGTTTTTCGCTGCGGTTGAATCGAAATGCGATTTCAAGAAAGGCCGCGAATTTCGCGTGCGTGACGCCGATCTAGTGCCCGACACGATTACGAGCCGGTTGAGGACCTTGCATGCTCGGATAGCTGACGTTGCAAAACGAACCGACGACGAGTTTCTAAAAGCGGAATTACAGGAATACAGCCGTCGAATTCGTGATGCCCGCGACGACATTGCCGGTTTTTTAGAACAAAGTCGTCGCGAGCATGTGTATTGGGTCGAGCGAACGGGTAAGACGGCACAATATCTCACACTCAACGCGGCGCCGATCGATATCGCCCCAGTCCTGCGTCAAATGATTTTTCGCGACAATTGTTCGTGCATCATGACCAGCGCCACGCTCTCGGTCGGTCGCTCTGACCTCGCTTATTTTCGTCGTCGCATCGGCGCAGATGAAGTTAAGCCGGCGCTGCTCGGCAGTCCGTTCAATTTCCAGAAACAGATGAGGATATTCATCGTGAAGAAAATGCCCGATCCACGGGAGGCTGGCTACGGGGAAGCGCTGGAACATTGGATCGCGCATTTTGTCGAGAAGACCGATGGCCGCGCGTTCGTACTTTTTACAAATCACCGGGGCATGCAGCAGGCGGCCGAGCGAATGGGGCAATTCTTTTCGCAAAAACAATTCAATCTGTTGGTGCAAGGCGGCGGCGCGCCGCGCGGAAAACTTCTAGATCAATTCAAGACCACGCCAGGCAGCGTTCTTTTTGGCACCGACAGTTTTTGGATGGGCGTCGATGTTCCCGGCGAGGCGCTCTCGAATGTAATTATTACGCGTCTGCCATTTGCCGTGCCCGACCATCCATTGATCGAAGCGAAACTTGAATTGATCGAGGAGCGCGGAGGCGATCCGTTCACTGAATATTCGCTGCCCGAAGCGATCCTGAAACTGCGACAAGGCGTCGGCCGTTTGATCCGAACAAAGAGCGATCAAGGAATAATTGTCATCCTCGACAGTCGCGTCCTGACCAGGCCCTATGGCCGGGCCTTCCTGCAAGCGCTGCCAAAGTGTCCGGTAGAAGTCATTTGAGGGGTTAATGTTCACTTGAACATCTAAACGTGCGGCTTAAATTGAGCGCATGGAGCGCTCTGATTCGTCGAATTCTGCAGCAAAAACCCGGCAGAGCGAGATCCGCCAAATTCTGGGAATCCTGCACAAATGGGGGATTCATACGATTGGTCAGCTCGCGGCGCTGGATAAGCAGCAGCTAGGGGCGCGACTTGGACCGGAAGCAATCCGAATGTGGGAGCGGGCAAATGGACAATCCAGCAGAGTAATCAAACTAATCAGGCCCCCGGAGTCATTCGAGGAGAGTTTCGAATTTGAGAACGAAATTGAAACGGCCGAGCCACTTCTCTTCATGCTCCGCCGATTTTTGGAGCAACTCGCTATCCGATTGAGCGGAATTTATCTCGTCGCAAAAGAACTGACCCTGCGCGTGACGTTCACGGATAAACAAATTTACGAGCGCATTTTCAAAATTCCGCAGCCGACCAACAATGTCGATCTTCTCTTCCGGATGCTGCATACGCATCTGGAGAATTTTAAATCCGAATATCCGATCGTTGCGGTCGCGCTGAGCGCACAGCCGATCAGGCCTGCGAGGGAACAATTCGGATTATTTGAAACTACATTACGCAATCCGCATCAGCTCTCAGAAACACTTGCTCGTTTGACCGCTCTTCTGGGCGCTGATCGTGTCGGTACTCCGGTTTTGGAAGAAACGCATCGGCCAGATGCATTTCGGATAGACCCTTTTGCGTGGGCGCTAACTTCGGCGGCAGGCAATGGAGGACGGAGCTCTGCGACGCTGGGACCATATCCCGAGGCTCGCAGGAGCTCGCCCCTCCATATTTTGCGCTCAGTGCTGCGAAGATTTCGGCCAGCAATATCTGGATCTGTCCTGTTGGGTGAAGACCGCCCCTCGCACGTTCGCGGTGCAGATGTCCGTGGCAAAATCGTCGATCAACGCGGCCCGTATTTGTTTTCCGGAAATTGGTGGGATGAAAAATCGTGGGTCCGCGCCGAGTGGGATTTGCAACTGGAGGCTGGAGAACTGGTTCTCGCTCATGAAAGTCAAGGGACCTGGAAGTTGGATGGGATATATGACTGAAACTGTCATCTCGAGCGGAGCGAGAGATCTCACAAAAGGACAATTGAGCACTCTCAGTTTCCAGCGTGATCAATGCTTCGTAGGGGAGGTCCTTCGCTCGCGCTCAGGATGACATGACATGCCATACATCGAGTTACATGCGTGCAGCGCATTTAGCTTTTTGCGCGGCGGTTCATTCCCAGAGCAATTAGCTGAGGTCGCCGCCGAGCTGGAAATGCCGGCGATGGCGTTGCTCGATCGCAACGGGGTTTATGGTGCGCAACGATTTTCCGTCGCTGCGCGTGAACATAATGTCCGCCCGATCATTGGCTGCGAATTGTTGATGGAAGACGGTGCAGTTCTTCCCGTGTTGGTTGAAAATCGCACCGGCTATAAACATTTGTGCGAACTGCTGACCAAGGCGCATCTGCGCAGCGAGAAAGGAAAATGCGCGGTGCGATGGGATGAGCTGTCGGAATTTGCGAAAGGACTTATTGCGTTGTTCAACGCCTCGTTCGCAAACTGTAGGGCGTCTGTGTCAGACGCCAATTCTTCCCGGCGTTTCACAGAATGGAGCCGCGGGGACGCGAGCGACATGGACGGGCAGATTGAAAAATCGAGCGAGCGGGAGCGAGCGAGTCAAACGCCCTACAAATCTGCGGATCGCGCCCGATTTTTGATCGACACGTTTGGCTGCGAAAATGTTTTCGTTGAAATTCAGCGGCATTTCATTCGGGGTGAAGAACGAGCTAATCGCGAACTGATCGATCTGGCACGCGGATACCGATTATCGCTCCTGGCAACAAACGGGGTGAAATACGCGAAGCCGTACGGGCGCGAAGTGCTGGATGTTTTCACCTGTATTCGAGAGCACACGCATTTGGATGCTGCTGGAAAATTGCTGACCCAAAATGCCGAGCGCTATCTGAAGAGCGATCGGCAAATACGAGCAATTTTCGCGGATTTGCCGGAAGCGATTGAAAATACGGCGCGCCTGGCCGAGCGGCTCATGTTTTCGCTCGAAAATCTCGGGTACGAATTTCCCGAATACCCGGTGCCAGCGGGTCATACGATGGATTCATTCTTGCGCACTATCGTCTGGTTTGGCGCGCAACAACGTTACGCTGCGATCAACACCAAGGTGAAGCACCAGCTCGAAGAAGAACTTGCACTTATTACCAAGCTCAGGTTTCCCGGTTATTTTTTGATCGTCTGGGACATCGTCAATTTCTGTCGCGAACACAATATCATGGTCCAAGGCCGGGGCAGCGCCGCGAACAGCGCGGTTTGTTTTTGCCTCGGGATTACGCCGGTCGATCCGGTGGAAAATCATCTCGTCTTCGAACGATTCCTAAACGAGAGCCGTAAAGGCTGGCCGGATATCGATCTCGATCTTCCCAGCGGCGACCGGCGCGAAGCCGTGATCCAGGAAATTTATCGCCGCTACGGGAAACACGGGGCCGCGATGACGGCGAACGTGATCAGTTACCGCGGGCGCAGTGCGGCACGCGAGATCGGCAAAGCGCTCAATTTTTCGCCAAGCATTATCGATCGTTTCTCCCATCTGTTTGCCAGTGGCGATTTCCCGCACACGCTCGAACTCGAATCGCAGATCGAGCAGGCTGGCTTGCCGAAAAATCATCCACGCATGCCGGCGTTCGTCAGGCTCTATCGCGCAATTTATGGATTGCCACGACACCTTGGCCAGCATTCTGGTGGCATGATTATCTGCCAGAACAAGCTCAGTTCCTTTGTGCCGCTGGAAAACGCCTCAATGCCAGGTCGTGTGGTGGCGCAATGGGACAAGGATGATTGCGAAGACCTGGGCATCGTGAAGGTGGACTTGTTAGGCCTCGGCATGATGTCGGTGATGCAGGACGCGTTTGAGTTATGCCGCGAACGGGGCCGGCCGCTCGATTTGGCGCACATCCCGAAAGATGACGAGAAGACGTTCGAGATTATGCAGCGCGCCGACACGATCGGGGTTTTCCAAATCGAGAGTCGAGCACAAATGGCCACCTTACCGCGGATGAAACCGAAATGTTTTTACGATGTGGTGATCGAAGTGGCGATCATCCGGCCAGGACCGATTCAAGGTGATATGGTGCATCCGTATCTCGCGCGCCGGGCTGGACGCGAACCGCCGACATATTTTGATCCGCGCCTGGAGCCTGTTTTAAAACGCACCCTCGGTGTTCCGCTTTTCCAGGAGCAAATGCTCAAGATCGCAATGGTGATGGCCGATTTTTCCGGCGATGAAGCGGAAGAGCTGCGACGCGCACTGAGTTTCCATCGCTCGGAAGAACGGATGAACAAGGTCTGCGCAAAATTGCGCATAGCGATGGAACGCAAAGGTGTGACCACGGACAAGATCGACAAAATCATTCAGTCCATCTCGTCGTTTGCGCTTTACGGATTTCCGGAATCACACGCGATTAGTTTCGCCATTCTCGCCTATGGCAGCGCGTACTTAAAAGTGCATCGTGCGTCGGAATTTTACGCGAGCCTTTTGAACAATCAGCCCATGGGTTTTTACACACCCGCGACGATTGTGAAAGATGCTCAGCGGCATGGGTTGAAGATCAAGCCGGTTTGCGTTTCGCAATCCGAATGGCGCTGCACGGTTGTCGATGACAACACCGTGCGGTTGGGATTTTGTGTAGTAAGCGGATTACGCGAGGAACACGCTGAAAAACTCGTTAGGCAACGAAAAAAACAACAATTCGATTCGTTGGAGGCTTTCAAGCGACGTATCCCGCTCTCAAAAGATGAATTGCGCACATTAGCGGAGTTGGGTGCGCTGAATTGTTTTGCCGAGCATCGCCGTGCGGCGATGTGGGATGTGGAAGAAACATTGCATGACGATTTGCTAGGGAGCGCGGGCGCCTCGCCCGCTGTGTCACGCGCCTCGCGTGATACTCATCGAGAGCTTTCCGGCGAGGGCGCCGAAAGTCCGAGCCGGACCGGCGGTATCGGGCGGGGTGCCCGCGCTCCCCTACCGCCAATGACGTTACCCGAGCGCGTGAAAGCGGATTACGACACGATGAATCTCACCACTGGACCGCATCCTATGAAGCTATTGCGCGAAAGTTTGCCGAATATTTGGCGCGCAATCGATCTTTCCCACGCGCGACATGGTTCCATCATCCAAATCGCCGGAAACGTGATTTGCCGCCAGCGTCCCGGTACGGCGAAGGGCTTTGTTTTTGTCAGCCTGGAAGACGAGACCGGGGTTTCAAATGCAATTGTCGATCCTGACTTGTTCGAACACTTTCGCCTCGTGATCACTGAAGAAGCCTTTCTGCTCATCGAAGGCGAAGTGCAGAATTCGGACAACGTGATTTTGATCAAAGCGCGGGAGATCAAACCGCTTGCCCACGCGGAACTCGTGGGGAGCGAGTCGCACGATTTTCACTAATTCATTAAAGCGATGAAGCGATAAAGCGTTTGCCGCTTCAACGCTGCAACTGTTCAACGCTTTAACGGTAATTCACTCTCCCGCGTGATGCGGTTCGGGGGTTTTCGGTTCGGTCGGTTTTTCCGCTGCTTTCTGATCCGACTCGATCCATTCGGTGTGAAAAACGCCGGGCTTATCGATTCGTTCGTACGTGTGCGCACCGAAGAAATCGCGTTGCGCTTGCAAGAGGTTTGCAGGCAACCAAGCCGACCGATAACTGTCGAAGTAAGCGAGCGATGCGGAAAATGCAGGAACAGGGACGCCGTGTTTAATGGCTGTTGTTACCGCAACGCGCCAATTGCGCTGCGCCTTTTTGATGGCTCTCGTGAAATAACGATCGAGCAGAAGATTATGGAGCGCAGGGTCGCGCTGATAAGCCTCGACGATTCGGTTGAGGAATTTCGCGCGAATGATGCAGCCGCCCCGCCAGATGGTGGCGATATCGCTGAGGTTGAGGTTCCATTTGTATTCCGTGCTTCCAGAACGCAGTAGCTCCATGCCCTGTGTGTAAGAAACAATTTTCGATGCGTAAAGCGCGTCGCGTATTGCATCGACGAAGCGCGCTCGATTGCCCGTAAACTTCCGAGCCCTTGGTTGTGGCAGAATCTTCGATGCGGCCACCCGTTCTTCTTTTCGCGAAGAAATAACACGCGCTTCAACGGCAGCGTTAATTGTTGAAATGACGACAGATTGCCTGATGGCAGATTGGAGTGTCCAGATGCCCGTTCCCTTTTGTCCGGCTTTATCGAGAATCATATCGACCAGGGGTCTCCCGGTGTCAGCATCGATCTTTCGAAAAATTTCTGAGGTGATTTGAATCAGATAGCTATCGAGCTCGCCTTTGTTCCATTCTGCAAAGACGTCGGCAAGCTCCGGAGCCTGCATCTCCAGAATATCTTTAAGGATTGCATAAGCTTCGCAGATCAACTGAATGTCGCCGTACTCGATGCCATTGTGGACCATCTTCACATAGTGCCCGGCGCCGTCCGGTCCCATGTAACGGCAACACGGCTCGCCATCTACCTGGGCAGCGATCTTGCGAAAAATCGGGGCGATGATCTCCCAGGATTCGCGAGAACCGCCGGGCATAAGCGAAGGCCCTTTGAGGGCACCTTCTTCGCCTCCTGAAACGCCCATACCCACAAAATGAATTCCGGTCTCCTCCAGCTCTTTGCCGCGCCGTTGTGTGTCGGTGAAAAGAGAGTTTCCCCCGTCGATCAGCACGTCGCCTCGCTCGAGTAACGGCGCGATTTCACCGACAACAATGTCCACCGGCTTGCCGGCCTTGATCATCATCATCGCGATGCGCGGTTTTTTAAGCGCAGCGACAAACTCCTCCATTGTGCGCGTCGGTTGAATGTTTTTTCCTTTGGCGCGTCCAGCAGCGAATTTTTCCGTGACCTCGGTGGTGCGATTGAACACCGCAACAGAAAAACCCTTCGATTCCAGGTTCAGAGCGAGGTTCTCCCCCATCACTGCCAGACCGATTATTCCAATATCACATTGATTCGTGTTCATTTTGATATCTTCTTTTCCAATAGCTTGAAACAAGGGGGGCCCGACTCACTGTAGCGAGCACTTGAACCTTATGGCAAATCCGGTTTGTGAAGTTTTAGTGACAGATGCGCAACTCAATGCGCCCGAGAATCGCGTGGATCCTGCTGCAGGTGCGAGAATTGATTTCCAGGGGATCGTTCGTGGCTCTGAGGATGGGCGTGAAATCGAGGGAATCGATTACGAAGCGCATTGGAAAATGGCCGAACATCAGCTGAGGGAAATCGCGGAGCAGGCAATAATCCAATTTGACCTTCGATCGGTTATCATTCATCACCGGATCGGATTTGTCGCGGTTGGAGAGCCCTCGCTCTTTATGCGAGTCTTCAGTGGACATCGCCAAGCAGCATTTCAAGCGAGTCGATGGATAGTGGATGAGTTAAAGAAAAAGGTTCCGATTTGGAAACGGCCACGGTTTAAGGTCCGGAATGACATGCCGGGGTCAGCGCCCCCGGCTACAGCTCTGGCGCCAACTACAGCAAAATGAACTGGGCTAATCGGATTACTCTAAGTCGGCTCGGCCTGACCGTGGTTTTTGTCGTGGCGCTTAATTCCTCCTGGCAATACGCACGCACCACGGCACTGATCATCTTTCTCATAGCAGGTCTGACTGATTTTATCGATGGGGAAATCGCCCGGCGTTACGGGGTGATAACAAACTTTGGAAAATTGATGGATCCGCTGGTGGACAAGATCATGATGGCCGCGGCTTTTATTTCGTTGGTTCCTCTTAAAGCCATTCCAGCATGGGCAGCCACAACAGTGGTAGCGCGAGATTTTTTAATCACCGGTTTGCGCCTGATGGCCAGTACCAAGGGTCGGATTCTTCCAGCAGAACGGCTGGGCAAACAGAAAACTTCGTGGCAGATCATTACTATTATTTTCTTTTTGGCGCTCCTTTCGATGGCGGAACTGCGATACGCCAATGAGAAATCGACATGGTGGGTGCGCGCCTGGACTGAAGCCGGCCCCGTCCTGGTCTGGGTTACCGTAGCGTTGACGATTTACTCCGCTCTTGGATTCACCTGGCGGAACCGCGAGCTGATTTCGCCAGACCAATAGCCGCCAACGAGAATCCAAAGGTCGAATTGTCGGAAATCCTTACGTGCCAAAGCGTATCCCGTAATCTATTCATTTTGAGTATGTTATGTCAGGTTTTGATGGACCTGCGCATTATCGTCTGGACGCTTTACAGCCTCGTCGTCGATCAACCATAATCCGGCGAAATTTGGCCAAAATATAACATGCTGTAAAACAGATCGTTATGATAGTTATGGAGTTAGCAGGTTTCTGTTGGCACGGCATTTGCATCATCGTGTACGATTACACTTTTCACGCCGCGCCATGCACTCAAACGCAATTTCGAAACACAAAGTCCTGCTGCTCTGCATAGCATTTTGCGGGGCAATCCTTGCGTCGAGCCATGACGCCAAGGCCTTTCGCCTCGGTATGGGCGATTCCCACGAGTTGGGTCTCCTCTGGCCTGGCGTACAAAAAAAATCAGGCGCTCAAAACAAAGCAACTTATGTGAACCAGCTACTCGGCATGGCTCCTGGCGCAATCAACATTGCCAACGGCGAGGTCTACTTTCGCTCAAACCACGCTTTTAAGTCCTTGCCGGCTGCGACCCAGGCCCGCAACGGCGGTGGCAGAACGATATACCTTCGCACCGGTGGTTTATACGCATACCTGTTCGCGACATACAACGGTTACAGTTCCGAAGTCTGGTACGTGGGTAATCTGAGTGGAATAGTAACGATACCCTTTCTAGCGAATGGCCACTGCCTCACAGGGTGGACGCTCTTTGGCACAGGTGGTGCTGGGGTCCCGGACGGTGGGGTCACGGTAATGTTGCTCGGCGTGGCTCTCGGCGTGCTCGCTTTGGCGCGACGCTTCCTGATGCGATAGCGGTCACACTTGAATTCAGAAATGCGCAAGACCATATGCCCGCCCGTAGCGTCGTAGCAAAAACGATACGCGAGCACCGGAAAGTCGGCATTGTGCCAACATGAAAAGAGACGGTGCGACAAACCTGATCGGAATCATGGGAATCGCTGGAGGACTAGCGACCCTGCTCGCTTTCCCGACTGAAATAGTTTACTCGGCAACCCCGACCGTCAAAGTCCCCGGTCCCTATCCGTATGAAACACCCATGCAAGTTCCGGCGCCGCCGCTCGTTTCGGACTCATCGCCCGTGCCGTCGCCTGCTCCTTTTCCGTACTCCGAATCGTTGCCCTCGGTCTCGGCTGCTCACGATCGCGATCCACGAACAGCGAGTGCCCGCCGGTCGCTCACTGCGAAAGCTGTGCGCGAGGCAGCGTTCAAATACAATGGAGTAGCAAATTTTTGTGGATTTCTGGCAGCGCTTCCTGCCGACGTTAGTGTGTTCGATCCAAAACTCGGAAGAACACGCACGCTTGTAAAAGGGGGCCACGTAATACGCAAAAATGCAGCGTGGCTCCGCAAACATAAGCAAGCCGCCGCACACGAACAAACCGGGAGCTAACGAAAACGAGCTCCCGAGACGGTACGTTTCGAGTTGACCGAACCAAACACCGTCGTCAGCACCGAGCGCAATAGTTTCGACGGTACCTATGATCAGAAGTTCTTCGATGCTGGTGGAAACCTCGTCTTTGAGGACACGGGCACAGTCCATGCGACGCGCCTTTCTGTGAAGTGATCGGCACAAGTTGCTGTAATCCCTTCTCCCTGGGATAACAGTCAGTCAGCCGCGAGAAGGGACGGGACTTTGATTGAGTGCCAGCTTCTCACCAGGGCTGGTGTGAAAGGGAATCGCGTACGCGATCCGCGCCTGCTGAATCGCTGACGGGTAGGAAGGGACAATTAATTCACACGCGAAAAAATCAGCCAGTCGGCGGGCCCTCGAGATAGAACAAGACGAAACGACTCGCGTCGAACAGTCCATGTCCGATGATCACCGGCCAAAGATTGCGGCCTGACGCGAGAACCAGCAAACCCATTAAA
>WNGO01001840.1_pt1 | contig 13626 bp, 12 predicted proteins | sample 5400511 | NCBI WGS metagenome assembly WNGO01 (sample SAMN13153380, study PRJNA577476) | soil metagenome | isolation source: 20 cm soil or saprolite under Garry oak tree replicate 2 | place: USA:California | collected 2016-06-15
GCCCGATCAGGCGGCCGACCCAGATGGCATCGATGAGGTTGAAGCAGAAGTGGCACGCCATCATCGCGACCGCCGGCGCCGCGAGCTTCAGGATGACGGGCCGGAGCGGCCCGACGGTGAGCGCGCCGGGCGTGCGGGTGGTGCTCGTCATGGCGCCGGAAGCTACCGGGGCGCCGGGCCGGGGGTCAACGAGCGGGCTCTGTTATCCGGTCGCGACGCCGAGCCTTGGTGTCGTACAGCGAGCGATCCGCCGCGTTCAGCAGCGCCTCGAGCGTCGCCCCGTCGCGCGGATGCACGGCCACCCCGACGCTCACGGAGAGCGGCGGCTGCTCGCCGTCCCGCGCTACCCGGTCGGCGACGCGCCGCGCCACATGCCAGGCCGCCGCGTCCCCGGTCTCGGGCAGCACCAGCGCGAACTCGTCCCCGCCGAAGCGCGCGGCGGTGTCGATCCCCCGGCAGGAGCCGAGTAGCGTTTCCGCGACGCGCCGCAGCGCCAGGCTGCCGACCAGATGGCCATAGCGATCGTTGATCTTCTTGAGGCCGTCCAGGTCCATCAGCACCACGGCGAACGGTCGATCGGTGCGGGAGGACCGCCGGATCTCCGCGTCGAGCGCCTGGGCGAGCTGACGGTAGTTGGAGAGCCCGGTGAGCGGATCGCTCACCGCGAGCCGGCGCAGCCGGTCCACCGCTTCGGCCCGCTCCGCCACCGCCGCGGCGAGAACGAGGGTGATGACGGCCGTGACCCCTTGGAACGACTGCAGCAGGAGCAACGATTCGTTGAACAGCGGCCGCGCGAAGGGTCCGTAGCCCCGCAGCGTGCCCCAGATCGCAACGCCGGCAAGCAGGACCACGACCGTCGCGGCCTCGCGCTGCTCGAACCGGAACGCCGTCCACAAGAGCAGCGGGACGCACAGAAATTCCAGCGGATAGTGCTTGTCCTTCCACGGGACGTGCCCATCGAACACGGCGATCCCGACGACGGCGAGGCACACGAGCAGGCCGGCGGCCTCGAGCGCCTGGCGCCGGGTCCAGCGCACGCGCGGACGCGCGGCCCACAGCAGCACCGCCGGAGCGACGACCAGATCGCTCACGGCATCGCCCATCCACCAGGTAGACCAGATGGATCCGAAGTCGGTCCAGGGCGCGAAGCCGGCCAGCGAGAGGGCGGTGACGCCGGTCGTGGCGCTGACCGCCGTACTGCCGAGCGCGGCGAGCCCCGCGAGCTTGAAGACGTCCCGCGCGCGCTCGCAGGCCCGGTGCCCGCGGGCGAACCGGTTGACCAGGTACGCGCCCAGGAGGCCTTCCAGCGTGTTGCCGGCCGCGATGACGGCGGACGTCGCCACGGAGCCCGCGGTAGTGATGTTGACGAGAAAGGCGCCGAGCAAAATGGCCGGCCAGACCTCGTAGCCGGCGAGCAGAAAGGCCGCGAGCGTGAGGCCCGAGGGGGGCCACACGACCGTGGCGCTCGGGTGGATGTACGCCACCCGGAGCCCCAGCTTGCCGGCCACGAAGTAGCCGGCCGCGAGGGCCACGAGCAACCCCAGACGTCTGAGCAATCGCGACTGGATCATCCCAGTCCTCAGTGTCTCTAGGACGGCGGGGCGCGCGCCTTCGACGGTACTGAAAGATGAGATAGGCTCGATGGCGTTGTCGCCGCTCAACCCACCCCGATGAACCACTCCTCCCAACCGACGCGGAACAGGCACTCGCAGCGGGCGCAGCGCATCGTCGGCGGCGCGCCTTTCAGCTCCATGCGGTTGCGGCAGCCCGGGCACACGGCGTACTTGTCGCCCCATTGCGCAGGCAGGCTCTTCGCATCGCGCGGACGTACCACGATCGTCCAGTACTGGGGCGGTGCCGAAACGATTTTCAGGGACGTGCGCGGAACGGGAATCTGCTCCCGGTTGACGTCGAGCCTTGCTTCAGCGGACGTCAAATCCGCGACCCGGTACCACGCACCACGGCGCACTCGACAATTCACGTCGACTTGCAACCGAGCCCACTGCGGGTCGGCCGACGCCGCCCCTTGTTGGAGTCCCATCCGGACATGGTAAAGGATTCTGGCAGTAATGATAGAGTGGCGCCGTCGCCACATGGGTATTTGTGCTCGCCGGTCTCAGGGGGACGGGTCGGGAACCTCTCGCAGGAACCGCTGGAATACCGGGTTTCCCGGGTAGCGGGCGGCGAGCCGGGCCACCTCGTGGCTGGCGTCCCGCTCGAGCGCGGCGTGCCGCGCCGGATCGCGCGCCGCCTCGCGCACCAGCGCGGCCGCGAGCACCCAACCCGCCTCGACCCGTGCCAGCGTTCCTTCCGTGGCTGCCCGTCGCATATAGGCGATGCCGCGCTCTGCGTTGCCACTCCCCAGTCCGACGATCTTTGCGACCAGCCGGGCGAGGGCGCCGGCGCGCGCCAGGCCGTACTGGTACACACCGAGCCCGAGGTAGCAGTCGGCGCAGCTCGAGTCCACGGCCAGCACGCGCGCGTATGCGTCGCGCATCGCCTTGCCGTCCTTCGCGGCGCTCCACGAATGCCCGTGCAGGTCGCGTTGGCGGGCGCGATACCCCAAGGCCGTCGCGAGCCAGAAGTCCCGGGTCGGGCCCGAGGACGTCGCCCGAGCCCGCGTGATCGCGAGATCGAGCAGCGAGTCGATCCGGCCGGCTTCGTAGGCGTCGTTCTCGAGCGCCGCAGCCCACCAGATATAGGCGCTCGCTTGGAACGTGACCGGCGCGGGGTCGGTCGAGTCGCGGCCGGCAAGCTCGGCGAAGTACGCCGCCGCGGCGGGGAAGCCGCCGCCGTACAGGGTGTCGAGCCCCGCGCGGACGTCGTGTCCCTCGACGGAGGAGTGCTGCAGCAGGTACAGCGCGGCGATCAGGAGCCGCACCGTCAGCGTGGGAGCGCAGCGAGCGCGTCACTGACGCGCCGGGCGACGGCCGCGAGGGCCTGGGCCGCCGGCGAGCCGGGATCGGCCGCGACGACCGGCCGGCCGGTGTCCGCGAGATCGGCCAGCTGCGCCTGCAGCGGCACCTGACCGAGCAGCGGGACGCCAAGCTCGTCCGCGAGCCGCGTACCGCCGCCGGCGCGAAAGATCTCCGTGCGCTCACCGCAGTGGGGGCACACGAAGTAGCTCATGTTTTCGACTACCCCCAGCACCGGGACGCCGACCCGCTCGAACATCTTCGCGCCGCGCAAGGAATCCCCCACCGCCACCTCCTGCGGCGTGGTGACGATGATCGCGGCGCGGATGTGCACCGTCTGGGCGAGCGACAGCTGCGCGTCGCCCGTCCCCGGCGGCAGGTCCACGAGAAAGTAGTCGAGCTCTCCCCAGTCCACGTCCTTCACGAATTGCTGGATCACCTTCATGATGATGGGGCCGCGCCAGATGGCCGGAGAGTCTCGCTCGACGATGAGCGCGAGCGACATGAGCTTCACGCCGTGGGCCTCGAGCGGCTGGATCTTGCCGCCCCGCACTTCGGGCTTCTGGTCCACACCCATCATCCGTGGGATGTTCGGCCCGTAGATGTCCGCATCCATCAGCCCCACGCGCTGCCCACCTCCCAAGCGCGCGAGCGCGACGGCCAGATTTGCGGAGACGGTGGACTTTCCCACCCCGCCTTTGCCCGACGAGATCGCGAGGACCGTGCCGAGGTGGGGGAGCTCGACCGGCGTCGGAGGAGGAGGCACGCCGCCGGGACCGGGGCGGGGAGCGGTCTGGCGGGGAGCGGTACCCTCCGCCCCACTGCTCGCATCGGCGACGTTGACACGCACGGCCGTGACCCCGTCCACACCCTGAACGGCCTTGCGCACGGCGCGCGCGAGCGAGCCGGGATCTTCACGGCCGAGCAGGAAGGTGAACGTCACGGTACCGTCTCCCGCCACGGCGAGGTCCTTGACCATGCCGGCCGAGAGGACGTCGTTCCCGCTGCGAGGGTTCTTGAGCTCGGACAACGCGCGCTCAACTCGCGTCTGGACGGTGTCGGAAGGGGCCACAGGAGAAAGGTAGGGGGAGTCGAGCGACGGGGGCAACGACGCGCGGGAAGGGCCGCGCCGCGAGCTTACGGCCCTCCCCGGCGTCCCTGCCGTAGCTCGGCCAGGTTCTGGTCGAACGCCTTCTGCTGGTCGGCGGTCAGTACGGCGCGAATGTCCTCCACCTCGTGTCGGAACAGGCCCCGAACCTTCTCCCGCGTGGCGGAGTCGGGCGGACTCCCGGACGTGAAGGACGGCATCTGTTGGCGATAGTAAGTCTGGATCGAATCGACCCGCGCCTGCTGCTCCGGTGTCAGCGTGACGCCTTTGAGCAGCAGCTGCGCCCGTCGCGCCGGACCACGGCCCGAGGGACGCTGCGCCAGCGCCGACGACGCGCACAGCCCCAGCGCCGTCGCGCACAGCAATGCAACATGAAGTCTCATGACTCTCCTCCTTCTTACTCCTGATACGCCCATAGAGCGTCGCGTGCTGAGCTTGACCGGAGCCGCGGAGCAGGTCAGGGTTCCAGGGTGCCACGCAGCTCCGTCGGACCCCTCACCAATCTGCGACGCTCGGTCGCTCCCGCGGCGTGGGGCATACGCGCGTATTGGGGAACAGCGGTGCTCCTCGCGATGACGGCTGCAACGGCGTTGGCCGCCCTGCTGCCGGTCACGAGTCTCGCCACGCGTCTCGGTCTTCGGCCCTGGCGTGGCGGCGATTTGGGGATGGCGTGGAGCACGCTCGCTTGGAGCCCGACCGCAACCCATCACACGGCCCTGGTCCTGCTGTTTCAGCTTCTGCTCGGCATCGCGATCGGAGTGCTCGCCGTGGCCGGGATGACGCTGATCTCCCTTTCCGTCGCGCGCGCGTCCGCACGCGCGCCGGAGCTGAGTCTGCGGCGCGCAGTAGGTGCTTCGCGGCGGCAGTTGTTCACATCGGCCCTGCTCGAAGCCGCAGCTACCGCGGCCGTCGCTCTCGTGCTGGGCGGCCTCGCAGGAGGCGTCGCCGCTCGGAGCGCGATCTTCGCCTGGACCGGTGACCTGGGTCCGCCGACCTACGCCCCCAGCATCGTGGCGACCGCCGCGTCGGTGACGACCATCTTCCTAGGTGCGATCCTGCCGTTCGCGTTCCCGCGTCGCACTTCGCCACTCCCACACTCGGGCGGACGATCGCTCCACCTGGCTGTGCCGGCCCTGCAACTCGGCGTGAGCCTCACGGTATTGACGGCAGCTGCGTTGTTGCGACGGCAGGCTGGGCCGCTCGAAGCCCGCGAGCAGGAGACGACGCCCGCGGGTCAGGTATTGCAGCTGACGGCGCCCGAGGGGCCACCAGATGTGCGCGCGGCGCAGTACGCCCGCGTACTCGGCGCCATGGGCGCCAGGCGTGCCCGTGACACGGTCAGCCTGTCGAGCCCTGGCACGCTCGTGGGACTCGGCATGGTCGACGTCGTCATCACCGATTGCGGAAGATGTTCGCAAGGCGGCCTCCCCTTCCCCTTGCATCCCGTTCCCGTTGTGCATCATCTCGTGAGCGCCGACACGTTCCGCGTGCTGGGACTCGCCGTCACTGCGGGGCGAGGCCTCGCCGCTGCGGACCGATGGAACGCGCCTCCAGTGGTCGTCGTGAACCAAGCGCTCGCGACGCGTCATTTCGAGCGGGGAGAAGCGGTGGGCCGGAAGATCATGATCGGCCGAGACCGCGGGGACTGGTATACCGTCGTCGGCATCGTCGAGAATCAGCGATCCGTCGGATTCGGCGCCGGCCTCCAACCGCCGTTCGCCGTTTATCTCTCCGTCCTCCAGCACCCCGCTCGTGCTGTGGATCTGCTGGTGGATGGACCAGACGACGAAGCGATCACCGCCGTGGGCCGCCGCGTGCGCGACGGGCTCGGCGCGGGCGCCACTGTACCGATCAGGGCGGCGTACATCGCCGAGGCCGAAGTAGCGCCTGTTCGGTGGTTCGGCAGCATGTTCGGAATGGAAGGATGGGTGATCCTCACCGTCGCGACGCTGGGGACCGGTGTCGTGATGCGCGTGTGGGTGATGTCGCTCTCATACGAGCTCGGGTTGCGCCGTTCGGTGGGCGCGCGCCGGCGCGACCTCCTAGGTTTCGTCCTGTCGCGCGCGGCCGGCGTCGCCGTGGGCGGGGTGGCGATCGGCCTCTGGCTGGGAGTGTTCGTGTGGGGTTGGCTCGCGACAGTCGTCGCGGGACTGCCCGAATGGGATCCAATCCTCGCGTTGCACATCGTGCCTCTCCTCGCCGCCGCGGCGTTCGCCGGCGCCCTGCCGCCGGCTTGGCAGGCGACGCGCGCGACGCCGACGGAGCTCGTGAAAGCCGATATCTAGAACACCGCCACCAGCACCGCCGTTGCGAGTGCGCGACAGGCCCGCGCGCGTCGGGCCTAGTGACGGGTCGGGCACAGGGATTGCGACATTCGCCACCACCCAGTGACCCACTCCATGGCCCAAGACCTGCGTACGGCGCGGCGCGCCGAACACACGGTGGCGCGCTGCACAACCTACCTCCTATTCGCCTGCCTGCTGCTCGAGGCCGCGACGCTCACATCCACTTTTTCGCGCCGCGCCGAGCTCCGAGTGGCGGCGGACGATTCACCGCTCCCCGGGGTGGCGGCCGGGACCGACGCGCGACAGGCGGCGATCGCCAAGCTCAAACTGGCGGCGCTCGTCGGCACCGGCATCCTCTGGCTGCTGTGGCTGCGGCAGGCGTACCGCAATCTCGCGCTCGTCGGCTCGAAGCGGTCGCGATTCACTTCACGCCAGGCCGTCGGCTACTGGTTCATTCCTTTCGTCAACCTGGTTTGGGCCTACCAGGTCATGAAGGACCTCTGGCTGCGCAGCGAATCGATGAACGACCGTGACGCCTACGACGATCTGCCCGCCCCTGCACTCCTCTCGGGCTGGTGGGGGATGTCGTTGACCTGGGGAGCGCTCGAGGAGGTGGTCGCCGCCACCGCTCGAGGCGCCCGCACGTCTCTCGACCTGACCAACGTCACCGACGTGGCGCTCGTCGGCAGCGCCGTCGGGATCATCGCGATGGTGCTCGCCATCCGGGTCGTTCGGGGGATCGATCAGAGGCAGCAGTGCTTCTCGGCCAATCCCCCGGATCTCCCGGCACCATCGTCGGCGGCGCGACACCACGGCACGACAGCGCCACGCAGCATCCCCCCGCCGAACAGACCTATCGTCCGAGCAGCACCAGACAACGAGGAACGGCGCGTTTAAAGCGCCGCGTTCCTCAAGAGCTGCAGGTACACCCGAACCGCGACCGCGTACGCCTGTACGCCGACCCGCTCGTCGGTGCCATGCACCCGGCGCAGGTCGTCTTTGCCGATCGCCGCTCCAACGAACCGGAGCACGTTGGGCGTGAGCCGGGCGTAGTGCCGCGAGTCCGTCGCACCCACCACGAGCCAGGGCGTCACCACCGCCTCGGGCACCACCTGCCGAATGGTCCGGGCCAGCAGCTGGAATGGCTCGGCCTCCACACTGGCGACGCCCGATGGATTGCTCATCGTCTCCTCGAGTGGCTGCACGCTGATCCGCGAGTCGCGCACCGCCTGGCGCACGTGCTCGAGCACGCTCGCAACGCTGTCCCCGGGGAGAATGCGGAAGTTTACGAGCGCGCGCGCCGACGACGGCAGCACGTTCTCCTTGATCCCCGCCTGCAGCACGGTGGGCGCGGTGGTGGTGCGGAGCATCGCATTGCCCTGCGGCGTCGCGCCGAACCTGCGCGCCAGGATCCCCTCGAAGAGCCAGCGATTCGCCATGACGAGCCGCGGGCCGAACGGCATTTCGGGACCGAGGTAGTCGAACATGGCGGCGGTCGGCCCGCGAACGGCCCGCGGCATCTGATGGTGCTCGAGCCGCGTGATGCCCGTCGCGAGGATGCCGACCGCGGTCTCGTCCGGCGGCATCGAGGAGTGCCCGCCCTCGGCCTGGGCCGTGAGCGCGACCGTTACGTATCCCTTCTCGGCGATACCGACCAGCGCGACCGGCGCTGAAATGCCGCTGACCAATCCGGTGGTGAGCGCGCCGCCTTCGTCCAGCACCAGCTCGGGATGCACGTTGCGCGACGCGAGCAGATCCGCGATGTGGGCCGCACCGCGCCGTCCGCCGACCTCCTCGTCATAGCCGAAGGCGAGATAGACGGTTCGTCGGGGCTTGGCCCCCGCTGCGACGAGGTGCTCCACCGCCTCGAGAATCCCGACGAGGCTCCCCTTGTCGTCCAGCGCGCCGCGGCCCCACACGTAGCCTCCGGCGATCCGCCCCTCGAACGCCGGCTCCGTCCAACGGCCCTCCGTTCCGGGCTCGACGGGCACCACGTCCTGATGTGCTAGCAGAACGATCGGGGGAAGGTTCGCATCGGACCCCGGCCACTCGTACAGCAGACCGTACCCGTTCACCTTCTCGAGCTTGAGCGCGGCATGAAGCCGGGGGAACGTCGTCCGCAGGTAGCGGTGGAAGCCCTCGAACTCGCGGGCGTCGAACTGTGTCGAATCCTGATAAGAGACGGTCTTGAAGCGCAGGGCGCCGGCCAGGCGTTGAGCGAGCGCCGCGGTGTCGAGCGGCTCGACCGCCACCGCGGCCGCCTGAGGCTGGCGCGAGCGGAAGGTGAAGGTGCGCTCGAGCGCGACGGCGGCCAGCACGAGCACCACGACGAGGAGGGCGCCGAGAATCTTTTTCATGGTGCGCGAAGGTGGTGTGACGGCGCCCGCCCGGCAAGGGGCCCGCTCGGACGAACCGTCCATTACACTCCCGTGCATGATCTTGAGCGTCGATTACGGCGAGGTGCGCTACTTCCGGATGGCGCGCACCGTGTTCGGGAGGGCGATCTATTGGACCGGAGTGTACCTCGTCGACGGGCTGCTCGTGGATTCGGGGCCTCCCAACCTCGCGGGCGACGTTCGACGGCTGGTCTCAGAGCTCGCCGTACGGCAATGCGTGACCACCCACCACCACGAGGACCACTCCGGGAACCATGGCCTCCTCGCCGGGGAGCTGCGCATCACTCCGCTGGCGCACCCGAGCGCCGTGGCGCGGCTCGCCCTGGCGGACACTCACCCCCGGTTGTACCGCCGCATCGCCTGGGGCGCCCGGCCGTCCACGCCCACGGCGCCGCTCGGCGAGCGGCTCGAGACGCCGCGATTCCGGCTCCAGGTGATCCACACACCCGGCCACGCAACCGACCACGTCGCGCTGTTCGAGCCTGAGCGTGGCTGGCTCTTCTCGGGCGACCTGTACCTGGCACCCAGGCTCCGTTATCTCCGTGCCGACGAGGACGTGTACGCGATGATGGATTCGTTGCGGCGGGTCCTGGCACTCGAGCCACGGGTGCTGTTTTGCCAGCACCGCGGGCGTGTGGACCAGGGCGCGGCACGGCTGCGCGACAAGCTCGACTTCCTGGTCGAGCTGGGTGAGCGGATCCACGACCTGCACGCCCGTGGTTGGAGCGACGCCGCGATCGCTCGGGGCCTGCCGGGAAGCGATGTGGTGTGGCGCGTGTGGACGGGCGGGGACTTCTCCAAACGGAACTTCGTGCGGGCGTTCCTGCGAACCGCTAGCGGCCGTTGAGATACTCGCGCGCCGCCGACAGCACTTCGGTCTGGGCCTCGGCGAGCGTGCCCTCGAGCGCCGCCCCCGCCGCCTTGCGGTGTCCCCCGCCGCCGAACCGATGCGCCAGCTCGGCGACGTCCACGTCGCCAAGCGAGCGGAAGCTGACCTTCACCTTGCCACTCGCGAGCTGGCGGAACAGCATGGCCAGCCGCACTCCCGCAATGGACCGCGGATACTCGACGATCCCGTCCAGGTCGTCGGCGGTGGCGCCGTGCCGCTGCAGCGCGTCCGGCGGCACGGTCACCCACGCCAGCCCATGCTCCGGCTCGACCACCAGGGTGCCCAACACCTCGGCCGTGAGCCGGACGCGACCCTCGGGCGCGCTGGCGTACACCGACTCGTAAATCGACTCCGGGTCCACACCGCGCTCGAGCAGCGCGCCCGCGACCCGCAGCACACGCGGCGTCGTGTTGGCGAACCGGAACCCGCCCGTGTCGGTGAGGATGCCGACGTACAGCGCACGAGCCGCTTCGGGGGAGAGCGGCCACTGGAGCGCACTCGCGAAGTCGAATACCAGCTCGGCCGTGGCGGCCGCCTCCGGCGCCACCAGCCGGGGGCCACGGGGCAGCGAGCCCCCGCTCACGTGGTGGTCGATACAGGCCAGGGCGTGCGACTGTGTGATCGCCCGCGCCAGATCCCCCAGACGGCTCACGTCGGAAATGTCGAGGACCACGACGACGTCGGCCGACTCGATCTCGCGCGCCGCGCGCTCCGAGTGATCCGCCCCCGCCGGTAGGAGGAAATGAAATCGCTCGGGGATCGGCGTGGGATTCGCGATGGTGGCCCGCAGCCCGCGCGCGGTGAGAAGATGCCACAGGGCCACCTCGCTTCCCACGCCATCCCCATCGGCGTTCACGTGCGTCGTGAGCGCGACCCGCCGCCCGGGCGCCAGCACGGCCGCGACGGCTTCGGCGGCGCGTACGCGCTCGGGGGGGATCGAGACTTCGCTGGTACTCATGCCATCAAGATAAACGGGAGGCGTCGCGACAAGACCCGAGCGCTACTGCCTCGTCCCAACGAGCGACAGGCGTTGGCCTACCACGGTCCCGCTCACCGCGAGGCTGTCGTTGCGGAGCCGGTACGTGCCCACGAGATCGGTTGGCACCGGGCTCATTAAGTGGACCGTGATACCATCAGGCGGGGTGGTGCCGTAGGTTCCGCTGTAGGTGGTGGTGGTACCATGACTGGTGACCGAGGCGGTGAAGTCCCCGCCACCCGTTATAGTGATGATGTCGCCGCTGGCCCCCGCCTGATCGGGCTTCGTTCCCGAGCAAAACGACTTGAGCGTGTACGAGCCGGGCAACTGCCCGGAATTTCCGGTCAGGAGGCCCCCCGTGTAGGTGTCACACGGGAGGGGCGCGGAAACCTTATCCCCCCCACAGGCGGCCGCCGCAAGCACGACGCAGCAGGACCAGAGTTTCATGGCACCGGCTACTTCTTCGACGCGAGCTTCGAATTCCACACGCCGTAAGTGGCGTAGATCGCCATGCCGAAGACAAACCAGATGATGAGCCGCTCCCACGTGCGCCAGGGCAGCGATGCCATCAAGTAGAGGGCCGACAAGGCGCCCGCCGGAGCCACAAACCAGACCCACGGCGTCTTGAAGGCCCGCGGCAGATTCGGCTCGCGGATGCGTAGCACCACCACGCCGATCGAGACGATCACGAACGCCAGCAGCGTGCCGATCGAGACGAGGCTCCCCGCCTCCCGCACCGTGAGGAGCGCCGACACGAACGCCACCCCGATGCCCGTGATGATCGAGGTGACGTAGGGAGTCTGAAACTTTGGATGGATCTTGTTGACGAACTGGGGAAGGAGACCGTCGCGCGACATGCTCCAGAACACCCGCGATTGCCCCAGCAGCATCACCAGGATCACGGACGAAAGGCCGGCGATCGCACCGAGCTTGATGAGCGACGACATCCACCCCATTCCCGCCCGGTCGGCGGCCACGGCGATCGGATCGGGGACGTTCAACTCTTTGTAGGGCACCACGCCGGTCGCGATGCCGGACACGAGGATGTAGAGCACGGTGCAGATCAGGAGCGACCCGATGATCCCGACGGGCATGTCCTTTTGCGGGTTCTTCGCCTCCTGCGCGGCGGTGCTCACCGCGTCGAACCCGATGTAGGCGAAGAACACGATCGCCGCCCCTGTCATGACGCCGCTCCACCCGTAGAGTCCGGGGCCTTCAGCAGGTGGGATGAACGGATGCCAGTTGGCCGGATTGATCGCGTGGGCCGCGCCGCCGATGAACAGCAGCACCACGGCCACCTTCACGAAGACGATGACGTTGTTGACGTTCGCCGATTCCTTGATGCCGATGACCAGCAGCGTCGTGATGATCGCGATGATGATGACGGCCGGCAGATTGAAGACCGCGGTGATGGTGGAGCCGTCTGCCAGGGTGACCGCGGTGCCGCGCGCCGCGGACAGCGCCGGCGGGACCGTGATCCCGATGTCCTTGAGGAACGAGACGACGTATCCCGACCACCCGATCGCGACCGTCACGGCGCCAAGCGCGTACTCGAGCACGAGATCCCAGCCGATGATCCAGGCGACGATCTCCCCCAGTGTCGCGTAGCCATAGGTGTACGCGCTGCCAGCCATCGGGACCAGGGACGCGAACTCCGAATAGCACAGCGCCGCGAAGACGGACGCGACGCCCGCGATCACGAACGACAGCACGACGGCGGATCCCGCGTTCACCGCGGCCACCGTCCCCGTCAGCACGAAAATCCCGGTGCCGATGATCGCGCCGATCCCGAGCATGGTCAGGTTGAGCGCGCCCAGGGCGCGCTTCAAACTGTGATCCGTGAGTGCCTCGGTCTGAAGCTCGGTGACGCTCTTCCGGCGGAGAAGATTCATGCGTCCCTCGCGATGAGTTCGAGCGGTTGGCGGAACGACGGCGAGATGGCGGCTAGAGTAGGCCCGCGCGGCGGGCCTGTCAAGCCGTTAGAGGCTGTAATTCGGCGCTTCCCGCGTGATCACGACGTCGTGCGGATGCGATTCGCGCAGGCCGGCGGTCGTGATCTGGATGAACTCCGTCTCGGTGCGCAGCGCCTTGATGTCGCATACGCCGCAATAGCCCATGCCGCTGCGCAGGCCGCCCACCATCTGGAAGATCACGTCGGAGGCCGGCCCTCTGTAGGGCACGCGTCCCTCGATGCCCTCGGGCACGAGCTTGGACGGCGAGACCTCACCCTCCTGGAAGTAGCGGTCGGCGGAGCCTTCCTCCATGGCGCCGAGGCTGCCCATGCCACGGATCACTTTGAAGCGCCGACCCTCGAGCAGGAACGACTCGCCCGGGCTCTCCTCCGTGCCGGCGAGCATCGAGCCCATCATCACGCTCTCGGCACCCGCGGCGAGCGCTTTCACGACGTCCCCCGAGTACTTGATGCCGCCGTCCGCGATCACCGGCACGTCGCCCGCCCCCGCCCCCCCTCCCGCCCCCCGCACGCCATCGATGATCGCCGTAATCTGTGGGACGCCGACGCCGGTGACGACGCGCGTCGTGCAGATCGAGCCCGGGCCCACGCCGACCTTCACAGCGTCAACGCCGCGCTCGACCAGCGCTCGCGCGCCTGCCTCTGTCGCCACGTTGCCGCCCACGAGCTGCGCGTCGGGGTGCGCCTCGCGCAGGCAGGCGACCGTCTTGAGCACGCCCTCGGAGTGCCCGTGCGCCGAGTCCACGACGATCACGTCGCAGCCCGCATCGATGAGCGCGCGCGCCCGCGCCAGGGCGTCGGGGTTGCCGCCCACGGCGGCGGCGACCCGCAGCCGGCCGTGCTGATCTTTGTTGGCATGCGGGTGCCGCCGGCGCTTGAAGATATCCTTGATGGTGATGAGCCCCTTGAGGACACCCTGCTCGTCCACCACCGGCAGCTTCTCGATGCGATGCTTCGCGAGCGTCCGCTCCGCTTCGTCGAGTCCCGTGCCCACCGGCGCGGTCACCAGACGGTCCTTCGTCATCGCGTCGCGGATGGGGCGATCCAGCTCGCGCTCGAACTGGAGGTCGCGGTTGGTGATGATG
>WNGO01004011.1_pt1 | contig 13620 bp, 15 predicted proteins | sample 5400511 | NCBI WGS metagenome assembly WNGO01 (sample SAMN13153380, study PRJNA577476) | soil metagenome | isolation source: 20 cm soil or saprolite under Garry oak tree replicate 2 | place: USA:California | collected 2016-06-15
GACGCGCTGTTCTGTTCCGAATGCGGTCGCCGCCTCGCGACGGCCCCCGGATACTGCGCGCGCTGCGGCACGGCCCTCGAGCACGACGCCCATTACTGCCATTCGTGCGGGGCGCGCGTCGCCGCGTAAGCCAGCGCACTTGACGGCGGGACGTCCGCCGTCCTAGACTGCGTACCAAGAAGTTGGGACTCCAGGCCCCGTTGCGCCCGCATGCGGCTCAACGGGGCATTTCTTTATGCAGCTTGGGGGGTTCATGTCGCCCAACGCGCCGCTCCACCCCACGCCCTCCCGGATCAAGCTGCTGATCGCGGACGACCGCTGGGTTGTCCGCGAAGGCCTGAAGCGCATGATCACACAGTGCGCCGACATGAAGGTCGTGGGCGAGGCGGCGAGCCCGGACGACGTGCTCGAGCAGCTGCAACCCACCGAAGTCGACGTGATACTGCTCGACGCGTGGCTCGGCGGGCCCAAGACGCGGGGACTGATCCGGGAGGTACACCGAAGCTACGCCCGCTGCCGCGTGCTCGTGTTGAACGTGCAGGGACGCGATCCCGATGCCCTGCGGTTGCTGGGGACGGGCGCCGCCGGATACCTCGGCAAGGATCATTCGCGTGAGCAGCTGATCGACGCGATTCGGCAGGTCGTGCGCGGCGCATCGTACGTGAGCCCTTCGCTCGCCAGCAGGCTCATTTCCGACTTGAGGGGCGGTGGAAGGAGGCCGCGACACGCGACCCTCTCAGACCGAGAATATCAGGTGCTGTGCAGGTTCGGCTCCGGACTCGCGTTCAAGCAAATCGCCGCTGAGCTCGGCGTGAGCCCCAAAACGGTCAGTACGTACCGGAGCCGCATCCTCGACAAGCTCAACCTAAAGACCAACGCGGAGATCATCCGCTACGCGATCGAGCGCCGCCTCGTGCCGCGTTCACCAGCTGCGCCGCCGCGACGTCAGAAAAGTCCGACAGATCGCTCGGCCGGATTCTGACGAGGCCTGTCGGACTTCTTCCAACACCGCGAGCCGCGAATCGCGACGCCGTTCAACGCCCCCGCCTCACATCGATGCGCGCGGGCGTCGCTGCGTCTCAGCGACGTGGCGAAAAAGCCTCGCGGCACCCCCCTTGCCATCCACGCGGAGCGTCCATGCTCGCTCGAGTCCGTGACTCGAGAAAGGAGGCTTACCGCAATGGCCATTCGATTGAATACGACGCTCCGCGTCGGCCTGCTCGCGGCCGCGACGCTCATGCTCGGATGCTCCGAGCGCAACGCTCCGCTGACGGGGGTGCTGGCAGACGTCAGCGCTTCGTCCGCCAGCCAGGCGACCAGCTACAGCGGTCGCGCCACGGTGTTGCAGGCGACGGTGCTCGGTCTTCCCCCGGTGGTGCTGGCCGACGCCGGCCCCCTGCCGCCGTCGGGTGGTGCGGAGGAAGCGTCGCTTCTGAACGCGAGCGTGCCGGGCCTGCTGACGGCGGAGGTGTTGCACGCGTCCACGGTGGGTCGGGGCAACGCGAGCCGTTCCGAGGCGTCGGTGGCTGAGCTCTCGCTGACGGTCGCCGGTAACACGGTTTCGGCCGGCTTGCTGCAGGCCCGCGCCGCTGCCGTCTGCAGCGACGGCGGGGCGACGGCGAGCGGTAGCTCGGACATCACGGCGCTGTCCGTGAACGGCCAAACCGTCACGGTCTCAGGTGCGCCCAACCAGAGAGTGCCCTTGGTCGTTGGGGAAGTGATTATCAATGAGCAAACGAGCAACGGGGCGGGAGACATCACCGTCAACGCGCTCCATATCATCGTGCGTGGCGTGGCGGACGTGATCGTTTCTTCTGCGCACGCCGATATCACCTGCCAGCCGGCCCCGGCTCCATCCGGTTGCACCGCCGGGGCGGATTTCGTCACCGGCGGCGGCTGGATCACGGGCACGCCCTCCGGCGCCAAAGCCAACTTCGGTGTCGCGGGCGGGATCAAGCAGGGGCAGTTCTGGGGCCATCTGACCTACATCGATCACGGCCCCGACGGGCCGCGGGTGAAAGGCACCGGCGTAACCGCGTACACGGTAACGAACCCGACGACGCGCCACATCGAGGGTACCGCTCAGGTGAATGGCCAGGACGGGTTCACGTATCAGGTGGACGTGGCGGACAACGGCGAGCCCGGACGCAACGACACCTTCAAACTCCATCTGTCCAGCGGCCCGTCCACCGGCTACGACGCGTCGGGCACTCTGGCTGGTGGGAACATCCAGTTGCACGAGCCCAGTTGCCCGTAGCCCAAACCATCCTGCGCGGGCGGGCGATCCTGACGGGTCGTCCGCCCCAGCGCGTGAGAGCTCTCACACCTTAACATCGTCCACGGGTTGGCGTCTGTATCGCTCGGAGTGCGGATCGACGTTCCAGACTTCGACAGGAGACGCGCATCCATGCGGCAGACCGTTCAGCTCACCCTGGCCGCCGTCCTGATCGGACTTGCGGCCGCCGCCTGCAGCGAGGGCACGGCGCCCGCGTCGGGGCAGGCTGAAGTGCTCGCCGCCGAGGCGGACCAGCTCGGCGCCATGGTGGACACCGAGTTCGGCGTCCCGGGCGCGGCCGCGACGGCCGCACCTGCGGCAACGACGACCGGCCCCGGCCTCACTGGCGACGCCAGAGGCGACACGGCGCCGACGTTCTGGGGTCGTCTGCGCGTCGTGCGCGGCGGCCCGCGCCCCGTCTATCACCGTGAGGTGACGATTCAGGGCGACACGGCCCGCGTCGAGCACGATATCACGTTCCATGGCTTGCTTCTCGTGGACACGAGCGCCGACGGCGTCTTCAATCCGACGTCCAAGCCCCTAGCCGATCAGATGACACAACACGCCATCCTGGTGCGCGACGCGTCGCGGCCACACGGTTGGCGGGTGATCGAGCTGTCCCCTCAGAATTGGACCGTCGTGGATCCAACCAGACAGACGGTCCTGGTGACCGATGTCAAGGTCTATCGGAACGACACGCTGCTCCTCGAGGTCACCGATCCCAGCGCCCTCGTCGATGTGGCCAACCACATCCCGCGGTTCCATGTGGACGATACCGTAAAAGTGGTGGCGGCCGTGACGAACACGACGGGCTCGGGGCTCACGCCCGCGAGCTTCGTGTTCCTGCATGTGCGTCACGCCGACCGGCTGGGGACGAGCTGGCGGCGGATACCCATGACCGACAACGGTGACGCCACCTACGAGCGCACCTGGATCGTGCGCCGCAGCGGTATCGATCGTTTCGTCGTGGACGCGCTCGACTCGGCCACGCTGTTGCTCGGCACGGCGGACAACTACCGGACGAACGAAGTGGGGATTCCGTACCGGATCGAGTAGCCGGCCCTTGATTTTCGCGCCGCGCTTCCGTATCAGTGTGCGACCTTCAACCGGGAGCGCCGGTGCGCGGTCTCACAGTGCGGGTCGCGATCGTCGTCGTCGGGATGGCCGTGGTGGCGACGGTGGCACAGGGGCAGCGGCGCATGCGGGGCGGACGCGCCGTGATGGTCGACCGGCCCGCGGTGGGCCCACGGATCGGGTACGACTTCGACTTCAAGCACGTCTTCATCGGCGGCCAGCTCAACCTGCCGGTGGGCCGCCGCTGGGGGCTCGTGCCGTCGGCGGAGTTTTACCCGGGCGAGACCGGCTCGCCGTTTCGGTTGAACGCCGACCTGAAGTACCATCCCCCGACGGTGTACGGGTTGTTCTATTTCGGGGCGGGGTTCGCGTACCTGCATGCCAGTGACGCGAGCGACGCCGGCGCGAACCTGTTCGCGGGCTGGGAGGGCCGGCGGGCGCGGCCATTCAAGCCGTTCCTCGAGGCGAAGGTCGTATTTGCCGGCAATACCTCGTTCAACGTCCTGGCGGGGCTCAACTTTCCCCTCTAGCTAGAACTCGAAGCGCTCGATCCGCCGCAGTCCGACCCAGAGCGGAACCGCCGTGGCCGCCGCGCACAGCGCGGCGGCCACGGCGAACCAGACGATCATCCACGCGTCCACGACCACCGGCTGCCCCAGGAAGACGGATCGGACGTACTGGTACACCGCCTGCCACAACACGAAGATCACGATGCCGAGCAGCACGATCGTCGCCATCATGAACACCAGCCCCCCGAACGACGTGGGAATCTGGGCCGCGTTCTCCGTCTCGAACTGCGGGTACAACGCGCCGAAGCCCAGCGCTAACGCCGCGATCGCGAACGTGAGCCCGCAGATGGTCACGAGCTCCATCACCATCATGAACGGCCGCACCTGGAGCAGTACGTTGGTGAGGCCGGTGAGGAGCAACGCCAGCACCAGCAGCGGGATGGTCCCCACCCAATACTTGGACCAGAGCAGCGCCCGCAAATCGAGCGGGCTCGAGCGCAGCAGCCACATGTGCCGGCCCTCGAGCGACACGGCGGGGAAGATGAAGCGCGCGGCGATGGCGGCGAGCACGAACCCTGCGAGCCCGAGGTTCAAGAACGACACGAGCGTGACGTAGAAGAAGCCCACCGCCTCGCCGCGGTGCAGCGGCAGCGTCTTGATGTTGAACAGGTACACCAGCACGAGCACCGCCAGCAGGATGAGCTGGCTCCACTGAGTCGTGTCGCGGAAGAACAGCTTGATGTCCTTGATCACGAACTCGCGCTTGGCGACCGGCAGAAAGCCCAGCGCGGTACCCACGGTCGCCCGCCAGACGCTCCCGCGCACGAACCGCTCCGCGGCTTCCTGGGCCTTCGTGAACCCCGGTGCGAACAGCTGCCGGTGGAGGAGGGCGCCCAGCGTCACGAATGCCGCCGCGGTGCTCCAGAGCAGGGCGAGTGGCATGGGGTCGAGGTTGCCGCGGAGAAACCCCATGATCGCCTGGTTCACCCACTCGCTCGGCAGGTACGGCGAGGTCGGCGTCCGCAGCACCGCGATGAAGTCGAGCAGGTTGCGGAAGCCCTCGGGTGACGCCAGCCGCTCCGGCCGGATCAGCCGGAACAGCAAGATCAGGCCGCCGGCCGCGCCCAGGGCGACGATCGAGAGCAGATCGCGGGTGCGGCGCGCCGGGAAAATATTCACGAGCACGAGGGTCAGCGCCGAACCGGCCACCGCCGGAAGCACCAGCAGCGGCAGCACGGTGAGGACGGCGTAGGGAATGAACAGGAGCCCGCCCCGGTAGCTCACCCCGTACGCCGCCAAGATGGGGACCGCCATCAGCGCCACCATCCACGACGAGTGCAGCAGCGTCTCACCCAGCTTCGCCAGGTAGATACGCAGCCAGTCCACGGGTGCCGAGACCAGGAGGTCCAGGTCTTTTGCCAGAAAGAAGCTCGACAAGGCGGTGATCACATTCGACAACACGAGGATCCCGACGAACGCCAGGAGCACGATCCCCAGAATCTTGCCGGCGAGCAACGGCCCGAGGTCTTCCACGCCGCGGAAGTATTTGAGGATCCTGTAGAGGATGGCGAACACGCCGACCCAGAATGCCAGCCCCACGAGGATGAGGATGAACAGCTTGCCCGAGCCGCCGCGGGAGCGCTCCTCGCGCAGACGTTGCAGTGCTGTGCGCCACTTGGGCTCGAGCACCCGCCACAGCGACGGCTGCTTCATGCGGCGGCACCCCCGTCTCCGTCGCCCAGCACCTCGACCAGGTCGCGGACCTGCGCCCCTCCGGTGAGCTTCAAGAACAGCTCCTCGAGGCTCGCGTCACCGGCGCGGTGCTGCCGGCGCAGGTCGTCCACCGTTCCCTCCCCCACGATCTTGCCGCGCTGGATGATTGCGACGCGGTCGCACATCGCCTCCGCCACCTCCAGCGTGTGGGTGCTCATGAGCACGGTCCCGCCGCGGCCCACGAACTGGCGGAAGATGTCCTTGAGCAGACGGGCCGCCTTGGGGTCGAGGCCTACCATCGGCTCGTCTACCACAATGCACTGCGGCCGGTGGATGAGCGCGCTCGAGATGATCAGTTTCTGGCGCATGCCGTGGCTGTAGGCTTCCACCAGCTCGTCCTTCCAGCTCGTCAGCTCGAACACCTCGAGCAACTCGGCGATGCGCCGCTCGACCGCGTCGCCTTCCTGGCCGTACAGCGCCGCCACGAAGCGCAGGAACTCGACCCCGGTGAGCTTGTCGTATACGAACGGCCGGTCGGGAATGAAGCCGAGGCGCATCTTGGCGGGAAGGGGATTCTGATGCACATCGTCGCCGCCCAGCAGCACCCGCCCGTTCGTGGGCCGCAGGATGCCGGCGATGATGCGGAGCGTGGTGGTCTTCCCGGCACCATTCGGCCCGAGGAATCCGTAGAGCAGGCCGCGGGGGACCTGCAGCGAGATGTCGTCGACGGCGACGAAGCTGCCGTAGTGCTTGGTCAGGTTCTCCAGTCGGATCATAGCACCTCGAGCTTGATGCGGCCGATCAGGCGCACGAGCTCCGCCTGCCGGGCCAGACCGCCGATGCTGAACCGCACGTGCGCGGCGCCGGCGGGGAACTCGTCCAGCATCGGGTCCACGGCCACCCAGTCGCCGAGGTACACCTCGGCCCACGTGTGATAGTAGAAGCGCCCGTCCACCGGCACGAGGCCCGCCGCGGTGCGCGCCGGCAGTCCGGCTGCCCGCGCCAGGGCGACGAACAAGACCGCGTGCTCATTGCAGTCCCCGACGCGCGTCTCGAGCACCCGCACGGCGCTGGGCACGACCGCCGTCGACTGCCGCTTCACATGGGCCCGCACCCACGCGGCAAGGCCCCGGGCCGCGCGCGCCGGGTCCTGCTCACGTCCGATGATGAGCCGAGCCTGCGCCTGAAGGCGGGGGTCGTCGCTCTGGATCAACGGAGCGGGGGCGAGCCAGTGGGCGAGGCTCGAGTCGCGGGCGGGCAGGGAATAGCGCGCCGCGAGCGCCGCTCGAGTCTCGCGGCGGATCACGAGGGTATCGCCGCTGAGCTGCTGGCGCCCGCCCCCGAGATCGAGCGCCGCGGTCGCCACGCCCCGCAGCTGCACACGAAACAGGGACAGCGTGTCGTGCGGGAGCCGCGCGCGCGCGGCGAGCATGGTGGTCGCCACCACATCCCCCGGACCCGGAGCGACGCTCGCGCGAATGAGATGCGTGGTATCCCGGTGCCGGAAATTCGTGTAGGCGAGCTCGAAGGCCGTCCGTTCCATGACGAAGCCGACCGCGTTCTCGGCGCGCACCACGTGGCCCTGCGCGTCGATCCACGCTCGCGTCGTCATTCCCCCCTCCCCCTCCCCCTCGCGCTGCTCGATGCGGAATGCCCGCACCGTGTCAAAATGGGCCGGCACCCACGCCAGCGCCGTCGAATCGTACTCCGCACTGTCGGCGACGACGAGCGTGGACTCCGCGGCCACCAGCACCGTCACCGGCCGCTCCGCAAGGAGTATCGGATCGAACACGACGCTCGCATAGGTCTTTCCCCGCTTCAGCTCGCCACCGAACGCCAGCCGCAGCGGCAACAGAGTCGGGAGCACGATCGGGCGCGCCAGCGGGACGTGCGTGGTCTCGGAGTCCGGGCCGGCGAGCAGGGTCACCGTCAGGAGCGTGTCGCCCGCGACGAGGCTCCGGGCGGCGAACCGGCCCACGTCGCCCTCGAACCGGGCGTCCACCCGCTCGAGCCGCAGGGTTCGGGACAGGGTCGCGCGGCTCATGGCCGCGGTCCGGTGCAGGACGCCGAGCGCCGGCACGCGGAGCACGAGGATGTCCGTCACGGCGATGCTGGTCGCTTGGGTGTCGATCGTGGACGATGCGAACCCGACCTGCTGGCCCGCGACATCCAGACGATAGTAGACGGCGCCCGGCGGCACGCTCAGGGCAGCTTCCGCCAGCCGCGTTCCCGTGGGGCGGAAGAACTCCCGCTTGACGAGCCACCCGAGCGAAGCCGCCCACGCGCCCAGGACGGCGATGGCCCAGGTGCGACGCGTCATGACTCGGCCGCCCCGCTGCGACGCAAGGCGGCCTCGAACGCGTCGCGGTCCTCGGGGGTCTCCACGACGATGGATACGCTCGCGGGGAAGGCAGCGGTCCCGAGATGAGTCTTGAGGATGGGCACCATGATGTCGGCGGCGTCCTCGATCGAGAGGTTCCCAGCCCCGGTCCCGATCGGCGGCACCGTGAGGCTCGTGAACTCCCATTCCTGCGCCTGATGCAGCGTCGCGCGCCACGCGCGCGCCACACTCTCGCGGGTCACCGGCTCGGTCTCGCTCTGGATGACCGCGTGGATGACGAAGTCCGCCGGCAGGTCGCCTCCACCGGCGGTCACGACCGCCGCTCCCACCGCGAGCTCCTTCTGCACCTGCAGCCCGCGCGTGAATGCCGTGCCTCCCACCGTCTCCAGCCGGCGCACGGCCGGCGTCGTGGGATCGAGACGTGTCGTGGCGGGGCGCACGACCGCCGTCGCGGCGAGGAACGCAAGATCATCCACGACTACGCGGATCACCTGCCGGTAGCCTCCCGCGAGCGGCGATACATCTGCGTGGCTTCGTCCGGGCGATTGAGCCGGTCGAGCACAATCCCCAGGCGGTAGAGCGCCCGCGTGTTGCGGGGCTCGAGCTCGACGGCGCGCTCGTAGGCGGTCAGCGCGCCGTCGAGCTGGTCCACGTGATTGAGCGCTTCCCCCAGATAAAACCAGACGGTCGCCCGGCCGGGGTCGACCTCCGACGCGCGCCGGAGGTGGGTCACGGCGTCGCTCCACAACCCGCGGCGTGATAGCAGCACGCCGAGGCCGGTGAGCGCCTCGCCGTGAATCGGGTTCACGCGCAGCGCCCGCTCATAATCCTGCTGCGCCGCGTGGTAGTGCGCCGCGCCCGCGAGCAGGCCGGCCCGCTCGACCAACAGCGCGACGTTGTCCGGGTCCGCCGCGAGGGCGTCGTCGAGCGTCGGCTCGGCCGCCGTCCCACCGGACGCGGCGGGCTCGGCCGGCGCCGGGCGTGGCACGGACGCCGGGAGCTGGGCCGTGACCGGGGGGGGGAGACCGGCCCGAGCCACGTCCGCCGGAGAGGCGATGGTGCTGGTCTCGGTGAGCGATTCCGCTTCCTCGATCAGCTCCGCCGCGACCCGAGCCCGCTCGGCCGCCGACTGCCACCGCGGCTCGCGCTTGCGGATCACCCGACCACCTCGCTCGCCAGCCAGGAGAGGTACCGCTCGAGCCCCCGCTCCACCGGCAGCGCCAGCAGCTCCGGCACCTGGTACGGATGTCGTTCCCGCACGGTGGCGCACAGCGCCTCCCACTTCGACGCGTCCGTCTTCAGCAGGACCACCACTTCGGCCTCCTCCCTCACCTGTCCCTCCCAGCGGTAGATCGAACGGGCGCCCGGGAGGAGCGTCCCACAAGCTACCAGGCGCGCGGCGACGAGGGCTGTGACGAACGCCCGCGCGTCGGCATCGTTGGCGAGCGTGGTCAGCACCACCAGCGCGGTCTGGGCCATGGAGGGAGGGCTAACGTAGGGAACCGAGTGGGGTTAGGCAAGAGAACACCGGGAGCAGGGAGCGGGGAGCCGGGAGCGGTACTGCCGACGCACCTCACCGTCCTGCTCCCGGCTCCCTGCTCCCCGCTCCGCGAAATGGGGAGCCTGACCGTCATCACGGGGCTGTCGGGATCGGGAAAGTCGTCGCTGGCGTTCGACACGATTTACGCCGAGGGGCAGCGACGCTACGTCGAATCGCTCTCCGCCTACGCCCGTCAGTTCCTCGGGTTGATGGAGAAGCCCGACGTGGACGCGATCGAGGGACTGTCGCCGGCCATCTCGATCGAGCAGAAGACGGCGGGCCACAACCCGCGCTCCACGGTCGGGACCATCACGGAGGTCTACGACTACCTGCGCCTCTTGTGGGCCCGACTGGGCACACCACACTGTCCCAAGGACGGTTCGCCGATCGCGCGCCAGAGCGCCTCGCAAATCACCGACCTGGTGCTCGCCTGGCCCGAGGGAACGAAGCTGGAAGTGCTCGCCCCGCTGGTGCGCGGTCGCAAGGGTGAGTTCCGCGACGTGTTCGAGGCCGCCAAGAAGCAGGGGTTCGTGCGGGTCCGCGTGGACGGCGAGACCTACGACCTGGCCCAGGTCCCGAAGCTCAACCGCCGCCAGAACCACGACATCGCGGTCGTGGTGGATCGGCTCGTGGTGCGCCGGGCGGACCGCTCGCGCCTTGCTGATTCGATCGAGACGGCGCTCAAGGCCGCCGACGGGACCGTGGAGGTGGTGCACGGCGCCAAGTCCACGCTGTTCTCCGAGCGCTACGCCTGCCCCACGTGCGGCCTGTCGCTCCCCGAGCTCGAGCCGCGGCAGTTCTCCTTCAATTCGCCGTTCGGTGCATGCCCCGACTGCTCGGGACTCGGGACCCGGCGCGAGGTGAGCCCCGACCTGGTCCTGGGCGATCCGAGCCTCTCGATTCTCGAAGGGGTCATCTTGCCGTGGGGCGAGCCGAGCGGCTACGTGCGCAAAGTGATCCTGCCGAGCCTGGCGCGCGCGTTCAAGTTCGACCTGAACAGTCCGTGGCAGGCGCTGCCGGCCGCGGTGAAAAAGGTCGTCCTGTCCGGGGCGCCGGGAAAGACGCTCACGTTCCAGTACGACAGCGAGCGCTGGCACGGCCAGTACGAGTCGGGTTGGGATGGCGTGCTGCGGCACGTCGAGCGGCGCTACCGGGAGACCGCCTCCGACAGCGTGCGCGAGCAGCTCGAGGAGTACATGATCGAGCAGCCGTGTCCCACGTGCGGCGGCAAGCGGCTGCGCCCGGAGAGCCTCTCGGTGTTGCTCCACGGCAAGAGCATCGGCGACGTGGTGGACCTCCCGGTAACGGACGCGCTGGCCTTCTTCGAGAGCATCCCGTTGCGCGGGAACGGGCGCACGGGGGGAGGTCTCGACCCGGACATCGCCCGGCCGATCCTCAAGGAGGTGAACGATCGACTCCGCTTCCTGCGTAACGTGGGCCTCGACTACCTCACCCTCGGCCGCTCCGCGGACTCCCTCTCGGGCGGGGAGGCCCAGCGCATCCGGCTGGCCACGCAAATCGGGAGCCGACTCGTCGGCGTGCTGTACATCCTCGACGAGCCGTCGATTGGATTGCACCAGCGCGACAACGCGCGGCTGCTCGCGACCCTGAAGGAGCTCCGTGATCTTGGCAACACGGTGCTCGTCGTGGAGCACGACGAGGAGACCATCCGCTCCGCGGACCATGTGGTGGACCTGGGACCTCGCGCCGGTCGGCACGGTGGCGAGGTCGTCGTCGAGGGCCCGGTCAAAGCCGTGCTCGACCACTCCGACTCCCTCACCGGACGCTATCTGCGAGGCGAGCTGCGGATTCCGATCCCGCCGCGGCGCCGGACTCCCGACCCCGAGCGCAACCTTGCGGTCATCGGCGCCCGCCAGCACAACCTGCGCGACCTCACCGTGGCGTTTCCGTTGGGCCTGTTCGTCGCGGTCACCGGCGTATCGGGCTCGGGGAAGTCGACGCTCGTCACTGATATCCTGTACCGCGCCCTGGCCCGGCTTTTCTACCGCGCCAAGGTGACGCCCGGCGCGCACGACCGCATCGAGGGGCTCGACCACATCGACAAGGTCATCGACATCGACCAGAGCCCCATCGGGCGCACCCCGCGGTCCAACCCGGCCACGTATACGGGCCTGTTCACGCCGATCCGCGAGCTCTACACCTACCTGCCCGAGTCCAAGATCCGTGGCTATGGACCCGGCCGCTTCTCCTTCAACGTGAAGGGCGGGCGGTGCGAGGCGTGCCAGGGAGACGGCCTCGTGAAGGTGGAGATGCACTTTCTCCCCGACGTGTACGTCCCCTGCGAGGTGTGCAAGGGCCGGCGCTACAACCGGGAGACGCTCGAGGTGCGCTATAAAGGAAAGTCGATCGCCGACGTGCTCGAGATGTCGGTGGCGGAGGCGCTCGATTTCTTCGAGCATCAGCCGCGCATCCGCCCGAAACTGGAGCTCTTGAACGACGTAGGGTTGGGCTATATCCACCTCGGCCAGTCGGCGACCACCCTGTCCGGCGGCGAGGCGCAGCGCGTCAAGCTCGCCACCGAGCTGGCCAAGCGCGACACGGGCCGTACCCTCTACATCCTGGACGAGCCGACCACCGGCCTACACTTCGAAGACGTGCGTCTGCTGCTCGAGGTGTTGCACCGGTTGGTGGACAAGGGGAATACGGTCGTGGTGATCGAGCACAACCTGGACGTCGTGAAGACCGCCGATTGGGTGATCGACCTCGGCCCGGAGGGGGGCGCCGCGGGCGGCGCCGTGGTGGCCGCGGGGGCGCCGGAGGACGTGGCGCGGGTGAAAGGGTCGTTCACCGGCCAATACCTGCGTAAGGTGCTGGCGGTGGCCGACTAGCTCGGTAAGTTCACGAGAGGGAGGACTACGTCGCATGGGCATGTGGGTCCCGGCAGTCGGCATGATCGGCCTCGCGCTCGTCATCGGTGCCACGCTCGTCCTCATGGGACCGGTGGGGAAGGCGCTCGCGGAGTGGATACGCGGATGGTCGAGGACGGACGAGCAATGGATGGCCATGAAGGCCGCGAAGCATGGCGTCGTGCTCGGAAGCGGGGCGGAGACACTGCTCGCCGAGGTCGATGAGCTCAAGCGCCGGCTGGCGGAAGCCGAAGAGCGGCTCGACTTCACCGAGCGGCTACTCGCGAAAGGGCGCGACACTGATCAGCTCGCGCGGCCGCACTGAGGGGTATGGAAGACATCCTGGCGCTCATCCTCATTTTCGGGGGCGGCGCGTGCATCGCGATGGCGTTCTCGCCGATCGGTCGCGCGCTGGCCGACCGGATCCGCGGCAAGAGCGCGTCGGCCGGTGGCGACGACGTGCGCACACAGCTCGCGGAACAGAGGGAGGCGCTCGACCAGGACCTCGAGGCGGTGCGGCGCGAGGTGGCGGAGCTCGCCGAGCGCATGGACTTCGCCGAGCGGCTTCTGGCGAAGCAACGCGACGGCGAGCGGCTCGCGCCGCCGAGGGGCTGATGGACCCTCGGGCCCTGGCCGTCTTGATTCCCGTCATCGCGATCGGCGGATTCTTCGGGACGGTGATCACGCTGATCCTGAGTAGGACCTACACGGCAAAGCTCAAAGCGCAGAGCCAGGCGGGTGGGGCGGCGGCGCACGACGACGTACTGGCGGCGGTCGAGGAGCTGCGGCGCGAGGTGGCGGAACTCGCGGAGCGAGTAGATTTTACGGAGCGGTTGCTGGCCAAGGGACGGGACGGGGAGGCGGGGAAACTGGGCCCGGGAGAAAGGCGTACGGGGTCCACATGATACAGGCCCCCATGCCGCCGCCGCTCCCGGGGTTGGACCCGAACCTCGTGTTCAACGAGGTCGTGCCCATCATCGCGGCGGTGGTCGTGATCTTGGTGGTGGGGTTCACGCTGCGCGGCATCTTGCGGTCACCGGTAGGGGAGGCGATCGCCGAGCGCATCAGGACGCGGGCGCAGCGGCGCTGGGGGGCAGGGCGCGACGATCCGGACCGGGTGGCGGCGCTGGAAGCGCAGGTGTCGCAGCTCCAGGGTCAGGTTTCCGAGCTCGCCGAGCGCTTAGATTTCGCCGAGCGCATGCTCGCCGAGCGGCGCGAGCGCAAGTTGGGCGCGGGACAGTGACGCCCCGCCAGCACACCGAGGGCTCTCATGGGAATCTTTGACCGTCTCTCGACCTTGA
>WNGO01004971.1_pt1 | contig 13620 bp, 13 predicted proteins | sample 5400511 | NCBI WGS metagenome assembly WNGO01 (sample SAMN13153380, study PRJNA577476) | soil metagenome | isolation source: 20 cm soil or saprolite under Garry oak tree replicate 2 | place: USA:California | collected 2016-06-15
CGAAGGGCAGGTGCGCGGCATCGAGCAAATGGTCGACGACGACCGCTACTGCATCGACATCCTCACGCAGGTCTCCGCAGTCAACACCGCGCTCGAGAGCCTGGCGTTCAAGCTCCTCGACGATCACGTCAACCACTGCGTTGCCGGTGCGCTCGCCTCGGGAGACGCGGACGAGGCGGCGGCGAAGAGCAAGGAGCTGCTCCAGGCAGTGCAGCGCTTTGCACGCACACGCTGAGCAGAGCCTCGATCGCGCCGCTCTCTCGGCGACGACGCACTGCCTGATCGGCTGCGCCCTCGGCGAGATCGTCGGCATGGCGCTGGCGCAAGCCCTCGGCTGGTCGAACTCGCTGCAGATCGTCGTCGCGATCGCGCTCGCGTTCGTGTTCGGCTACTCGCTGACCATGTGGCCGGTCCTCCGGGCGGGCCTGTCGTTTCGGGAGGCGTCCCGAGTGGCGCTCGCCGCGGACACGGTGTCGATCGTGATCATGGAGGCCGTCGACAACGTGTTCGTCCTGATCGTTCCGGGCGCCATCGACGCGGGGCTCGGCGACGCGATCTTCTGGTGGAGCATCCTGCTCGGCTTCGCGATCGCGTTCGCCCCGGCGTGGGCCGCCAACCGCTGGCTGCTCGCACGCGGCAAGGGCCACGCCGTCATGCACCACTACCACCACCACTAGACGTCCGAGCCACCCGTCGAAACAAGCCGCAGCGTAAGCCGGCGCGGAGCGAGGCTTACGCGGAGGCGAACTGATGCGAGTCGGCCACGCGGAGCATGGCCGAGCCGCACGGAAGGGAACATTCGCCGACCGACAAAGAGCGGGCCGGCTCAGCCGGCACGCGTTCACCGCGAAGCGGCGTACAAGCTTGGGGTCTGACCCGGAGGGTCAGGCCCCAGAAAGGCCCGCCTGCCAGCTCGCCCAGAGGCGGGCGTAGCGTTCGCCCTGCTCGACGAGCTCGTCGTGGGACGCGACCTCCACCACCCGGCCGTGCTCCATCACCGCGACGCGATCGGCGCGCTGCGCGGTCGAGAGGCGATGCGCGATCGTGATCACGGTCCGCCCTTCGGCGACTGCGGAGAGCGCCGTCTCGACCGCGACCTCCGTCGCCGGATCGAGGCTCGACGTCGCCTCGTCGAGCACGATCACGGCCGGATCCGCCAGGGCGATCCGCGCGATCCCGACGAGCTGGCGTTCGCCGGCCGACAATCTCAGGCCGCGCGTCTGCACGTCCGTCTCGAGCCCCTGCGGCAGCGACTCGAAGCGATCGAGCGCGCCGATCGTCCGTAGCGCGCGCCGCACGTCGTCGTCAGTCGCGTCGGGATGCGCGAGGCGGACGTTGTCCGCGATCGTGCCCGTGAAGAGATGGCCCTCCTGCGGCAGCAGCACGATCTGGCGCCGCAGCGACGCGAGCGTCGCATCGCGCAGGTCGACGCCGCCGAGCGCGATGCTCCCCCGCTGCGGGTCGTACTGGCGCGTCAGCAGCTTCGCGACGGTGGACTTGCCCGCGCCGGTCGCGCCGACGAGCGCGACGTGCTCGCCGGACGCTACTTCGAGGGTCAGGTCGCGGACGACGGGCCGCTTGCGGTAGCCGAACGTCACGCTGCGCAGCGCGAGCGCTCCCTCGTGCGGCAGCTCGACGGCAGTCGGCTTCTGAGCGATCGACACCGGAACCTCGAGCAGCCCGACGATCTTCGCCAGTGCCGCGAGCCCCTGGCGGAACTCCCCGAGCCACTCCGTGAACCGCCCGATCGGGTCGAACAGCTGGATCAGATAGAGGACGAAGGCGGTGACCGTCCCGAGCGAGATCTTGCCGTCTTTGTACATCGACGCGGCGGCGAGCAGCACGACGATCAGCGCCGAGGCCTGCGCGAGCGGGAGGAAGGCGAACAGGCGGATGTTGACGAACGACGCGCTCCGCCACGCGCGGACCTGCGCCTGGCTGCGCGGCCGATAGCGCTCGAGCGTGCGCTGCTCGCGGCGAAACGCCTGCACGACGCGCACGCCGGCGAGCCCCTCCTGGAGCGCCGTCAGCGTCTCCGCGACTCGGTCGCGGATCGCGTGGTACGCGTGGCCGGCGCCGTGATGGAAGCTCCAGCTCGACGCCACGAGGATCGGGAGCGCGACGAGCGAGATCGCCGCGAGCTCGGGGGAGAGGAAGATGAGCGCCGCGACGGTGAGCACGATCTGGAGCGCGCTGCCGACGACCTCGATCAGCGCCTCGCGCACGAGCTCGTTGAGCGACTGCACGTCCGAGGTGAGCCGCGAGACGAGCACGCCTGCACGCTCGCGCTCGTAGAAGCCGAGGGGCAGCGCCTGCAGCTTGTCGAACGACGCGACCCGCAGTGAATGCAGGAACCGCTCGCCCGCCGTGGCAGCGAGCAGGATCTGCGCGCGCACGACGAACGGCTTTGCGCAGGCGAGACAGAGAAAGATGATGGCCGCGACGTTGAGCGCATGGATGTCGTGCTTGTTGATCCCCGCGTCGACGGCGTAGCGCACGAGCGCCGGGCCCGAGAGCGTGATCAGCGTCGAGGCGATCACCGCTGCGGCCGCGCCCAGGTAGCGCCCGCGCACCGGACGCACCAGCTTGCGGACCTCGTGCCAGACCGAGCGTGCCGACGCGCGTTCCATCAGGCGACTGCCTCGAGCGCGAGTAGCGCGCGGTACCGGCGGGAGCTCCGCAGCAGGTCGGCGTGCGTTCCCTCCTCGACGATGCGCCCGCTGTCGAGCACGGCGACCCGGTCGGCGAGCGCGATCGTCGCCGGCCGGTGCGCGATCACGAGTGTCGTTCGGCCTTGCATCACCGTCGTGAGCGCAGCGCGAATCTCGTGCTCCTTCGTGCCGTCGACGGCCGACGTCGCGTCGTCGAGCACGAGCACGGCGGGATCAGCCAGGATCGCGCGAGCGATCGCGACGCGCTGGCGCTGGCCGCCGGAGAGGGAGAAGCCGCGCTCTCCGAGGACGGTCTCGTAGCCGTCGGGCAGATCGGCGATGAACCCGGCGGCGCCCGCGAGCTCGGCTGCACGCGCGACCTCCTGGTCGCTTGCGGTCGGCCGCGCGAGGCGGATGTTCTCGGCGACGGTGTCGCTGAAGAGGAACGTCTCCTCGAACACGAGCGCGACCGCTTTGCGGACGTCGCCGAGCGCGAGGTCGCGCACGTTGTGCCCGTCGAGCAGGACCGCGCCTTGGTCGGGGTCGTACAGTCGTGCGAGCAACCCGGCGACGGTGCTCTTGCCGGAGCCGGTCGGCCCGACGAGCGCGAGCGACTCTCCCGGCGCCAGGTGCAGGTCGAGGCTGTCGAGCACGGGATGGCCGTCCTCGTGGCCGAACTCCACGCCGATCAGCCGCACGTCTCCTCGGACGGGCTGCTCGAGCTTGATCGGATGACGAGGCTCGCGCAGCTTCGGCTCGGCCTCGAGCACCTCGCTGATCCGCGCGCTCGCGCCGACGGCCTTCTGCAGGGTGGTCACGCGCTGACCGAGCACGCGCAGCGGCCAGACGAGCATCGCGACGTACGCGTTGAACGCGACGAACGAGCCGAGGCTGAGGTCGCCGGCGATCACGCTCCGGCCCCCGAGCCACAGGACGGCCAGCAGGCCGAGCAGGGGGAGGAACTCGAGAGTCGGCATGAAGACGGCGTCGAGCCGCGCGATCTCGAGCGCCCGGTCGACGATGCGGGCGCTGCGCGCCCGGAACTCGCCGGCGAGCGGGCGGCCCGCGCCGATGCCCTTCACGACCCGGATGCCGGCGATCGTCTCCTCGACCAGGGTCGCGGCGTCGCCCCATGCCGCCTGCAGGCGCTCGGTCTGGGCGTGATAGCGCCGCGAGTAGCCCCAGCCGGCAAGGCTGACGAGCGGCAGGGGGATCAGGACGATCAGCGCGAGCTTCCAGTCGATCACGAGCAGGACGATCGCGACTGCGAACACCGTCAGCACGTATCCGATCGTGTGGCCGATCGAGTCCATCATCCGGGCGACGAGCTCGGAGTCGGACGACGCGCGGCTCATCAGCTCGCCGGGCCCGACGCGATCGTGGTAGCTCGCGTCCAGCCGAAGCGCGTGCGCGAAGATCGCGTCGCGGACGCGCGCGTCGGAGCGCGCGCGGTTGCGGATCGCGTAGAGATGGCGCACGGCCCCGGCGGCCATCTCCAGCAGCCCGACGAAGAGCAGCGCGCCGAGCCACGCCAGCAGCGCGCTGTGGTCGTGCGTGAGCACGCCCCGGTCGATCGCCTGCTTGACCATCAGCGGCGCTGCGACCGCCCCGACCTGCCAGAGCAGGCCGGAGACGGCAGCGCCGATCACGCCCGCGCTCTGCGAGCGGATGACGGCGCGAACGAACCTCCACGCCGCGCGCCGTTGCGCGTCGTGCTCCCCCATCGGAGAAAGTATCCGGAGATGTCAAGTCTCTTCCCGCGCCCATCGGTGATGGGCATCGTCAACGTGACGCCGGACTCGTTCTCCGACGGCGGCGTGCACCTCGACCCGGACGACGCCGTCGCGACGGCGCGCCGCATGGTCGAGGAGGGTGCGGCGATCGTGGACGTCGGCGGGGAGTCGACGCGTCCCGGGCACGAGCCCGTGTCACTGGACGAGGAGCTGCGCCGCGTCGTCCCGGTGCTCGAGCGGCTCGACGGCGTGCCCGTGTCGGTCGACACCTCCAAGGCGGAGGTCGCGCGGCGCGCGCTCGCGCTCGGCGCGGAGCTCGTCAACGACGTGACGGCGCTGCGAGCCGACCCGGCGATGGCCGACCTCGTAGCGGAGTCCGGCGCCTGGGTCTGCCTGATGCACTGGGAGAAACAGCCCGACTACGCGGACGTCGTGTCCGACGTCGTCGCCTTCCTCGAGGAGCGGCTTCGGTTCGCCGTCGACGCCGGCATCGAAGAGGAGCGCATCGTGCTCGACCCCGGAATCGGGTTCGGGAAGACGGTGGAGCAGAACTTCGAGCTCGTGCGACGCCTGCCCGAGCTGGTTGCGCTCGGCCGCCCCGTGCTCGTCGGCTTCTCGCGCAAGAGCTCGCTGGGACGCGTCCTCGGCGACGCGGACGCGAAGACGGGCCCGTTGTCGGCGAGCCTGGCGGCGGCGGTCAGCGCGTACGAGCGCGGCGCGACGATCCTGCGCGTCCACGACGTGCGCTCCCACGTCGAGGCGCTGACGGTGGCCGCAGCGGTGGCCGGATGATCGTCGAGATACACGGTGTCGAGGTCTTCGGCCACCACGGCGTCGGCGAGCAGGAGCGCCGGCAGGGCCAGACGTTCGCGTGCCATCGCGGATTCCGTGCACGAGGAGCTCCTGCCCGAGCGGGTGCGAGTGCGCGTGCGCAAGCCGGGCGTCGCGTGGGCGGAATGGACGGCGGCTAGCGTCGAGCGGCCGTGATGCGGAGCGTGTATTCGACCGTACGGGTCGCGGGTCGCAGCTCGATGTAGACGAACGCGCCGTGGCTCGCGGCGTTGCGATAGGCGACCGCGCCGCGCTTCCCCACTGCGAGCGGCTTCGGCGCGCGTGTCCTTTGGAAGCGTGGCAGGAGTCGCATCCGCACGGCGCCCGTCGCGCGTATTCGTAGGACCTCGTGAGCCGGGGCCCAAGCCCGGTAGAGGTCGACCGGGTCCTCGCTGCGATCGAGGTGTGCCTGCAGGAACGCGGTGAGATGGCCGGGGCGCGTCAGCGGTGCCGTGCCTGCCGGGAACAACGCGTGCGGCTCGATCTCGGCGGGATGCTCGTTCGGTTCCTGCACGTCGCTCCGCGGCGTGCGGGACGCGAGCGCGTTCGGCATGTTGAGCATGCCGTAGCCCGATGCGTTGTCGAAGCCACGCTCGCCGATGTCGACCGCGGAGCGCCGCATGATCTCGAACAGCTGCGTGTTGTCCAGGTCGGGGCGCTCGGTCCAGACCCACGCGGCCGCGCCGGCCACGAGCGGCGACGAGAAGCTCGTGCCGGGTACCTCGAGGTAGCCGGACGGCTCTTGCGCCAGCGGCTCGGCAACCGGAATGCCCACGCCCGGCGCGACGAGGTCGACCGTCGGCGCGACCGTCGAGAACGACGCGACGCGCCCGCTCTGGGTCGACGCGCCCACGGTCAGCACGTGGGGATATGCGGCCGGGTATCCCTTCGGGCTCCCCTCGAGGCCCTCGTTGCCGGCGGCGGCGACGACGAGCGAGCCGGACCTGAACGCGAACATCACGGCGTCTTCGAGCAGGGGGTCCGCGTCCTCGCCGCCGAAGCTCAGGTTGATCACGCCGGGGCCCTCGCGCGCGGCCTCGGCGATGCCCTGGATGGCTGCCCCCTCGTTGAGGATCCCGAACGGGCTCGCATCCCACGCACGCAGGACCGCGTCCGGGTAGACGCCCACGATCCCGACGCCGTTGTTCGGTGCGCCGATCACGGACGCGACCTCGGTGCCGTGATCCTCCTCGTCGGCCGTCGTCGTCTGCTTGTTCATCAAGATCGTGTTCGGCCGGCCGGCGAACTCGGGGTGCGTGATGTCGAGGCCGGAGTCGACGACGGTGATCGGCTTGCCGGGCCCCGGCGCGTCCAGCGTGGCCGCGCCGATCGCGGACCGCCACCACTCGGTCGGGACCAGGGGATCGGTCGCCGCCGCGGAGCGCACGGTCTTCGGCAGCAGGCGCTCGGGCTCGGCGACGCCGACGACGCCGGCGCGTCGCAGGCGCGCGACCCCCGCCGCGTCGACGCGCCAGATCCGCAGCTCCGGGACGAGCTCGGTGCCGCCCGCGCGCCGGGCGAGCGCATTCCCGCTTCCGTGCTTGAGCTGGACCAGCTCGGCTCGTCCCGGCGCCGCGCTCGCGAGCAGGACGGCCGTCACGATGATCAGGCGCCGCGCCAAGGTCTCAGCCTAAACGGGGACTACGCTGGGGGCGATGATTCATGCGTATGTCGGTCTGGGCTCGAACCTCGGCGACCGCGAGGGAACGCTGAGAGCCGCCGTCGGGCGGCTGCGGAATGTCCCGGAGACGAAGGTGCTGCGGCTCTCGACGCTCCGCAACACCGAACCCGTCGGCGACGTCGACCAGCCTCGCTTCCTGAACGGCGCCGTCGAGCTCGAGACCGGGCTGTCGGCGCGAGGGCTGCTCGACGTGCTGCTCGAGCTGGAGCAGGCCTTCGGGCGAAACAGGGCGGCCGTCGCGCCGCAGGGGCCGCGTACGCTCGACCTCGATCTCCTGCTCTACGGGGAGGCCGTGATCGACGAGCCCGGGCTCGAGGTCCCGCACCCGAGGCTGCACGAGCGCCGCTTCGCGCTGGAGCCGCTCGCCGACCTGAACCCCGCCCTCGAAGTCCCTGGAAAAGGGTCGGTGGAGACCTTGCTCGCAAGGCTAGACTCATCAGGGCCATGAGCCACCTCGACGAGCTCGACGAGTTCGAGGCCGAGCTCGAGCTCCGCCTCAAGAAGGAATACACGGCGGTCTTCGGGCTTTTTCGCTATTGCGTCCTCACGCAGGACGCCACGTACCTCTGCAACCGCCTGGACCTGGCGCAGGTCTCGCAGCCCAACTACCCCTTCTTCCACCTGCGGATGGAGGACGTCTGGGTGTGGGACAAGAACCGTCCGACCCGGATCATCCCGCGCGCCGAGGTCTGGACGTCGAGCGACGTCACGGTCGAGGAGCTGCGCGGGGAGGGCGAGGACTCGCACCTCACCGCCGAGTCGCTCGCCGAGAAGATCGGCGAGTCGCTCTCCGCCGACGACGACCTGTAGCGGGCAATGCTCCTCGCCATCGACGTCGGCAACACGTCGACGGTATTCGGGCTGTTCGACGGCGTCGAGCTGACCGACCACTGGCGTCTCGCCACCGAGCGGCAGAAGAGCGGCGACGAGCTGGGCGCGCTCTACCGCAGCTTCGTCGACCTTTCGGAGGTGCGCGGCATCGCGCTCGCGTCGACCGTTCCCCAGCTCATCCGGTCGTACGGCGAGTTCGCCGAGAGGTACACGTCCGCCGAGCTGCTCGAGGTCGGCCCGGGCGTCAAGACGGGCATCCCCATTCGGTATGACGACCCGCGTGAGGTCGGCCCCGATCGAATCGCGAATGCCGTAGCGGCAGCCGAGCGGTACGGCGCTCCCTCCATCGTGGTCGACTTCGGGACGTCGACGAACTTCGACGTCGTGTCCGCCGAGCGCGAGTACGTCGGCGGGGTCCTCGCCCCCGGAATCGAGATCTCGATGGACGCGCTCTTCGCCCGCGCCGCCCGGCTGCGCAAGATCGACTTCGTCCAGCCGGAGACCGTCATTGGCAAGACGACCGTCGCGGCGCTGCAGTCCGGTGTGGTCTTCGGGTTCGCCGGCCAGGTCGACGGCATCGTCGACCACATCCGGGAGGAGCTCGGCACGAAGGCAGGCACCGTGGCCACCGGCGGCCTCGCCGACCTGATCGCCCCGCATGCCCGCACGATCGAGCGCGTCGATCCCTTCCTCACGCTGGAGGGGCTGCGCCTCGTTTGGGACCGCAACCGCTAGAAGCGGCAGGATTCCCTCATGACCCTGGTGGGGACCGTCCGCTGGACGTTCCTGGCTCTAGCCGTTGCGGCAACGGTAGCGACACTCGTCCTGCTCCTCTGGAGCATGCGTGGCCGCCGTGCGAGCCCGGAGCTGCCGCGCAGCGACCGCCGACGCCAGACGACGGCGCACGGCGACCCGCGCGAGGCGCTGGCGCTCGTAGGCGACGCGCTCGCGGCGACGCACAACCCGCGCGTGCTGCTGCCGGTGATCCTGGAGGTGATCACCGAGGCGACGGATGCGCTCGGCGGACAGATCTTCTCCGGCGTGGACGAGGTCGCGTGGAGCGGCGAGGTGGGCGGTGGACGCAGGCCGCTGACGCTCGAGCTCGACGCGACGACGCGGCTGTTGCTCTTCCCGCCCGACGCGGGCTTCGGCAAGGAGACGCGGACGCTCGCCGAGTGGCTCGCGTCGCAGGCGGCGGTCGCGCTCGACAATGCGCGGCTGCACGACATCGTGCAGCGACAGGCGATCACGGACGACCTCACCGGTCTCGTGAACAGGCGGCGGTTCATCGAGGCGCTCGACGCGGAGATCGAGCGCGCGCGCCAGTTCGGGTCTGCGCTGACGATCGTGCTCGCCGACCTCGACAACTTCAAGCAGGTCAACGACGAGTTCGGGCATCACGGCGGCGACGTCGTCCTGCGCGCCTTCGCGGACCTGATCCGCTCGCACGTGCGCGACGTGGACGTGTCCGGGCGGATCGGCGGGGAGGAGTTTGCGATCCTCCTGCCGGACACCGACGCGGGCGGGGCGTCCCGCGTCGCGGAACGCATGCGCCGCTCCTTGAACGAGGTCGCCATTCCGCTCTCGGAGGGCGCCGCGATCCACGTCGCCTCCAGCTTCGGCGTCGCGGAGCTCGGTCCGGGACAGTCCGGAGACGACCTCCTCCGCGCCGCCGACGCAGCGCTCTATCGGGCCAAGGACGCGGGGAAAAACCGCGTAGTGGCCTAGCTAAGGGCGAAATCCGCACCTATGCTGTCAGGCGGAAGGCCGATACTTATGCGCGTGCGGATCTCATTCGATGCGCTGCGGCTTTGCCTGCTCGTCGCGGCCGGCGTGACCTCAGGGTATCTCTGGCGTGCCGCGTTCGAGTCGAGCTCGCCGGCCGGACAGCGCATCTCCGCGCCGCCGCGGGTCATCGGGAAGGCCCGGGCGCCGCCGGTCGTCCGGATCGCACCGCATCACCTGACGACGACGAAGCACCCCGCGGTCGTGTCACGCGCGGTCCGGCAAGCCGTCAGGACGACGCGGTCGCCGGCGGCGCTGATCTCCGCGCATGTCCCGTCCGCGCCGCCGTCGCCGCGCGGCGCTCCCGAGTCACAGCCGCCGGCGTCGGGCCCGACGACGAACCCCCCGCGGCCGTCACCTTCGCCGTCACCCGCGCCGTCGCCAGCACCGTCCGCGTCCCCGTCGCCGTCGTCGACCACGACGACCGCGGCGTCCCCGCCGGTCAGCGAACCGGTTCAGCAGACGGTTGCGCAGCCCCCGGCCAGCACGCCGACGACGGCGCCGCCCCCGCCGACGCAGGCGCCGGACGACGAGTCACGGCCGGGTTGGGGCAAGGGCGACGACAACCACGACCACACCGGCCCGGGCGGCGGCGACGACAACGGCAAAGGCAAGGACAAGGGCAAGTGACGAGTGGGTCAGCCGCCGCCGTAGATCGAGATCGGCATCGAGTCCAGCAGGATCTCGTCGGCAGGGTCCGGTAGCTCGGCCTCGAGACGCTCCACGAGCTCCGCCGCACCAGGTGACGCCGCGAGCAGGCGCGTGACGACCTCCTCGGTCGACTCGAGCTGCACGAGCTCTTGCTTGAACGGCTTCGGAAACCGGCCCCGGCCGAGGTACCAGCCGTAGAACTTCTTCAGAAAGCCGCTCGCGCGGTGTTCGCCGAGCTCGCGCACCGTCTCGCGGACGAAGACGATCAGCTCTGCGGCGACGTCGTCGCGTGAGGGCTCCGTCGCATCGCCGTCCACGATCTCGCTCAGCGTCCACGGGTTGCCCTGAGCGGCGCGGCCGACCATGACGGCCGCAGCGCCGGTCGTGGCAAGGACGGACTGAGCGCGCGCACGCGACGTGACGTCCCCGGAGGCGATCACGGGGACGTCGACGAGCTGCACCAGCTCGGCCGTGAGCGAGTGGTCGGCCTCGCCGGTGTACATCTGGCGTGCGGAGCGTGGGTGCAGGGTCAGCGTGGCGGCTCCCGCGTCGACGAGACGCGGGCCGATCTCGAGGCAGACCCGCGAGCCGTTCTCGAGGCCGCGCCGCATCTTCACGGACACCGGGACGCCGGCCGCGGTGGCGACCGCGTCGACGATCGCGCAGGCCCGCTCGGGATCCTCGAGCAGCGTGGCGCCGGCGCCCGTCTTCGTCACCTTGCGCACGGGACAGCCGAAGTTGATGTCCACGATGTCGGCGCCGGCGGCGACGACCATCCGGGCGGCCTCGGCCATCACGGCCGGCTCCGAGCCGAAGATCTGGATCGCCAGCGGATGCTCGTCGCGCGCGACCCTCAGGTAGCCCAACGTCCGCTCGTTCCGGTGCTCGAGCCCGGCACAGCTGACCATCTCCGAGCAGACGAGCCCGGCCCCGTAGCGGCGCCCCTGGCGGCGAAAGGCCTGGACGCTCACACCGGCCATCGGGGCGAGCACCAGCCGGGACGGGATCTCGACGTCCCGAATCCACCAGGATTCGCGAAGATCTACCTGCATAGAGCGGGAAATGGTAGCCGCGGACCCTGTTGACGGCCCCCGACCGTATAGCTACTATTCGCGCCCGCGACGGCGCCTGGAGCGCCGCGTTTTTTCGTAAGAAGGGGACTCATCGTGAAGGAAGTCATCCTCACACCCGAGGGCTACGAGAAGCTCAAGCACGAGATCGAGGAGCTCTCGACCGTCAAGCGCCGCGAGGTGGCTGAGAGGATCCGCGTCGCCCGGGAGTTCGGGGACATCGCGGAGAACGCCGAGTACGACGACGCCAAGAACGAGCAGATGCTGCTCGAGCACCGCATCGCCACGCTCGAGGAGCGGCTCCGCGACGCGCGCGTCATCTCGAAGAAGGACATCGCCAAAGACGTCGTGTCCGTCGGCTCGAAGGTCAAGCTGCGGGACGTGGCCGCGAAGGAGACGATCGAGTACCACATCGTCGGCTCCGCCGAGGCCGATCCGGCCGCCAACAAGCTGTCGAACGAGTCGCCGGTCGGCAAGGCGATCATCGGCCACAAGAAGGGCGAGACCGTCGAGGTCACGGCCCCGCGCGGCACGCTCAAGTTCAAGATCCTCGAGATCAAGGCAGCCTGAAATCCGGCGCGCTGCGCGCGCCCTGATGATTTCAGGCTGGTGCTCCTTCGTTCACTCGACTGCGGCCGAGGCGAGCTGAGCTCGCCTCGGCGGCGGCTGTTTTAGTTCCGGCTCATGCGGCGGACGGTCGTGCTCTGTTACCACATGGTCTCGGCGACGTACGAGCACCGGCTGTCGCTCTCGCCTCAGCTCTTGCTGCGCCAGGTGCGCCTGCTGACGCGGTTCGCGCGCGTCCGCGCGAGCTTCGACGACGCCTTCCGCAGTGCCGCTGCGGTGTTCCCGGCGCTCGAGCGCCTGGGCGTGCCGGTGCAGATCTTCGTCTGCACGGCGTATGCGCGCGACGGCTCGCCGCTCACGATCCCCGAGCTCGAGGGCGACGACCCGGAGCAGCTCGCAACCATGACCTGGGAGGAGCTTCGCGCGCATGCCGAGCGCGGAGTGGAGATCGGCTCGCACGGGATTGCTCATGCGCACCTGACGCGCCTGTCGGACGCCGACCTGCATCGCGAGCTCGGCGAGTCGAAGGCCGAGATCGAGGACGTGCTGGTGCGCCGCTGCCCGGACCTCGCGTATCCGTACGGCGAGCACGACAAGCGCGTCCGCGCGGCCGCGCGGGCGGCCGGATACGAGCGTGCATACGGCTTACGCGAGCGCGGGCACGATGCGTATGCGCTACGCCGCGTCGACCTCTACAGGCGGCACGCTCCGTTCGGAGCTCTGCTTAGGCTCTACGCATGACGCCGAAGCGGTTCCCCGGCACTGTTCCGGTCGCCGACGTGCGCACGGAGGCGGAACGGCTCGAAGCGGGGCAGGAGGCGGACAACGAGGTATGTGTCGCCGGCCGTGTGCTCGGCCGGCGCGAGCTGGGGAAGCTCGTCTTCCTCGACCTCGTCGACCGCAGCGGCCGGATCCAGCTCCTCTGCGACACGTCGCGAAGCGGCCCGGTCGATCTCGACCTGGGTGACGTCGTCGGGGTGACCGGCCGGCCGGCGAAGGCGCGCCGCGGCGAGCCGTCGATCGCCGTGGACGAGCTCGTCCTCCTCGGCAAGATCCGCAGCCCGCTGCCCGACACGTTCCACGGGATCACGGATCCGGAGGTCAGGTACCGCAAGCGCTACCTCGACCTGCTGATGAACGAGGACTCGCGGCGCGACGCGATCGTCCGCGCGCGGATGATCACCGCGATCCGCGCCTATCTAGACGGCGAAGGCTTCATCGAGGTCGAGACGCCCGTGCTTCAGCCGCGTTACGGGGGCGCTTTCGCGGAGCCGTTCGTCACTCACTCGAACTACCTCGACCGGGATGTCTATCTCCGCATCGCCGACGAGCTCTATCTGAAGCGCCTGATCGTCGGCGGACTGGAGAAGGTGTACGAGCTGGCGAAGGATTTCCGCAACGAGGGCGTGTCGTACAAGCATTCCCAGGAGTTCACGCAACTCGAGTGGTATGAGGCGTACGCCGATTACCGCGACACGATGGAGCGGACGGAGATGCTCGTCTCGCGCGCCGCGGAGACGGCGATCGGCGGCACGAAGGCGACGTTCCGCGGGCACGACGTCGATCTCGCGCCGCCATGGCAACGCGTGCGATTCGTCGACGCTCTCGAGGCGGAGGGAGCGTGGTCGCGCGAGCCCGACGAGGTGCGCGCGAGGCTCGACGCCGCCGGGGTCGACACGAGCGCGGACAAGACGTGGGCGCAGCTCGTCGACCATGCGTACTCTCACTTCGTCGAGCCGAAGCTGATCCAGCCGACGTTCGTCTACGACTGGCCGATCGAGACGTCACCTTTTGCACGCAAGACCGATGACGATCCGATG
>WNGO01001957.1_pt1 | contig 13617 bp, 7 predicted proteins | sample 5400511 | NCBI WGS metagenome assembly WNGO01 (sample SAMN13153380, study PRJNA577476) | soil metagenome | isolation source: 20 cm soil or saprolite under Garry oak tree replicate 2 | place: USA:California | collected 2016-06-15
TGACGGACGACTTTCCCACGATCCAGAACTACATCTGCACGTTCTCGAATGCGACGGTCTCGGAGATCAGCGTGGCGAAAGCGCTGTTTGGGGAAATTCCGATCCCGGGGCACATGCCGGTCACCCTTTCCAACGCCTCTGGCCCGGGAACGAAAATTGACCACCCGGCGCGAGTAGCAAACGTGGGATCGCCTAACTAGTAATAAGTCCCTTTGTCATTCCGACCGAAGGGAGGAATCTGCTCTCCGCCGGCCGCGTCGGTGGCGCAAGCGACAGCAGATTCCTCACGGCGAAACGCCGTTCGGAATGACAAAACCAGAGCGAGGATTGTTACAAAACGATGGAGGATTGTTACAAAACGATGAATGTTGGGTCGCTCCCGGGGAATCGGTTAGGTAGGGGCAATTCTCTTCGTTACAATATTCCAGTGAAACCGAGCATCTTCGTAGTCGAAGACGATCCTGACATTTCGCGACTGGTGCGGCACCATCTGGAAAATGAAGGGTTTGTGGTGCGCGTATATCCGACGGGATCCACTGTGTTGGCGGACGCGGAGAGGCAGCGTCCGGCGCTGTTCGTGCTCGATATCATGGTGCCGGGCGAAGCCGATCGCGTACTGGGACTTGAACTCGGGGCCGATGATTACATCGCCAAGCCGTTCAGCCCGAGGGAGCTGGTGGCGCGAGTGAAGGCGGTGCTGCGCCGCTTTGAGCGGCCGCTTCCGCCGAGCCCCATGAAAGTGGGAGACATTGAGATTGATCCCGCGGCGATGACGCTGATGGTGCGGGGCAGCATGGTGGCAACAACCGCTACGGAGTTCCGCCTGCTGGACTACTTTGCCCGGCACAAGGGCCGCGTGTTCAGCCGCGATCACCTGCTCGACTCGGTCTGGCGGGACACCGCATACGTTACTCCGCGGTCGGTGGATGTGTATGTGCGGCGTATCCGGGAGAAAATTGAGCCGGACCCGGAGAATCCGCGATATCTGAAGACCGTGCGCGGCGCGGGATATCGCTTTGAAGCTCCGAAATAATAGAGGAGAAATTGAAGAACCGCATCTTCTTCAAGCTGCTCGCCGTCTTTCTGATCGTCATCGCCGCTACGGCCGGAATTCTTGACGTGATGCTGGGCAACGCCTGGGAAGGATCGCTGCGCACGGAGATCGAGCGCAATCTTAAACAGAAGACACTGCTCTTTGCTCACCGGGTCGAAATCGACCACTCGCACACGCTCGCCGAAATTGCCGCCCAGGAAGGGCTGGCGGCGGGAGCGCGTGCGACCGTGATTGACGCATCGGGCAAAGTCCTCGCAGATTCGGAATCGGATCCGGCGCAGATGGAAAACCATGCTCGGCGCGTGGAGTTCGCGGCCGCGCTGGCGGGCCAGACGGGGGAGAACGAGAGACGGAGCGCGACCTTGGGGATTCCGTTTCTCTATGTCGCTGCTCCGATCTCAGGGGGCGCGGTTCGCCTGGCTTATCCTCTTTCCGATATTGAGTCCGTCCAAACGCAGGTACGACGAAAGCTGTTTTGGGGTTCGGCCATCGCGTCACTCATGGCCCTGCTGATCGCGGCTGGTGCTTCGATCTGGATGGCCCGGCGGCTGCAACGCATAGTCGACGTGGCGGCGCGCATCGAGAGAGGCGATCTTCGCGCGCGCGTGAATGCGACTCCTCTGGATGAGATCGGGCGGGTGGCAGCCGCGATTGATAAGACGGCGGAACAGGTTGAAGTAAGCTTCGCAGCCGTTCGCTCCAGCCAGCGACAGCTGGAGACGCTACTCAACAGCATGCAAGATGCCGTGATTGCGGTGAGCCCGGACGGACTGGTGCGCTGGGCGAACCAGCCCATGGACCGCCTGGTTCCGCAGCACACGCGGCTCAACGCGCCGGTCGTGGAAACGATTCGCGATCCGGATTTTCTGGCTACGGTCAAAGCGGCCATGACGAACAAGGACGTGAAAACGGCACGCGCGACATCGATTGTTCCAGGGCGAGCGTTTGATGTGACAGCTGCGCCGTTGCCCGACGGCGGGGTGGTCGCCGTGCTGCGCGACCTGACCGAGACGGAACGGGTAGAAAAGACGCGGCGCGACTTTATCGCCAACGTCTCGCATGAACTACGTACGCCGCTGACTTCCATTCAGGGATATACCGAAACTCTGTTGGATACAATTCACGACGAGTCGGCGGCGACGCGGGAGTTTCTGGAGATCATCCGCAAGAACACGGTTCGGATGGCGCGCCTGACGGAGGATTTGTTGACGCTGGCGCGGGTGGAATCGGGGGAAACGCGGTTTGAAACTGAGCCCGTGCCTCCGGTGGAACTGCTACATGATGCCGAAGAGAGTTTCCGGGAGATTGCGCGCGGGCATGGGGTCGACCTGCAGATTATGGACTCCCACAATGGCAGCGGATCGGTGGAATCGCTGCCCCAGGTACTGGCCGACCGGGAAGCGATTCACCAGGTCTTTTCGAACCTGATCGACAATGCGATGAAGTATGGGCGCGGCGGCGGACGAGTGGAATTGGGGGCACGCGCAGCGCAGCGGGGCATCGAATTTTACGTCAAGGATTTTGGCGGAGGCATCTCTTCTGAGCACCTGCCGCGACTCTTCGAGCGTTTTTATCGTGTGGATAAAGCGCGATCGCGCGAGTCTGGGGGGACGGGGCTGGGCTTGGCGATTGCCAAGCACATTATGCGGGCCCATGGTGGGTCGATCCGTGCCGAGAGCGAATTGAACCATGGGAGCATGTTTATGTTCACATTGCCGACAGCCTAGGGGCAACGGCGGTGTCGTCCCTACGGGGACTCGCGTATCATACCCATTCCTTCCCGGCACTGCCGTGCCGGGCTTTCTCATACCGCCGCTCCGCGGCTAGATCTGGGCTAATCATGTACCGGCGCTTCCTCCAACAGTCCCAATCGCGCTCCCTGGCTGCGAGAAAATTCTGACTCCGGACACTCAGTGGGCCAGAGTCACTATTGAAAGCGGTAGCCGGACTTTAAGGTGCAGCGGTAAATTCGTCCTTGATCTTCATTCGTTGCCATGTCGCAAGTTGCCCAACTCAATTGAAGTGCCGGGCCTAAGGGGAAAATAATTGTTTGACCATCTGCGTCCGCTTCGATGCTGACACTCTCGGCGGATGCAGGCAGCGTGAATGACATGCCCTCGCCGAAGATCGCCGGATAGGACCAGTGCTCCCGTTGACTGACCATGGGGCGAAAGACCTCGGCCTCGAGCAGGAAGGTTGCCGTATCGGACCAGTCACGAACGGTCAGAGTGAGGACGCGGCCGGCCTGCAACACCTGGTTCGACTCGATACGGGTGAACGGGCAAGGTCCCGCAATACAGGAAGCGCGAGGGGCGCGAAATTCGTTGCCCACACCGGCATCGATGGTAATGGCACCGAGGGCAGCCTTCCATTTTCCATCGGGCGAGCAGGGGTGCTGTTTCCGGCAGGGGATGTTGCCTTTGTTCTCGACCTCGAAGGTCTTTACGGCGCTGCCAACATTGAATTCTGTTTGTGTCTTCTCCGTATATCGCACCCGCACGTTTGCAAGCTTGGCGGAAGGTTGATCTTTCGGAACAGGCTTGTCATTGAGCGGAACGAGATGGACGATATAGAGCTGATTTCCTACATAATCTTTCACGTCGAGCGGCCGATACTGGGGATGGCGATAGTGCAGGACGATGGGTTGTCCCCTGCGAATTGACTTCGGGAGAGTGAGGGCAAAGAAGCCGGAGGAGTCGGTTTTCGAGGTGGAAGAATTGAGAACATCGGCAGAGATCAGGACTCCCCCGATGGGCAACTGCTTACGCGGGTCCACGTCGCCGACAATCACCGATCCTCGCAGACTAACGGGCTTTTGCTTCTGCCAGCGAATCAGCGCGAAGACACCCACTGTGACCAATGGAACAACGACGGCGGCAATCCAAACCTCTATTTTGTGAGCCCGAGTCATCGGACGATTTTGCCTTGTTTGCGTATGATGACGGATAATCCTTAAACGTTTCCACCCGGAAAGGCAACATGCATTGGAAGTTTTTGCATCCCTAAAAAACGTACACGTTAGGGCCACAAGATGAAAGAACTGTTTGACTCTTCTCTCCCAATAGCGTAATCGAAAACCAGAAAGGCATGTTCCAACCGAAACCTCATCTGCATTCGCGACGGGAGATTCTGCGGCAGATTGCCGGGGCAAGCCTGTCTCTACCCTTTGCACGGGTGCTGCCGGCCCTGGGACAAACCAATCCGCAGCAAAAAACGGCTGCCAGCCCGGCCAGCCCTGCCACCCCAGCCAAGCCTGCCAACCCGGCTTTATCGTCAGAAGATGACCAATTTCTGCATGAAGTGGAGAGTGCCAGCTTTTTATTTTTCTGGGAGCAAGGCAGCCCGAACACGGGGATGGTGCAGGACCGCTGCAATGTTCGAGAGAACCGGCCGGGAGGCGCCTCGAGCATTGCTGCGACCGGATTCGGCCTTACGGCTCTCTGCATCGGCGTTCAGCGGGGGTTTATTCCCGCGAGCGCAGCGCTGGAGCGTGTTTTCGCTACGCTGCGCTTTCTGTGGAAAAAGCTGCCCAACCACCGCGGGTTCTTCTATCACTTCGCGAATCCCGAAACCGGCGAGCGGATGTTCGACTCGGAAGTGTCGTCAGTGGATACGACGATCCTGCTTTGCGGAGTTCTTAGCTGCCGCCAGCATTTTCGTCATCCCGCGGTTGCGCAACTTGCCAATCTTATCTTCAATCGAGTGGATTGGACGTGGCTGTCGGAGGACACGTCGCTGCTCACGCATGGGTGGAGCCCTGAAGTCGGGTTCCTGCCCTCGCGGTGGGATTATTACAGCGAACTGATGATGATGTATCTGTTGGGAATGGGGTCTACTGCACATCCGCTGGATCCGCAGACCTGGTATGCATGGAAGCGCCTGACGTTTGAATACGATGGGATGCGGTATATCGGATCGTTCGCGCCGCTGTTCATCCACCAGTATTCGCAGGCATGGTTCGATTTCCGCGGCAAGCGCGACAGATATGCGAACTACTTTGAGAATTCCATCACGGCCACGGAAGTCCATCGCCGGTTTTGCGTTGAACTTGGAAGGCAGTTTTCCGACTACAGCGACGACCTATGGGGCATCACAGCCTCAGATTCCCAGCAGGGATACGTGGTATGGGGCGGGCCTCCGGAGAGCGGGCCGATCGACGGCACGGTGGTGCCGAGCGCAGCGGGAGGTTCGCTGCCGTTTCTACCTTCCGCAACCCTGCGGGTCTTAAAGAACATTCGCAGCAAGTACCCCTCTGCGTGGAACAAATACGGGTTCACCAACGCTTTCAATCCGCTAAAGAACTGGTATGATTCAGACGTAATCGGCATCGACACTGGGATCATTTTGCTGATGGCGGAGAATCTGCGAACGGGGTTCGTCTGGGACACGTTTATGAAGAGCCCGGAGGCACAGCGGGGCATGGAGCGAGCAGGTTTTCAGAAGGAGTAAGACCTCCGACGACTGGTAGATGTAAGACCGCGGACCCTTGCAGACCAACCGCTAAGGCATTTTCCTCATCCAAATGCCGTTTGGGGAGCTTGCTCTGTTTGCCTTGAACTGATCGACCAGATTCAGGTGTCCGTCCTTTCGACTGGGTGCCTCGGTGGTCTCTTCCAGTGCCGAGGCGAAACTCCTCCCCGACCCGCGAGATTCACGAAATGAAGAATCGAACCGAGTTTTGGAGCGGTTGGCGCGACCGGTTCTCGGCTCTGCGCAACGTACCCACAGTGTTGCGTTTTGTGTGGGAGTCCGGGCGCACGGTGGTTGTTCTGGGGCTGGTATCCAGAATCGTCGCGTCGCTCCTGCCCCCCGCGCTGTTCTGGGTTTCGAAGCTCATCATCGACAACATCTTCCGGATCGTCACGACGCATCAGCCCATCAGCAATCGGTTGTGGTGGCTGGTTGCGGCGGAGTTCGCGATTGCAGTGTTCATGGGCCTGGTGGGCCGGTTGATCGATTATCTGGACGCACTGCTCGCCGGCAAATACATGAACCACATCAGCGTGCGGGTGATGGAGCACGCGGCGAGCCTGGACTTGCTCGCCTATGAAGATCCGGTGTTCTATGACCGGCTGGAGCGGGCGCGCGTACAGGCGACGGACCGGCTCTATATGATCCAGGCGATCGGGCGGCTCATTCAGCAGGTGATCACGACGATCACGTTGTCGATTTCGATCATGGTGTTTTCGCCCTGGCTTTTGCTGCTGCTGATCGTGGGCGTTATCCCGGCATTCGTGGGAGAAACGCACTTCGCATTTCTGGGATATGCCAAGAATTTCCGGCAGACACCGATCCGACGCCAGCTCGACTATCTGCGTGTGCTGGGCGGGAGCAAGGAAGCGGCAAAGGAGTTGAAGCTTTTCGGACTGCGGGATTTTCTTACGGGAAGGTTCAAAGCGCTTTCCGATCAGGTTTACAACGAAGACATTACTCTTGCGCGCCGCAAGTTCACCGCCGGTTCGGTGCTCTCGATGATCGGCACGGCGGGGTATTATACAGCGTACGTGTACGCGGTCTGGCGAACGGTGACAGGCGTGTTCAGTTTCGGCACGCTGACGCTGTTGGCCAATGCCATCCGGGAAGCCAGTTCGCAATTGCAACAGACGTTTTCGACATTGTCGACGATTGCGGATCAGGCTTTGTTCCTGACAGATCTCATCGCGTTCTTCGAGATGAAACCCACGATCCGGTCGAAGGCCAATGCGCTGCCGGCGCCCCGTCCGATTCAGCGGGGATTCGAATTCCGCAATGTGTCGTTCCGGTATCCGGGCTCATCGCGACTGGTTCTGAACGGACTAAATTTCCATCTCCGGCCGGGAGAGCGCGTGGCGCTGATCGGCGAGAATGGTGAGGGCAAGACGACGATCGTGAAGCTGCTGACGCGCCTTTACGATCCGGCCGAAGGCCAGGTCTTGCTGGATGGAGTCGACCTGCGCGAGTACGATCTGGAGGACTTGTATAGCGAAATCGGCGTAATCTTCCAGGACTTCATGCGTTACGAGATGACCGCGAGGGAAAACATCGCGGTCGGGCGTATTGAGCGGATGAACGATCTGGAATTGCTGCAGGAGTCGGCCCGGAAGAGCATGGCGGCCGATGTTTTGCGGAAACTTCCCTCGGGACTCGAGCAGATGCTGGGGCGACGCTTCGACGGCGGCGTGGATCTTTCGGGCGGCGAGTGGCAGAAGGTGGCTCTGGCGCGCGCTTATCTGCGGGATGCGCAGGTTCTGATCCTGGACGAGCCCACGTCGGCGCTGGATGCACGCAGCGAGTACGAGGTGTTCAAGCGGTTTGCCGAATTGACAACCGAGAAGATGGCCCTGTTCATCTCTCACCGGTTTTCGACGGTACGGATGGCTGACCGGATCGTGGTGCTCGAGAACGGGCGCATCGCGGAAGAAGGAGACCACGACACTCTGACGAGCCTGGGTGGCCGCTACGCCGAGATGTTCGAATTGCAGGCTGCCAGTTACCGCTAATTCACGGATTCATGAAAGATGGGTTCATAGAGCATGGGGCTACATACTGAGACGGAAGGCATCCTCGGAAGCGAAGAGCGGAAGTTTCTGAGCGCTCCCAATGAAGAAGAGGTGCTGCCTGTCCGAAACGCCGCCACGGAACTGGCTGCGAGCCTGACGTGGCTGCCGGACCGGGATTCGTCGGAAACACTCTCCAATCGGTGCCAGGCACTGCTGCTGCAACTCATTACCTTATCGGACCGGGTGGATGAGGGATTCGAGGGTGCGTCGGATTTGGAAGATGTGATTGTGCTGCGAGGCACGATCCGCATGCTGTTAGGGGGAGCGCGGACGGTTAGCGGCGAACTCAGCGGTGCGAACCTGCCTGTTGTCTCGAACAAATCGGACATCCTGCCACGCGTACTTGTGATTGCACAGGCCTTTCTCGATCAGATGGAGGCGACATTCTCCAAGAGCGAATTCACCGCGTTCTGCATGGCGTTTGAAGAGTCGGCGCCGCTTCAGTTTCACGAGATCGGGTCGCTGGTGCCGGCTCTGAAGATGATTCTGCTCGAGCGCATTGCCCATGGTGGTCTCGTGCTGGCAGAGACCCTTGAGAGCCAGACCGCAGCGAGCAGCGCGCCGGGCGTCGCGCCCTACGTTCGCGCGTTCGAGCACGTGCTTCAGGCGTCGTGGAAAGAGGATCTGGAATCCCTGATTCCATTTGACGAAATGCTGCGGCGCGATCCCGCCGGAGCTTATGCCGCGATGGATTTTGAAAGCCGCAACTGGTACCGGGAGCGGGTAGCACAGATTGCGCGGCATTCGGACCAGACAGAGATGGAAGTCGCCGAGGCGGCTCTGACATTGGCGAAGGAGGCGCAGAAACGAGGGGCAAGCGACCCACGGATCGCGCAGCGCGAATCTCACATTGGCTACTATCTGGTGGGCGACGGAGACGACCTTCTGTGCCGGAGAGTCGGCTACCACCGTACGTTCGGAGAAGCCGTTCGACATTGGCTGCGCGCCCATCCGGATGAGTTCCTGCTGGTAGGGATCGCCGTTCTCACATTCTTGATCGTCAGCGGGGTGTTGTGGCTGCTCACGACACCGGAGACGCCTCTGCCGACTGTACTTCTTTCGATGCTGATGCTGCTGCTGCCGAGCTCACAGGCGGCGGTGCAGCTCATGAATTATCTGACGACGAACCTGTTGACGCCGACCACCTTACCGAAGCTTGATTTTTCACAGGGGTTGCCGAATCACTGTGCGACGCTGGTTGCGATTCCCACTCTGCTGCTCAGTGAGACGCAGGTACATCATCTCGTCGAAGAGCTGGAAGTGCGCTATCTCGGGAATCACGACAAGAACATTCACTTTGCGATCGTGTCCGATCTGCCCGACTCGCAAGAGCCGGCGCCGGAAGATAACGAACTGGTGGAGGTGTGCTCGAACCTGATCACCGAGCTCAACGAACGATACGCTCACAAGAAGGCTGGCACATTCTTTCACCTGCACCGGCATCGTATCTACAATCCCCGAGAAAAAGGATGGATGGGCTGGGAGCGTAAGCGGGGGAAGCTGCTTGATCTGAATCAGCTACTGCGCGGAAGGTTCGACAGCTTTCCGGTGAAGATCGGGGATCTCTCGATCCTGCCGACGATTCGCTTCGTGATCACGCTGGATTCCGACACGGAATTGCCCCGCGGCTCGGCTCACCGGATGATCGGAGCGCTGGCTCATCCGCTCAATCAGGCGATTGTCGATCCCGAGAAGAATCTCGTGGTAGCGGGATATGGGATCATGCAGCCGCGCGTCGACATCAGTGTGCAGTGCACGACCCAGTCGCGGCTGGCCGCCATCTTTGCAGGAGAAACCGGGCTCGACCCGTATACGCGGGCGATCTCCGATGTGTATCAGGATCTTTATGGCGAGGGATCTTTTACCGGGAAGGGAATCTACGAAGTCGACACGATGATCCGTGTTCTGTACGGACGCTTCCCGCGAAATTCTTTGTTGAGCCATGACCTGATTGAAGGAGCGTATGCGCGGGCGGGGCTGACCAGCGACATCGCGGTGATTGAGGACTATCCGTCGCACTACAGCGCGTACAGTCGGCGCAAACACCGCTGGCTGCGCGGCGACTGGCAGATCGTGCAATGGCTGACCGACACGGTGCCCGACGAGTCGGGAGCGCAGGTGCCCAACCCGATCTCGCTGGTATCGCGGTGGAAGATTTTCGACAATCTGCGGCGCAGCCTGGTGGAACCGGCGACGTTTGCGTTGCTTCTGTACGGCTGGTTCGCGACGAACCATCCGGTGCTGTGGACGTTTGCCGCGATTTGCATTTTGTTTGTGCCGGCGTGGGTGGAGTTGCTGTTCGGACTGATGCGCGCGGCCGCGGCCTGGCAACTGCGGGTTGCGCGCGATGCAGTTGGCAACCTGTTTACCAGCAACTTCACGGTGCTGCTGACCTTAACTCTGTTGGCACATCAGACGATGCTGTCGCTCGATGCTGTGGCGCGCGCGCTGGTGCGGGGCCTGGTCACACGGGAAAGATTGCTGGAATGGGAGACCGCGGCTGAGGCGGAACTGGGCCACAAGCGAACTGCCATCGATCGATACATCGACTGGATGCCTTTCCTCGCGGTGGCGCTGGGTATTGCTCTGTGGTTCACGCGACCGCATGCGCTGCTGGCTGCATCGCCCATTCTTGTTCTATGGGCTTGCAGCAAGCCTTTGGCAGTGTGGCTGAACACCAGCCCGGTAGAACCTCCACCGGAAATGACGCGAAGCAATGAACGGCTGTTGCGCAAGTCTGCTGTTTACATCTGGCGGTATTTTGCCGAGCTATCAAACGAAGAACAGAACTGGCTCGTGCCCGATAACGTCCAGCAGGAGCCGTTGAAGCTGGCCACGAGCATTTCGCCCACGAATGTCGGACTGCTTCTGAACGCGAGGCAGGTGGCCAATGAACTCGGCTACATCACGCTGCCCGAGATGGTGGACCTGACGCAGAAAACATTAGGCACTGTGGACGGGATGCGCAAGTATCGCGGGCACCTGCTGAATTGGTACGACACCCGGACGCTGGATGCCAAACCGCCGTTCTTTGTGTCATCCGTGGACAGCGGGAATCTGGTGGCTTCTCTGTGGACTTTGCGGCAAGGATTCCGCGATTGCCTGCGGCGTCCGTTGCTGGCGGAGGCGCACGCGGCGGGGCTACGCGATCACCTTCGCGCTCTTGTCAGCCTGGGTGCATTTAAGAAGCGAGAGCTGGCACGCTTTGAAGGTCAGATAGAGCGCCGACGGTGGCTGACGGCGTTGCTGGATTTCCCCGAGGAAAAGATCGACCAGAAGAAGTGCAAGGCGGAAGAATCCGCCGTGGACGTTGCATGGTTCCGGAAGCAGGCGCACTTGCGCGTGCAAGAGGCCCGGCGCTTGAGCACGGCTTACATGCCGTGGATGTTGCCCGAGTTCTCGGAACTGGCCAGGAAAGCTCTGGGTGACAAGAGGGTCGACGATGTACCCCTGGAGCGATTGCCTGACCTGATTTCGGAATTCGAGCTGCGTCTTGATGATGTGATGAAGGACTCCGACAATGAAAACCGCGTGCTCGGCGAGCGCTTCCTGGGCCAACTGTCTGAGGCGCGTCAGAACACGCTGCAGCTGATCGATACGTTGAAGCAGATCGGACAGCACGCCCACGAATTGGCGGATGCCATGGATTTTTCATTCATGGTGGACAAGCAGCGTTTGCTGGTATCGGTGGGGTTTGATACTGAGACCAAGGTACTGCAACCCTACTACTACGATTTGCTGGCGACGGAGCCCCGCACGGCCGTGTTTGTTGGCATTGCGAAGGACGATATCCCGCAGGATTGCTGGTTCCGGCTGCGCCGTCCGGTTACAACCGATCACGGACGCCCCGTAGTGCTTTCCTGGACAGGGACGATGTTCGAGTACCTGATGCCTTCGATCTGGATGCGGAGCTATCGCAATACGTTGCTGCATCGCGCCGCGGTGGCTGCGGTGCGATCACAGCAGGAATACGCAGCGCTCAAGGGCGTGCCGTGGGGTATCTCGGAATCGGCGTGCGCGAGGCGGAATGAGGCCGGGGACTATCACTATGAGGCGTTCGGCGTGCCCAGCCTGGCGTTGAAGAAACATGAAACGGACCCGCTGATCATCTCGCCATATTCCACGTTCCTTGCGTTGAATGTGGACCGCAAGGCAGCTCTGGCCAACCTGCATCGCATGGATTCGCTGGGATGGTTTGGCCACTATGGATTCTGTGAGTCAGCCGACTATACGGTTTCGCGACGCCGCTTTGGCGGAAGGCGCTTTGAGTTGGTCCGGTCGTGGATGGTGCATCATCAGGGGATGAGCTTCCTTTCGCTGGCTAATTTTCTGTGCGACAACATCGTGCAGAAGTGGTTTCATTCGGACCGGAGGGTGCAGGCGTCAGAGTTGTTGTTGCAGGAGAAGCCGGTGTCGCAGGCGGCGTAAACTTTCGCGGAAGCGTTTGAGGGGTCCTTACAGGACTCTGCAACGTTTTTATACCGCTTTCCCGGCACTGCCGTGCCGGGTTTTCACGTCCCGCCGCTTTGCGGCTGGATTTTTGATTGCGTTAGTCTGCGTGCCCTATTAAACACAGCTACGTTGATAACTCAGGACTGGGATCGCGTGTTTTTCCTCAGGGCTAAAGCCCGCGTCTTTGGTGCCGTTGAACGGCGCGGCAGGAAGCCGCGCCCTTTCAAAGCTGGTCTGACGGTCTTCTAAACCTGGTCTAGAGTTCTTCCGACGGCTCGTTGAAATGCGTGCCCTTCCGGTTTGATTGCGCACGAATCACGACAGAGCGCAATCGCTCGCTCACCAGCGGATGCCGATGGTGAGGGGCCGCAGATCGGTGGTGATGTTGTTGTGCTTGCCGTGCAGGTAGCGGAATTCAGCGTAAAAGTCCATGTTGGGGCGAATCTTGCGGGTGATGCCGCCACCAAAGTTGTAGCCGAACTCGTTCTGGCTGGAGTGGAGGAAGTTGCCGTTAATCGGGAGACTGCTGTCGAAGCAGTGTCCCCACCAGGTGAAGAATCCGTTGCACGCCGATCCTGGAATCGCTGACGAGGAATCGAGCTTGCCGGAACGATGTACGAACGACGGACCGAATACCAGGTAACCACCCCAATTCTTAGACACGGGAATGTTAATGATCGGATCAAGCATCAGCGAGTACGCGTGAGCGGTTGCGCCAGGGGCTTGGGCCAACTCCAGCGCAGAAGTACGAAGCGGCAAGTTATCGAACTGGAAGTCGAGGCGAAGTCCGAAATACTTGCTGTAATTGCGGGCGGCTCCGGCGGCGGCAACACCACCCCCACCGCGCACGTAAGTATCCGTAGTACCGTAGGGGAGACTGGCTCCGCCGCCAACGTTGAAGCTCCATTTCTTATAGTCGAGTGGCTTTTTTCGCGGCCGGGCGGTCTCCTCGGGAGAAGCTTCCTGGCTGCCCGATTGATCCGGTTGCTGTTGGGTCTGAGGTTGGGCCGCGGGTGGTTGCTGTGCGGAAGGCTGTTGGGCGTGGACGACTGCGATTCCCATCGGAACGGTGATTAAAATTGCAAGAAAGCGGAGTCCGGGAATCGTGGCGAACTTTCGAATCATTCATTCTCCTCCCGCTGCCGGGCTGCGGACGCGAGCGCTCGAACCTACCCGTCAACGACAGGGCTTGAGAAAGAGCGTGTCCGCGATGGTCCCGCCGTGATTACACTCGCAGCAGGCAGGCTCCATATTACCAACTTTGATGCGGAGTTCGCCCGCGATGCCGCCCGCTGGGCCGAGTGCTGGAAAACGGCAGGCAGAGGGAACTTATCGATGGGCAGGCGCGTACTCATTGGTCATGAAAAGCGCGAGTCAGGAGTCCAACGCACCGCAGTGGCTGATTCTGGTTGGAGCGTTCTTTTTTATTGTGGTCCTGGGCGTCTCGGCCTATTGGGAGGCTGACATCCGCTGGCTTCATTTCTTTCAGGCTTGGATGTACCTCGCCACCATCGTATTGAGTTTTCGAAGAAGCCGATGGGGATACTTCATGGGAATCTCGGCTGCAGGACT
>WNGO01002981.1_pt1 | contig 13616 bp, 10 predicted proteins | sample 5400511 | NCBI WGS metagenome assembly WNGO01 (sample SAMN13153380, study PRJNA577476) | soil metagenome | isolation source: 20 cm soil or saprolite under Garry oak tree replicate 2 | place: USA:California | collected 2016-06-15
CCCGGCCCGTCGGCCCTCCCCGCCGCCCTGGCACCCGGCCCGGTCTGCCCCATCCGTTCCCCGCACCGGACGGCGGTCCCGATCGCCCGCGCGGTCCGCTCCGGCCACGCGAAGCAGGGCACCCCCGCCTCCCGCAGCACCTCCGCGTGCTGGTCCGCCTCGCGCGGCGCCACCCAGCAGACGTACACCGGGACCGGCACCCCATCCGCCCGCAGCCTGCCCACCGCATCCCTGACCGCCGCCGCCACCTCCGGCGACGCGGAGCGCTGCAGCAGCACCGGCACCACCGCGTCGACCTCGCCGGAGCGGGCCAGCATCTCGATCGCGGCCGGGTACACGGTGGTGAACAGCCGCCAGGCCGGGGTCATGTCCACCGGGTTGCGGGCGCTGCCGTACTCGGGCAGCAGCGCCCGCAGCTCGTCCTGCAGCGGCCCGCTCAGCTCCGGGACCGCCAGGCCCTCGTCGGCCAGCAGGTCGGTCAGTTCGACGCCGGTGCCGCCGGAGTTGGTCACGACCGCGATCCGCGGCCCGCGCGGTACGGGCTGGCTGGCCAGCGCCCGGGCCGCGTCCAGGGCCTGCAGCCCGGTGCGCGCCCGGACCACCCCGGCCTGGCGGAGCGCGGCATCCAGGATCGCGTCGTCGGTGCCGAGCGCGGCGGTGTGGGAGACCGCGGCCCGCTGCCCGGCCCCGGTGCGCCCGCCGACGACCGCGATGACCGGCTTGTGCGGGGTGGTCTGGCGGGCCTCGGTGAAGAACCGGCGGGCGTCGGTGACCGACTCCAGCAGCAGGCAGATCACCCGCGTGTCCGGGTCCTGGCGCAGGTAGCCGAGCAGTTCCGCGTCGGTGATGTCCGCCTTGTTGCCGGCCGCGAACACCTTGGCCACGCGCAGCCCCTCGTCCTGGCCGAGCGCGTGCACGGCCATCCCGTAGGACCCGGACTGGGTGACGATGGTCACCCCGCCGCCGCCCCGCGGGGTGCCGGCCGCGATGGAGGCGTTCAGCGGCAGGTCCGCGTTCTGCACGCCGAAGCAGTTGGGCCCGACCAGGCGCACTCCGCCGGCCCTGGCCGCGGCCACCGCGGCCGCCTGCAGCCTCGCCCCCTCGGCACCGGTCTCCGCGAAGCCCGCGCTGAGCACGACCGCCGCCCGGACTCCCTTGTCGGCGGCCGCGCCGATGATGCCGGGGACGGTGGCGGCGGGTGTCGCGATGACGGCGAGGTCCACCTGGCCGGGGACGTCCCGCAGGTCGGCGTAGGCCGCCTTGCCGCCGACCGTGGCCGCCGGGCAGACCGGCAGCACCTCGCCGGGGAAGCCGGCCAGGTTGTCCCACAGCAGCCGGCCCACCGAGCCCGGCCGGTCCGAGGCGCCGACCAGGGCGACCCGGCGCGGCTCGAACACGGCGGCCAGCCCGCTCCCGTGGAGGCTGGTCCCCCGATCGCTGGCCCCGCTGTCGCTGGCCCCGTGGTCGCCGGCCCCGTGGTCGCCGGCCCCGTGGCCGGGGCTGCTCGCGCTCAGCATGCGCAGTCCTGGCCATCACCCCGCTCGAAGGCCCGGCCGAGCTCACGGCGGGAGAACTCCGATCCGCGTACCTTGAGCGGGTCCACCGAGCGGACCGTGGCCAGTTCGGCCGCCGACGGGGGCGAGACGGTGCGCAGGTCACCGGCCACCTCCAGCGGGAAGCCGGTGGCGGCGCGGACGTCGGCCACGCTGACGTCCGGGAAGACCTGCACCAGCCGCGCACGCCCGTCGCGGAAGTCGAACACGCCAAGCTCGGTGACCAGCCACTGCGGGCCGCCACCGGTGAAGCCGAGCTCCGCCCGGCCGCCCAGCGGAGTCCGGTGCCCGATATCGGTGATGAAGTCACAGGACTCCACCAGCGTGCGGCCGGACCGGTGCCGGGTGGTCCACAGGGTCAGGGCGCCGATCGTCGCTGACAGGTTGCAGCCGCCGCCGCCGCCGCCGAGCTTCACCTTCGGCCGCCCGGCCGGGCCGATCGCGGTGACATTGGTATTGCCGAAGCCGTCGATCTGCCCGCCGGACAGGAACATCCGGTCCACGTCGCCGCGGACGGCGGCGTCGAAGAACTCCTCGAACCGCATGCTGTATGCCGCGCCCCGGCTGAGGCTGGCATCGTTGCTGGTCGGCGGGATGAAGGGCGGGTCGGGGTTGACCGCGTACATGGCCCCCTCGACCAGCGTCATGTCCGGCGCGTGGGTGCGCCGCGCGACATGCATCGCGACCTGCGCGCACGGGCTGCCGAAGCCGTGAAACACGGTCTCCCGCGGCCGGATCGTCCGGGCCAGCGCGATCACGAACCACTCATCGATCGTCCAGCTCATGTGAACAGCTCCCGCCACGCGGCGGCCGACTGCGACCAGGTGGTCAGCGTGGCGAGCCGGTCGGCGCCGACCGCCGCGCGGTAGCTTTCCTCGCTGCCGTTGACGTAGGTAGCCAGGTACTTGTCCAGGTCCGCCTGCCCCGACTGGGCGGCCGACACGTACTCACGCAGGTGGCCACGGTCATACGCGTAACGCGGGTAGCACGAGGACGGATGCGCCCCGAACGGCGCCTCCGCCACCGCGGCCACCAGGTGCGCGGGGATGGTGACGCCGGACGCGACCACGTCGTCGGTGGACACCAGCTCGTCCACGGTCGCGACCACCATCGCCGACGCCGCGGCGAACCGTTCGTCCAGCACGTACGGCTGCTCCAGGTGCAGGTTGCCGTACCGGTCGCCGGCCGGGGCGTGCAGCAGCGCCACGTCCGGGCGCAGCGCGGGCACCGCGACCAGGGTCTCCCCCGTGAACGGGCAGGTGACCTCCGCGTACTCGGGGTGCAGCCGGCCGATGTCCGACCCGCGGACCCCGCGGACCGGCAGGAACGGCAGCCCCATCTCCGCGGCGCGCAGCTGGGCGAGGATGGTGGCACAGCAGCTCTCCGCCACCTCGATCGAGCCTTCCTCGGCGGCCCGCCGGTAGGCGGGGGCCAGGCCGAGATCCTGCTCGAAGCCCACGTAGCTTTCCTCCAGGCGGCGGACCGCGCCGGTGGCCACCAGCATGTCCACGTCGATGCTGTGGGCCGACCCGACCAGGTGGAGGCCGCGCCTGCCCTGGCGGACCAGTTCGCGCACCATCGCCATGGGCAGCCGGGCGGACAGGCCGCCGCCGAGTGCGACCGCCGCGCCGTCGCTGACCAGGGATACCGCGTCGGCCAGGCTGGCTCGCTTGTCGCCCGGTGGCTGCAGGCTCATCGTGATCCTCCCAGGGTGCTGGCGGCCGGCCGTCCGGCGCCGCTGGCCGCTTTGATCGCGGCGGCCAGCACGGGGTCGTAGACCGGGGCGAACGGCGGGGCGTAGCTGAGGTCAAGCGTGGCCAGGTCCGCCACGGAGAACCCGGCGTGCAACGCCGTGGCCAGCACGTCGATACGTTTCGCGGCACCTTCCCGGCCCGCCAGCTGGCCGCCGAGCAGCCGGCCATCGGGCGCGTGCACCAGCCGGACGTGCACCGGTGAGGCACCCGGGTAGTACTTCGCCCGGGACCGGGAGACCACGTCGGTGGCGCTCGCGGCCAGCCCGGCCGCCTGGGCCTCGGCCAGCGTCAGCCCGGTGCGCGCCACCTCGAGGTCGAACACCTTCACCACCGCCGTGCCGACCACGCCGGGGAACGACGCGGCGCCGCCGGCCGCGACGGTGCCCGCCACCCGGCCGGTCTTGTTGGCCGCGGGCCCCAGCGGCACCCAGGCCGGCCGGCCCAGCACCAGATGGGGCAGGGCGACGCAGTCGCCGGCCGCGAACACGTCCGGCAGCGAGGTGCGCATGCTCGCGTCGACCACCACTGACCGGTCCGGCAGGTGCCGCGCGCCGGCCCCGATCAGCAGGCCGGCGGCGGGCCGCACCCCGGTCGCGATGACCACCAGGTCGGTGCGGGATTCGGCGCCGTCCACCACCGCGGTGACGCTGCCGCCGCTGCCGCCGCCGTCCCGCACGGCGTCCAGCCTGGTGCCGAGCCTCAGCCCGGCATGCAATTCCAGCTCCGCCTGGGCTAGCTCGGCGACCGGCTCGTCCACGTTGCCCAGCACCCGGGGCAGCGCCTCGATGACCTCCACCTCGATGCCGGCGCAGACCAGGGCCTCCGCCGTCTCCAGGCCGATGTACCCGGCGCCCACCACGGTGGCGCGGCGCACCGTCCCGGTGTCGAGGAGGCGGCGCAGCTCGATCGCCTCGTCCAGCGAACGGATGGTGAAGACCCGGGGGTGATCGAGACCCGGCACCGGCGGCCGCACCGGGTCAGCGCCGCTGGCGACGACCAGTGCGTCATAGCCGAGCGTCTCGCTCCCGCCGGCGCCGCTGAGGTGGACCCGGCGCGCCTCTGGGTCGATCCGGCTGACCCGGGTGCGGAGCCGCAGGTCGATGCCGCGTTTCTCGCGGAACTCCGCCGGCGGGTAGGCGAGCAGGCTCTCCGCGTCCGCGACGGTGCCGCCCAGGAAGTACGGGATCCCGCACATGCCGTAGGCGGCGAAGCCGCCGGCCTCGCAGACGATCGCGTCGAGGGCGGGCGCCACCCGGCGCGCGGCCGAGGCGGCCGACATCCCCGCGGCGCCACCGCCGATCACGACGAGCCGTGCCACCTGCTGCCCTCGACTTCCCATGGCCCGTCAGCGGGCATACCCGGCCGGGCCATCAATGCCGGTCATGAACGAGCATGCGGCAGCGCCCCGGCGGCGGTCAGGTCTTGCCGGGACAAAGAACCGGCCCAGGCTCGACCCGCCAGACCAGTGGCACCGGCGGCTTGACCGGTCACGCTGACTGCATGAGTGAGCGCAGTGCGGGCAAGCGGGGGGACCAGCCGGGCGGCGACGTGCGGGACGAGATCGCAGCCGTCGTGCGGCGGGCGCGCCAGGCGGCGCGCGCCATCGAGCACTACTCCCAGGAGCGGGTGGACGAGCTGGTCACCGCGGTGGCCTGGGCGGTGGTGCGCAAGGACCACGCCGAGGCGCTGGCCAGGCAGGCGGTGGACGAGGGCGGGTTCGGGAACTACGCGGACAAGGTCGCCAAGATCAACAAGCGGGTCGTCGGCGTGCTGGCCGACATGTCCGGCCAGCGCACCGTCGGGGTGGTCGAGGAGCTGCCGGCCGCCGGGCTGGTGAAGATCGCCAAGCCGGTCGGGGTGGTCGCCGCGCTGATCCCGACCACCGGCCCGGACGCCACGCCGCCGGTCAAGACCCTGTTCGCGCTGAAGGGCCGCAACGCCATCATCTGCGCCCCGCACCCGCGGACCCAGGGTGCGACCGAGGCGGTGGTCGGCTTCATGCGGGCCGCCTGCGAGCAGGTGGGCGCGCCCGCGGACCTGGTGCAGTCGCTGCCCGCGCCGTCCCTGCCGAAGACCCAGGAGCTGATGCGCCAGGCCGACCTGGTGGTGGCGACCGGCGGCGCGGGCATGGTGCGCGCCGCGTACAGCTCGGGCACCCCGGCCTACGGGGTGGGCGTCGGCAACGCCGTGCATGTGGTGGACGAGACCGCCGACCTGGCCGACGCGGCGGCGGCCATCATGACCGCGAAGACGTTCGACTACGCGACCAGCTGCCTGGCGGACAACGCGGTGGTCGTGCACGCGGACGTCTACGACGAGCTGCTGCGGCGGCTCACCGAGGCGGGCGCGCACCTGTGCGATCGGCAGCAGAAGGATGCGCTGCGGACGGTGATGTGGCCGAAGGGCGGGGCGGTGCCGGCGATCGCCGTGGTGGCCAGGTCGGCGGCCCACATCGCGGACCTGGCCGGGTTCGGCGTCGACCCCGGCTGCCCGATGCTCCTGGTCGAGGAGCAGGGCACCGGCCCCGATCACCCGTTCAGCGGCGAGAAGCTGTCAGTGGTGCTGGCGGTCTACCGCTACCAGGGGGACATCGCGGCGGCCGTGGATCTCGTCAACGCGATCACGGGCTACCAGGGACTCGGCCACACCTGCGGGATCCACACCAGCTCGGACGCCAACGTCGAACGGCTGGCGATGACCACCAAGACGGCGCGGGTGCTGGTGAACCAGAACCTCAACGAGGGTGCGGGCAGCCCCCGCAACGGGCTCCCGTTCACGCTCAGCCTCAGCTGCGGGACCTGGGGCGGCAACATCACGACCGAGAACGTCAACGCGCGGCACTTCGTCAACCTGACCTGGGTGTCCAGGCCGATCGAGCCGAAGGTGATCAGCGAGGAGGCCCTCTTCGCCGGGCACTGGCAGGCCTACGGCCGCTAGCGTTCAGGCGCGGCTGGCCAGGAACTCGTCCGGGTCGAGGTAGTACGGGTTGTCGATGACCATGCCCCCGAGCAGCGCCGTGGGGTGGGTCTTCAGCACGTCCATGATCAGGTCGCCCGAGCACCGGGTCAGGTCGTACAGGCACAGGTTGACCTGCGGGAAGTTCGACATGATGCGGTTCAGCTCGGATTCGTAGCCGATCAGGTCGGCCACCGCCCCCTGGCTCCGGTGCGCCCAGCTCATGTCGCCGATGTTCCGGGCGAACCCGGGCCCGGCCGCGCACGGGCTCTGCCGCGCCTTGGCCTCCCAGAACCGCAGCATACGCTCCGGCAGGAAGCCGCCGCCGGCGAGGTAGGTGCCGTCGGAGTCGAGCACCTCGAGCTGGCTGCCCGACACGTACGGCCCCACCTCGATGTGCTCGGACATGCTGGCCAGCACGTCGCCGGGGGTGCAGCTGTCGACCACGCAGGTGCACTTGTCGCCGGCCTTGAGCCCCTCGACCAGGAGGGGGATGAGGATGTCGTCGCGCTCGGCGGGCTTGCGGTAGAAGCCGCAGATGTGGTCGCCGACACCCAGCTGCAGGCCCAGCACCTCGTGCCGTGTTTCCGCGGTCATCGTCCCGCCTTCGCATCACGCGCCGACCGCCCGGCGCGGGGGGTGGTACCGCGCGGGCCGCGGCGCTCCCGGTGCCCCGGCCCGCGCGGCGTCATTAGAGCGTGCCCCGGACCGACGCGGCCGCCTGGCCCATGTTGCGCAGCTTCGCGTAGGCGGTGGTGCGGCTGAAGTAGCCAAGACCGCAGTCGGGCGCGACCAGCAGCCGGTCGGCGGGCACCACCTCGAGCCCGCGGCGGATCCGGGCCTCGATCTGCTCGGCGGTTTCCACCTGCAGGTTCTTGGCGTCCACCACCCCCACGCCGAGCACCTTGTCGGTGGGGAAGTCGCGGAACGCCTCCAGCTCCTCGAAGTTCTTGTTGGTGAACTCCAGGTGGATCACGTCGGCGGGCGACTCCTTGAACAGCGGCATCATCGCGGCTGCGTGGTTGTCGAAGATGTCGCGCTGGCCGTCCACGCTGCCGTAGCAGACGTGCCAGAACTTGATCGCGTCGACGCCGTCGAACAGGATGTTCTGCATCTCGATCTGCCACATGTCCGTGGTGTACGGCGGCAGCACGTCGATCAGCTGCACCGCCTCCAGACCGATGCTGACCAGGTACTTGAGCTCCTTGTTCAGCGCGATCGCCAGGTCCCTGGCCACCGCTACCTGGTCGCCGTAGTGCTCGTCCTTGACGATGATGCTCTGCTGGGCGGGACCGAGGAAGGCGACCTTGAACGGCTTGCTGGTGGCGTTCTGCATCGTCATGACGACGCTCTCGAAGATCGGCCGCTCCCAGGTGATCTTGTCGGCGACCACCGCCTGGTAGAACGGCCGGTACTTCGCGCCCTCCCCGGGCGGCCCGTATGGCTTGAAGCCGCCCAGGTTCTCCGGGATGAAGTGGAAGATCGGCTCGAGCTGGAAGCCCGGGGCCTCCCATTCGTAGTACTGGGCGCCGTCGCACAGGATGTCCAGCCCGGCCAGCTCCTGCTCGCGTGCGCAGATCTTGCACGCATCCTCGTAGGAGATGCGCAGGTTGTGGCTGCGGTAGACCGGCTCGCTCAGCGAGCCGAGGACGCGCCCCTGCAGCCAGTGCGGCCGCGGGAACGCCGACACGGCCGAGACGGGAAGCAGGACTTCCTCACCGCGAATCTCCATTGATGTCACCTTTCCTGCCGACGAGTTCCATACCTGTGTGGCCTACCCAGCGAGCGCACCGGCCCGGGCCAGCGCGGCCCCGGCGCCGCTGTCTTACCCCCTTGCAGCTGCGGACGCACGATTCACTCTGTGGCCGCGGCCGCCACAGCGACCATGACCCCTGCGGACGAACTGACAGCCGGCGCCGGCCCCTGGGGGACGAGGAGGAGCTCACCCTTCCCGCTGCCCGGCGCCGCTCGCCTGCCTGCCATGGCTCAGCACCGCGCGGCTGGCCGCGTCCAGGTCATCCACGACGTCCATGGCCTGGACGCTACGGGGCCAGCAGACCCCCGGCCTCGTCCTGGCGGGCCCAAGCGGGGGCCCGCGCTCACCCCCGCGCGCGCCGGCCGGGCGTGAGGGGGCCGCTTAATAATGGCGTCCGCTCCGCTTTCTGGCGCGCCTCCGGCACGACGCGGAGCGGGTCATCCGCGCCCGGATGGCAAGGCGGAGAAGGAGCCGATAGTGGGGCTATCGGCGGCGACGACAACCCAGCCAGCCGGGATGCGGGGACACGCGAGCCGGGCGGCCATTATTCAGGGGTCCCCTCGCCGCGGAGGGCCTGCAGGGTCAGCCAGGCCCGGGTCGCCAGCTGCAGGTTGAAGAGCGTCTCGGGATCGCCCAGCTCGAAGCCGGTCAGCTCACGGATCCGCTGGAGCCGGTACTTCAGCGTGCTGCGGTGCACGGACAGGGCCCGGGAGGTGGCCTCATAGCCGCCGCCGTGCTGGAGGTACTGGGTGAGGGTCTTCACCAGCTCGGTGTGCTTGCGCTCGTCGTAGCCGGCCAGGGTGCCGAGCCACTTCTGCACGAAGGCCTCCACATCGGCCAGGTCATCGACCGAGGCCAGCATCCGGAGCACGTCGAGGTCGGCGAAGACCGAGGTGCGCTCCGCCGCCGATGACGCCTTCTGCAGGCGCAGCGCCAGCCGCGCCTCGCGCAGCGACCGGGGCAGCTGGGACGGCCGCGGATAGGGGTCGCCCACGCCGACCCGGCAGCGGCCGCCGCCCAGCTCGGCCACGATGGCCAGGCGCAGCGCCTCCCAGTCGATGCCGCCGTCCGGGGCGACGATCACCACGCTGCCCGTCATCGTGCCGAGCAGGCCGGGCAGCTGCTGATGACGCAGCGCGCGGCGCGCGGCGTGCAGCACATCCTCGTGCGCGGAGCCTTCGCGGACCTCCACCACCGCCACCTGGTGCGGCATCCCCAGGTCGTAGCCGAGTGCCTCGGCCCGCAGGTAGGCGCTCTCGTCGTCGGTGCCGGTGAGCAGGTCGTGCACGAGCTCGCGGCGTACCCGGAGCTCGGTGTCGGCCAGGCCGCGGAGCCGGGCCAGCTCGACGGCGAGCACGGTGGCGCCGTGCTCCAGCGCCATCACGTCGGTGGTGGCCGCGTTGCCGTCCGGGTCCATCAGGGCGAGCAGGCCGAGCACTCCCGGCCGCGGCGAGGCCAGCGCGACCACCCGGCCGCCGTCCCGCACCGACCGGCCCTCCGTCATCAGGCGGCGGAGCAGCTGCTCCCGGTCGTAGGCCGGCCGCTTCGGGTACGGGGCGGGCCGGCCGGGGCCCGCCCACGCGGACAGGTTGCCGTACCGGTCCTCCACCGCGACCGCCAGCCCGGTCAGGTCGTGCAGCGCCTCGGCGATTCCCGCCGCCCCCTCCCCGGCGGCGGCGACCCGGGTGAGGCGCTCGTGGATCTGCATGCCGCGCTGGAGGGTGGCCACCGTCTCCTGCAGCGCCGCGTTGGTCCTGGCCAGCTCCAGCGCCGAGGCGCGCTCCCGCGCGTGGAGCCGCGCGTTGGACACCGCCACACCGGTCTGCTGCGCCACGACCTGCGCGAGGAACTGCTCCTCGACCGTGGGCTCGCCCTCGGCGCAGACGATCATGTGACCGATCGGGCCGACGATGCTGCGCATCGGGTACGCCCAGGCCCAGGGGGCATCCAGGGTGGTCAGCTGGCCGCCGGTATCGGGGAGCCTGCGCAGCTGGCCGTGCAGCGCCGGGGGGATCGGGCCGCTCCCGTTGGCGCCGGTCCGCCACGCTCCCCCCACCGCGAACCCGGCGATCCGCCAGCCGCCGAGCGACACGGCCGAGGAGGCGGCGAGCCGGAGTATCTGCTCATCGTCGGCGCTCTCGGTCATCAGGATCGACAGCACCAGCAGCGCCCGGAGATTGGTCAGCTGGCCCCGGAGCAGGCCGAGCTCGTCGCCGTGCGCACGCTGCGTCGACGTGATCGGGGCCACTCTCCCACCGTTCCCGGGTCACTGCGAGGTCATGCCACCGTCGGCGGTGATCACGGAGCCGGTGAGGAAGGAGGAGGCGTCGCCGGCCAGGAACAGCGCCACCGCCGCGATCTCCTCCGGCGTGCCGAGCCTGCCGATCGGGTACTTCGCGACCGTCATCGCCAGCCCGGCCGCCAGGTCACCGCCGCCGCGCGCCCGCAGCATCGGCTCCATCAGCGGCGTGTACACCGTGCCGGGGCAGATGACGTTGACGCGGACGCCATGGGGGGCGAGGTCGACCGACATGGACCGGGTGAGCGCCACCACCGCGCCCTTGGACGCGCAGTACGAGGCGAAGTTCGCCACGCCGACCACCGCCGCGACCGATCCCTGGTTGATGATGGACCCGCCGCCGGCCGCCACCATCGGCCGCGCGGCCGCCCGGGAGCACAGGAACGTCCCCTTCGCGTTGACGGCGAAGCACCGGTCCCAGTCCTCGTCGGTCGCGTCCATCACCGAGCCGCTGCTGTTCACGCCCGCGTTGTTGTACAGGACATCCACCCGGCCGAGATCGCGGAGGATCTGGTCGAAGGTGCGGCTGACCTGGTCGCCAGCCCCGGTCACCACCGCCACCCGGCCGGCCAGCGTGCCTGTCATCGAGTCCCTCCCCTTGTCACAGCGCGGACATGCCGCCGTCGATCACGAGCGGATGGCCGGTCATGTAGGCCAGCCGGCCGGAGGCCAGCAGCGCGACCGCGTCCGCGATCTCGTCGGGCGCGGCGACCCGGCCGGCCGGGATCCGCTCCTCCACCTCGGCGCGCAGCTCCGGCTGGTCGAGCCGCCAGCTGGTCATCGGCGTGTAGACCATCCCCGGGCACACGGCGTTGGCCCGGATGCCCGCGGCCGCGTAGTCCACGGCGATCGACCGGGTGAGCATCAGCGCCGCGCCCTTGGACGCGGTGTAGGCGCACCGGCCCGGGAAGGCGATCAGCCCGGCGACGGACGCGATCGTGATGATGTGGCCCGATCCCCTGGCGATCATCGACGGCAGCACGGCGCGGCTGCACAAGAACGGCCCGCGCACGTTCACGGCGTGCACCCGGTCCCACTCCTCGACCGGGGTTTCGTGGCACCGGGATGCCTGCCGGGACCCGGTGATCCCGGCGTTGTTGACCAGCACGTCGATGCCCCCGAGCTGGCCCGCGACGGTCGCCATGGCCATCGTTACGTCTGATTCATCGGTGACGTCGCAGGTGACGGTCAGTGCGGCGGCGCCGGCCGCGGCGGCGGGCCGCAGGTCGAGCGCGGCGACGCTGAAGCCGTCCTGGGCCAGCCGGGCGCAGGTGGCGAGGCCGATGCCGGACCCGCCGCCGGTGACCACCGCGACCCGGCCGCCGCGCTGCGTGGCCGCCGGCGTCTGCCCTGCCGTCACAGGTTCACCGGGCTGGCCTGGCCCGCGCGCAGCCGGCAGAGCTGGATGAAGTGCTCCGGGTTGAGGAACAGCTCGTTCAGCTCGGCCATGTCGTCCATCGTGAAGCCCTCGGGCCGGCGGATGAGGTAGTCGATGTACTGGAACGCGTCCTTGGCGCCGAAACCCACGTGGTGCGCGCCCAGCACCTTGCGCGAATCCGCGTCGATGATCAGCTTCAGCCAGCCGGACAGGACCGGCCGGGTGAAGGCGTACAGCATCGATCCCTCGGCGGCGGGGAGGGCGAAGGTTTCCGGGTCGGCGTCGTCCGGCGGCATCTGGATCTTGATGACGTTGCTGTACCTCGCCCTGGCCTCGGCCTCGGACAGGCCGCACCAGGTCACCTCGTACGTGGTGTGCAGGAAGTCCGGGTACTCGGTGTAGTCGAACTCGTAGTCCTCACCCATGATGTTGCGGGCGGCCCCGACCCCGCACTTGCGCGCCTTGAACATCTCCATCGGCGGGCCGACCAGGTCGCCCGCCGCGTAGACGCCCGGCACCGAGGTCCGCATGTGGGTGTCTGCTAGCACGAAGCCGCGCTCGTCGGTCGCCAGCCCGAGCGGCGCATACATGCTCAGGTCGGGGCGCTCCCCGGTGCCGATGAACACGAAATCGGTGTCGATCTGCCTGGCCTCGCCGCCGGGCGTCCGGTAACGGACCCCGGTGACCTTGCCGTTGCCGAGCACCTCGAGCAGTTCCGCGCCCTCGACGATCTCGATGCCCCGGTCGGCCATCATCGCGACCACGTACTCCCGCAGGCCGGCGTCCACGTGGTGCAGGCTGGCCGTCTCCATCAGCGGGCTGCGGGTCAGGATCGTGGTCTGGCACCCGGTGGCCTGGAAGAACGACCCGTACTCCAGGGCCACCTTGGAACCGCCGACGATGACGCAGCGGTTCGGCTCGTAGTCGAGGTCCTCGATCAGCGTGGCGAAGTCGTACACGCCCCGGGTGCCGATGCCCGGCACCTGCGGGTAGGTCGTCTGCGCCCCGGTGCACAGCACCAAGTTCCTGGCCCGGAACCACTCGCCCTCGACCTCGACCGTGTGCTCGTCGATGATCGTGGCGGGCGCGTTGAGGATGAACTCCATGTCGAGCTGTTCCTTGGACTGCCAGTTCATGATCGCGTGCGGGTACCCGCGGCCCGCCTTGAACAGCTCGACGATCTCGCGGATGCTGGCCCGCTTGTCGTCGAACGGCGGGTACCACAGCCGGCCCTGCATGTGCCGGGCCAGGTCGAGCTCGCGGGCGCATTCGGAGAACAGGTGATGCGGGACGCAGGCCTGGTGCGGGCATGACCCGCCGAGGAAGGGCCAGGCGTCGATGGTGAGCTGGCGGCCGCCCCGGGCCCGCAGGAACGCCGCGCCGAAGCGGCCGGCCGCGCCCCCGCCCACGAAGATGGCGTCGTACTCGCGGCCGTCTTCGCCGGGGGTGGCCACGTTCCACAGGCCCTCCGTGTTGTCCTGCGGGTGGGCGATGATGTCGTCGATGAGCAGCGCCCACTCGCCCACGGTCAGCGGGGCGCCGCCGCGGCCACGGTCGCTGGCCGCGGGCGGCCCCAGGGCGTTGACGCGGGCGCGCAGCGAGGCGAATCCGTCGCCCGGGTTCCGTACGTCGATCATCGCTTGCCCTTCGTCACCTGGCGTTGCTGGCGTGTTCAGCATCGCCAGCGGTGCTCGGCCCCGGGCAGGTCACGCCAGGACGAAGTACCGCCCGGACATCACCCCGGCAGATCAGGGGGGTCGGTGCCCGTCCCGCAGGGCCTGCAGCGTCCCCCACGCCCGGGTGGCGAGCTGGAGGTTGAAATGGACGTCGGGATCGTTCAGCTCCACCCCGGTCAGCTCGCGGATCCGCTGCAGCCGGTACTTGAGCGTGCTCTTGTGGACGGACAGCTCGGCGGCGGTGG
>WNGO01001844.1_pt1 | contig 13610 bp, 13 predicted proteins | sample 5400511 | NCBI WGS metagenome assembly WNGO01 (sample SAMN13153380, study PRJNA577476) | soil metagenome | isolation source: 20 cm soil or saprolite under Garry oak tree replicate 2 | place: USA:California | collected 2016-06-15
CGAACACGGGGAAATACGCGTTCTCGTGGCCGGTGGCCTTGAACATGTCGTCCAGGGCGCGCTGCATCAGCTCCCACAGGCGAAACCCGTGCGGCCGGATGACCATGCAGCCCCGCACCGGCGAGTAGTCTGCCAGCTCGGCCTGCATGATGACGTCGTTGTACCACTCGCTGAAGTCCTGCGCGCGTGGCGTGATCTTCTGGGCCTGGGCCATCAGCGGAAGAAGCCGTTCAGGAGCTTCGCAATCGGCACTCTCTCCTCCTTGCCCGCCTTCAAGTCTCGCACCACGACCGCCTCTGCCTTCCGCTCGTCGGGACCCACGATGATCGCGCGCGGCGCCCCCCGCGCCGCCGCCAGCTCGAGCTGCTTGCGGACCGCGGCGTGCCGCAACCCGTACTCGACCGCTACGCCGCGATCGCGCAGGTCGTGCGCCAGCTTCAGCACGGGCGCGACGTCATCGCCGCTCACGGCAACGAAAAAGGCGTCGAGCTGGCCCGGCGCCTCGAAGGAGCCTTTTCGCTCCCGCAATAACTCGCCCAGGACGACGTCTCCCATGCCGAATCCCAGGGCGGGGAGGTCGATCCCGCCCAGCTCTTTCAGCAGGCCGTCGTAGCGGCCGCCACCGCAGATCGCGCGCAGCGATTTGCCGGCATCGAACAGCTCGAAGACGATCCCCGTGTAGTAGGCAAGCCCCCGCACGATCGTGAGGTCCACCTCGACGAAGTCGCCCAGCCCCATCGCCGCGAGCGCACCAATCGCCTCACCCAACGGGCCGCCTGCCTCCTCCCCGCCGGGCACCTTCGCGAGCGCCGCAGTCACGGCCTCCATCCCCCGCAACGCCGCCACCTCGCGGACGGCGGGGCTGACTTTCTGGTTCCGATCTCGATCCACTTTGTCAATCGCCGCGAATGCCGCCGCCAGCTCACCCTCGCTCACACCGCGACCGAGGAGCAAGGTTCGCAGCACGCGGCGGTCCGAGACCCGCAGCTTCACATCGGCCGGGCCGAATCCCAGCGCCCGCAGGATGTCCACCGCCGCCGCCATCAGCTCCGCATCGGCGAGCGGCCCGGTCTCGCCGATGAGGTCCATGTTGAGCTGGAAGTGCTCGCGCAGCCGGCCGCGCTGCTGCCGCTCGTAGCGGAACAGCTGCGGGATCGAGAACCAGCGGATCGGTTTCTTCAGCGCCTGCGCCCGCGCGCCGACCATGCGGGCGAGGGTGGGCGTCATCTCGGGCCGCAACGCGACGCGCCGGTCCCCCTTGTCGGTAAACTCGTACAGCTGCCCGACGATCTCCTCCCCGCTCTTGCGGGTGTACAGCTCCAACGGCTCGAGCGGGGGACCGTCGTACTCCTCGAAGCCGTACCGCGCCGCCACGCTGCGCCAGGTGGCGAAGATGTGGTTGCGGAGGGCGAGAGCATCGGGATAGAAATCGCGGAAGCCTGGTAGGGCTTGTCCTTGCATCGCAACAATTTAGCCGACCGCGGCGAAGCCGGGCAAGCGCGCGAACGCATCGCCGACGGTGTGGAACGAGCCCGTCACGACGATCGTCTCCGCCTGCTCCTGGACTCGCTCCAGCGCGCGGTCGAAGTCCGGCTCGAACGTCGCCGCGATGCGCGACCCCTCGAGCTCTTGCGCCAGCCGCTCGAGGCTCCAGCGCCGCTGCGGGGGCGCGGAGCGCGGCGTCGCGAACACGAACCGGTCGATCGCTTCGGCCAGGATCGCGATCATCCCCACGTAGTCCTTATCTCCGAGGACGCCGACGAGCGCGTGGCGGGGCCGCGGAGGCGAGACCTGCCGCAGTGTGTCGGCCAGCACGCGCGCGCCGTCCGGGTTGTGCGCCACGTCGAAGATCCAACGTCCGCGTACTTCGAACCGCCCCGGCACGTACCCATCGGCGAAGCTCGCCGGCCATACGCCCGGGCGCGGCGAACCGAACGGAGGCGGGAGCGCATCGAGCGCCGCGAGCGCCACCCAGGCATTGGCCTGCTGGTGCGCGCCCAGGAGTCCCAGCGGGCCGCCAGCGGGTCGCGCCGTATCGACAACGGTCACCGGGCTCGCGCCGGCGCGCTTCGCCTCCGCCAGCAGCACGTTCGCCACCGCCGGGTCGCGCTCGCCCGTGACGAACGGCACGCCGGGCTTCGCGATCCCTGCCTTTTCGCGCGCGATCGACGCGAGGTCGTCGCCCAGATACTCCGTGTGCTCGCGCGCGATCTTGGTCACGACACTGACGAGGGGAGTGATCACGTTGGTCGCGTCGAGCCGGCCGCCCAGGCCCACTTCGATGACGCCAACGTCCACGCCGCGCGCCACGAGGTCGGCGAAGGCAATCGCCGTGGTCGCCTCGAAGAAGCTGGCGTCGAGCCGCTCGATGTGGGGCCTCAAGAACGTGGTCCACTCGGTGAACGCGTCAGCGTCGATCGGGACGCCATCCACCACGATACGCTCGCGCACCGAGACGAGATGAGGAGACGTATAGACGCCCACGCGATGTCCGCCGGCGCCCAGTGCGGCGGCGATCAGGGCGCAGGTCGACCCCTTGCCGTTCGATCCGCCGACGTGGATTGATGGGAAACGGCGCTCCGGATGACCGAGCACATCGAGCAGCGCCTGGGTGGGACCCAGGCTCCATTTGATGCGTGCCGCTTGTCGTGCGAACAGAAACCGGCAGGCGTCCTCGAAGGAGCCCTGGCTCAGTCGGCGGCCTCCGCCGGCTGGCGACCCGCCATGTGACGCAGCAGCCGCGCGGTGCTGTCCCGCAGCTCGCTCCGGGGCACCACGGCGTCCACCATGCCGTGCTCGACCAGGAACTCGGCCGTCTGGAAGCCTTCGGGGAGGTCCTGGCCGATCGTCTGCTTGATCACCCGCGGCCCGGCGAAGCCCACCACCGCGCCAGGCTCGGCGAGGATCACATCCCCCTGCATTCCGTAGGAGGCCGAGACACCGCCCGTGGTCGGATTGGTCAGGATCGAAATGAACGGCACGCCCACCCGGTTCAGCCGGGCGATCTCGACCGACGTCTTCGCCATCTGCATCAGCGACAGCACCCCCTCCTGCATGCGGGCGCCCCCGGACGCCGAGACGATGATCAGCGGGATTTTCTTCTCCACCGAGCGCCGGGTCAGGCGCGCGATCTTCTCGCCCACCACCGAGCCCATCGAGCCGCCCATGTAGCTGAAATCCATCACGGCGAGGTCCACCGGCATGCCGTCCAAACGGGCGTAGCCCGAGCGCAAGGCGTCCAGGGCCCCTGCCTTTTTTCTCGCCAGCTCCAGGCGCTCCGGGTAGTTCTCGAACTTGAGGGGATCGGCCGAGCGCAGCTGGGCGTCCAGCTCGTGCCACGAGCCTTCGTCTACCAGCAGGTCGATGTATTCTTGGGCGGTGATGCGGCGATGGTGGCCGCAGTTGGGGCAGACGTTGAGGGCACGAACGAAACGCTCTTTGATGTCGATGTGCCCGCACTCATCGCATTTTTCCCAGGCGTCAGCCGGGATCTCCAGCCGTACCCGTTCCGATGTGCGCGGCTTGCGTTCCTTTTTGAACCAGGCCATTCGTGCCATAGGATCGGTGGAAGGCGACCAATTTGGGCTGACCCCCCCGACTACGCCAGGCCCGATATCGTAACTGGTTGCTACAAATCGATATAGCCGGAAAGCCGCGACTCCCACGCGACCCGCAGGCTGATCCCCACCGCGAGGCAGCACGCCAGCAGGAACGACCCCCCATAAGAGAAGAATGGCAGGGGGATGCCGGTGATGGGGAGCAGGTTCACGGTCATGCCGACGTTCTCGACCATGTGGCTGAACACCAGCGCGGCGCAGCCGAACACGCACAGACTCGAGTAGGGGTCGGTCGCGCGCCGGGCGATGCGCAGCAGGATGGCGACGAGCGCGGCGAACAATGCCAGCGCCACGATCACCCCCACGAACCCCAGCTCCTCCCCTACCACGGAGAAGATGAAGTCGGTGTGCTGGGCCGGGAGGTAGGCGAGCCGCTTCTGGGTGCCGAGGGTGAACCCTTTCCCGAGAAAGCCGCCCGAGCCGATCGCCACCTTCGACTGAATCACGTGCCACCCGGTCGCCCGCGGGTCAACCTCGGGGTTGAGGAACGTGAGCAGGCGGTTCTGCTGGTACGGGTGCAGGTGTTTCCAGAGCGGCAGGGCGATCACGCCCATGGCCACGTTGACGAGCATCACCGTCAGGCCTTCCCACACGTACGGCCGCCACCACAAAAGCAGGCCGAGCAGCAACAGGATCCACCCGCCCCACACGACCGTCGAGAACGCGACCACGAGGCCGATCACCGGGGACGCGAGCAGAAACAGGAGCGAAGGCTTGGTCCCGGCCCAGAACAGCATGGCGAAGCCGATCGCGACGAACACCAGCGCGCTGCCGAGATCGGGCTGGAGCAGCACCAGCAGGAACGGCACGCCGGCGATCACGCCCGGGTAGACGAGTTCCCGCAGCGTCACCGGTCCCTCGCGCCGCGTCGCGAGCCAGCGAGCGAGCATCAGGATCACGGCGAGCTTGGCGAGCTCGGCGGGCTGTCCCATGCGGACGCCGCCCACGGCGATCCACGAACGGCTGCTCGCCGCCGTCCCCGCCCCCGTGCCCACGAGCAGCGTGAGCAGCAGCAGCAGGACGGTGATCGCGTAGGCGTACGGGGTCGCCCATTCGAGCAACCGTGGCGACACGCGGTACATCACGAGCGCGGCGAGACCACCGAGGGTGAGCCAGATGATCTGGCGGTGCCAGATGGTGACGGCCACGGTCGGCACGTCGGTCTGCCCGGCTGAATAGAGCGTCGCGAGGCCGTAGGCTGCGAGCGCAGCCACGGTGCCGGCGAGCGACCTATCGATCTCGCGGAGGGGGGGCCGCATGACCGGTGTCGGGGAAGGTGGTGTCGGGCTTGGCGCCCGGGAAGATCGTGGTGTCCTGCAGCGTGCCCGGCGCGGGTACGACGGTCGTCTCGGCGGGGACGCCGGGCAGGAGCTGCATCGAGTGCGGTGCCGTGTCCGTCGGGAGCGTGAGCCGGATTTCCGGCGCCTCGGTCGAGTCGCCCCCCAGGTAGCGGGCGATGACGCGCGCCACGAGCGGCGCCACGTACGGCCCCTCGCGCGCGAACTCGATGATCGCCCCGACCAGGATTTCGGGCTTGTCCGCGGGCGCGAACCCGATGAACCAGCCGTGCGCCGGGCCGTGCGGGTTCTGGGCGGTGCCGGTCTTGCCCGCGATCGTGATCGTGGTGAAGCGGCCGGCCGAGCCACGGGCGGTGCCACGCTGCACCACGCTGATCATCGCCTGGCGCAGGCCGCCGAGCTGCTCGGGCGTCAACCCAAGGCTCCTGTCCGGCAAGGGCGGCGGGGTCACGAGGTACGGCGGCCGCTCGCGCCCGTCGCTCGCCAGCATCTGGTAGAACCGCACCATGTTGACGAGGGTCTGGGCGTTCTCGCCCTGCCCCACGGCCAGATTGAGCGTCACCGCGGCGGTCCAGCGCCGTGCGCCGTACACGCGGTCGTAGTAGTCGGGGCCGGTCGGGAACTCGGGGCGGATTTCCCCGGGGAGGTCCACTCCCGTGGGCGTGCGGAAGCCCCAGGCGTTTGCGTCTTCGAGCAGCGTGGTCAGACCGAGCTTCAGGCCCAGCTGATAGAAATAGACGTCGCAGCTCTGCGCGATCGCCTCAGCGAGCGTCAGGTCGCCGTGTCCTGGTGCCAGCCAGCAGTGGAAGAAGCGGTTCCCGTATTGCAGCCCGCCGCGGCAGGGGATGGGCATGTGGGTGTGCAGCGTGATGAGACCCCGCTTCAGCGCCATCGCCGCCATGGCGAGCTTCCACGTCGAGCCCGGGGGGTAACGCGCCTGGATCGCGCGGTCGAACAGCGGGTGGGCCTCGCTCGAACTCAGGCGGCGCCAGTACTCGGGATCGACGCCTCCCACGAAGGCGTTGGGATCGAAGCCCGGCGCGCTAAAGAGCGCCAGGATCTCGCCGGTGTTGGGATTCATGGCCACGACGGCGCCGCGCCGTCCCGCCGGGAAGATGCGCGCCACGTAGCGTTGCAGCTCGAGATCGATGGTGGTGTGCACCGGGCTCCCCGGCACCGGCGCGAGCGTCGGCGCGGCGCCCGCTTCGCGCACCACGTGGTTCAGCGCGCTCACCTCGACGAACCGCAACCCGTCGGCGCCGCGCAGCGAGTCGTCGTACTCACGCTCGAGCCCGTCTTTCCCGACGACCCCGCCCAGCCGCACGCCGGCGAAGCGCCGCTGCGCCCGCTCGCCCTCGGTCACCTCGCCGATCGCCCCGGCGAGATGCGCCGCGATCGTGCTGTCGGGATAGAAGCGCTTCGGCTCGGGTTGGATCAACAGCCCCGGGATGAGGAGCCGGTGCTCCTCGAGCTGCGACACGACGTCAAACTTCGCATCCGACAGAATCAGCGCCGGGAGGTAGGGAGCGCGCCGGTAGCGGGCCAGCACGCGCTCCACCTGGCGGTTGTCGAGCTTCACGATTGGGGCGACGCGCAGCAGCGCCGCGCGTATGGTCGATTCATCGCTCGGCAGCAGCGACACCGTATAGCCCGGGACGTTCTCCGCGATGATCTTGCCGTTGCGGTCGGTGATAATGCCGCGCGGCGCGGGCAGGGGAATCGGGCGCAGCCGGTTCGTCTCCGACTGCAGCTGATACTTGCCGTGCTCGAGGATCTGTGCGCGGAAGAAGGCGACCACCAGCACGGCCAACGATGCCCACAGCACGATCCGGGCGACGCCGAGCCGCCGCGCCATCAGGTGAGAATGGAACGCCGTCATGCGTCCCCCAGCCGGATCGCGAGCTCGCGCCGGAACAGCCACAGCACGACCACGCCGACGAGCGCCGTGCTGAGGCTCTGGATCGGCGACCACACCAGCAGCTCCCAGCCCAGCATGCCGCTCTTCAGCTTGCCCGAGAGGATGGCGACGAGGAAGTTGCGGATCCACGTCCCCGCGAAGAAGAGGCACCCGTTCACGAACAGGTTCTCGGCGAAGAACACCACCTTGCTGAGCGCCGAGAGATACCCGACGAGGGTGTGCGCCAGGGCGCCCGCGCCGAACGACGCCGGCGTGAGCGCGTCGCGTAGCAGTCCCACCAGGAATCCGGCTCCCGCGCCCTTCCCCGGTCGTGCGCGGATCGTGTAGATGAGCAGGGCGAGCAGCAGGAAATCCGGTGCGGTGCGGTCGTCCCCGAGCCGAGTGCGCAGCGAGAACTGGAGCACCACGAGGCCCAGCAGGATGATGACGAAGCGGTACTTGTCGGTGCGCCTCACGGCAACTCCCCCGCGCTCTGGAACGCCGCACGCACGTCCCCCCCAGCGGCGCCACTCCCGCGCGACCCCGTGAGGATCATCACGTGCGACACGGCGGCCGGATGCACGGCGGGACGCAGCAGATACGTGCGATCCCAGCCCTCGGCCTCCCCAGCCACCGCGACTACGGTGCCGAGCGGGATACCGCGCGGAAACACGCCGCCCAGGCCGGAGGTGAGGATCACCGTGCCGTTGGGGACGAGCTGGCGGTAGGGCACGCCCCGCAGTACGAGCAGCCAGGTGCGCGGTCCCTCGGTGCCGTGGGGGGCCACGATACCATAGACGCTGCCGTCCGCCGCCATGGCGCTGGCGCGGAACTCGGGGTGCGCCCAAGTCACGACCACACTGGTCTCGTTGTCCACGCTGCTGACGATCCCCACCAGCCCCTCGGGGCTCACCACGGCGGCGAGGGGTCGCACCCCCTCCTTCTTCCCCGCCGACACCACCAGCGTGAGCGCGCTGGTCGGCAACGCCTGGTGCAGCACCTCCGCCGCCGCGTACCCCGACCCCAGCCGTTGTCCCAGCCCGAGCAGGCCTCTCAGCCGGGTGTTCTCGTTCCGCAGCTCCGGGAGGAAGGTCGCGGCAAGGACAGCGGAGTCGCGCTGGACTGCCACGGTCTGATAGCGGGTCAGGGAGGCGGCGAGGAGCTGGGTCTGCTCCTGGAGGGCGAGGAACGGGGCGAGCACAGTCTGGCGCAGGGCCCGCGCCACGGGGTCGCGCAGCCGGCCGGGCAGACCCATCGCCGCGACGGATAGCAATACGTACCCGATCAACAGCAGCCAGTCGGCCCTGGACGCGTAGCGATCGGATCCCAGCGCCATCGCGCTACCTGGTGAGGACGTTGCGGTACTTCTCCGGATCGTCGAGGATGCGGCCGGTGCCCCGCACCACGCACGTCATGGGGTCTTCGTCGAGGTGGATCGGGAGGCCGGTCTCCTGCTGCAACAGCACGTCGAGCCCGCGGATCAGGGCGCCGCCCCCCGTCATCACGATGCCCCGGTCTACGATGTCGCTCGCGAGCTCCGGGGGCGTGATCTCCAGGGCGCGCCGCACCGCGTCCACGATCTGCTGGATCGGCTCCTGCACGGCCTCGCGGATCTCGCTCGAGTGCACGCGCACGATCTTGGGAATCCCGGAGACCAGGTCCCGACCTTTGACCTCCATCTCGCGCTCCTCGCCGACCGGCGCCGCCGAGCCGATCTGGATCTTGATCAGCTCCGCCGTCGGCTCGCCGATCAGCAGGTTGTAGTTCTTGCGCATGAACTGCACGATCGCCTGGTCCAGCTCGTCGCCGCCGGTACGGATCGAGGTGTCCGAGACGATCCCGGAGAGCGCGATGACGGCGATCTCGGTGGTGCCGCCCCCGATGTCGATTACCATGTTGCCGGTCGGCGTCTCGACCGGCAGCCCCACGCCGATCGCCGCCGCCATCGGCTCCGCCACCATGTACACCTCTTTCGCCCCGGCGGACTGGGCCGAATCGCGCACCGCGCGCTTCTCCACCTCGGTGATGCCGCTGGGCACGCACACGATCACCTTCGGCTTCACGCGGAACAGGTGGCGGTCGATGATGGTCTTGAGGAAGAAGCGCAGCATCTTCTCGGTGACGTCGAAGTCGGCGATCACGCCGTCCTTCAGGGGGCGGACGGCGAGGATGCCGTCGGGGGTGCGCCCCAGCATGCGCTTCGCTTCGAGCCCAATGCCCTTGATCTTGCCCGTGGACTTCTCGATCGCCACGACCGACGGCTCGTTCAGGACGATGCCTTCACCCTTCACATAGATGAGCGTGTTGGCCGTGCCAAGATCCACGGCAATCTCGTTTGCCGGGCTCCAGACACCATGTTTGAAGTTCGGCCAGCGTAGGGGCACGGGTCGATGGCTGAAAGAGTTCGGGCGGGCGCCGTCCGTAAGGCGCCTCAAGGTAATGAAAAGCGTAACCCCAAGCAAGGATGATGCTTGGACAGAATTCAAACGCGGCAGGGTCGGGCGGCGTCTCAACCACGGTGTCTCACAACCCGAGGGGGATCCATGCGCGCAACACTCTTCCTGCTGTCGCTCCCGCTGATCGCGGCCCACACGAGCTGGGGAGGCTGGGCGACCATCACGCTGCGGGAGCTGCCCGACTACCTGGTCGCCCGACAACCAACACAGCTCTCCTTCACCGTCCGTCAGCATGGTGTCCACCTGCTCGGCGGCCTCTCGCCCACGGTCGAGGCCACGTCGGGGAAGCAGAGGGTGAACGCGGCCGCGACGCCCGGCGCCACGGAGGGTCAGTACACTGCCACGCTCACACCGATCGAGCCGGGCGAATGGACGATCACGATCCACAGCGGGTTCAGGGAAAACAGCGCGACGCTGTTGCCGATCACGGCGATCGCGGTGGGTGCTCCCGCGCCACGTCCGCTCGCCGATGCCGAGCGCGGGCGGCACCTGTTCGTGGCGAAGGGGTGCGTCAGCTGTCACCTGCACGGCGTCGGCCCCGACCTCACGGGCAAGCACTTTGCGGCCGACTTCCTGACCCGGTTCCTGGCCGATCCGGCCGCGGTCATCCCGCCGCGTCCCGGTGGCGCCACGATGCCGAACCTCGAGCTCCGGCCGCTCGAGATCAGCGCGCTCGTGGCGTTTATCAATGCCGAGCAGCTCAGTTTGCCTTGAGCACGTCCTCGATGAACGCCAGCGTCTTGGTCTCGACCCACTGGGTCGAGACCGCGTCCACACCGATCATGCCGAGGCGGTCGCCCGTGGCCGTCACGACCCGAGCTTTGGTGGGAGACTGTTTGACTTCGCGCTGCACCAGGATGCCGCGGCGGGGGTCGTACTTGAACATCAAGGCCGACGCGAGGGCGCTCTCCCCCGCGTCGGCGGAGCGCACCCGCGGCGTGAACGACAACGCCACGCTCGGGTAGGCGTCCTCCTTGTCGGTGTGGTCGCGGGTGGAGGCGTCGTGGCCCGCGTTCTTGAGCTCGGCCATGAAGCCGTCCAGCACCGGCCGCACGACGTTGCGCAGACAGTCGGCGCACGCCTTACGCTTGCGCTCCGCCGCCCCCTGGAGCGTCTTGGACGCCGGCGCGCTCGCCTTGCGCTCGGCAAAGGCCGCGAGCAGGCCCCGCAGCTTGTCGAGTGTCTTGTCCGTCACGGCGCCGGGGCCACCGGGGCCGCGCCCGGGCCCACGAACCTGCCGGCGAGGAGCGCCAGCAGGCCGATCACGCAGCCGGATAGCACGCCGATCACCGGACCGACCAGGATCATCATCAGGCGGGGGGAATCGGACAGCGGCATCGCCGCCATGGCGGCGGCTTCGCGCGGGTGGTTGGCGAGGTAGTCACGCAACAGCAACAGGTGCGTGCCGGTGACCCAGATGCAGTTGGCGATGCCGACCAGCAGCCCGTGTTGGAAGGGCTTGCCGCGGCCCTTCGCCGCGATCGCGTACGCCGAGATGGCGAAGATCGCGAGCCAAACCAGCGGCTCGAACCGCCCGGGGATCAGATACACCGTTGCGATGCCCATCGCCAGGCCAAACAGCGAAAGTTGAAAGATCAGTTTCCAGTTCACAGGACCTCCTTTCCTGCCGGGAATTCTAGCTCCGCCGGCGGCGTGCCGTTAGCGTTGCGGAACCCCGGGGCCCGCGGCGGCGTTTTGAGCGCGAGGAGGAGACATGTCTATCCGACCGATCAAACGAATCGTTCAAGCCAAGCCGACGGTGGAAGGCGCGGGCGTGCAGCTGCGCCGCGCGTTCGGGTTCGGCAACACCGGTGACTTCGATCCGTTCCTGTTGCTCGACGACTTCCGCAACGACGACCCGGAGGCGTACCTCGCGGGGTTCCCGTGGCACCCGCACCGCGGCATCGAAACTATCACGTACGTACTGAAAGGGACGGTCAATCACGGCGACAGCCTGGGCAACAAGGGCGAGCTGGGCGCGGGGGACGTGCAGTGGATGACGGCGGGCAGCGGGATCCTGCATCAGGAGATGCCGCGGGGCGATCCGCAGGGCAAGATGCACGGGTTTCAGCTGTGGGCGAACCTTCCGGCGTCCCTCAAGATGACCGCCCCGCGTTATCAAGATGTATCGGCCGGGGACATCCCCGAAGTCACGGACGACGACGGCACCCGGGTGCGCGTGGTGTGCGGCAGCTTCTGGGGCAAGACCGGCCCCGTTCAGGGCGTGGCGGCCGACCCGCGCTATCTCGACGTGTGGGTACCGGCGGGGCGACGCAAGACCCTGCCCGTCGAGACGACGCGGCACGCCTTTGCCTACGTGTTCGAAGGCAGCGGGACGTTTCGCGAGGCCTCGGCGCCGCGCGCGCCTCTCACCGAACGCGTTGGATCTGCCGGTGACGCCACGCGCGATGAGACGGGGAACCGCTCGCTCGTGCTGTTCGACCGAGGCGACGAGGTGACGGTCCAGGCGGGAGACGCGGGGATTCGCTTCCTGCTCGTGTCGGGGAAGCCGCTCGAGGAGCCGGTGGCGTGGTACGGCCCCATCGTCATGAATACGGAAGCGCAGCTGCAGCAGGCCTACGCCGAGCTGCGCGATGGGACATTCATCAAGAAGGTCAGTGCACCATCACTGCCCTAGCCTGCCCTTGACATGAGATCGCGGTGACTTCATCATACAAAGTACTTTCCAATGATGGGGTTCCGAATGAACGCCTCACTCCTGAAGCGGCCGAGCGCGTTCCTCCCCATCGCCATGTCGCTCGCCGCCCTGGCGTTGGTGCTGGGTAGCATTGCGATCTTCGGCGTGGTCCATGAGGCCGATGAAGGAACCGCCGCGCACCTGTTTCAGCTGCTCATGGCCGGGCAGGTGCCGATCGTGGCGTATTTCGCCCTGCAGTGGTTGCCGCGAGCGCCGCGCCCAGCGCTCCGTGTACTCGCTCTGCAGGCCGCCGCGATCATCGCCGCATTCGCCCCGGTGTATTGGTTCAAGCTGTAGGGCTAAGGCTTCTTGAGCCGAAACTCAACGCGCAGTACCTGAGCTGCGCCGACAGTCACCGTCGTGTCGAACGAACGGAACCCTTCCCGCTCCAACCGCACGAGGTGGGGACCCGGACGGAGCGTATCCGACCGCGTGCGGACGGTCCCTACGTAGACCTCATCGACGAACAGATCGGCCTCTGGCTCGATGGTCAGCACAAGGACACCACGGTCACGCAGACCCTCGCCCGCCCCCGCCCCCGCCCCCACCAGCTGGGCAGGTTCCGTTGCCCGGGGCGCAGGAGTGGGTGGCGCCACCGCAGAAGCTGGCGGGGCCGCCTTCGGGGGTCGTCGGGGCCGTCGTGCCTCCGTGGGCGCCGGGGTTGTGGTCTGCACGGACGCGGGGACGCTCTCGGCTACTGCCGGACCCGGTGGGGCGGCGACCGCTGGCGGCTCGACGCGGCGCCGTCCCAGCCACACGGCCACGAGGACCCCAACCGCGACAACGGCGCCGAGGGCGGCGACGGGAAACCTGCTCCGCCGCCGGGCCGGCGCCGCAGCCCGAGGCTGCCGCACCGAAGGCAGGCTGGGCACGGTGGCATCCGGGGAGGAGCGCCGGAGTGCCTCGACGAAGGCGCTCACTGTGCTGTAGCGCTGCTCGGGCTTCTTGGCGAGTGCCCGTTGTACGGCTTGGTAGACGTGCGGCGGCAGTCCCGCTTGGACCGTCTCGAGGGAGGGCGCCGGCGTCATGCAGTGCTTGTGGAGGATCTCGATGGGGGAATCCCCATCGAACAGCACGTGGCCTGACAGCATCCGATACGCCATGACTGCGACGGAGTACTGGTCCGATGCTCCGCTGATCTTCCCGCCCGTCCCCTGCTCGGGCGACATGTAGTAAGGGGTCCCGACCACCGATCCCGAGGCGGTGAGCCCGCCCGCCGTCAGCGCCTTCGCGATCCCGAAATCGGTCACGACGACGCGCTTGCCGGCATCCAGCATGATGTTGGCGGGCTTCATGTCGCGGTGGATGACGTGATGCTTGTGGGCATGGTCCAGCGCGCTCGCGACCTGGTCCAGGACGGCGATCGTTTCGTCGAGGGGAAGTCGGTGGCGCTCCTTGAGCACATCTTCGAGCGACTGCCCTTGCAGGTACTTCATCGCGTACCAGAAGATCTTGTTGCCGGAGGCGACTCGGTAAATCGGAATGATATGTGGGTGATCGAGTGCGGCGGCCGTCTTCGCCTCGCGCTTGAAGCGCTCCACCCCTTGCCCGAACGTCAGCTCGGGGGGCAGCACCTTGATGGCCACCTTGCGATCGAGATGGATCTCGGTTGCCAGGTAGACCACGGCCATCCCGCCGCGGCCC
>WNGO01001998.1_pt1 | contig 13610 bp, 10 predicted proteins | sample 5400511 | NCBI WGS metagenome assembly WNGO01 (sample SAMN13153380, study PRJNA577476) | soil metagenome | isolation source: 20 cm soil or saprolite under Garry oak tree replicate 2 | place: USA:California | collected 2016-06-15
CTGCCGCTGCCGCGGCCGCCTCGGCCGAACGCGTGCGATCGATCGAGGAGACCCTCGCTGCGGGAGCCGATCTCGCGGGTCGTCTGGTCGTTGCGACCGGAGCTCGGGATGTCGCGCGACGGCTCGCGGCCGACCTCCAACCGTCGCGGTTCCTGGCGTACCTGCTCGAAGAGGAGCGAGCCGCGCTCGCGGATCTGGGCAGCGTGCACCTCGAGGAACTGACCGACAGGGCCTACCGCTTCAGCGACGATGACGCGTTCCACGTCCTCGACATGAACGCCGGAGCCGCCGACCGGACCGCGGACTCGCTCTCGGGCGGTGAGACCTTCCTCGCGTCACTCGCCCTCGCGCTGGCGCTCGCCGAGATGGTCACGCGCGGAGGCGGCCGCCTCGACAGCTTCCTGCTCGACGAGGGGTTCGGGAGCCTCGATGCCGAACACCTCGACCGTGCGATGGACGGGATCGGCCGTCTCGTGGCGGGTGACGTCGACCGCCTGGTCGTCGTCGTCTCCCACGTCGAGCAGATGCGCGAGCTCATCGAGGATCTGATCGTGCTCGACAAGGACGTCCGCAGCGGCGAGACGCGCGTGCTTTCCGGCGCGGGCCCGGCCTAGGCAGTTCCTCCGATGTCGGCCGATAGCCCTACACCGATCTGCCCCTGAAGCTCGCGCGGAACCCTGCCGATAACCACCTTCGGAGACCAGTTCGAACGAGCGGTGCGACACGACGGGTGGCAGTGAGGGGACGGGATGATCGCTTCGTTGAAGGGGTACGGGAGGATCGCGCGGACGCTGCTCGCAGCGCTCGGAGCGCTCCTCGTGCTCGGCATCATCGGATCGCTCTTGATGGGGGTCCACGCCCGTCATTCGGCCCGCGATCAGATCGTCCACCAGGCCCAGACCATCGCCGACAGCTCGCTCACGCTCGCGTTCACGCCCGCCGATCTCACCGGCCCGGCGTCGGCCGAGCGAGCGAGCCAGCTCACGGCCCAGATGCAAGCGATCGTGATCGACCCCAGCGACTTCGACTCGGTCACCCTGTACTCCCCCGAGGGCACCATCCTCTACTCGACGGCGACCAGCAGGATCGGAACGCAGCTCCCGGGCGAGAAGGATTCGATCAAGGAGGCCCTCCGCGGCGTTCCGCTCACGAGCGAGTTCGACGGCACGCTTTCGGTGAAGCTCCCCTTGCGGTTCCGCTCCGGCGTCGGCGGCCCCGCCGTCGTCGAGCTCACCCACCCGGACGCGCCGATCGCGAGCGCGGCCGGCCCCTGGCGAACGAACGCGCTGTTCCTCTTCGCGCTGCTGGTGCTCCTCGCCGTTGCCGTCTTCGGCGTGGCGCGCCTCCTCGCGGTGGTCAGCGACACGGCGGACGGGCGGGTGGAGACACGCCCGGTCGTGGTCCCGCACCCCGCGCGGGCGACCGGCCCCCATCCCGGCCTCAGGGAGGAAGGCGAGGCGCGGCGGCGGGCGGAGGAGCGCGCCCGCGCGGCGGAGGAGCGGCTCGGGTTGTTGCAGGATCAGTACCGCAAGACGCTGGAAGAGCTCCAGTCGTTCCAGCAGCTCGCTCGCGAGCCCAAGCCGAGCGCGGCCGGGGACACACGGATCGAGGAACGCGCGTTGCGGGCGGAGGGACAGGTCCAGGAGCTCGAGCTCCAGCTGCGAACCGTCACGAAGGAGCGCGAGCGCCTGGCCACGCAGCTCCAGGAAACGATCCAGGAGGCGATGCGCGTCGTCGACGACGACGAGCAGGATCTGCGGCTTCGCGAAGCGGAGCTGGAAGCGATCGGCTTGAACGCCGAGCTCGCCGTGACGAAGGAGCAGCTCGACACCACCCGCCGAGAGCTCGCCGGGATGCGGGCGACCGAAGCCACCTCCCGCAGCCAGGAAGAGGTCGACGCGGCGAACGTCGAGATGCTGCAGGTGCGAGACGCTCTCACGACGGCCGAGGCGCAGCTCGCGAGCGCCCAGCGCGAACTGGGGGATGCGCACACGGAGCTCCGCGCGCTCCGCAACGAGGAGCAGCGCGCAGCCATGCTGGAGGACGAGCTCCGCGCCGCGAAGGCCGAGCTCGAGAGCGGTCGAGCCTCCCATCGTGCCGACCTCGTCGAGCGCGAGGCCGAGCTCGAGGAGAAGGTCCGGGCAACGCGTGAGGAGTTCCAGCGCCAGCTCGAGGAGATCGAGGCGTCCTACCGGAGCCAGCTGGAACAGCGCGAGACGGAACTGCGCGGCCGGATCGCCGACGCCGAGACGGCGGCCGACACGGCAGGACACGACGTGCAGGCGGTGCGGGACGAGGTCAACGCCGCTCGCGCCGAGGCAGCCAGCCGAGAGCAACAGCTCCTCGAGGCGCACAACGAGATCGCTCGGATCCGCGGAGAGCTCAAGGGTCACACCTCCGAGGTGAAGGAGCGAACGGCCGCGGTCGGTCAAGCGCGCAAGGAAGCCGACGAGATGCGGCGCTCGCTCACCGCGTTGCAGGATGATCTGGCGCGCGCAGACGGAACGATCGAACAGCTGCGCGGCGAGCTCGAGGCCGAACGGCTGCGCAACGCGGAGACCGAGGACGTCACGATGAAGGCCGATCGCGATCGCGCGTCCCAGCAAGCGCGGGCGGAGAAGCTGGTGCGGCAGCTCGAGGACGCCGCCGCGGAGAACGCGGAGCTCAACCGCCGCCTTCAGGACTTCGAGGCACGGCGCCAGCTCGAACTCGCTGACGACCAAGGCCGCGCGCAGATCGACCAGTTGCTCCAGGTGACCCAGGAGCGCCTCGCCGGTCAGACCGAGAAGCTGATCGCCGCCGAGGACCGGGCCAAGGAGCTGGAGACGGATCTGATCACGGCTCGCAACCGCCTCGAGGTCATCGAAGGCGACCTGCGGATGCACCAGATGTCCGACGCGCTCCGCGAGACCCGCGAGCAAGAAACGGCCGATGCCGTCGCGCGCGACGAACAGGACACCGTCGTCGAGACGCCGGTCGAGGACCGGCGCGGGACGACGCCGTTCATGAAGGAGCTCTCGCTCGACGCGAAGAAGTCGGTCGCCAAGATCAACGGCATCACGCAGCTGCTCAAGCACAAGAAGGATCAGAAGGATCAGGCGCAGCTGATCAAGCAGCTCACCGGGCACGCCCGGCGCCTGGACAACCTGGTCGCCGACATCGCCGATGCCGAACGGCTGGCCTCGGGCTCGATCAACCTCAATGTCCGGCGCACCGACATGGAGTCGCTCGTGAACAGGGTCGTCGAAGAGGCGATGGCCGATTCAGACCATGACATCCGCGTCGTCGCGGAGCCCGTCAAGGTGCGGATCGACCAGGTCCGGACGGAGCAGATCCTGAACGGCTTGCTTCGCGCGTCGAGCGAACGCACGCAGAGCGGCAAGACGATCGTCGTTCGGCTCCAGCGGGCGGAGGGAGGAGCGATGCTCTCCGTCGAGGATCCCGAGCCGTCCTCGGACGCCTCCATCTCTCCGGTCGTGCGACGGCTCGCCGAGGCGCACGGCGGCACGGTGAAGGCCGAAAGTCGCGATGGCGGGGGCTCGGCGTTCCGCGTCTTCCTCCCGGATCCCGAGGTCCAGACCGACGCCGCGGCCGCGGCCGACGTGAAGATCCTCGTCGACGAGGCGGGCGGACAGCCGCAGGACCAGCCGTGGGAGGCCGAAGCGGCCCATCAGCAACTGGCGGCCGAGCTCCGCCGGCACGCCGAGCTTCAGTCCGACAGCTAGCTGACCGGCGAGGCGATCACGACCGGCGGAGGATCAGGGCGTCGCCCTGTCCGCCGCCTCCGCAGATCGCGGCGCCGCCGAGGGAGAGCCCCCGCCGGCGCATCTCGAGCGCGAGCGTCAACACGATCCGCGCGCCGCTCGCTCCGATCGGATGGCCGAGCGCGACCGCTCCCCCGTTCACGTTGACGATCGCCTCGTCGAGCTCGAGCAGACGAGCCGCGTGGGACGCGACGCCGGCGAACGCCTCGTTGATCTCGACGAGCTCGAGGTCGGCGGTGGATCGACCGGCTTTCTTGAGCGCCTTCTCCATCGCCAGGGCCGGCACGGTGTGCAGCGACGCGTACCGGTCCGCCGACATCCCATAGGAGACGATCTCGGCGAGCGGCTCGGAACCGAGCCGCTCGACCGCCGCTTCCGAGCCGACCACGACGGCGCAGGCGCCGTCGCTGATCTGCGACGCGTTGCCGGCGGTCACGGTCCCGTCCGGCGAGAACGCCGGCCGGAGTCCGGCGAGCGCTTCGGGCGTGGTGTCCGGCCGGATGCCCTCATCGCGAGCGACCTCCGCCGTGTGGCCGCCCCGCTGCGGGACGGACACGGCCACGACCTCTTCCGCCATCCGGCCCTCGTCCCAGGCCGCCGATGCGCGCACATGCGAACGGGCGGCCCACGCGTCCTGCGCCTCGCGCGTGACGCCGTATTCGCGGTTCATCGCATCGGTCCCCGCACCCATGTGCCGATCGTCGAATGCACACCAGAGCCCGTCATGGATCATGGCGTCGATCAGCGGAGCGTCGCCCAGCCGCGAGCCCTCCCGGGCCGTCGGCGCGAGGTAGGGGGCGTTCGTCATCGATTCCATCCCGCCCGCGACGGCGATCTCGAGGTCGCCCGCGCGGATCATCTGATCGGCTATCGCGATCGCCGACATCCCGGACAGGCACACCTTGTTGACGGTGATCGCCGGGATCTCCTTCGGGATGCCCGCGGCGATCGACGCCTGCCGTGCGGTGATCTGCCCCTGCCCCGCCTGGATCACGTGCCCCATGACCGTGTACTCGACCTGATCGGGTTCGAGACGGGCACGTTCCAAGGCGGCTCGGATCGCTGCCCCGCCGAGGTCCACCGCGCGGAGCGGCGCGAGACCCCCGCGGAACTTGCCGATGGGCGTCCGGGCGCCAGCGACGATGAACGAGCGGGTCATGAGCCGAGTGTACGAGCGCGACCTCGGAGCGAGGTCAGGGTCGGTTCGCGAGCGCCTTCTCGATGACCTCGAGGATCTCGTCGCGGACGAGCTCGTCGTGCTCCATCAAGGCGTCCCGGAGCGCCCCGTGGATGTCGCGGTTCTCCGCCAGCACCTCGCGGACGCGCTCGCGCTGTCCGTCGAGGATGTCCTCCACGCGCTGCTTCGTCTCGGGGTTACCGAGCACCTTACCGACGAGGTTCGAGCGAGACAGGGGTCCGTCGGCAACGGCCTCGTAGCTGATCAGGGACCCCGCCATCCCGAAGGAGCCCACCATCTGCGCGGCGAGAGACGTCGCCGCGGCGAGGTCGGCGCCGGGGCCCGTTCCCGACTCGCCGAAGCACATCTCCTCGGCGGCGAGGCCTCCCAGCGCGATCGCGATACCGGCCTCGAGCTCGGTCTTGGTCCGCGTGAACCGCTCCTCCTCGTCGCTGTGCGCGAGCAATCCCAGTGCACCGCGGCGCTTGATGATGGAGAGCACCTCGAGCCGGCGTCCGACGCCCACCAGGTAGGCAACGGTGGCGTGCCCCGCTTCATGGGTGGCGACGGCGTCTCGATCGGTCTCCGTGTAGTTGGTCACCTGCTTGGTGCCGATCTCCTCTGTGAATTTCGCCTCCATCACGTCTTCGAAGTTCATCTGCCTGCGTCCCTCGCGGAGAGACACGAGCAGCGCTTCGTCGAACAGGTGCTCGATCATGACCGGGGTATAGCCGAAGGTCTCGTGCGCGATCCGTTCGCGATCGGCATCATCGTCCAGCTGCTCGTGGTGGGACTTCCGAGCCAGGAAGAAGTCGATCAGGTCGCGGCGCTCCTGTTTCGTGGGAAGGTCGAAGTACAGGCGCCGATCGAACCGCCCGGGACGGAGCAGCGCGGGATCGAGGGAGTCGCCGCGGTTCGTGGCCGCGATCAGCAGGATGTTGTGGTACTCGGGCCCGATCGAGCGGAACTGGCGGTTGGGCGGCAAGTACCCGTTGACCCACGCGATCAGCTTGCCGCGCATCCGGTCCCGCCATGGTGGCGTGTCGAAGGACTGGAGCTGGATCAGCAGCTCATTCACCATGCTCCCCTCGCCCGAGCCGAAGAACGCTGACGTGGTGCGCGCCAGGTCGCTCGGCGCAGCCGTGGCCGACGACACATCGCCGCGCGACATCGCCACCGCATCGATCTCCTCGATGAAGCCGATCGCGCCCCCTTCCTTGCGCGCCGCCTTCCGGAGCTTCTTGAAGAACGCCCGGATCCGCCAGGCGGTCATCCCCTGCCACATGGAGACGAACGACGGGGCGGGGATGAACATGAACGGCACGCCCGCTTGCTTGGCCATCGCCTTGGCCAGGAAGGTCTTGCCGGTTCCGGGCGGTCCCTCGAACAGGATGCCGCGGCGCGGCGTCCCGCCGAGCTCGTCGCGGAAGGTGGCGTACCCGAGGAAGACGTCGAGCGTCCTGATCACCTCGTCGACCTGCGTGTCGAGACCTTTAATCTCGGTGAGCCCGATCTCCACCTGCTCGGGGTAGACCGTGAGGTGCGGCGAGCGCCCGAACATGAAGGGCATCAGCGCCATGAACGCGATCGCGACGAAGATGCCGATCACGGGCAAGAAGTAGATGAACTCGGGCCCGAACGACGGCAACCCGATCCGGTGTCCCGTCGTGTACCAGTTGTAGAGGAAGGCGTCGAGCAGGAACACCACCGTGATGGCGCGGAGCACCTTCTTCAGACGGCTACGCTCACGATGCCGGAACACGTCGGCGGTCCCCTGCTGCATGAGCTGGGACCCTGCGAGGAGTGCGGCTGGGCTTGCTGGCGTCCTGTCGTTCACGAGCGCGTGCTCCTCGTCGTCGTGGGATGTCCCGGCCGATGAACCGTACATCGGATGGCCTCACCCGGCTATCGGACCTTCGGCTCGCTCGGGGGACCGGATGTCTAGACGTCCGGACCCCCCCGCCCCCTTCGCCACAGCCGGCGGGGAAGACGGATAGGGTCTCGAGCCGATGATCCGTCGCAGGAGATCGTGATGGGGGAAGCGTGACGATCCATCTGGTGGACATCGATCACGTCGGTATCGCGGTGGACGATCTGGAGGGATCCGTCGAGCGCTACCGCGCGATGCTGGGGGTCGAACCGGTCCTTCGGGAACGGGTGGAGGATCAGGGGGTCGACGAGGTGCTGTTCGCGGTCGGGTCCTCGTTCATCCAGCTGCTCGGGGCGGTCGGGCCCGACTCGCCGGTGGGGCGCTCGTTGGCTACGCGTGGGCCCGGACTCCACCACGTCGCCTACCGGGTACGGGACGTTGCCGCCGCCCTCGAGGACCTGAACGTGCAGGGCGCCCGGTTGGTCGACCGCGTGCCCAGGCAGGGGTCGAGGAACACGTTGATCGCGTTCGTCCATCCCCGGTCGATGGGGGGCGTCCTCGTGGAACTGGTCCAGACGCGCTGAGCGGGATGTGACCCGCTTCGGCGGTCAACGCAACGTCGTGAGCCCCGTCCGGGGGGCGTTCACCAGGCAGCTGACGTTCCCCTCCGGGAGCCCACCTTCCTCCATCAGATGATGGGCGTGGGGGATCTGGTCATACAGGTACGCCGCGCCGAGCGTGGTCGTGATCGTTCCATCGCGCACCAGGTCGTTGAACGCGGCCGCCTGCTCGGTGTTCATGAGGTGGGAGCCCTGGTAGCGCTTCTGGAGGTACCACAGGTAGCGGACGTCGATCAGGGTGTCGTAGCCCGAGGTGCCCGCGCAGATCACGATCATCCCGCCGCGGTCGCACACGAAGTTCGACGTGGGGATCGTGTCCTCTCCGGGGTGCTCGAACACGATCCGGGGATTGGTCTTCTCCCCCGCCGCCTCCCAGACCGCCTTCCCGAACGCCTTCGCCCCGGCCAGCCAGTCCGCCCACTCCGGAGCGTCCCACCTCGGAGGCACGCCCCAATGGCTGAAGTCCTTCCGGTTGATGGAGCCGACGGCGCCGAGCGACCGGCAGTACTCCGCCTTCTCCGCGGAACCGACGACCGCGATCGCGCGCCCCCCCGCGTTGGTGACCAGCTGGATCGCCAAGGATCCCAGCCCGCCCGCCCCGCCCCAGACGAGGACGAGATCGCCCGGTTCCACCGTGTGGGGCGGCCAGCCGAAGAGCATGCGGTAGGCGGTGCCGCCCGTGAGCGTGGGAGCCGCCGCCTCCTCCCACGTCAGATGGTCGGCTTTCGGGAGGCACTGATGCTCCTGCACCTTCGTGAACTGCGCCATGGATCCCCAACAGGTGTCGTAGCCCCACACGCGGAAGGTCGACGCGAGTCCGGGGTCCTTGCCCGACACCACCCACGGATCGTCGAGGTTCCACTGACCGGGATGGACGACCACCTCGTCGCCGACCGCGACGTCGCGGACGTCCGAGCCGACGGCGTAGACGACGCCGCTCGCATCCGAGCCGACGATGTGGAACTCCGTGGGCTCGCCCCATCGCGCCTGGCCCTTCGTCACATCGATCGGCACACCTCGGGCGGCCCAGACGTTGTTGAAGTTGACCCCGGCGGCCATCGTCGCGACGAGGACGTCATGCGAGCCGAGCTCGGGAACGTCGATCACCTCATCGCGGATCGAGTCGCTCGGGTCGCCGAACCGATCGGGGCGGACGAGCATCCCGTGCATGCGAGGCGGCACCTCGCCGAGCGGCGGCAGCTCACCGATGTCGTAGACGTCTTTCCCCATGGAACCAACCCCTCGCTCAGCGACGTCTGCGGGATGCGGAACCCTAGCGAGGGCCGGCTGCCCCGACAACGGACGGCTGCGACGCCGACGACCGAGCATCGGGGTCGGCCGCCGGGCAAACCTGCAGGCGCGGGCACCAGCCGCACCACGGGCCCGGCGTGAGGGCGGGCTCGCGGCCGTTGTGGAGCGCGGCCGCGGACCGAGCGGCCTCCATGACCCGGTCGGCCGCGTGGAACAGCGTGGTCTCGTCGACGTCTTCGGCCTGCCAGGTCCCGCCCTCGAGGAAGAACGACGCGACCCGGAACGGCGGAACGCCGAAACGGAGCGCGAGGACGAGGGCGTACAGCCGGTTGTCCTCCGCGTATTGCGGATACGCGTTGCCCGTCTTCAGGTCGATCGCGATCCGGGTCGCGCGCATGGGCTCCAGCCGGTCCGGCGACCCGAGGAGCAGGTCCAGCTTGCCCGAGACCACGAGCGCTCCCCCGAGCAGCTCGGCGCGCACCGAGAGCTCCGTCGCGGGCGAGAGCTCGCGACGGAGCTCTCGGAGCGGCGGGAACGACGCCTCGAACAGGATCGTCCGCCGGACGACCTCCATCTGGATGTCGTCGCGCTCCGGAGCGGGCAGGCCCGCCCAGTACTCCGCGAAGCGCTCCTCCTTCTCCACCGTGCGCTTGACGGAGAGATCGGCGGCGGTGTGAGGGTCCAGCGGTTCGCGGGCGCCAACCACCACTTCGATCGCACGGTGCTGCAGGACGCCCGTGGCGCTCGCCCGTCCATGCTCGAACGGCGGCGACTCGCCCGCGATCTTCGAGGAGAAGGCGCCCTCGCACCGGCCGAGATCGTTGAGCTTCTCCTTCCCGAGCCAGAGCGTCTCGGGAAGATCGAGGCTGCGGGCCGCCCCTTCGATCCGATCGCGGAGCCGCTGCGCGAGGTCTGCGGGGAACACCGGGCGGTCCCCGGTGCCGATCAGCTGCTGGAGGGTCCGACGCTGCGGGTCCGTCAGCTGCATGCGAGCATGCTATGGGAGACCACCGACATGTCCGAGACGCCCGATGAGATCGTGCGTGCCCTCGCGGACCCCGATCGCCTGGCGAGCGCGGGCCTGCTCGCACGAGGCTCCGCGAGCGGACCGACGCTTGCGGCGGCGCTCGGCCTCCCGATCAAGCGCGTCCGCTTCCACCTCAACCGGCTCGCGTCGGCCGGGGTCGTTCGCCTCAGCGATGATCACACGTCCTACCGTCTCGACGGCGGAACGCTCGAGTTCGAACCGGGACGCCGCTATGAGGAGCAGGAGGTCAACGCCACGGTCGCTCGGTACTTCACCGACCACGCGGCGCTCCGCCGGGTGCTGGTCGACGAAGGGTTCCTCGACCGAGACCACGGGGAGTACTGGCGGGCGGGCAGCGCGGTGGACTCGCCTGAGGGTGTCCGGTAAGGCAACCGGCGCCTCACGTCGCGGGCCGGTCCTGATAGGGTCCGCGTCCGTGCAGCGACGCCTTCGCAACGTCCTGCTTGTCACGGTCCTCGCGGCGTCGGCGCCGATGCTCCTCCCCTCTCCGGCGGCGGCGGGACGGCATCCGCACCACCCCTGCCAGCTCACCCGGCGGGACGGCGAAACGGTCCAGCACTTCTCCAAACGGCAGATCACGTGCGCCGTGGGTGCGTACGGACCGGTCAAGGGTGGGATCACGCGCGCGATCTGCATCGCCCGGCGCGAGAGCGGACTCATCCCGTCGGCCAGCTCGCCGAAGGGGAGATACCTCGGCCTCTATCAGCACTCGGCCACCTACTGGCCGTGGCGGTTCGACACCTACACGCAGCCGAGCTGGTCGCTGTCCACCTCGGCGCTATCGGCTCGTTCGAACGCGATCGTGACCGTGCGGATGGTGCATTCGTTGGGGGGCTGGAGGCACGCCGGCTGGCCGGTGAAGGCCTGCTAGCGGAGGCGTCGCTAGCCTCCGGCCATGGCGAAGACCGAGAAGGCAGCTGCCCCGGCCGACCGGACGATCGAGGATCGGATCGACGAGCTCCACAAGCGACGGAGGTCGGCACGCCAGCCCGGAGGGCGCGACGCGGCCCAGCGGCAGCACGATAAGGGGAAGCTGACCGCTCGCGAACGGCTCGACATCCTGATGGACGTCGGTTCCTTCGTGGAGACGGATCCGTTCGCCGTCCACCGTTCGCACGACTTCGGGATGGAGAAGCGCCGGCCCGCCGGTGACGGAGCGATCACGGGGTACGGCACGATCGACGGCAGGAAGGTCTTCGTCGCCTCGCAGGACTTCACCGTGTTCGGCGGGTCGATGGGCGAGGTGCACGCACAGAAGGTGTGCAAGGTGATGGACCTCGCCCTGCAGACGGGAGCGCCCTTCATCCAGATCAACGACTCCGGAGGGGCTCGGATCCAGGAGGGGGCAGCCAGCCTCGCAGGCTACGGCTACATCTTCGAGCGGAACGTCCGGGCGTCCGGCGTGATCCCGCAGATCAGCGTGATCATGGGCCCGTGCGCCGGGGGCGCCGTCTACTCGCCGGCGATCACCGACTTCACCTTCATGGTGAAAGAGACGTCGCACATGTTCATCACCGGCCCCGATGTCATCAAGACCGTGACCGGCGAAGACGTGACGATGGAAGCGCTCGGGGGCGCCATGACCCATGCGACCGAATCCGGCGTCGCCTCCTTCGTCGGCGAGGACGACGAAGACGTCCTGCAGCGTGTCCGCTACCTGCTGTCGTTCCTGCCATCGAACAACCTCGAGGACCCCCCCGGGTACGCGAGCACCGATGATCCCGAGCGTCGGGCCGAGGCGTTGACGCATCTGATCCCCGATCGGGCACAGGAGCCGTACGACATGCACGAGGTGATCCGGTACGTGGTGGACGACGGGGACTTCCTCGAGGTCTTCCCGCTCTGGGCCGCCAGCATCGTGATCGGGTTCGCGCGGCTCGACGGACGGAGCATCGGCGTGATCGCGAATCAGCCGAAGGTCCGGGCCGGGACGCTCGACATCGATGCGAGCGAGAAGGCGTCACGGTTCGTTCGGTTCTGCGACGCGTTCAACATCCCGATCCTGACCTTCGTCGACGTCCCGGGTTTCCTGCCGGGAACCCAACAGGAGTACAACGGGATCATCCGGCATGGAGCCAAGCTCCTCTACGCGTTCGCCGAGGCGACCGTGCCACGGATGACCGTGATCACGCGCAAGGCCTACGGCGGCGCCTATCTCGTGATGAACTCCAAACACCTGCGAGCCGACGTCTCGTTCGCCTGGCCGACGGCGGAGATCGCGGTGATGGGGGCCGAGGGAGCCGTGAACATCGTGTTCAAGAAGGAGATCGAGCGGGCGGTCGATCCCGGACAGAAGCGCGCCGAGTTGATCCGCGAGTATCGCGACAAATTCTCGACCCCATACTCGGCGGCCGAGCGCGGCTTCGTTGACGACGTGATCGAGCCCGCGGAAACGCGACCCCGCCTGATCCGGGCGCTCCGCATGCTCTCGACGAAGCGCGAGTCCATCCCCGCCCGCAAGCACGGGAACATCCCGCTGTAGGAGGAGGATCCGTGTTCGAGACCGAAGGGGGACGGCGCTTCGACCTTCCGGAGGGCTTGACCCCCGAGGAGGAACGGGCCGCCCTCATGGCGCTCGAGCGGTACTTCGTCGAGGACGACCCGAAGCCGGCGCCCTGGGTGCTGCAGGGTCGCATCGAGGCGACCGGGTACGGCGCGCTCCAGGTTCGGCGGTTCGCTCGTGAGCCCTGGCACGGGCAGTGGGTCGAGTTCGCCCGCAAGGGCGTCCCCCCGATGAACGGGCGCGGCGACGTTCGCTGACCGAGGGAGGGGCCGACGGCCTTCGTGACCGAAGGTGTTCCCTCACCGATCATGGACATCGACGCGGGGAATACCGCAAGCGACGATTCGACTGTCGAGGCGGGCCAGAGACGACGACGGGCTGAAACGCTTCCATCTGGGTAGATGAGTGACCGACAGCTCGGGCAGGACACCTCTCATCAGCGGTATCCTTCGGTGGGTGATGCGCGAGGAGGCTACCCCTGCGGAGCGAACGAGCCCTGCCGGGTACGTGCCGCAACTCGACGGGCTGCGCGCGATCGCCGTGTTGCTTGTGGTGTTGTTCCACCTGAGCCTCGGTCCGTTCCGATCCGGATTCCTGGGAGTCGACATCTTCTTCGTGATCTCCGGCTTCCTGATCACCTCTCTCCTGATCGCAGAGTCCGAGCGAACGGGGAGGATCTCGCTTCCCGCCTTCTGGGCTCGACGGGCTCGCCGACTCCTGCCAGCGCTCGCACTCTTGCTGCTTGCCGTTGCGCTGGTGGGCTGGCTTACCGCGACCTTCTCGGAACGCGCGTCGCTGCGTGCGGACCTGCTGTCGACCGTCGGTTACGTTGCGAACTGGCATTTCATCGGAACGGCAAGCTACTTCGCGAACACGGGCGTCCCCTCGCCCGTCGATGGTCGCGGGACTCATCATCGTCTCGAAACGTTGGCTGCGCGCTGTCGCGGTCGTCGCGGTCGTCGGCGTGCTCCTGTCGGCGGGTTTCCTCGCCGTGCTGTGGGCCCCCGACTCGGTGGAGCGGGCGTACATGGGAACGGACGCGCGGATCTTCGAGCCGTTGATCGGAGCGCTTGGAGCGATCCTGATCACGGTCGTGTGGGTGCGGGGATGCCTCGAGCGACATGGGTCCTGGATCGGGATCGTCGGCGCGTTCGGGATGCTCATCCTCATCGCCTTCGTCGGCCCCTCCGGTCGGGGCTACTACTTCGGTGGAGCACTGATCCTGTCGACGATGACGCTCCTGGTTCTGGTTTCTGTCTGGGTCGACGCCGCCGGTCCACTCGGGCGCGCCCTCGGGTGGGGACCGCTGGTGTGGGTGGGGGCGATCTCGTACGGGATCTACCTTTGGCACTGGCCGGTCACCATCTGGTTGAACGC
>WNGO01002826.1_pt1 | contig 13610 bp, 5 predicted proteins | sample 5400511 | NCBI WGS metagenome assembly WNGO01 (sample SAMN13153380, study PRJNA577476) | soil metagenome | isolation source: 20 cm soil or saprolite under Garry oak tree replicate 2 | place: USA:California | collected 2016-06-15
GAGAGCCAACTGCTCAAAGCACTGCCGAAAATGGCAAAAGCTGCTTCGTCAGAAGAGTTAAAAGACGCGTTCGAGAAACATCTCGAACAGACGAAGACGCATGTGGAACGTCTGGAAGAAGTTTTCGAAGAGATTGGCGAGAAGCCAAAGAGTAAAACCTGTAAGGCAATGAAAGGCCTGATTGACGAAGGGTCGGAAATACTTCAGGAAGATGGCGAAGAATCGGTGATCGACGCCGGGATAATCGTAGCTGCGCAGAAAGTCGAACATTACGAAATCGCCGGTTACGGTAGCGTTCGCACATTCGCTCAACTGCTTGGCAAGGACCGGTCAGCAGAGCTTCTGCAAACAACTCTCGACGAAGAATCCGAAGCTAACGAGCTTCTGAACAACCTGGCCGAGGACATTGTGAACCCAGAGGCGCTCATGGAGCCGGAACTAGCCGGCGCGTCTTCAAATCGCTAAACGCGATTACTCTTGACCGAATTCGTCGGGGCGCTGCGTGAATCCGCAGCGTCCCGATGCGTTGTGGCCATTGAGAGATCGACGCAGCGCAAGTCGGCGGGTCACGCGTTTGATCGCAGAAAAAATAAGACGGCTAACGAATGGGAGGCTGATTACACCGCGACCTTATCGAGAACGATTTGCAACTCGTGAAGGTCTATTGGTTTCACAAGATGAAAATCGAATCCCGCTTTTTTGGAGCGACGAAGGTCTTCTTCGGTGCCGAACCCAGTTAGCGCGACTGCCTTGATGGGCTGCTTTCGCTTGGCTTGTGAGATGACTTCGTAACCGCTTCCATCCGGAAGACCGATGTCGCACAACAGCACGTCGAGTTCGCGTTCTTCTGACGCGATAATTTTCAGTGCACTGCGTACATTGTCTGCGGCCAAAACTTCGTGACCGAAATGAGTGAGCAACCGCGACAACATCCGACGTGTATCCTTGTGATCTTCGACCAGCAGGATCTGCAATGCCTTGGCCGGAGGTTTGCGACCGCGAGAATGACGTTCGGCTTTTGCGGCTCCTTCCGGCACCGTGTCAAGCGTTACCTTAAATGTCGCGCCGAAGCTCCGGCCACGGCTCTCCGCTTCGATGCTGCCATGGTGTAGGGCGACGAGATGTTTGGAAATTGCGAGACCGAGGCCAAGCCCGCCAAACTGCCGCGTCACAGAAGCGTCAGCCTGTTCGAACGGCGTAAACAGGGAAGCCAGTCGCTCGGGTTCAATTCCAATGCCGTTGTCCGAAATTTCGAAATGGAAACGGCCGCGGTCGTCGTTAAACGTGCGGATGGCGATCTCTCCGCCCGGTGCCGTGAATTTCACCGCATTATTGATCAAGTTCCAAAAAACTTGCTGAAGCCGAATACAATCAGCCGAGATGTGATATTCCTTCGCCTTGAATTTCGTCGAGACCTTTAATTTCTTCGACGCAATGGCTGAGCCTGCGATTTCAATTGCGTTGCGAATAACTGCGTGCGTGTCGCAAATTTCCACATCGAGGCGAAGTTTGCCGCGCGTAATGCGAGTGAGATCGAGCAGATCGTCGATCAACCGTGCCTGCAATTTCACGTTGCGCTTGATGAGTTGGACATCCTCCACGAACTCCTGCGGAAGTTTTTGAGCGTTCTCTTCCATGTAACTCACTGCCGCCAGGGCTGGGGTCAGCGGCGTGCGCAGTTCGTGGCTCAGCGCCGCGAGAAAGTCATCCTTGGCCCTGCTCGCTTTCAACGCTGCAATTTTCTCCGCTTCAGATTCCCGGCTGCGGACCTGGTCGGTGATGTCGCGCGTGACCTTGGAATAACCTCGGACATTGCCCTGAGCGCCGCGCAGCACAGTTATGACAACCTCGGCCTCGAAAGTTGAACCATCTTTGCGGATGCGCACGCCCTGGTCACGAACGTGTCCACGACGAGCCGCCTCAAGCAGATTGCGTTGTGGCTTGCCCGCCGCAACGTCGTCCGCCGTATAAAAGCAGGCAAAGTTTTTGCCGATGATTTCTTGCGCCGTGTAGCCTTTGATTTTCTGAGCGCCTGTGTTCCACGTCACCACAATACCGTCCGGATCGAGCATGTAGATGGCGTACTCTTCCACGCTATCCACCAGAATGTGGAATTGCTCGGCTGTCTGAGACAGTACGACAGTGGATCCGTTGTCTCCCATTGGCTGCAAACGCGATTTCGAATGGGATTCGGACGTCCGGTCTTGTTTGGTTCCCTCCATTGCCCTCAATTTATTGGTTCAGCGTCGGCGGTTTAACGTCTTCTCTTGCGCGAGCGTCCAACAGATGTGCGCTTCTTCGTCGCTTTCGCCGCTGGCGGGTTGGAAACTGCCAAAGCTCTGGAAAGGTCTGCTTCATCAGTGAGGTCGAGGCGTAACGGCGTGATCGATACCCAATTGTGCTCCACCGCCCAGCGATCGGTTCCTTTCGCGGCGCCTTCCAAGGGGGTATTGTCGCTCACGTTTGTGCTGAAAGCGATGCCACGCGCGCCGAGCAGCGCGGCCTGCTTAGCCGCTGCCAGGGTGCCGGAATGCCAGCAGGAATTGCCCAGGTTCAGACCAAGGTTGATCCCAGAAAGTACGAGATCGACGTGTCCCCAACGATGCATGCCGAGTGCGACGCAATCGGCCGGCGTGCCATTTACGCTGTACGCGTCGAACTCGAGGCGATGCACACGTTTGAATCGCAGTGGCCGTGACGACGTGATCGCATGGCTCATCGATGATTGCTCCACATCGGGCGCGATAATGCGCACCTCACCAAAACGCGATGCTGCTTTTGCCAGCGACACAATGCCCGGACTGTAAATGCCGTCATCATTCGAGATCAGGATTCGCATTTTCACATATTACCAACGCGTGTCGGCGCGGTTTTGGCCGAGTAGGTTGTGAACGGTAGTGGCGTTATTGAACGATGACAATAATACCAATCCGATGCGCTTTATGAGCGCGGTGCCCGCGAACAAAATAACGCTCACGCTGATGGATTGGCTCCCAGGACAACGCGCACCCCGTGAGGTTGCGCATCGTCATGCAACGTCACGATTTTGTCGGCTACTGCGGCTCCGTCCAATTCCACCAGCGCGACGCCTCGTGAACAGTGGTCGGGATTCTCGACTCCGATGTGATAAATGGTGTTCCCGAAACGGTATCGCAAACGGAAGCCAGGCCAATCTTTCGGAATGACCGGGTTGATTGTGAGCTTGTCGCCGCGGCGTTGGAACCCCAGAATTTCTTCAAGCCAGACGCGATAGGTCCAAGCCGCCGCGCCTGTGTACCACGTCCACCCACCGCGCCCGACCTGTCCGGCTAAGGTGTAAACGTCGCCCGGCATGACGTATGGTTCTACCTTGTAGCGTTCGCAATCCTTCTCATCCCGGGCGTGCTCGATCGGATTCAGCATCCGCAAAAACCGAACGGCTTTGTCGCCATCGCCCTGGCGGGCAAAAGCCATCGGCACCCAGGTAGCGGCATGCGTGTATTGGCCGCCATTTTCCCGCACGCCCGGAGGATATGCCTTGATGTAGCCAACGTCAGCTGTCGTTTTGTCGAAGGGCGGAGTGAAGAGCAAGATCAGGTCCTCGGATTCGCGTACGAGATTTTCCTCCAGCGATCGCAGCGCGACTTCCACGCGGCGCGCGTCGCCTCGGCCAGAAATCGCAGCCCAGGTTTGCGGGAGCGAATCGATGCGGGCTTCGGTGTTTTCCTTTGATCCGAGAGGTTTGCCGTCGTCAAAGTATCCACGGCGATACCAGTCTCCGTCCCAAGCCTGAGCGTCGATAGTCTGCGCGAGTTTGGCCATACGAGCACGACACACTTTTGCTTCCTCATGGAGTTCACGCAGGGCGAGCAATTCGGCGAAATCATTGAGCACACAAATCTCAAACCAGGCGAGCCAGACGCTCTCGCCTTTGCCAGCGAGTCCGACGCGGTTGAGACCGTCATTCCAATCGCCCCCTCCAATCAGCGGCAGCCCGTGGGGGCCCCGAGTGTTGGCACGCGCGATGGCCCGCCGGCAATGTTCGAGCAACGTACCTTCCGTGTGGGAATCAACAGGAATGGACAGGCTTTCGGTCTGGTTTGCATCGAGTGGTTTGGCTTCGAGAAACGGAACCATCTGATCGAGGATCGCGGCGTCGCCAGTAGTTTGGAGGTAATGTGCAGTCACGAAGGGAAGCCAGAGAAGATCGTCACTGATGCGAGTGCGAACTCCAGCCCCTGATTCTGGATGCCACCAGTGCTGAACGTCACCTTCCACAAATTGGCGCCCGGCCGCGCGCAGAATCTGGTCGCGCGTGAGTTGCGGCGCCGCGTGCACAAGGGCCATCACATCCTGCAATTGGTCGCGGAATCCGTAGGCTCCGCTTGATTGATAAAAGCCCGAGCGACCCCAGACGCGGCAGCCGAGCGTCTGGTAAAGCAGCCAGCGGTTGAGCAGAAGATTTGTGGAAGGCTCTGGCGTTTCCACTTCGATCGTACTCAGGACCCGCTCCCACCAGTGGCAGGTTTCTTGAAAAGCGGATTCGACATTGTCCGGATCGCGAAAATGTTGCACAAGAGACCGCGCTTTTTCTTCGTCATCTGCCTGGCCGAGTAGAAAAATGACCTCTGCAGTTTGTCCCGGCTCGATCTCGACAGTGACCTGCACGGCGGCGCAAGGATCAAAACCAGCGCCACCGTCGCCAGTCAATCGTTGGTGCTCCATCGCAACAGGGTCGCGCAGCGACCGATTACGCCCGATGAAGGCCGCCCGATCACCGGTGAAAGAGGTCGGCGCGGGCGTGGAAGCGGCAACGACGATGCGTTTAGAGAGCTCCGGCTCATAGGAGTTGCGCGCAAAAAGGCTCTGGCTTTGCAGATCCCATTTCGTGACTATGTGCATGCCGGTTTCCTCCGGATCGGAACCAAGAACAAGAGTGGCGTAAGAGGTGACCGTTAACCTGCGCTGCCACGACGAGCTGTTGTGAAGACGCAACCGCTGAATGCGAACGGGAAGGCCGCCGGCGTCGTCGACCGGCACGAACGTAAGCAATGTTTGTTCAAGCGCGTGGCTGTTGTGTTCAAAGATTGTGTAACCCTGCCCATGCCGTGCGCGATAGGCATCCCGCTCCCGGATCGGATTAAGCGTGGGCGACCAAACGACACCCAAGTCTTCATCGCGAATGTAAATGGCGGTGCCGGGTTGATCCGAGATGGGATCATTGAACCATGGTGTGAGGCGTTCGTTCTGGCTATTGCTGCCCCAGACGCACTCGGCGCCCGACTCAGAAACCAGCGCGCCAAATTTAGAATTGGCAAGTATGTTCACCCAGGGAAGCGGCGTTTGCTGATCGGGTGCCAGATAGATGACGAATTCTTTTCCGTCCCTGGTGAAACCACCGAGTCCATTAAAGTATTTCAATTCCATGAAAGGCAGCGGGGCAGAGGGTTCTTCGCGGAACTGCCGGCTCGCCGATAACAGCTGCGGTTTCGCGGTAACCGGTGTGGTCGCGGCAAGTTGCTGGCGCAGCGTGCCGCGGGATGCGACCAGCACCATTCGGGCGGCGGCCTGAAGCGCGATCAGCTCCTCCTTCGAAATTTTAGTGCCAGAGCGGAGATAAACGCCTCCGGGCTGGTCGACCCCAATCAAGTGCGCCTGCGCCTCAATGAGCCTGCGCAGATCGTTGCCTAATGGTTCTTCGTAGCTGGCCAGTTCCTCGCTCACCAGCACGAGATCGGCCTTCAATCCACGCAGGTGCCAGAAGGTGTGCGCGGTCAAAATTTGGCGCACCACTTCGATGTCGCGACTGTGGCTAATCATAACGATGACAATCGGTAGATCTCCGGAAATGCCCTGCCGCCAAAGCGCGCGCTGGCCTTCCGCGCGACGACCGAGACGCGCGGGTGGCGGCCGCAGTTGAGCCTGTGGAAAGAGAACGTGCGCTGCCAGTTGCCGGAAAGTCTGAACATCTCCCGGACGGATGTGGAGCCTGCGCATTTCAAGTTGGGAATGTGTCCACGCTGTCTCGAAGGCGCGCGCACACGCGTGAAACTCCGCGTATCTCTCGACCAGTCGGATGACAGCTTCGCGCGATTCCGCTACCACCGTAACAAGCGCAAATTGGAAACGTTGGTTTGGCAGGATCGTCATGCTCCGGCGAAGGCTGAAGATAGGATCGAGCACGTGGCCGACGTGGTTCGTCAGGTTGCGGCTCAGGGCAATGGGGTTTTCCAGCGTGCGGCCCCGCCCGAGGAACTGAGCGCGATCAGTCTCAAACTCAGGCGTGCCGCGGAGAGAGGAAGACTCAGGAACCAATAGGTGCGCGGCCCAGATTGGCTGTTCGTCGGGGGCGCGCAGGCGGCGGTGAGCGAGCAGGGCTTGGTAACGCGGCAGCCATTCGGTTTCGATGAAAAGTTTGCTGAAAGCCGGATGCGCGCGATCGGCCCGATGCGGTGCGAGGGCGAGCTCGAGGTAAGTGGTCACCTCAAGGCGGCACGATTTGCGCGAGGTATTGACCAAAGTGATGCGCCGGACTTCGGCATTGTCTTCTGCGGAGACGACAATTTCTGTGAAAGTCTCGCATGGCCCACTTGTCCGCCGGAACTCCGCTTTGTCCGGCGTGAAACTCCAAGTGTAACGACGCTCTGGACTTCGCATCGGTTGATGGGTGTTGCTCCAGATCGTGCCGCTTTCCAAATCCCGGATATAACAAACCGTGCCCGGCACATCGCGCGTGGCGTCGGCACGCCAGCGTGTGACATCCAGATCCAACCAGCGCAAATAACCGCCGCCGGCATTGGTCACCATCACCGAACAGGGTCCGTTGGAAAGAAGATGAACGCGCGGCGAGGCAAGATCGGACGTTTGCGTTACGCCGGGGCTGCCCTCCATAGAAATCGTTCTAGGCAGCGGTCGCTCTTCATGCATGTCGCCGGTGGTCGGCAAAATTTGTTCGGGAATATGCTCGTGCAAGAGCGGTTCAGTAGCGCGGATGCGCGGGTCGGAATGGAACCGCCTCCGCATCGCGTTGTCATTTAAAGCATTGTCGTAGGCGAGGAGCGACATCCCCTGATGATGCGCCATGTAACAATGGATGATGATTCCGGCCGAGCCTCGTTGTTCGGTCCGTCGTGAATAATCGATCGACTCATAGTAACCGTGCTCGCCGAGGAGCGCAGAGTTCCCCAGCGTGGCGAGCCGCCGCAGATTTTTCATGGCGACGGCTGGTTGCACGCCCAGAGCAAGCGCCGTGGCATACGGCGCGACGACCAGGTCTTGTTGTCCGCGCCTTAGCGCCAGCGCCGGTACGCCGAAAGCTCGGTACTGGTAAACGTTATGCCGGTCGAGCGCGCTGAAGGCGGATTCCGAGATGCCCCACGGCGCGCTGTTTTGCTGGGCATAGGCAATCTGACAGTGCACGGCGTCATGACAGGCGCGATCGAGCAGCGAATTCTCATGCGTCTGAGTGAAGAGGAGGGGCATCAAATATTCGAACATCGTTCCACTCCAGGAAAGAAGAGGCAGCCGGCCGTAGGCCGAGCCAAAAGGCCTGCTCAAAGCCCACCAATGTTCCACCGACACTTCCCCGCGCGCGATCGCCAGGAAACTCGTCAGGCGCGCCTCGCTGGCGAGCAAATCGTAGAAGGAATTATCGAGCCGTCGTTGCGCTACTTGATAGCCAATCGCAAAAATCCGCCGTTCCTCATCGTAAAGAAAGCGCAGCCCCATACCGTTTTCCAGTTGCTGGCTCTGAACGATCAACTCGTTCAACTGCGCGAGCTGCTCGGAGGCGGCCTGGCGCGAGCGTTCCGCTTCGGTGACCAGGAGATCGAACCACTCGCGCACGGGCGGCGGAAGCTCCGGTCCCTCATGTTGGCCGTGAAATGCGAGCAGCGGCACCAGCCCGGGGATTCCCTCCGTGGCGATGTTTCGCAGTGAAAATGTTGCGGCGAGCGCCTCGCGCCGGCTTTCGTGCGTCGCTTCGCCTAACGACATCAATTGCGATGGCGATGCCATCAGCATTTCCACTGGGCGAAAATATTTATCGATGACGGCATTCCAGGCTTCACTCTGTTTGGCAACCTGTTGCGCCCAGTAAGCTCGCGTGTCCGTTTCACGCGACTTGAAGAACAGCACTAGATCCTGAGCGAGCGGTCGAGCCGCGCGCAAACGCAGGATGACTTCCTCCAGATTGGCCGGCTCGCCGGTAGTCAGTTCCACGAGACGCGAAAGCGCGGTCGGACGTTCCGCGTCCTTCATCGTGGCGGCGACTTGTCGCATCACGCTGAGCGTGTCGGCAATTCCACGCAAAGCGCTCGCGTCCAAAAGCGGCCGCATAGCCAGTTCATCGCAACTACTCTCGAAAGTCCAAAGGCTCGCAAGCAAGTTGCCGCTATCCACTGTCGAGACGTAGCGAGGATGCAACGGCTCGAGGGTCTTCAGGTCGTACCAATTAAAGAGGTGGCCTTCGAAACGCTGGAGGCGACTCAGTGTTTCGAGCGTGCCCAGGTTGCGCGCCACCAACTCTTCGATCGTGATGTAACCGAAGTCATTTGCCGCCACGGTCGCCAGCAGCGAAAGGCCGATGTTCGTCGGCGAAGTACGCATGAAAACTTCCCGCATTGGCCGTTCCTGAACATTGTCCGGCGGCAGCCAGGAGGTTTGCGGCCCTACAAAATCATCAAAATATCTCCAAGTCCGGCGCGCGGCGATGCGCAGAAATCGTCGATCGTCCGCCGTCAAGATTCCACCTCGCCAACTCCTGGCGGGACGATTGATCGTGATTACCGCCACGGGAAAGAGAGCCCACAAAAGGAGAAACGGCGCCGCAGCAATCATCGCCGATGTTCCCTCCCAAACTGTGCCGGCGAAAACCAGCACACACGCGGTTGGAATCCAAAGCCGGGCGAGAACGAACTGCCACTGCTGATTTTTTGCGCGGCGATGGGCGTCTTGTGCCGTCTCCCACTCCAGTAGTAATCGGTGCGAACTGACCCGTCGGTAGCCTACGCGAACTATGGCATCGACTGCCATGCCGGCATGATCGGGAAGAAAAATAATCGCGAACAACGAACGCAGCAGGCGGTCACGCGGTTCACGCCAGAATCTCGTCCCGGGCGGTGGTGGATGGAACAGAAGCGCGAGAAAAGAATTCAGGACTGGCCACAACATCAGGCCGGCGATAATCCCGCTCCACAGCATCGGCTCGGGCGTGAGAAGCCAGCCCGCTACGAGCAGAGCGACGGTCGCGGGCGGCACCAGACTGCGACGCAGATTGTCGAAGATCTTCCATCGGTTGAAGGCAGAAAGCGGATTAGGTTCAACCCTGCCGCCGCCGACGGGCACGCGCGCCTTCAGCCAATCAATGATTTGCCAATCGCCGCGAATCCAGCGGTGCTGCCGATTCCACCATGCAATGTAGTTGCTCGGAAAGACGTCGAGCAGTTCGATATCTGTCGCCAGCCCGACACGGACGTAGCTGCCTTCCAGCAGGTCGTGGCTCAATAAGTGCGCCATTGGAAATTGGCCGGACAAGAGGCGATGAAACGTTTGCAATTCGTAAATGCCTTTGCCGTGATAGCTGCCTTCACCGATCAGATCCTGGTAAGCGTCGGAGACAGCATGGGTGTATGGATCGATCCCACGCGGATCAGAAAAGATGCGTGAGAACCATGTCGCCATGGCGCTCGGGAGCGTGGAACTGACGCTCGGTTGGATGATTGTGTAACCTCGAATTATCCTATGGCCATCCGGAGAGAGCTGGGCCTGATTTAGTGGATGCGAGAGGGTTTCGATCATCCTCCGGGCGGTGCCGCGCAGCAGTTGTGTATCTGCATCGAGCGTGATGACAAACCGAATCCCCCCAAGTCGAGTGCGGTCGCCCACACAGAGAAATTCTTCCAACTCCGGCGCGGATTCTCCGATCAGGAATCGATTGAGCTGCTCGAGCTTGCCGCGCTTGCGCTCCCAGCCGATCCAGCGTTGCTCGCTCTCACTCCACGAGCGTCCACGATGAAAGAGAAAGAAGCGGCCTGCTCCATAGCGGCGATTCAGTTCTTCGATCCCGCGGGCGACGATGTCGATGTACTCCGTGTCCTCGGGCATGCTCTGCCGCGGTGCGTCGGCAAAATCCGTCAGGAGCGCGAATCGTAGATTTGCATCCGTATTTCCGAGATAACGAATCTCGAGGCGATCGAGTTCCCTTTGGATCGCGTTGGCAGTCGTAAGTAACGTAGGTACCACCACCAGCGTGCGGCAATCATCAGGAATGCCTTCCCTTTTGAAGGACATCTTCGGCAACACCTGTGGCAGCAGAAGCGAGGTCACGAAATAATTCACGGCCAGCACGGCCACGTCACTCGCGGGCAGGAGAAGCAAAAGACCAAGCAGCAGCAGCGTAATTCCGGGAACTGATCCCACAACGAGAAGGAGAGGAGCGGCCACCATCACGGCCGCGAGCACGAGAATACCCCCGAAATACACGCCTGCAGCGTGCATGCGAAGCCATCGACGCGACCATTCTGCCAGCGGCAACCGAGTGCCGGTTGCCCGTTCGAGCGCCAGCCGCCCCGCATCTATTAGATAATAGCCAACGTTTCGCGCGAGCTTGTCCCCGGCAGTCTTCGCCAAGGCCAGCGTTTGTCCGATGATTTCCTGTTCCGAACGCTTTGACCATCGGGCAATCTCCTCCACCGCGCTCCGGCAACGATCGCGCGTTTCAAAATCCTGGCGTGCATAAACTCCTGCCGGATCGGCGCCCAATTCGCTTTCCGCCCAACTGGTCGACTCGAAAAATTCCGGCCACGCGATTTGCGCAATCAAACGGCAGCTGTTGATCACATCGGCGAGCGCAGTCTGCTGTACGGCCTGGCGCCGATGTTCTTGCTGCATGACTTCTAAAAGGGGTGCGCGCAGAGAGCGTTCCAGCCATCCCCTCACCAACGGTAGGGCTGTCTCTTCGTCGTACAGATGCGCCATTAGTTCGCTTGCAAAATGCGCGGTCGGCTCGGGATGGCGGTCCACCAGTTCTTCCATCATCCTAAGCAGTCGTGGTGAGCTGTGGCGTGCCGCGGTGATGAGCCGATTGGCCCAAAAATCCGCCTCCTCGCTTTGGCTTTGCTGTTGCTCGACTTGGATAGCGAGCACGCGCAGACATTCGAGTAATTGCAAGCGCAACATCAGCGGAAGCGCCCAAAGTTCGCCGATGTCCAGTGGCGTAATCGCCTGAAAAGCTGCCAGAAATTTCCGAATGGTCTCCAGCCCTAATGCGCCGGCCGTCTCGGATACTATTTCCGAGGCGACATGGTAAACACGCGGCATCCCTGCCTCGGGACCACTGGCGACGAGAGGCAGCTTTCCGTAATATTTTTGCGGGAGACTTCGGCGCAGATCAGTTACCTGTTCCCGAATCAAATAGGCATTATCGAGCAGCCACTCCGCCGAAAGGGTAAACGCGTGGTGCATTTCGGCCGACATCGTGAGACTCGCGTTTGCCCAGTCCAGCGCGCGATCGGTTTCCCGCAACCGGCGCAGAAAGGATTTTCCGCGCGGCTGCACCTCTCGGCCAACCCTCAGCGAGCCCGCGAGGCGCGTGGCATTTTCCGAGAGACGCCTGCTCGACGATCGCTCCGGCCAGAGCGGTTGTGTCGTTGACTCAACAGGGAAAGGGGCTGGCGGGGGAAAAGCGAACGTCACAGAGTCGCCTTCGACATCCCGCAAGACCTCCAGGACACGCGCCGCTTCACTGGCTTTGACCTCGGCCATCACCATTGTTTCGTCGGGCAGGATCGTACTCGAGCATCGAGCCAGATTTGCTGCATCGACGTGCTGTTGAAGCAACCGGACGATAATCCAACTAGTGACAGCACCGGCCAGGGCAAAAACGGCCAGCAACAATGCCAGCGCGCCTGGCCGGTAGTCGGCAAGAATTCCCCGCTGCCAAAAGACCACCGCTCCGAGGACCAGCCCAATCGTCCAAGCAACGGTCGCTCCGCCGATTGCCGAGACGCCGCATTGTTTAACCCGCGGCCGACCTTCGGCCGAAGCGTGGATTGCGGCGGCGCGCCGAAACCGGGCCCGACGGAGATTCTTCAATACGGCCCGACCTGTCTCCGGGCTTTGGAAAATGCCGACCACCAAAATGCGATCGTCATTGTTCCGCCGAGATCTCATAGCGCAATCTTACAAGATATATCGACTTGAGAAATCGGACGTAATCGTTCGTCTGACCACAATGGATTGTCCGCCGCGACAGCGACGAATCACGCGTCAGAACGAGGCGATACTTAACTTTCTATTGTTTAGAGAAGAGTGGGAGAGACGTGATTCTTAAACCACCAAAAAAAATTTCGTTTAGCCATAAGCTTGTTTTTTTGCCTAAGTACGCGAGACGCGCCCTTTCTGTCCTACCAATAAGTAGAACAGAAAAGGGCGCGAATGAAAAAAGCGAGATTAGCTTCTCTCTTAATCCTCGTCGAGAATTACGCGATCAACCATCATGTTGTCGCCTGTTCCGACGTAGTGAACCCGAACCGGGATACCCACCTTAACTCTCGTGCGTACCACTTCCTCATCGAGAGGCTTGCCGCTTCTGGTCACATAAGTGACCGTCTTGCCAAAACGGTAAGTCCGCGGTCCGCTGGCCTCCTTGAGCACGATTGTCTTGCCCGGAGAGTACTCCGTGATCGTGCCGTTGCCTTCTGTAGTAGTCGTTGTTGTGGTGGTCTCTGACACCTGCGCCCATGCAAAGGGAGCCACAACTGCCAGGGCCATACTAAGTAATGTTTTTTTCATTTATTGTTCCTTTGTTTTTCAGCAGGGCGAATACTCCTGCTAACGAGTTTTCCCCGGACGCGGAGTGCGCCCCGCCTGTATATAGTGTAATCGGGCGCGGACCCTCTTCCGGCTGCGCCGATTTATGTTTTCGCGGCGCGGTCTCGAACCCGATGTACCCAGGTTTTCAAATTCAGAATCGGCATGAAGTTTACGATTCGATCGGCTGGGATTTTTGCCTTCAGCGTAGCGGCCAGGCCAAACTCAATGAATTCCAATTGCCACGGATGATGAGCATCAGTGCCGAGTGAAATACGGGTTCCTTGCTCTCGCGCGATCTTAAGTAGTTTCACATTCAAATCCTGTCGATCGGGGTAGCAATCGACTTCCAGCGCTTTGTCGAGCCTGGCAGCTTCTGCAAAAACGCGCGGCCAATCCGCACTCAAGCCGAGTGGAGCGCAGAACCGCCAGCTTTCTGCCGGATCTTCGAAGCACAGTGTTGAGGGTTGCTATTTCCGCTCCCTGTTTTTCCAGTTCGTGTTCGTCAATGCCGCCGGCAATTTTTAAACCTTTCGAGTGATCAGTGATTGCTATGTATTCATATGACCTCTCGGTTGCCGCGTCGGCCATTTCGGCAATTGTGCCCGACCCATCACTCCAGCGGCTATGCATCTGTAAGTCGCCCCGCAGGCTTTTTGCCCATGCCGGTTTTCGCGCCAGCAGATGCCTCGCCATTGCGAGTGAAATGAAATCCCGCCGAATAACGGGAGCTCTCTGAGTTGAACACGGCGGTTTATCGATCCACTGCCGAATTTGTCTCTCTATGAATGGACCAATTGCACGCAGCTCGGTCAGCGATC
>WNGO01004797.1_pt1 | contig 13610 bp, 11 predicted proteins | sample 5400511 | NCBI WGS metagenome assembly WNGO01 (sample SAMN13153380, study PRJNA577476) | soil metagenome | isolation source: 20 cm soil or saprolite under Garry oak tree replicate 2 | place: USA:California | collected 2016-06-15
GCAGTCGATGATAGCCCATGCCGATGCCGAGACTTCCCGCAACCCACCACAATACGAACGCTACCAGGAACGGTTTCCAACCGAACATGAAGAGTGCAGCGACGGCGCCAATGTGAAATGCGAGCATGAACGAGGTTGTAATCCAATTCACGGGCCGCGTAAATGTTTTATCGACCTTCAGGGTATCTGTCATTGTCGGGTCCTTAGTTATGATTCGCCTTGTACCACTTCTTGCACATCAAACGTAGCATGACGGACCGAAACCCTCTGTAATAGTTGTGTAATTCTTAATTCGGACGGCCACAAATGGTACGGGCGCAAGTATCAGCTCGCACCATTTTCATTTCATAGAACTTGGTGTGCACCCTTTCAGGGCAGCATGCTCTTCGTGGTCTTAAAGATCAATCGGCGGGATGCTGGAAAGCGTTCTCCTATATTTCGCTCGAATGAGGGTCCGAGCAAGCCCCTGGCGCCGATGTGGAGGTCTACGGCCAAAGTCGATTCAGGAGCAGAGCAAGTCTCGCGCCGGCTTGGGCGATCCGCCGTTGAACGATTGGGGCAGCGACCTCCTGATATGGTTGTTCCAACCGCTCGTTGAGTTTGAGCATTCGAGCGGAAATGTGATTGTCATCGGCGCAGGATTTCACAAGTTGCGGAGATTCGACAGGGATACGGACCGGCAGTTTTCCATACGCTTTTTGCGCTAGGCGGTAACTCTCCCAAGCCCAACCGTTTACGTCCGGACTAGCCTTTTTCCAGCGAGTGATCTGCGATCGGAATGATTCTTCTAGTTCCGAAGCGACCTGGTCCGAAGTTTTGCCCGTCGTCATCCTGTCCAGAATATTCGTGTCCCAGACGCCGTGCAGGTTTGGCGAGTAGCTTTCCGTATCCGGGTTTCTCAATTGCGGAAGGGCGTCGAAAAAAGCGACGGGCACGCAATTTCCGCCCTGGTCATTGTTGCTCGTGGCGTGCAGCGGCTGATGCAAGTCGCCGACAAAGTGGATGAGGAAGCGCAGAGCGTCCGCCTTTTTCTGGGGATCGATTCCTGGAGAACGCAGGATAGCGACCTCGTCAGTGATGGCCTGTGTGACGCAACTTTCCGGCAGCGGGCAGAACTCTGCAATCTCCCGGCGCGACGTGCCCAGGGGAATGTCGATGTAATGCCACGGCGCGGCTTCCGGACGCAGCGGGCGAATGTCGTCGGGCCAGGTGGAAGCATCCGCCATCGGATCAGTTCCGCCTTCCTTACAGTAGCGGCTGAGGTTGGGATCGATCGGGCCGTCATGCAGAATCTGCTTGACCATCGCTAGCGCATGCGGCGTGAGGTTTCTTTCCGCGATCAAAGCCACAATCTGGTGGCCTTTGCACCCCCAAGCCCAAGCTGAAGAAGGCGCGCAGAAGAAAATCGCGGCGGCTAGAACAACGACAAATGGAATGAATCTTATGCGGGGGGATGCGCCGCGAAAATCATGCGGCTCAGCGGACACGTACGCTCGTGTTTCGCGATTCACTTTTCGTCTTTCTCCACGAAATTCAGCGACGCGGAGTTGATGCAATAGCGAAGACCGGTCGGCCGTGGCCCGTCGGGGAAAACGTGGCCGAGATGCGCATCACATCGGCTGCAAAGCACTTCCTCGCGCGTCATCCCATGGCTCGTGTCTCGATCCACTTCAACTTTCGCTTCATCGATCGGCGCCGAGAAGCTCGGCCATCCGGAACCGGAATGATATTTCGATTCGGAGCTAAACAATGGCTGGCCGCAGCAAATGCAGACGTACGTTCCAGGCGCGTCGGTATCTTCATACTCACCAGTTCCCGGTGGTTCCGTGCCCTTGCGCCTGGCCACTTGGTATTGCTCGGGCGTCAGGATCTGCCGCCATTCGGAGTCAGTCCTGCGAATTTTTTTACTCATTTCCGGCCCCCCAACGAATATCTTAGCATTGAGATGAAATGAGATGAAATGGTCCACGAACTCGGACGGCGAGTCATGGCCCTCGGGGTCCCAATCCGCATTTTCCTCAAGCGCTCTGTGGAAGTTCCGGGCCGAGTTTATCGCGAGGCGTGACGGCACAAATCCGGCGCGATCTAGTCGCACAGGCTTCAGCCTATGTGGTTTGAGTTTCGGTCCAGCGACACTACACAGGCTGAAGCCTGTGCTACTCAAAACCCCCATGCGCCGCAACGCAATTGGATTCGGCAGGCTGACATCACAGAGCAGATCCGTCGAGCACTCGTGAGATTTCCGCGCTACACTTGGGAGAAGAAATCACTTGCCTTCGACGGTGAACAAAAGTCAGAATCGCGGCGTGTTTCTGTGGAGCGCAATGCCAATTTCGTGAGAAGGGCGGCGATGACGCAATTTTCAAGGAGGTTTGTCCAGCTCAATGCATTCCTGGGTCTGGGGGTCGTGTTTGCACTTGCCGCGCGCATCCTCTTCGCGGGGCAGACGCAACCTGCAACGAAGAAGCCCTCGAGGATGGAGCCCGTCCCGGCGCTGACCCCTTTTGTGGATGCTCACACTCACTTTGACGAGCATGACGCCGACGGCACCATTCGGTCCGTACTCGCGGCTCTAGCGCGTGAGAACGCCGCGAGGATTTTCCTGCAGATGCCTCCAGACACCTTCGATCATCCGGGACATTATGACGCGGAAGTAATCTTGTCAGCCGCCAAGAAGCATCCGGACAAGCTGGGCGTCCTTGGTGGTGGTGGGACTTTGAATGCCATGATTCACCAATCAGTGGCTTCGGGAAATTCGAGCCCGGAAATTCAGCAGAAGTTCAGGGACCGTGCGGAAGAGCTCGTCAGCGAGGGGGTGATTGGCTTCGGAGAAATGACCGCCGAGCATTTTGATGGCGCTACGCCCTATCAATTCGCGCCGCCGAACCATCCGCTGTTCCGCGCACTCGCGGACATTGCCGAGAAATATAACCTCCCCATCGACCTGCACATGGAAGCAGTGCCAAGATCCATGCTGCTACCGACCGATCTGAAGTCACCGCCCAATGCGGAGCAACTCCATAGCAATATTCTAGGCTTCGAGCGTTTGCTGGCTCGTAATTCGCATGCCAAAATCATCTGGGCCCACGCGGGTTCCGACATGACAGGGTTTCGAACGCCCGATCTTTGCCGCCGCCTGCTCAAGATGCATCCTAATCTATACATGGAAATTAAGACGGACCCTCAAAATGCCGGCAAGAATTATCCACTTACTGACGACGGTAAGATCAAACCGGATTGGCTCCAGCTATTCGTGGACTTTCCGGACCGTTTCATTATCGGCAGCGACCAGCACTATCCGGAACCGAAGGGCTCGGAGCAGCGCTGGCAGACGGTCGTGCTCCTGTTCAATCAGCTTCCGGCCGATGTGAGGCGCAAGTTTGGAACGGAAAATGTCCTCCATATCTTTGCTGGAAAGCCCGCTGCGCCTGCTGCAAAAGAAATAAAGAATTGATGACACACACTTAATTAGCCTGGAGGCGAACTCTAATGAACCGCCGTGACTTGTTCAAGAATTCTCTGGCGATGTATGCTTTGGCATGGAGCCGTGGGCGCGTGTACGCATCGCCGGGCCCTGCCGCGGAATTTCCGAAGGCGCCGGGCCTCACCAAGTACGTCGCCGAATTCATCGTCAACACGAAGTACGAGGACATCCCGGCAGATGTACTCGATTTGGGCAAGAAGTCCATCTTGGATGGTTTTGGTCTGGCGCTCGCCGGCTCAGGCTCCAGCATGGGGCCGCTGGTGCGTCAATACGTGCAGTCGCTCGGATTGGGCGACGTGAAAGCCAGCATTATTGGCACCGGAATGAAGGCCCATACGCGCTTTGCCGCGTTTGCCAACGGAGTTTCCATCCACGCCGATGATTACGACGACACTCAGCTTGCCGCAGCAAAGGATCGCATTTACGGCCTGCTTACGCATCCCTCGGTCGGCGTGCTTCCACCAACGTTCGCGGTCTGTGAGTTGGGACGGCGAACCGGGAAAGACCTCATGCTGGCTTACCACATCGGCGTGGAAGTCGAATGCAAGATTGCCGAGGCGATCTCGCCACGCCACTACGACGAGGGTTTTCATACTACTGGCACGTGTGGATCGTTCGGCAGCGCCGCGGCTTGCGCGAAGTTGCGGGGGCTGAATGTGCTGCAAACTCAGTACGCGCTGGGTGTTGTCGCCACCGAAGGCGGGGGCTTCCGAAATAATTTCGGTTCCATGACGAAACCTTTCCAGGCGGGACACGCCGCTGAAAATGGGACTGTAGCCGTCGACCTCGCCGCGCTCGGATGGACTGCCTCCGACAACATTCTGGAGGCGCCGCTCGGTTTCTTTCAGGCCGCAGGCGGCGGTTTTGATCCCGACGCGATCGTTGGCCGCCTCACCAAACCCTGGGCGCTCGCATCGCCCGGCGTTTCCATTAAGCCGCATCCGTCCGGATCGTTGTCGCATCCAGCCATGGGTGAAATGCTGCGCCTGATCCATGAGAACGACGTCAAGCCAGGGGATGTGGAGAAGGTGGACCTGGGCGCGAATCACGCCATGTTGACGTCACTCCTGCATCACCGTCCGACCACGGGACTGCAGGGCAAATTCAGCATGGAGTATTGCCTGAGCATCCTGCTACTGGACCGCAAAGCGGGCCTCATTGAATTTCAAGACGCCTCCGTGCAACGCGCCGACGTGCAAGAGATGGTCAAGCGGGTAAACTTCTACGTTGACCCCGAGGCGGAAAACGCCGGCCTCGACAAGATGACCAGCATCCTCAGAATCCACCTGAAAAACGGCAAGGTTCTTTCAGGCCGCGCTGAATTTGCGAAGGGCAGTCCGTCAAACCCCATGAGCTACGACGAAGTGGCCGACAAATTCAAGGGCTGCGCTGATTTTGTGAAGTGGCCTGCCGCGAAAACCCAGTCCATCATTCAATCCGTGAAATCGCTCGAAACTGTATCTGACGTCAGCAAACTCGCGGCAGCGCTGACGTCTTGAAGCCGATTCAGGCAGAGTCCTGTCTTCATCCGCATTCGGATCGTCGTTCAGCACGTGGGACGACATCGTATCCACGCCACAAACACGCCGTATCAGTCGACCGTGCCTAGGTAACTGCATCATTGCCGGGAGGACAAAGGGTGCCGGATCCAGAGCGCAACTCGGGGCACGAAAGGGAAGGCGATTCCGCGATTGGATTCGCACGTCTCGGCATGGCTTTGGCCGATTGGTCGCAGCGATGGTTTCCGGATGCCTTCGTCTTCGCGCTTGCTGGTCTTATCGTCGTTTTCACGGCCGGGTTATTCTTGGGCATCGCGACGCGGGACCTCGTCAAATATTTCGGGGACGGTTTTTGGAGTCTCATTCCGTTCACGATGCAGATGGCGATCATCATCATCGGCGGCTACGTAGTGGCCACCTCTCCGCCAGTTCACAAATTAATTCGCTGGCTCGCAAGCATCCCGCGCACTCCTCGTGCGGCCATCGCCTTCGTTGCGTTTTTCTCGATGGCGACGGCGATGATCAGCTGGGGCCTCAGTCTGATTTTCAGCGGAGTCCTGGTGCGGGAAATCGTGAGGAACGTGCGCGGAATTGACTATCGGGCGGTTGGCGCAGCCGCTTACCTGGGCACAGGCAGTGTGTGGGCTCTTGGACTGTCGTCTTCGGCTGCGCTGGTCATGGCCACGCCAACGGCAATCCCTGCGGCGCTGGTCAAAATCAGCGGTGTGATCCCCCTTAAAGAGACCATCTACAGCTGGCAGAGTGTGTCAACCGCAGCCATACTCATGTGTGCTGGCGTCATCGTGGCCTATCTGTCCGCGCCGGTGAGCTCGACCAAGACTGCTGAATCGTTCGGCGTCATCGAGGGACTCGAACTGCAAAAGATGGAAGAGCGCCGCGCTCCTGCCGAGTGGCTCGAATACGCGCCCGTACTCTCGCTCGTAGTCGGTGCGATCGGGATGGCATATCTCGCGCAAGTCCTGGCGGCACGAGGTCCTCTCGCCGCGCTGGACTTAAACACATACAACCTCCTGTTCCTGATGTTGGGACTGCTGCTGCACTGGAGGCCTCGGTCGTTCATCCGAGCGGTCAATAATGCAGTCCCTTCCACCGCGGGAGTTCTGATCCAGTTCCCATTCTACGGAGGAATTTTCGGCATCATCACCCTGTCGTCCATATCCAGAGATCTGGCCCACTTTTTTGTGAGCTTTTCGTCCACGAACACGTACCCGCTCCTGGTTTCCATCTATTCCGCCATTTTGGGGATGTTCGTGCCTTCAGGTGGCGGCAAATGGATTATCGAAGCTCCTTACGTCTTGCAGGCAGCCAAGGATCTTCACGTGAACCTCGGCTGGGTCGTGCAGATCTATAACACCTCCGAAGCGCTGCCGAATCTGATCAATCCGTTCTGGATGCTTCCTCTTCTAGGACTCCTCAAAGTGCGCGCGCGGGACTTGATCGGCTACGGGCTGGTCTACTTCTTCATTAACTTCGTGTTGGTGCTGTTTTTGATGTGGTTTTTTGCGCGCACGTTCCCTTATGTCGCCCCAGCGATCCCCTAGTGCAGGGGCACGAAGGCGCCCCGCGACGCACCTCGTTCCCTAAACACTCCCGCGCATTTCAAGGGCTCAGTAGCAATTCAAACCCGTGTTGTCACATCTCAATTGGAGGCCGACGTTGTGAAAACTGGCGCGTGTGTGCTCGAAGAGCGAAAATGTCTGAGGCAGTGTCCAAACGTATCGCCAGTACCATTTTCGTATGGGGCCATGCTTGTGAAGATAGTGAGCCGTGACCGCTTCCACGCCGATCTCGACGAGTCCCTCGAGGGCATATTTGTGCGCATCGGGACGACGGCCGACAACTATTCTCGGTATCCCGATTTCCACGCATCTCGGGCAGATCCGAAAATTATGAAGACTCGTCTCGGTGTCGGCTGTCGCGGTGGCAATTTGCGCGATCGTCAGGAATGTCCACTTCGGATCGCGGAGGGTCACCAAGTCTCGAGCAGTCGCTCCGGTTTCGGCCACCAATCCGTCAGCTACTGCTCTAAACGCGTTGGGATCTCTTCCTGCCGGCTGGCTTCTAACATAATCCTGAGCATGCACGTTAGGCGCGATGAGGATTGTTATCCCCAGAAACGCACTTCTCCTCATACTCCCCCTAGAGTGCGTCCAGGCGGGAACCTAACCGCCAGGAGCACCGTCGTGCCCCACACGGGGGATATCGTCACTTTCCGTGGAAATAATTAGCCTGATCGCGAGTGATTATGGCTTGGAAATCAAGAGAGTTAACAGGACTGGCAGAACGCAGTGGTACTCCCTAGAGCGTCATTCGATTCGGAAATACGAAATAGAAGAGCACGGTGATTAAGATCAGATAGGCGAGCATAATGAAAGTCCACCCCATATTGTGCCGAATTACCTGCCCCTCGCTGCGTACGAGCTTGCTGGTTGAGACACCGACACTTGCTGTCTGAGGCGCGATCGGCTTTCCCACTTCGGCGCCGACCGAGTTAAACGATGGCAGCATCAGGACAGGCAGATTCAATAGCCTCCCGGTCATCGCTTGAACCGGGCCAAACATTGCGTTCGTGGCCGTATTGCTGCCGGAGAGGGCGACGCCGATCCACCCAAGGATGGGCGCCAAGACCACGAAGAATACTCCAATTTTCGACAGCCCATACGCCAGCGAGTTTGCCATTCCCGTATAAACAAATACGTATGCCAGAGCGAAAATAAAGAATGCCACCAGCAGCGCTCCCCACATCTGGCGAAACGTCCGGGAGAAGACGCTCTTCAGTGTTCCCCAGCTCGGCCGCAGGATCGCCAGAATCACCAGCCAGGCGACCAGCGTTGAAGTGCCGCCGCCGAACGGGGCGAAGTTAAAGGTCGAGGAGATAGGACTGTGCGTCACCGAAGATTGGGCCGAAACTGACAGTTTGAGCCAACTGATCACCGGCAGGTGGGACCACGGGCCAGTCCACGCAACAACGACAAAGATGAGCACGAGGTAGGGCATCCATGCTGAAATCGCCTCGCTCGTGGAATTTAATTCCTCATGATTCGAGGCTGTGACACGAGCTGATTGCAACGGCGCGCCGCCATATCCGCGGATCGTCTTTGGACGCCACACCTTCACGAATAAGAAGAGAACCCAGAAAGAAACCAGCGCCCCGCTGAGGTCGGGCAAATAGGGCCCCAGGAAATGCGCGACCGGCCACTGCCCCATGATGTAGGAAAGCGACCCCACAATAGCCAGAGGCCAAGCCTCCTTAACCCCTACCGGCCCGCTCACCAAGTAGATCAGCACCCACGGCGGCAGCAAGGCAAGCACAGCAACAACGTCGCCGATGGAGCCGGACAGGGCCATCATGGGAAGTCCCGTCACTGCCGCCAGGCCCAGAATGGGCGCTCCCAGCGCCCCGTACGAAACGGGTGCGTTGTTCGCCAGCGCCGCAACACGTATCGCATCCAGGTCTGCAATCCCCAGACTTACCAGTATGGGCACGACGATGGCCCAGGGGACCCCGAACCCGACGAGCCCTTCGAGCAAGGCACCAAAGGCCCACGCCATCATGATGGTTTGAATTCGGATATCGGCGGTCGCATGGTGGATCATCCACTTCTTGAATCGGTCGAAATTGCCTGTGACCACCAGCGTATTAAAAATGGTGATGCCCCAAAACGTGATCCAGTTGATCACCCAGAATCCGGTCAGTCCCCCGTAGAGATAAGCTTTCAATGAATTGGCAAGGGGCGCGTGCCATACCAGGACCCCCAACGGGATCGTGACCACTCCCACAAGGATGGTGGCAAGCCAGGCCGTCAGGCAAAGCAATATCACATCTACGTGCAGCGTCAACCACGAAATGCAATACCGGAGCGATTTCAAAATTGTACTTGAATGGGATGACAAGACGCGTCAGAGGTCCACGTATGGTTTCGGCGCGCGCTCTGTGGAAGAGCCCCAAATCATTTCAAGTGGGCCGAGCGCTCAACAAGGAGCAATGAGGAGAAGGATATTTAATCAGCGTCGCCAATCACCTTGGCGTAATATGCTCCGCAAGGTTTGTTTTTTACACGCAAAGCATCTGCGTGCTTTGGAGGGCCGGGCTTCAGCCCGGCCGAACCGATGGTGGTTTTTATGCGGGCTTTAGCCGCTGAAGATGCGCTTTGTTGCGGCATCGCCGCCGACCGCCCCTTGATGAAATTCTATGCGCTGACGGCGCGATCACCCGACAACCGGGCAGTCATCGTGATCTCGGCCTTCAGCAATCGGGAAATGGGGCAGCCTGCCTTTGCATTTTGGGCTGCCTTCTCGAACGCCGCCCGGTCCGCGCCAGGAATTTTCCCTGTGACATCCAGATGGACTTTTGTGATCGTAAAACCCGCTTCGAGTTTTTCGAGCGTCACAGCGGCGGTGGTTTCGAGACTTTCCGGAGTAATGCCTTCGTTCCCGAGTTGCGCCGAAAGCGCCATCGTGAAGCATCCGGCGTGTGCGGCAGCGATCAACTCTTCCGGATTCGTGCCGGCGCCATTTTCAAACCGCGTGGAAAACGAATATTGCGTTTTCGAGAGAACGCCGCTGTCGGTGGAAATCGTTCCCTTGCCTTCTTTCAGTGAACCGTTCCAGACTGCCGAAGCTTTGCGTACCATATTTTTTATTCCTCCTCAATGTTTGGATGTCCCCGCCCGGCAAGCGGCTACATCGCCCCGGCGGAGCCTCGCACGCGAAACATGTGCGGCAAAATCTGAAACGAACGGCAGAATCTCCAGGCGGAGTGTAGTTTTCAGTTCACCCGGTTGTCAATCCACAGCAGAAGGGAGCAGTGAATTGGCCGATATCTCACAAGTGCGTGACAAATCTGTTCTGCGATGTCAGGTTGCTGCGTCGATTCGCGTTGCGGTGTAAGGACGTCTTGAGTAGCACAGGCTTCAGCCTGTGGAGCGTCGATGAGCCGCGACTCAAACCACACAGGCTGATGGTTCGCCAGCGCTCACCACAAGGGCCTGTGCTACGGGATCGCGCCGGTCCTGCGCTGTCCAGTAAGCCAAACCGAATCCAAGGGCTTCTACAAGTGGTTCAGACCTTCGTTCAACTCAATGTAAGTTCCCCATGGATCGGTGATGAACGCCAATGAAATGCCCAATTCAGGCCGCTTGGTGAAGGGCATGTCGAACTTCACTCCCTGGGCTTCCGCCTTCTTGCAAAACGCCTCGAGGTCCTTGATCGCGAAGCCAATATGGTCCAGCCCCCGTCCTTTGGTCGGCACGGTCGCCGTGTCCGATTTGGCGATGAGCAGGGCCACTCCGGGTATGTTGGCGGCTGCGAACTGACCTCGCTTGGTAGGCGTGGCGCCAAACATCTTCGCATACCAGGACTGCATTTCTACGATGGAGGGTTCCGTCACCCAGAAATGGATGTGGTCAAATGAAATCGGTACCGTGAGCGATGTATTTTCAAGTATCTCGATCCGGACGAGATCGTCCGGGGTCGTCACGTAAGCCTGTCCCGCTCTTTGACCGGGTTCTGTTTTCAGTCCGGCGGCCTTCCATTTGGTCACAGAATCCGGGACATTTGGCACATAGAACCCAATGTGATTCACCACCGATCCAACGGAACCGCCGGATGGCTCGCCCTTCCTGAGAAATATAAAGACGCCGGGAAATTTCATGACTTCATTCGCGCCCAGCTTCGTGGGGGTGGCCCCCATCGCCAACCAGAACTTCTTGCCGGCCTCTACGTCCTGAACAACCAGGTGCACGTGACCCATCGTCACACCCGCTTCATTCGTCGCCGCCAGTTGCGCGCGCGATGCCCCCACTGGAACCAAAGCAGCGGCTGCCAGACTCAGAATCGAAAGAAGCTTTTTCATGAGCCCTCCTCGTCCTTCAATGTGGTGAATCAAGATGGAATCTTGAATCCTATTTCCGTTCTTATGCTCGTGGGAAACCGTAACTATACACCGATCTGCTTCGTTCTTGGATTCTACCACTGAGTTTTTCCATCTCAGCCATCATCTCGCCGCTCGATCCGTCCGATGCGTTCCGAAGGCCCGTTGCAAGACTGCTGTGTCGCGCTCGTTCAATCCTGCACTGGACTTGAGTAGTCTGCTATGGTATTTGGGCTCAACCTCACACGGCCGAGCTGAGGCCTTCCGAAGCTTACGGAGGAACTGTGATGAGATACAGGGTTGCATTGCGCGTGCTTCTCATGGCGATCTTCATCTGTTTCAATAGTTCGTTCACCCTGTCCACTGCCGCTGATGACGGCGAGCATCTACTGACAGTCGACCATTATGTCTCTGTGCGATCTACGGTGCCATTCCTGGCCGGCCAAATCGCTCAGATCTATGTCCGGGAGCGGCTCCGGCCAGGCGCGGTTCTTCGGGCCGCATCTGTAACGGATCGGGTAGTGCTGTTCATTCACGGAGCCGGCACGCCCGCAGAGGTGGCGTTCGACGTGCCATACCAGGACTACAGCTGGATGGCGTATCTCGCTCAGGCGGGTTTCGACGTGTTCGCAATGGATACCACTGGTTACGGCCGGTCGACCCGGCCAACCGCGATGAACGATCCCTGTAACCTGACGCGCGAGCAGCAGGCGGCGTTCGTGCCGAGCCTTCTCTCCGCACCCTGCGCACCGAGCTACCCGCGCCACTTGACCACAATCGCATCCGATTGGAACGACATCGGCGCGGTGGTCGACTATATTCGAACGCTGCGGCACGTCGATCAGGTGAACCTGGTCGCGTGGTCGCTGGGCGGACCGCGCGCGGGAGGTTATGCCGCACAACACCCGGAAAAATTGCAGAAGTTGGTCCTTTTGGCTCCTGGGTACACCCGGACGTCCCCGACAAGTGCTCCGGTGCAGCTCCCAGCGGAAGGCACGGCGATGAACACACAGTCACAGCAAGAGTTCGCTGCAAACTGGGATCGCCAGGTGGGTTGTCAAGATCAATACGATCCCGCCGCGAGCGAAAGCGTATGGTCGGAAATGATCAAGTCGGATGCGGTCGGAGCAACGTGGGGGCCGGGTGTGCGACGCGCGCCCCAGGTCACCACTTGGGGTTGGAACATGGAAGTTGTGGCCAAGACACAGATCCCGATGCTCATGGTCAGCGGCGAGCATGACAAGCAGGTACCGTCAGAGCGAGTGCGGGAACTGTACGCGGACCTTGGGTCGCATCAAAAGGTATTCGTCGATCTTGCCTGTTCGTCGCATAACGCGACGTGGGAGAAGAACCACCTGCTGCTGTTTCGCGCGTCGCTCGAATGGCTGACGCGAGGCTCGGTCAACGGAAAGCAGGAAGGAATGCTGCGCCTGGGATACGAGAACGCCAAAGAGTCCAAGTGACTTCCGCGACTTCTGACCAATCGTTACCATTGGGTTTGACGCGGGCTCTGGCCTGCACTAGTATCCCGGATCAAGAGGGAGGTACAAGATGAAAGCCGTCAATCGTTCGCGAATTTTGGTGGTCCTGAGTATTTTCCTGGGCGTGCTTGTTGCTTGCCCCAGCGCTGGGGCCCAATCGAAGACGACGCAGATCGTGCTCAAAGGCGGTCGCCTGATTGATGGAACGGGCCGGGCGGCCATCGAGAACTCCGTGCTCGTCATCGAAGGCGATCATATCGTCGCCGCCGGAAAGGCGGGAACCGTTTCCATTCCCAAGGACGCCGACGTGCGTGATGTTAGCGGGAAGACTGTTATGCCTACGCTTGTCAATCTACATGGCCATCTGGGATTGTCTGTGAACGGCGCAGATTCCGCGGCCGGACACTACACGCAGGAAAACGTTGTCAAGCAGCTTAATAAATATCTCTCTTACGGCGTGGGAACCGTTGCTTCTTTCGGGCAGGACGAGGATGCGATTTACAGTGTACGAGACGCCCAGCACGCCGGAAGTATAAGTGGCGCGCGTCTGTTTACCGCGGGACATGGTTTCCTTGAGTATACGGGTAAACCGAACCCCACCGACCATCGCTACCGCCCGCAAAATCCGGAGGAAGCCCGCGCGGATGTCCGAGAACTCGCGGCGCATCACCCCGACTACGTCAAAATGTGGGTGGACGACGGTTTGGGTCATGGCACCAAAATGCAGCCTGCCATCTATCAAGCCATCATCGACGAGGCTCATAAACAGCACATCCGCGTCTTCTCCCACGAATTTTACTTGGGTGACGCCAAAGCATTGCTTGCTGCGGGTATCGACGGATTCGCCCATAGCATTCGTGACCAGCCCGTGGATGATGACGTCATCAAGACGATGAAAGCGCGCGCCGTTTTCTTGATTCCCACCCTCGTCCGCGACGAATTGCTGTTCGCCTACGCCGACAACATAAAGTGGTTGAACGATCCGTTTTTCCTGGCGGGGCTCGAGCCTGGAGCTCTGGCGATCATCCGAAGCCCGGAAACTGTGGAAAAAGGCCGCAAAGATCCGGATATCGCCAAATACAGAGCGGGACTCGAAATGGCCAAGAAAAATCTAAAGGCCCTGTCCGATGCCGGCGTCAAAATCGCGTTTGGCACCGATTCCGGAATCCCCACTCGTTTCCCGGGCTACTCCGAACATCGCGAATTGCAGCTGATGGTCGAAGCGGGCCTCACACCCATGCAGGCCATCGTCG
>WNGO01001846.1_pt1 | contig 13603 bp, 9 predicted proteins | sample 5400511 | NCBI WGS metagenome assembly WNGO01 (sample SAMN13153380, study PRJNA577476) | soil metagenome | isolation source: 20 cm soil or saprolite under Garry oak tree replicate 2 | place: USA:California | collected 2016-06-15
GCGACCCATGACCGCCATCGCCCGACTCACCGAAGTCGCGCTCTACGATACGCTCGTGAACTATCTGGTCTCCATGGCACGCACGGTCGAAGGCGCCATGAACCGCGCGCTCGACTCCATCGTTAGCCTGGAAAATCCTCGCACCTCGGCGCTGCCCAGCGAAGTGTTTCTCCTCGAGCCCCGCATCAACGAAATGGAAATTGTCATCGATGAACATGCCGTCCGCCTGCTCCGCCGAGGTTCGTTCACCGACGATGAGATGCGCCTCATCGTCGCCGCCCTGAAAATCACCAACGACCTCGAGCGCATCGGCGATCTCGCCGTGAATCTCGCCGAGCGTGTGGTCTCCCTCCGCGAAATGCAAGACGCGCAGGTTCCCGAAGAGCTGGCTGCGATGGCCTCCGCCGTGCGCGCCATGGTCACCAAGAGTCTCGGCGCGCTCATTTTCCGCAACGTCGAGATGGCCACGCAGATTCTCGAAAGTGACGATGTCGTCGATCGATATCACGATCGCATTTTCGAGCAGCTCCTCCAGCACATGACCGAAGAACCCACGCTAGTAAGCCCGGGCCTGCAATTCATTCTTGTCACGCGCCACCTCGAACGCATCGCCGACCACGCCACCAACATTGCCGAGGACATTATTTTCTGGGTCCGTGGTCTCGACGTCCGCCACGGCCGTGGCCTGACTGTCCGTCCCGAGCAGGCCGGCCAGGCCGATCCGGCTTTTGCCGGGGATTCAGCCATCACCGAGAATTCACACGTCCTTCATTCCGGCCTGACTCCGGACTGCGAAACTGAGCGCGCTTGATCTTCACGTAAAATCCCACCTCGGGACCGGTGCACCCCTGGCTCCGGTCCCCATCTCCCCCCTCATGGAATTCTGCAACTCGCTTCAGGCATCTTCAGGCATCCCCTTGACCCAGCCGAGCAGTCCTACTATCGTCGTAAGAGAGTCGAGATGGATCCGTCCACACATACTCCGGAGCCCTCTGCCGCGCCGCGATGGCACGTATGGGTTAGTTTCTTCCTCGCCCTTTTTCTGCTTTACAACCCATACATGGCTGCGCCGAGTTCCCCCGATGGTTTAAATGTGCGCCATCCGGCAAGTAACCGCGCCACGGTCGGTGCTTCAGAGTTGCAGCACTTCTCTCCTGCAGGCGGGCGAGACCAGCTTTCAACACCTGCGACTGCCGCTGTCGAACCACTCGCTTCGTTTCCGGAAATCTCCTCTCAAGCCTTCGAACTCGTTCCGCAAGTAGTCTCTCCCACGCAGCAGTTTTTCGGCTCAAGCCTGTGGTTCCGGCCGCCGCCCGCTCTCTAGCAGGTTTTTGCCTTCGTTGAACAAAAAAGTTCGCACGGCCGGATGATATCGGTGCCGTGTCACCATTGCTCAGGCCACTTAGATAATTCTGCAGGTGTTTGGAACCCGCGCGGTCAGATCTTGCCGGGTCCCGCATCCTGTCAGGGATACAGGTCATGACACGAAAAAAACTGTGGATTGCCGTTGCCGCTCTCTTTGTGATCGTCATCCTGGTCTTGCGCTGGATCGGGCGCGCGCCCACCGAGGCCGATGATCAGAATCGTCCGCTCGTCACCTCGGCGGAAAGTGTCGCCGCGGTCGCGCACGCCGAGCGCCGCAGCGTGGGGACCACGCTTACCATCGCCGGGGAATTCAAGCCCTTTCAGGACGTCGATGTTCATGCCAAGGTGGCCGGCTACATCAAGGTAATTTACGTGGATGTCGGCGACCACGTGAAGGCCGGCCAGACGCTCGCGGTCCTGGAAATCCCCGAGCTGGCCGCGCAACTTGCGGGCGCGGATGCTGGCGTGCGGCGCTCCAAAGAGGAAATTCGCCGCGCGGAAGGAGACCTGGTACGCGCACAATCGGCCCACGCCGCCGCCCACTCCGCTTATGCCCGATTGAAACAAGCGGCGGAGTCTCGCTCCGGCTTGGTGGCGCAGCAGGACATCGACGATTCAGAAGCAAAGGATCTCGAATTCGAAGCCCAGGTTTCCAGTTCGAGTGCGGCGCTCTCGTCGACTCAACAGCAGCTTCAAGTAGCCGAAGCCAACCAAAAGCAGTACCGCGCCCTCTCGGATTATGCGCGCATCGTAGCGCCCTTCTCCGGCGTGGTTACCGCGCGTTATGCCGATACCGGCGCCCTCATTGCCGCGGGCACTTCCAGCAGCACGCCATCCATACCTGTCGTCCGGCTGGCGCAAATTTCAAAACTACGCCTCGTTCTCCCGATCCCTGAATCGGTTGCCGCGCAGATTCATCTTGGCGACCCGGTGAAAGTGCGCGTGCAGGCGCTGAATCAGGATATCGTCGGCAAAGTTTCACGCTTCGCGGATTCTCTAGACCGGCAGACCCGAACCATGGAGACGGAAATCGATTTTGACAACCGCGACGGACACCTGATTCCCGGCATGTATGCGGAATCACAGCTTTCTCTTCGCGAGAAGAAAGATGCTCTCACCGTTCCGCTCGAGTCCGTCACGCGCAACGGCGATGATGCGACGGTGCTTGCCGTCAGCCCGGATAACATCATCGAGGAACGTCACGTCAAGCTGGGCCTCGAGGATAGTGTCCGCGTGGAAGTGCTCTCCGGCTTAACGGACAAAGATCGGGTGGTTATCGGCAATCGCAGCCAGTTCCGCAATGGACAGAAGATTCAACCCAAGGATGTCGGCGCAGGCGCCTCAAGAGCGGGGGGACAGAACTGATGTCCGGCTTCTCGATTAAGTATCCCTTTTTGATTATGGTCGCCTGCCTCGTGGTAGCCATCGTTGGCAGCGTGAACCTCGTGCGTATGGCGGTTGACCTTTTTCCTCCCATCAACATTCCCGTCGTTGTTGTGGCTACCTTTTATTCAGGCATGCCGCCTCAGCAGATCGAAACGAACATTACCAATCCTTTCGAACGGTTTTTCACCCTGGCCAGCGGTGTGGATCATATCGAATCACGCTCGTTGCCGGGTGTGAGCCTCATCAAGATCTACTTTCAACCGGGCACGAACGCGGACGCCGACCTCAGCACTGTTTCCAACCTCGCGATGGCGGACCTTCGCCGTCTTCCCCCCGGCACGCTGCCACCGGTGGTGCTGAAGTTTGACGCCTCCAGCTTGCCCGTCTGTCTGATCACCCTCAAAGGCCAGGGATTAAACGAAGTCGAGTTGCACGACATTGGTCAGTACAACGTGCGAAACCAGATTGCCAACGTTCCAGGTGCTTCGGTTCCGCAGCCCTTCGGCGGCCGCTACCGGCAGATCATGGTGTACGTCGATCCGCTGAAGCTCGAAGCCAACCAGTTGAGCCCCATGGACGTTGTGCGCACGGTCAACGAGAGCAACCTCATTCTCCCCGCGGGCGACGTCAAGATCGGGCCAATCGATTACAACCTGTACTCCAACAGCCAGGCCCCCACCGCCAAATTCATCAACAGCATGCCCTTAAAAACCGTGGGGCAATCCTCGGTGCTCGTTGGCGATGTCGGCAAAGCCGTGGACGCCAACGCCATTCAGACCAATATTGTGCGCGTGGACGGCCAGGCTTCGGTGTACCTGCCAATCCTGAAGCAGGGCGGGGACACCAATACCATCGCGGTGGTGGACGGCATCAAGGAAGCCCTCGAGCATCTCGTTGATATTCCGAAACAGCTCGTCACTCGCGTCGTCTTTGACCAGTCTCTCTTTGTCAAAACGGCTATCACCAACCTGCTCCGCGAAGGCTCCATCGGACTGGTCCTGACCGGCTTGATGATTCTTCTCTTCCTCGGCAGTATGCGCGCTACCCTGGCGGTCTTCCTGTCCATCCCGCTCTCCGCACTTGCAGCGTTTCTTGCCATCAGCGCTGGTGGCGGCACCGTGAATACCATGGTGCTGGGCGGACTAGCGCTGGCGTTCTCGCGCTTGATCGACAATTCCGTCATCGTGCTCGAAAACATCTTCCGCCATCTCGAGATGGGAGAGGCTCCTGAAGTCGCGGCGGAAAAAGGCGGACAGGAAGTCGCCCTGGCGGTGCTTGCCGCAACCATCACCACCGCCATCGTTTTCTTTCCGGTGGTTTTTCTCTACGGAGTCAGCCGTTTCCTTTTCATGGCTCTCGCCACGGCGGTGATCCTTTCTCTGTTCGCTTCCTACCTCGTCGCGATGACCGTCGTCCCGCTGTATTGCGCCAAGCTCATCAAGAAACAGGAGGCCGATGAGGAAGTGGGGGAGCATTCCACTTCGCCGCACGTCTGGATCGTCAGGAAGTTCAATTTCTACTTTGCGCGAATGCTCGGAAAGTACGACCGTACGCTGGCGGCCTCGCTGCTGAAACCGTTCAACACGGTCCTTGGCCTCGTCGGCATCTCATTGTTTTCTTTCTCTCTCTACCCCTTTGTGGGGGTCTCCTTCTTTCCCAGAACCGATCCTGGTCAGTTCGTGATCAACCTGAAGGCGCCCTCCGGAACCCGCGTCGAGCTCACCGAGAATTATGTGAAACAGGTGGAGCAGATCATCCACCAGGTGGTGCCTGCCAACGAGCTCCAAATCATCGTTTCGAACATCGGCGTCACCACGGATTTTTCGGCGATTTACACGCCCAATTCGGCGTCGCACACCGCGTTCGTGCAGGTAAGTCTTAAGGAGGGCCACAAGGTCGGCAGCTACGAGTACATGCGACGCGTCGGCCAGCAGCTCAGCCAGCAGCTCCCTCAGCTCAGCAGCTACTTTCAGTCGGGCGGGCTGGTCGACGCAGTCATCAATCTCGGCTTGCCCGCGCCCATCGACATTCAAGTTAGCGGCAACAATCTCAGCAAGGTTTACGCCACAGCGGCAAAAATCGCTGCGCCCGTTCGTGAACTCGGGAGTGTCAGCGACGTGCTCATTCCCCAGGATATCGATTATCCTGCCTTGCAACTCGAGGTTGACCGCGGGAAGGCCAGTCTCCTCGGTCTCTCGCAGAAAGAAATCGTCGACAACGTCATCACCGCCCTCACTTCGAACGGCATGATCGCCCCGAATTACTGGATCGATCCGGCGAGCGGCAACCCCTACCTGCTCGCCGTACAGTATCCCGAAGATCAGGTCAAGACGATGACCGATCTGAAGCAGATTCCCTTGCGCGGCGTGAAAAGCGGGGAACCCACACCCCTCGACAGCGTGGTGAAAGTCAGCACCATTCCTTCCCCTACCGAAGTAGACCATTACCAATTGTTCCGTGTAATCGATGTCTACGTGTCTCCGAAGAGCGAGGACCTTGGCCGGCTGACCAGCCAGGTGGACAAAATTATCAAGGACACCAAGCTGCCGGAAGGGGTTCGCGTAAACCTGCGAGGCTCGGTGCAGGGCATGCGCGCTTCCTTCAAGAGCTTCGGAATCGGCCTGATCCTCTCCGTGGTGTTGGTCTATCTGATTCTGGTGGCGCAGTTCGCTTCTTGGAAGGATCCCTTCATCATCCTTCTGGCGATTCCTCCCGGCCTTGCCGGTGTGCTCTTGTTCCTGCTCGCGACGCGTACGACGTTGAACGTCATGTCCTTGATGGGACTTGTGATGATGGTCGGTATTGTCGTCTCAAACAGCATCTTGATCGTCGAGTTTGCCCGCCATCTCCATCACCAAGGCAAACCGCTCGAGGAAGCTGTCTCGACCGCTTCTCGTTTGCGGCTTCGCCCCATTTTGATGACTTCCCTGGCAACCCTTCTCGGCTTGATTCCCATGGCTCTCGGCACCGAGGCTGGCAGCGAGCAGTATGCCCCGTTGGCCCGGGCGATTATTGGCGGCTTGCTTGTTTCCGTCGTCGTGACCGTCTATCTGGTGCCTGCGGCTTACCTCATTGTGCACCGCCAGACAGAGACAAGTCCCCAGGAGGCGCAGGCTTGATACGCACTATTCTTGCTTCCAGCATAGTTTCCATTCTTGTCTGCCCGCCGCTTCTAGCCCAGATGCCGGCTAGTCCGTCGGCTTCCGCTGCTCCGACTCGGCCCGCTTCGGTTGGCAGGGAACTGACGTTGGCCCAAGCCGAAGCTCTGGCCCTGAAAAACAATCCCCAAATCACAATTGGAAAATTGCGCGCACTGGTCGCACACCAATATGTCCGGGAGGCTCGCTCGGCCCTGCTACCCAACGCTTATCTAGGTGTAACTGCGGTCGACTCCAATCCCGGGAGCCGCCTCGCCGCCGGTGGTCTCAACAATCCGATTCTTTTCCCGCGCGCCGCGGCTGGCGCGGCTGTCGGCCAGTTGATCACCGACTTCGGCCGCTCCACGAACTTGCTCTCTAGCTCCGAATACCAGGCCAAGGCCGAAGATCAAAACGCCGCTGCCACCGCAGCCCAAGTCATCCTGGCGGTCGACCAGGCTTTTTACAATGTGCTGGAAACCAAGGCGCTGGTGGCCGTGGCGCAGCAAACTGTCGATTCCCGCCAACTCCTCGTCGACAAGATCAAGGCGCTCACCGATGCCAAGCTGAAGTCCGAACTCGATTTGAGTTTCACGCGGGTTGACCTGGCACGCGGAAAGCTCTTGCTTCTGGAAGCGCATACCCATTACCAAACTTCGCTCGCCGCGCTTTCCGCGATTCTTGGCTACTCGGATGAACAGGATTTTCAACTCGTCGAGGAGCCGGCCGCGATCGCGGCCCCCGCGCTGGATGTCCTCCCGCTCATCCAGCAGGCTCTGCAACAGCGCCCGGAAGTCGCCGCTCTCCAAAACGAAGTTGAAGCCGCGCAAAAATTCAGCAGCGCCGAACACGACCTCCGGCGCCCAACGGTAAGCGCGCTTGGCGTTGTCGGCGAAGCTCCCGTTCGCGACAATCATATCCCCAATTGGTATGGTGCCGTCGGCGTGAACATCAACATCCCCATCTTCAATGGTTCTCTCTTCAGCGCCCGCGCCAAAGTTGCCGATCTGCAGACCGAAGCCCATCGTCAAGAATTGGCCGACCTAAGAAACAATATCGCGCGCGACGTGCGCACTTCCTGGCAAGACACGGCCCGCGCCTATGAGCGCCTCTCGGTCACCCAGCAACTACGCGAACAGGCCAGTCTGGCCTTCGACCTCTCCCAAGCCCGTTACAACCTCGGTCTCGGCTCCATCGTCGAATTCAGCCAGGCCGAACTCGGAAAAACCGAAGCCGACATCGCCGACACCGATGCCAAATATCAATATCGCTTGACCCAAATCGTCCTCGCTTATACGATTTCGTCACCGAACTAGGTTGCTCCCCGCGGTGCCGAGGGGCAGCCGCCCTTCGGAGCTTTCGGATGACTCGCTTTTTCTTACTACCTGCCAACGGGCGAGACACTCGCCGGAGGCCGCTTTTTCGGCTCGGCTCGGTCTTTGCCTGTTGTCGTTAATTTACCGAGAAATCCGTAACCTCTGATACGTCAACGCTTTCCCGTGGATTCCCAAGCATTGTTACAGGATATTCACATTCAGTTGACGTGGTTGTAAGACCGGGCCTTTACTTTCTGCCGCAGGGTGGTACGCATTCTTTTCGGTACCAGGTCGAATTTTGCTCCAAAGAGAGAGGAAATGAAAAAACTAGCAGCACTCACACTATCGATATTCCTTGTTACCGGAACTGCTTTTGCTGATACGCCGAAGAACGCCGATCCGCAACCTGCCAAGGCGGCTCAGCCGGCCAAACCTAAAGCGGCCAAGAAAGCTGAGAAGTCCGATGCAGCCATGGCGGCCCGGCTTGAAGAGCTTCGCCAGGCTCTCGAGTCGCAGCAGGAGCAGCTTCAGATGCTCAAGGAAGAGCTCGCCAAGCGCGACCGCCAGATCGACGAAGCGCGCGAAGCAGCAGCGGCCGCCAACGCTCGTGCTGCCGAAGCCGGCACCAAAGCCACCGAAGCCGTGAACACCATCGCCGAAGTGAAGTCCACCGCGGTTTCGCTCAATTCCACCGTCAGCGCCTTGAAAGCCAGCAACGAAGTCCTAAAGACCACCGTGGCCACCGAACAAGCCGACGCCAAGAAAGCAACGGAAGGCGGCCCGTCCGCGATCAAGTACAAAGATGTTAGCCTCACACCCGGCGGCTTCATCGCAGCGGAAACGGTTTATCGCCAGCGCGCCGAGAGTGCCGACATCAACACCCAACTCAATGGAATCCCCTTCCCCGGCAACGCGCTCAGCAAAGTTTCCGAAAATGTTTTCTCTGCTCGCCAGACCCGCGCCACCATGTTGGCCGAGTCGAAGGTTGGAACCGCCAAGCTCACCGGCTACTTCGAAATGGACTTCCTCGGCGCCGGCACCACCTCCAACAATCGTCAGAGCAACAGCTACGTTTTCCGGCAGCGCCAACTCTGGGCGCAAGCTGCTTTCGACGGCGGTTTTTCCATCAGCGGTGGCCAGATGTGGAGTCTTGCCACGGAAAATAGGAAAGGCATTCAAAACCGCGGGGAAGCGTTGCCCATGATGATCGACCCGCAGTATGTGGCGGGCTTCACTTGGCAGCGTGCCTATGGGCTCCGCGCAACCCAGAGTCTTCTCGACAATAAACTTACTCTCGGCTTCTCCATCGAAGGTCCGCAAACAACGCTCGGCGGTCGCGGCTTCTCTGCCTTCACCCCCGCCGCTGGAGCCACCTCACAGAATTTTTGGTACGCAGCTCCCGGAAACGGCGGCGGACTCAATAATGCTTTCGACACCACCGGATATGCACAGAATAGGGCCCCCGACGTCGTCGTCAAGGCCGCCCTGGACCCTGGCTGGGGGCACTATGAAGTATTCGGCATCGTTAGCCAGCTCCGCGCGCGCATCTATCCTTGCGCGGTGGTTAGCGATGTCGCGCCCGGGACGGTTATTGGCACGACAACCTATACCGGCCCGCAAATCGGTTGCGGAGCGGCTCCAGCGGGGACGGTAGCTCCTACTGCGGCCGGTGCTTTCAATGACTCCAGGACCGGCGGCGGTGGCGGCGCAAGCTTCCGGGTCCCGCTCTTTGCAAAGAAGCTGGACTTTGGCGTCAAGGGCGTCTACGGCGACGGCATCGGCCGCTTTGGTTCTTCGCAGCTCGCCGATGCGACGGCACGCCCCGACGGCACGGTCGCTCCAATTCGCACCGGGCACGGGCTCGGCATCCTCGAGTTCCACCCCAACTCGAAATTGGATATTTATGCCTACGGTGGGGCTGAATACGCGGCCCGGGCGGTGTACAACAATTACACCAGCGTGAAGGTTGTCACCACGGGCGCAGGGACGACCGTAACACGCTCCAATACTGGAATTGGCGGTTATGGCAACCCTTCCGCCAACAACTCCGGTTGCAGTACGGAGAATCCGCCTGCGACCCAACTCGCCCCTAACGCTGGCGGCACTTGCGCCGGCGATGCGCGCATGGTCATCGAAGGCACACTCGGCTTCTGGCACAAGCTTTACCAGGGACCCAAGGGTGGCTTCCGCTGGGGCATGACCTATTCCTACTTGACCAGGACCGGCTGGTCCGGAAGTGGTGGTCTAACGGCAGGGAGTGCCGGTCTTTCACCCAAAGCCGTCGACAACATGGTCTTCACCTCTTTCCGCTATTACCTGCCGTAGTCCAGGCCAAGCTCGTGTGCGGTCCGTCCCTCCCCTGGGGACGGGAAAGGGCGGCTCCTCAACTGCGCTGCCCTTTTTATTTGCTCCGCCTGTCCGACCGCGCTAAATCCCTCATCCGAAGAGCCTTACTGTGAACTTATGGGTCTCACGATTCAAGCAACAATAAATCAGTTGTAACAATGCCGTAACAATCGCGGGACATACTTCCCACTCCCGGAAAAAGACTAAAGACGGTTGTTTCAGACGGAGATAAAGCATGAAGCGAATTACGGGATTGCTCTTGGTAGTTCTCGCCGTCGCTGGTGTTCTGCGGGCCGACAGCGCGCTCTCGATTACCGGCGCGGGCGCCACATTTCCCTACCCCATGTATTCCAAGTGGTTTGACGAATACCACAAAAAGAACGCCAATCTTGAGATCAACTATCAATCCATCGGCTCCGGCGGCGGCATCAAACAGGTCACCGAAGGCACCGTGGATTTCGGCGCCACCGATGGCCCCATGAACGACGAGCAGCTCAAGGCTTTCCAGGATAAGCACGGATTCAGCATCCTGCACTTTCCCACCGTTCTGGGCGCTGACGTACCGTCCTACAACCTTCCCGGCGTTTCTGCTGAACTCAATTTCACGCAAGAAGCAATCTCGGGTATTTTCTTGGGCAAGATTACAAAATGGAACGATCCCGCGATTGCAGCTGCCAACAAAGGCGTGAGCCTTCCCGCGAACGATATCGTCGTGGTGCACCGATCGGAAGGCAGTGGCACAACATACATCTGGACCGACTATCTTTCAAAGGTCAGCGAGGAGTGGAAAACCAAAGTTGGCAAGGGTGCGTCGGTCAATTGGCCCGTGGGTCTAGGCGCCAAGGGCAATGAGAGCGTTGCCGGCACGATCAAGAACACGCCCAATTCCTTTGGCTATGTCGAATTGATCTACGCGATCCAGAACAGCATGCCTTATGGTCGGGTGAGAAATTCCTCGGGCGCTTTCATCAAGGCAGACCTTGTGAGCGTCACTGCCGCGGCGGCTGGCGCAGCAAAGGACATGCCGGACGATTTCCGCGTTTCCATTACGGACGCTCCCGGCAAGACGGCCTACCCTATCTCCAGCTTTACTTGGCTGCTCGTTCCCGCTAAGTTCTCCGATGCCACCAAGCGCGACGCCATCAAGGGCTTCGTTAAGTGGATGCTCGCGGAAGGACAGAACTACACGGAGGCCCTATCCTATGCCAAGCTTCCGAAAGAAGTCGTCGCAAAGGAACTGAAGGCCCTGAACAACGTCCAGTAACGTGGCAACAACGACTAACACCGTTCCGAGCGCGGGCCCCGTCGCGGGCTCGCGCTCGTTTCTTTCTCGGCTCCGTCAAGGCGATGAAATCGCCCGCATGATTACTTTCTTATTCGCCGCTTCCGTTGTGCTCGTCACTCTCCTCCTCGTTTTCGAATTGTGGCAAGGCTCGGTTCTCCCGCGGCATAAGTTCGGCTTTAATTTTTTTCGCACCTCCGTCTGGGACCCCATCTTCGAGCAGTTCGGCGCTCTGCCCTTCATTTACGGCACGCTCGTCACCGCGGCGGTATCTCTGTTGATCGCCGTGCCCCTCGGCATCGGCGCCGCCATTTTTCTTGCCGAGCTGGCCCCCGCAAGAGTTTCCGACACGCTCGAATTCTTCATCGATCTTCTCGCTGCCGTCCCCAGCGTCATCTACGGCGTCCTAGGCATCTTCATGGTCGTTCCCTTGATGCGTCAATACGTTCAGCCGGCCCTCAAACATTCCCTCGGCTTCCTTCCCCTATTTCAAGGCCCCGCTTACGGCGTTGGCTTTCTGACCGCGGGCATCGTCCTCGCCATCATGGTCATTCCCTATATCATTTCCGTGTCCCGCGAAGTCCTCCTCTCCGTCCCGCGCGACCAGCGTGAAGCCGCTCTCTCTCTTGGGGCTACGCGCTGGGAATCCACATGGAAAGTGGTCGTTCCCTTTGCCCGCGCGGGCATTTTTGGCTCAATTTTCCTGGCCCTTGCTCGGGCCCTCGGCGAAACTATGGCCGTCACCATGGTTATCGGCAATACCCCGGTCATCAGCGCTTCGCTCTTTTCTCCTGGCTATTCCATTGCCGCCGTCATCGCCAATGAATTCACCGAAGCCACCGGCGATCTCCATACCCAATCCTTGATCGAGCTTGGCCTAGTGCTCTTCATTCTTACCTTCGTCCTCAACGGCTTTGCGCGCTTGCTGATCGTGGCCACTTCCCAGCGCGGCAGCGGGCGGGGCCAGGCATGAGCCCTCGTCTTCGCTGGCGCAAATTTGTGAGCGGCTTCATGCTGACCATGACCGGCGTGTGTGCGCTGGTCGCCGTTTCGGTTCTTTTCCTCATTCTTGGATATCTCGCGGTTCATGGCGGAGCTTCCATCAACTGGAATTTCTTCACCAAATTGCCCGTTCCCGTCGGTGAAACCGGCGGCGGCTTGGCCAACGCCATTCTCGGCAGCGCCAAGATGCTTCTGCTTGCTACCATCTTTGGCGTTCCCATCGGATTTTTTGGGGCCATCTATCTCGCCGAATTCAGCGGCGGCACCACCGCTTTCATCGTCCGTTATGCTGCTGACTTGCTCAACGGCGTGCCCTCCATCGTCATCGGCATTTTTGCTTATAGCCTGGTGGTTCACCCTTTCAAGCAATACTCCACACTCGCCGGCGGTTTCGCTCTTGGTCTGATGATGATTCCCATCACCCTTCGCAGCACCGAAGAATTTCTGCGCGCCGTGCCGAACCCTTTGCGCGAAGCCGCCATGGCCCTCGGCGCCAGCAAGTGGAAGACCATTGCCACCGTCATCGTGCCTGCCGCTTATCGTGGCATCCTGACTGCCGTTCTGCTGGCCTTCGCCCGCGTCGCCGGTGAAACGGCCCCGCTCCTGTTCACCGCTCTTGGCAATCAATTCTGGAGCCCTGGCTGGACTCATCCCTCGGCTTCCCTGCCGGTGATGATCTTTACTTATGCCCTCGCCCCGTACGATGATTGGCATCGTCAGGCTTGGGCTGCGGGGCTGGTCTTGCTTGTTTTGATTCTTGTCATTAACATCGTCGCCCGGGCGATTCTTTCCCGGGGCATTGCGGTTCCGAGGTCTTAACCTATGCACGCTTCTGTGAGGCCTGTTTTGTCCGTGAACATACCTCCCATCGCGAGCAGTCCCGCGGCGCGAGAGACCTCCGCGGCCCTCTCCATGCGCATGACCATTTCCAAGGTCAATTTCTTTTATGGCAGCAAGCAGACTCTCTTCGATGTCAGCATGGGCATCGCCACCAACAAGGTCACCTCTCTCATTGGTCCCTCCGGCTGTGGCAAGTCCACTCTGCTTCGCACCCTGAATCGCATGTACGAGATCGTGCGCGGCGCCCGCTTGGAAGGCGAAATTCTTCTGGATGGCCAGAACATCCTTACGCAGGACGTTACTTCGTATCGCCGCCGCGTCGGCATGGTTTTCCAGCGCCCCAATCCTTTCCCCAAGTCGATTTTCGACAACGTTGCCTATGGCCTGCGGATCAACGGCTCCAAGGCCCCCATCTCCGAAGCCGTCGAAAAAAGCCTGCGCCACGCTGCGCTCTGGGACGAAGTGAAAGACCACCTCCACAAGTCCGCCTACGAACTTTCCGGCGGCCAGCAGCAGCGCTTGTGCATTGCCCGGGCCCTCGCCGTCGAGCCCGAAGTGCTCCTTCTCGACGAGCCCTGTTCGGCCCTCGACCCCATCAGCACCGCGAAAATCGAAGAGCTGCTCGTGCAGTTGAAGGATTTCTGCACCATCGTCACCGTTACCCACAACATGCAGCAGGCCGCGCGCATCAGCGACTTCACCGCCTTCCTGCTTACGGGTCAGCTCATCGAGTTCAGCCCCACGCCGCAGCTCTTCACCACCCCCGGTGATCCGCGCACGGAGGCCTACATCACCGGCCGCTTCGGCTGAGATTAGATTTTTATCCCGTCATTCCGAGCGAAGCGAGGAATCTCTCTTCGATTCCGGCGCAGGCGGCCACTAAGGAAAGGGGTTCATGGAACGCCACTTCGAAAAAGACCTGAACGAGA
>WNGO01001847.1_pt1 | contig 13599 bp, 13 predicted proteins | sample 5400511 | NCBI WGS metagenome assembly WNGO01 (sample SAMN13153380, study PRJNA577476) | soil metagenome | isolation source: 20 cm soil or saprolite under Garry oak tree replicate 2 | place: USA:California | collected 2016-06-15
CCACATCGCCGTTGCGCTTTTCAGCCACGAGATCGACCGGCGGCGGCGCACCCTCTTCACGGCCGCAGATATCGCGAAGATATACCGACTGACCTAGCCAGCCGTGGGTCTCGCCGATCAGCAGGATCGCCTCGCCCTCGGCCTTGAACGAAAGCGTCGCGGATTTGGTGAAATCGTCGAGCAGCCCGACGCCGCCGATCGAAGGCGTCGGCAGGATGCCGCGGCCATTGGTCTCGTTGTAGAGCGAGACGTTGCCGGACACGACCGGGAAATCGAGCCCACGGCAGGCTTCCGCGATGCCCTTCAGGCAGCCGACGAACTGGCCCATGATCTCCGGCCGCTCCGGATTGCCGAAATTGAGATTGTCCGTGATGGCCAGCGGCCGCCCGCCGACCGCGGTAATATTGCGCCAGGCCTCGGCCACCGCCTGTTTGCCACCTTCGAACGGATCCGCCTCGCAGTAACGCGGCGTGACGTCCACCGTCAGCGCTAACCCCTTCGGCCCGTCCTGCACCCGCACGACTGCTGCATCGCCGCCGGGCCGCTGCACGGTATTGCCCAAAATGACGTGGTCGTACTGCTCCCACACCCAGCGTTTGGAACAAAGCTCCGGCGTGGCGATCAGCTTCTCCAGGGCAGATAAGATTCCGACCGGCGCGGTGACGTCACGCGCATGGATCACCGGCAATTTCGGCGCCGGCACATGCGGCCGGTCGTAGAGCGGCGCTTCGTCCCCCAATTCCTTGATCGGCAGGTCGGCCATGACGTCGCCGCCGTGCTTGACGACAAAGCGCTTGCTCGGCGTGGTGTAGCCGACGACGGCAAAATCCAGCCCCCATTTGCGGAAGATTGCTTCGGCCTCCTTCTCCTTTTCCGGCTTCAGCACCATGAGCATGCGCTCCTGGCTTTCCGACAGCATCATCTCGTAGGCGCTCATGCCGGTTTCGCGCGTCGGCACCGCATCGAGATCAAGATCGACGCCGAGATCGCCCTTGGCGCCCATTTCGACCGCCGAGCAGGTCAGGCCGGCCGCGCCCATGTCCTGGATCGCGATCACGCAATCGGCTTCCATGATTTCGAGGCAGGCCTCTAGCAGCAGCTTTTCCGCGAAGGGATCGCCGACCTGCACGGTCGGCCGCTTCTCGGCGGAATCGTCGTCGAATTCGGCCGAGGCCATCGAGGCGCCGTGGATGCCGTCGCGGCCGGTCTTGGAGCCGAGATAGACGATCGGCATGTTGACGCCAGAGGCGGCTGCATAAAAGATCTTGTCGGTTTCGGCGAGACCGACCGCCATCGCGTTGACAAGAATGTTGCCGTCATAGCGGGTGTGGAAGCGCACCTGCCCGCCCACCGTCGGCACGCCAAACGAATTGCCGTAGCCGCCAATGCCTGCGACGACGCCGGACACGAGATGCCGGGTTCTGGGATGCTCCGGCGCGCCGAAACTCAGCGCATTGAGGCAGGCAATGGGACGTGCGCCCATCGTGAAAACGTCGCGCAAAATGCCGCCGACGCCGGTGGTCGCACCCTGATACGGCTCGATGTAGCTCGGATGGTTGTGGCTCTCCATCTTGAACACGACGGCCTGGCCGTCGCCGATATCGATGACGCCGGCGTTCTCGCCCGGCCCCTGGATCACCCAGGGCGCTTTGGTGGGCAACCCGCGCAGATGCAGCCGCGACGACTTGTACGAGCAGTGCTCGTTCCACATCGCCGAGAAAATCCCGAGCTCGGTGAAACTTGGCACCCGCCCGATCAGCTTCAAAATGCGCTCGTACTCATCCGGCTTCAGCCCGTGGCTGGCGACGAGTTCGGGGGTGATTTGAGGCTGGTTCATGAGGCTCTTGGACGATGAAGGTCTCTTATTAGGGAGATCGGATCAGCCGGAAAAGGCCTTTTATGGCGTAATTTCCCGCTGTCCAAAGCTTTGCGGACGCCCTATGCAAATTCGAGGTTTGCCCGCCGGGGATGGATCGGATTTAAGGACTGAATTGCTCAAATGAAGGCCTGATCGCGTGGACGACCTGACCAAAAGCGCATTCCTCAACCGCCCCGATTTGCATGTCGAAACAGAGGGCGAATTCAAGGGCTGGCGGACCTGGAGCCGCGACAATTTTGAAACACTCAACGGCCCGTTCTACCACCGGATGGACGAGCAGGGGCGCATCCACTGCGCCTTCCGGGTCGAAAACAAGCATCTCAACGGCATGCGCAACGTCCATGGCGGTTGCTTCATGGCGTTCGCCGACTATTGCCTGTTTGCCATGGCCGCGCCGGCGCTGCAGGGACCGGGCGTCACCGTGTCATTCGCCTGCGAATTTCTCGATGCCGCACGCGAGGGCGAACTGGTCGAGGGGACAGGTGAAATCATGCGTGCCGGCGGCTCGATGATCTTTCTGCGCGGCTTGTTGAAATCCGGCGAGCGCTCGCTGTTCACATTTTCCGGGACCCTCAAACGGGTCAAGCGGGGAATGCCGCCAACCGCTGGCAACGAGGGCAAGTAGCACCGCAGCTACTTCTTCTCCTCAAGCAGCTTGCGGTATTTTTCGACGTCGCGCGTCACCAGTTGCTGAAGCACTTCCGGCGTATGCTCGCTGGCATCGGGTGCAACCGTCGACAGATCGGCGAACCGTTTCTTGACGGGCTCGCTTTCCACCGCCGCTCGCGCGGCGGCGTTCAGCCTGGCGACGATCTCAGGCGGCGTCCCCTTGGGCGCGAACAAGCCGTTCCAGCCCTGCGCCTCAAATTCGGGAAGGCCTGCCTGCGCTGACGTCGGCAGATCCGGCAACGTCGCCAGCCGCACCGTTGACCCGACTACCAGCCCCCTCACCAGTTTGTCGTCGATCGACTGCGAGACCGAAGCGGCGGCATCGCAGACGCCGTCGATCTGCCCGCCGATCGCGTCGGTCAACGCCGGCGCCGCGCCGCGATAGCCAACCAGCGTCACTTCGATCCCCGCCGCCTGGACAAAACTCTTGCAGATCAGAAAATTCGACGAGCCGACGCCGGCGTGGCCGAGGTTGATCTTGCCGGGATTGCTTTTGGCGTAGGCGATGAATTCCTGCAGGTTTTTGGCGGGAAAATCCTTGCGCAGCGCGACGATGCCGAAGGTCTTTGCCACCATGGCTACGGGTGCGAACGCGTCGGGCTTGAACGGCAGCATCGGATAGATCGTGTAAGCGGCGGCATTGGTGCCGGCATTGCCGATCGCGATGGTGTAGCCGTCAGGCTCTGCCCGCGCGGCACGCGCCAGCGCGGTCGAGCCGCCGGCGCCGGCGACATTCTCGATCACGATCGGCTGCCCGAGGCTCGCGCCCATCTGCTCGGCGACGGTGCGCGCGATGACATCGGAGGTACCGCCGGCCGCGAACGGCACGATCATGGTGATCGGGCGTTTCGGATAGTCCTGTGCGAGCGCGGCGCCGGCATAAACAACGAGCGCCCAGGCGGCGGCAATTCTGGATAGCCGCCGAATTAGAGCCCTCACGCCGCGCGCTCCAGATGCGCCACCAGCCCTGCGAACAGGCCGCGGCCGTCGATGCAGCCCATGATGTCTTCGACGTGGTTTTCCGGATGCGGCATCATGCCGAGCACGTTGCCGCGCTCGTTGACGATGCCCGCGATCGACTGCGCGGCGCCATTGACGTTGGAGCGCTCGTCGACGACGCCCTCAGGCGAGCAGTAGCGATAGAGCACCCGCCCGTCGCCCTCGAGCCGCTTCAGCGTCTCTTCGTCGGCCTCGTAATTGCCCTCGCCGTGGGCGACGGGTACGCGAATGACCTGCCCGGCGTTGTAGCCGCGCGTGAACGGCGTGTCGGATCGTTCGACCCGCAAATGCACGTCGTGGCAGATGAATTTCAATCGCGCATTGCGCATGAGCACGCCGGGCAACAGGCCTGACTCGCAGAGAATCTGAAAGCCGTTGCAGACGCCGAGCACGAGGCCGCCCTCGGAAGCAAAGGAGCGCACCGCGTCCATGATAGGCGCGCGTGCCGCGATCGCGCCGCAGCGCAAGTAATCGCCATAGGAAAATCCGCCGGGCACCACCACGAGATCGGTGCCCTTCGGCAGCGAGGTCTCGGCGTGCCAGACCATCGCGGGTTCATGACCCGACGCCAGCCGCAGCGCGCGCGCCATGTCGCGCTCGCGATTGATTCCGGGAAAGACGAGAACGGCGGATTTCATCAGCAGGAGTGCCTAGCTCAAAACCTCGACCCGGTAATTCTCGATCACCGTGTTTGCCAGCAGCTTGTCGGCGGCATCCTTCAGCGCCGCTTCGGCCTTGGCCTTGTCGGAGCCCGAGAGTTCGATGTCGAACACCTTGCCCTGGCGCACGCTGGCGATGCCATCGACGCCGAGCGACTTCAGCGCGCCTTCGATGGCCTTGCCCTGGGGATCAAGAATGCCTGATTTCAGCGTAACGGTGACACGCGCTTTCACGGGACCAAGCCTCAGCTCTTCACCAGCACCGGACCGGAACCCGCGGGCCGTTCGTTCTCCATCAGGATGCCCAGCCGTTTTGCAACCTCCGTGTACGCCTCCAGGAGGCCGCCGAGATCGCGGCGAAAACGATCCTTGTCGAGCTTCTCGTTCGACTTGATGTCCCACAGCCGGCACGAATCGGGGGAGATCTCGTCGGCGACGATGATTCGCATCATCTCGTTCTCGAACAAGCGGCCGCATTCCATCTTGAAATCGACCAGGCGGATGCCGATTCCCAGAAACAGCCCGGTGAGGAAGTCGTTGACGCGGATCGCCAGCGCCATGATGTCGTCGATTTCCTGCGGCGTCGCCCAGCCGAACGCGGTGATATGCTCCTCGGAGACCATGGGGTCGTTGAGCTGGTCGTTCTTGTAATAAAATTCGATGATCGAGCGCGGCAGCTGGGTACCTTCTTCGATGCCGAGCCGCTGCGACAGCGATCCCGCCGCCACATTCCGCACCACCACCTCCAGCGGCACGATCTCGACCTCGCGAATCAGTTGCTCGCGCATGTTGAGACGGCGGATGAAATGGGTGGGCACTCCGATGTCGTTGAGATGCTGAAACAGGTACTCCGAAATCCGGTTGTTGAGGACGCCCTTGCCCTCGATCACCTGATGTTTCTTGGCATTGAACGCGGTCGCATCGTCCTTGAAGTGCTGGATCAGGGTTCCCGGCTCCGGTCCTTCATAGAGAACCTTGGCCTTGCCTTCATAAATGCGGCGTCGACGGCTCATTGGGATGTACCGTGTGTTGTTGAAATCCATGAATTTGGTGTGCTCCGGATGACAAAGGATTGGGACCCACGACGGAGCTGCCGTGAAGGCCAGGAACGGGAAACAGAACAGGAACCGGGCCCGGAATCCAACCTATCCGATTGGCCTACCCAGCACAATCGATCCGGTCCCTCGGGGCCGAGTTTTATCCGCTTCGCTGCGACTCTAAGGGCGTTGTTTTAGCTACTTTCTCCAGTTATCTAGGCGCGCAGCAAGGCTGCCGCAACGAGGCCGCCGTCACCATTTGGACAGATCGGAACCTTGGGCCATGACCACATTCGATAAGCGCGAAGAGGGTTTCGAGAACAAGTTCGTGCACGACGAGGAGTTGAAGTTCAAGGCCGAGGCGCGCCGCGACAGGCTGCTCGGACTATGGGTGGCGGAAAAGCTCGGACTGTCGGGCGAGGCCGCCAATGACTACGCCAGGACTGTCGTGGCAGCTGACTTCCAGGGCCCCGGCCACGACGAGGTGGTTCGCAAGGTGATGGACGATCTCGCCGCCAAGGGCATTGCCCCGTCCGAATCGGAGATTCGTGTCAAGATGGACGAGTTGATGGCGCAGGCCATTGCGCAGGTGAAAGCGGGGACGTGAGGGCGAGCCCTCATCCAGAGGAGCGCGCGTTGGCGCGCGTCTCGAAGGATGAGCCAGGCATCTCATGGTTCGAGACGCGCGAAGCCGCGCTCCTCACCATGAGGGCCATTTACGTGGCCGTCTAAGGGGTCTCTATCACCCCTCCTTGAATCCATATTCGGGCACGTTGCCGCTGGCGCCATAATATTTGTACGGCAGGAATTTGCCCGACATCGTGATCTTGACCCGGTCGCCCTTCGGATTGGGCAGGCGCTCCATCACCATGTCGAAATCAATCGCCGACATGATGCCGTCGCCAAATTCCTCCTCGATCAGCGCCTTCCAGGCGGGACCGTTGACCATCACCAGTTCGTAGAAGCGATAGATCAAGGGATCGCTGGGCGGCATCGGCACGCCCTCGCCGCGCATTGGCGTCTCATTGAGCATCGCCACCTCGGATTTGGACAGCCCGAACAGCTCGCCGGCATTGGCGGCTTGCGGTTTTGTCAATTTCATCTGCCCGAGGATGGCGCCGACGATCAGGACTTCAGAGTAGCCGCCGATCTTTTCGCAGATGTATTTCCAGCTCCAGCCGTTGTCGCGCTTGATGTCGAGCAGCTTTTCGGTGAGGTCGGATCGCTTCATGTGTCGTCTCCCTGATGAAACGCTAACGCGCAAATGCTTGTGCAGAACTGGTTTCGACTGTTCGTGGCGCAGCAACGATGGTCGGCTCGCTCAAACCGATCCGCACCAGCGGCACGCTGCGCGGATCGTGATCGGGCACATCGGTCGCGAAAGTTTTGCTGCGACTGACCAGAAAATCGACGATATGGTTGCGCACCGCGTAGTAATAGGGATGCCGGTGCAGGTCGACGCGGCCGCGATCCTTCGGCAGCGGATTTTCCACGATTTCGGCCAGCACAGCTCCGGGGCCATTGGTCATCAGGAAAATCTTGTCGGCGAGATAGATCGCCTCGTCGACGTCGTGAGTGATCATGAACGCGGTCTGCCCGGTCTCCAGACAAATGCGGCGCACTTCATCCTGCAGCGTGCCGCGGGTCAACGCGTCGAGCGCCGAGAACGGCTCGTCCATCAGCATGATTTTTGGCGTGATCGAAAGCGCACGAGCAATGCCGACACGCTGCTTCATGCCGCCGGAGAGCTCTGAGGGACGCTTGTGCTCGGCACCGGTCAAGCCCACCAGATCGATGAAGGTTTGCGCGTGCGCCTTGACCCTGGCGCGGTCCCAATCCCGCCATTTCGATGTTACGGCATAGGCGACGTTGCCGAGCACGGTGCGCCACGGCAGCAAAGCGTGGCTCTGGAAAATCACGGCGCGGTCGAGGCTGGTGCCTTCGATCGCTTGCCTGTCGACGATGACGGCGCCATCGCTCGGCTGGTCGAGGCCTGCCAGAATGTTCAGCACCGTGGTCTTGCCGCAGCCGGAGTGCCCGATCACGCAGCCGAACTCGCCGCGCGCCATCGAAAGCCAGAGATCTTCGAACACCGCGATCGCCCCGCCATCGGCGCCCGGATAGCGTTTTGCGATCCCCTCGATGGAAATGAATTTGTCAGTCATGGCACCAACATCCGTGTCCCGCGCGTGGTGCGACGCCCAGTGGTGCATCGCAGATGCGGGACACAGCTTGCTTTGGGTCCCGGTTCTGCACAGCGGCACTGCGCGCCGCAGTGCGCCCGGGACACGAGAATAATCGCCGTCTTCATGCCGCATCACTCCGGGAACGTGACCATGCGCGTGAAGCGAGCGAGGATCTGATCGAGCAACATGCCGACCACGCCGATCACCAGAATGGCGATGATGACATTGGTGATCGACAGGTTGTTCCACTCGTTCCAGACAAAGTAGCCAATGCCGGTGCCGCCGACCAGCATCTCGGCGGCGACGATCACCAGCCACGCGATGCCGATCGAAATGCGCATGCCCGTGAGGATGGTCGGAGCCGCCGCTGGCAGGATCACCGTGAAGGCGCGCCTGACGGTGCCGACCTCAAGCGTGCGCGCGACGTTGATCCATTCCTTGCGGACCGCCGCTACTCCGAACGCTGTGTTGAGCAGCATCGGCCAGACCGAGCAAATGAAGATCACGAAGATCGCCGACAGCCCGGAATCCTTGATGGTATAGAGCGCGAGCGGCATCCAGGCGAGCGGCGAGATCGGTTTCAGGATCTGGATGAACGGATCGAGCGCCCGATTGATCAAGGGCGACATCCCGATCAGGAAGCCGAGCGGGATCGCAATCAGCACCGCGAGCAAATAGCCGAGCCCGACGCGCGCGATCGAATAGCCGAGCTGGATGCCGAGGCCCTTGTCGTTCGGCCCGTTGTCGTAGAACGGCCGCTTGATGTGGTCCCACAACTTCGCGCCGACATCGAGCGGACCCGGCATCGCCGACTTGCCCTGGGTCGCGGTCAGACCCATCAGCTTGGCGTATTCCGGGGACATCGTGGCGACCGTGCCAGTGCCGCGCGTGGCGATATGCCAGATACCGATGAAGCCAAGGAACAGCGCGATCGACACGATCGCCGCGCGAAAGCGAAGCGAGGAGGTCATGGGGTATGACCCCTCAGCCAGTCGTCCCGGCGAACGCCGGGACCCATAACCAGCGGCACTATTTGTTGCCGAAGGTGTCTGCCCGGGTGCCGCAACGAGAAGTCTCGTATGGGTCCCGGCGTTCGCCGGGACGACAGGTCCAGATGAATTCGCACCACCGCGCTCACGACGCCTTCCGGATCTTGAAGCTGTTGAGATAGTCTTCAGGCTTCGCCGGGTCGAAGGTCTTGCCCATCACCACAAAGCTCTTGCTGGTCGAAGTCGGTGGCGTCAGCCCGGCTTCGGTCATCAGCTTGGTGGCATCGGTGGCGAGATAGACCTGCGCGGCGATCCCCGCGTAATCCAGATCGCCCTTGATCTGACCCCAGCGCTTCATCTGGGTCATGATCCAGATCGCAAACGACTGCCACGGGAACGGATCGAAATCGACGCGGTTCGGCTGGGTCACGACATTACCCAATCCGTCGGCGAAGGTGCCGGTGAGAATCTGCTCCAATACGATCTGCGGCTGGTTCAGATAATTCGCCGGCGCGATCGCTTCCGCGATCTGCTTGCGGTTCTCCGCCTTGTGGGCGTACGCGGTGGCCTCGATGATCGATTTGAGCAGCGCGCCATAGGTATTCGGCATCGCCGTGACGAACTCCTTGGATGCCGCAAAGGCGCAGCAGGGATGCCCCTCCCAGATATCCTTGGTCAGAATGTGGATGAAGCCGACGCCGTCATAGACCGCGCGCTGGTTCATCGGGTCCGGCCCCAGGAAGCCATCGATGTTGTCGGCGCGCAGATTGGCGACCATTTCCGGCGGCGGCACCGCGCGGATCTGCACGTCGACATCCGGGTCGAGGCCGTGCTCGGCGAGATAATAGCGCAGCAGGTAGTTATGCATCGAGTAATCGAAGGGCACCGCGAACTTAAAACCCCTCCAGTCCTTGGGATCGCGCTTGTCCTTGTGCTTGACCGCGAGCGTGATCGCCTGGCCGTTGATGTTCTCGACCGCCGGCATGGTGTAGGGCAGCGGATTGGAGCCCGCGCCCATGGTGATGGCGAGCGGCATCGGGGAGAGCATGTGGGCGGCGTCGTATTCCTTGTTGATGGTCTTGTCGCGAATCACCGCCCAGCCGGCGGTCTTGATGATTTCGACGTTGAGGCCGTTCTTGGCGTAAAACCCCATCGGCGCCGCCATGATAATCGGGGTCGCGCAGGTGATCGGGATGAAGCCGACTTTGAGGTCTTTCTTCTCCAGCGGGCCGCCTTGCGCAAATGCTTCGGTCGCGGTCTTTAGCGGAAAAAATTGCGATAGCGCGGCGACCGTGGTCGCAGCGCCGACCGATTTCAGGAATGCGCGGCGCGCGGCATCGCGCGGAAACATCGCCCGCATCACGGCGGAGGCGACCACGCCTTCGTAGCGCTTTTGCTCGCTCTCGAGCGAGGCCTGGATCTGCAGTTGCGCCGCCACCTCATGCTCGGCCTGGCTGACATGCCGGCCGCAGCTGCAAGCATTGCAGCGAAGGCGGCGATCGGGATCGAACGGGTTGTCGAAGGTGGACATCAATTGCTCCCTGTCGGCGGCGTGTCGACGCCTCCAAAAAGTGCAATCGCCGTGCCATGACGCAGGGTATCGGCAGAAAGGCGCAAGCGCTGTTGCGGCTGCGGTCAGGTCGCATGAAAGCCGCTTGTCGGTTCGCTCGCGCCGGAAAATGTATGCAGCGAGCCTACAAAGTAGCGGGCCTGCCGTAATTTTAGGCAGACGGCCTCTCAGCCTCGCTCGTGAAGAGCGGATTCCAGCCGGTCGAGTTCTTTGGCCAGGTCGCCCGCGACGTCACCGACACGCATGTCGACCACCCGGTAGCCGCGCGCCTCCAGCCACGACTGCCGCGCGGCGCGGTCTATTGCGATCGTCTCGGTCTCATCGCGATTGATCAGTTCAATCGCCACCCTGTGCACAAAGGAGACAAAATCCGGAATATGCCGGCCGACCGGCGTCTGCCGTTTGAATTGCCCGGCGAAGCGGCGATCGGTGGTCAGCGCCCGCCACAGCATGCGCTCGGCGTCGGTGGGATTTCGCCGCAACAGCCGCGCCAGCCCCCTCACCGTGCCACTTTCCGACGGCATGGCGCCCTGGCCGTGCTCGGCGAGCAACGCGCGCAGCCTGGTTGCCTGTTCGCCATCGAGCACCCCGCCCTTGGCCGGACCCTTGCGCCCCTCGGCGATCGCCATGACGACGCCGTGCAGGGTGTGCATGTCCTGCTTGGTCGGCTCCATGCGGGTGAAGATGTTGCGCAAATTGACCAGCATGGTCTCGCGCTTCTCCTTCGGCCGCAGGAATTCGACCTTGTCGAGTTCGCGCACCAGATTGTCGAAGAACGCCTGCATCTGATGCTGCGAGGCGGGCTCGGAGCGCTCGGGCATCGCGAACGGCAATGCGGCATCCGTCGCAAGCTTGAACCATTCGTAACCGATCAAGAGCACCGCCTGCGCCAGGTTGAGCGAGGCGAAGCCGGGATTGACCGGGAAGGTGACGATGCGGTTCGCGAGCGCAACCTCCTGGTTCTGCAGGCCGTAGCGCTCGCGCCCAAACAGGATGCCGACGGTACCCCCGCCGGCGATCTCGGCCGCGATTTCGCGCGCGGCTACCTCCGGCGCGACCACCGGCTTGGCCTGGTCGTGCGCGCGGGCGGTGGTGGCGAACAACAGCGTGCAGTCGGCGACCGCCTGTTCGACCGTCTCGAACAGATCGACATGGTCCAGAATATGATCGGCGCCGGCGGCGGCGCGTTGGGCGCTGACGTTCGGCCAGCCGTCGCGAGGATTGACGATGCGCAGCCGCGAGAGCGCAAAATTGCCCATCGCGCGCGCGGCCATGCCGATGTTCTCGCCGAGCTGCGGCTCGACCAGGATGACAACGGGGCCGGCGAGGCTGACGCCGGATTTGGTCTTGTCGGTGCCCGAGCCGGACATCTCACTTCACTTTCTGATTCAACTTCTTAAGAGCTTGAATCAAGCCACGAAGAAGCCCTTTCAACGCCTCACCGAGGCTCGATATTCGATGCCTGTCGGGCGGCATTTTCTCAAGCAATATAACCGGCTTGATGACACTTTCTGACTTTCCGGCAAAACCTCAGCGCGCCAGCTTTCGCCTTTGCGTTTGCGGTGCTATAGCGCGGAAGCATCCCTTATCAGTCCAACGCGCTATTCCAAAAAGGCCCGATCTCCATGGCAAAAATCAAGGTGACCAAGCCCGTCGTCGAACTCGATGGCGACGAGATGACCCGGATCATCTGGAAATACATCAAGGACAAGCTGATCCACCCGTTCCTCGATATCGAGCTGATGTATTTCGACCTCGGGATGGAATACCGCGACAAGACCAACGACCAGGTCACCGTTGATGCCGCCAACGCCATCAAGAAGGTAGGCGTCGGGGTCAAATGCGCCACCATCACCCCCGACGAGGCCCGGGTGAAGGAATTCGGCTTGAAGGAAATGTGGAAGTCGCCGAACGGCACCATCCGCAACATCCTCGGCGGGGTGGTGTTCCGCGAGCCGATCATCTGCAGGAACGTGCCGCGGCTGGTGCCGGGCTGGACCAAGCCGATCATCATCGGCCGTCACGCCTTCGGCGATCAGTACCGCGCCACCGACTTCAAGTTTCCGGGCAAGGGTACGTTGACCGTCAAATTCACCGGCGAGGACGGCAAGGTGATCGAACGCGAGGTCTACAAATCCCCCGGCGCCGGCGTGGCGATGGCGATGTACAATCTCGACGATTCCATCGCCGATTTCGCCCGCGCCTCGTTCAACCAGGGCCTTGCCAAGGGTTATTCGGTCTATCTCTCGACCAAGAACACCATCCTCAAGACCTATGACGGCCGCTTCAAGGATATCTTCCAGGAGATCTTCGACAAGGAATTCAAACAAAAGTTCGACGAGAAGAAGATCACCTACGAACATCGCCTGATCGACGACATGGTCGCCGCGGCGATGAAATGGTCGGGCGGCTACGTCTGGGCCTGCAAGAACTACGATGGCGACGTGCAGTCCGACACCATCGCGCAAGGCTATGGCTCGCTCGGCCTGATGACCTCGGTGCTGATGACGCCCGACGGCAAGACGGTCGAAGCCGAAGCCGCCCACGGCACGGTCACGCGGCATTACCGCGAGCATCAGAAGGGCAAGGAAACCTCGACCAACTCGATCGCCTCCATCTTCGCCTGGACCCGCGGGCTGTCGCATCGCGCCAAGCTCGACAACAACGAGGCGTTGGCGAAGTTCGCCGCAACGCTGGAGAAGGTCTGCGTCGATACCGTCGAAGCCGGCTTCATGACCAAGGACCTGGCGCTGTTGGTCGGCGCCGACCAGCGCTGGCTGTCGACCACCGGCTTCCTCGACAAGGTCGCGGAAAACCTGACCAAGGCGATGGCGGCATAGGGGCAAAGGGAAAATTGTCCAAGCCGGCATTGGCTTTCCTCCTCGCAATGCCGACAAACTCGGAAAGTGCGTCATGCCATTGCGCAAGGAGGCGGCGCTTGTATTACTGTTTCTGTCGACGCCGCTTGTGAGCGCCCCTGCTGCCGAGACGCCCCTTCCCGAGGCCTTGGCCGCGCCGGGCGAGACCATCGTGCTCACGGCGCATGCCGTGGGCATGCAGACTTACGAATGCAAGGCCGGCACGGACGGCAAGCTGGCCTGGGCTTTCCGGGAGCCGGTCGCAACGCTCATTGCGGACGACAAGATTGTCGGCCGCCATTTTGCCGGCCCGACCTGGCAGTTGAGCGACGGCAGCGCGGTGGTCGGGAGGGTCGCCGCCAGCACCCCGGGCGCGACGGCAAATGACATCGCCTGGCTCAAACTCGATGTGGTTTCCCGCAGCGGCATGCTTTCGAACGTCACGACGGTACAGCGCATCAATACGGTCGGCGGGAAGCTCGACGACGCGTGCGACAGGCCGGGCGACGGCCGTAGCATGCCATACACCGCCGATTACGTGTTCCTGCGCAAGGGTTGAGCAGTGAGGCGTCGTGAGCGCGCGACGCCAAATCGACGGAGGTTGCCCATGCTCTTCATGGTGATCGAGCGTTTCAAGGACCGCGACCCGATCCCGGTCTACAAGCGCGTGCGTGACCAGGGCATAAAATTTCCCGAGGGCCTGACTTACGTCGGGAGCTGGATCGAGCCGAACTTCGACCGCTGCTTCCAGCT
>WNGO01005885.1_pt1 | contig 13599 bp, 11 predicted proteins | sample 5400511 | NCBI WGS metagenome assembly WNGO01 (sample SAMN13153380, study PRJNA577476) | soil metagenome | isolation source: 20 cm soil or saprolite under Garry oak tree replicate 2 | place: USA:California | collected 2016-06-15
CGTTGCGGAGGTGAATACGTGGGGAGGGATGCTACAGCAGTTCGACGTGTTCGCGGACCCCAGCAGGCTCGCCGGGTACGGTCTCACACTGCACGATCTGGAAACGGCGCTTGCCAACAACAATGCGAATTTTGGTGCGGGATATGTGGAGGACCGAGGTGAGCGTCTGACGGTCCGTGGCATGGGGCGTGTCGCGAACGCGGGCGACATCGCCAACGTGGTGGTGGCAACGCGGGGCGCGACCCCGGTCTATGTCCGGGATGTGGCGCGCGTGGACGTGGGGCCCCAACCCCGCTTCGGTGCGGTGACACGGGACGGTCGGGGAGAAGCGGTATCCGCAGCCGTGATCATCCTGAAGGGCTCAAATGGTCGGGAAGTTGTGAACCGCGTCCAAGCCCGCCGCGCGGAAATTGAGTCCGTCCTGCCGGCGGGCGTTCAGATCCGGCCCTTCTATAGCCAGGGTGAGGTTGTCCGCCGCACGACTCACACGATGTTCACGAACCTCACGGAGGGCGCGCTGCTGGTCATCGCGATCCTCTTCCTCTTTCTCCGCAATCTTCGTGCATCGCTCCTCACGGCATCCGTGATCCCGCTTTCACTGCTGTTTGCTTTCCTCGCGATGAAACGCTTCGGCCTCACTGCGAATCTCATGAGTCTGGGTGCGCTGGATTTCGGGCTCATCGTGGATGCTTCCGTCGTGATGGTGGAGAACTTCGTGCGTCGGCTCGCCGGCGCGCGATCGCACTCGGTCACCGAGCGACAAGACGTGCTTCGTGCGGCGGCGTTCGAGGTGGGGCGACCGATCGTGTTCGGGATCGCGATCATTGTCGCGGTCTACATCCCGATCTTCGCGCTTCAAGGGCTGGAAGGCCGCATGTTCAGACCGATGGCGTTCACGGTCTGTGCGGCGGTCTTAGGGTCGCTGCTCTTGGCACTGAGCTATGTACCTGCCGTCGCATCGTCCCTGTTCGCGCGAGGCGGCGGGTCTTCCATGGAGCACGATGACCCCACGTGGTTCATCAGACTCCGCACCAGATACCAGCGCGCACTCGAGTGGTCACTCCAGCATCGGAGGCGGATCGTCGGCGCGACCGTCGGCCTCTTCGCTGTCGCACTCATCTCGGTGCCGTTCTTGGGCACGGAATTCATGCCCAAGCTGGACGAGGGGTATCTCCTCATCGAGACGCGACGCATTCAGAGCGCGTCGCTGCCGCACGGCATCACCGTTTCGGACGATGTGGAGCGCACGTTACGAAAATTCCCCGAGGTTCAAAACGTCGTGACGAACCTTGGCCGCCCACACGAGGCCACCGAGACGATGGCACTCCACCAGGCGGACGTTTATGTCGTCTTGAATCCAAAACGCCAATGGCGGGTGGGATCAGTGGATGCGCTGATCGTCCGCATGGACTCTGCGCTCTCGGAGATACCGGGACTCGTTTATGAGTTCAGCGCGCCGATGCGGATGCGGCTCGATGAAGTGATTTCCGGCGTGCGAACGGAGCTGGGAGTCAAAGTCTACGGCGACAGCCTGCCGCTCTTACAGGAGAAGGCAGACGAGATCGAAGGGATCGTACGGTCAATACGCGGGGCGGAGGATGTTTCCGTGGGGGTGAGTGCCGGAGCGATGCAGCTCGAGGTGGATCTCGACCGCGCGGCAATCGCCCGTTACGGCCTGAACGTCGCTGACGTTCGAGAGGCCATAGAGACCGGCGTGGGTGGCATGCAGGCGACCGAGGTGATCGATGGGCGCCGACGCTTCCCGATCGTGGTACGGCTCGCTGCTTCTTTCCGCTCCACACCGGAGGCCGTGCAACAAACGCTGATCCGCACCCCGGCCGGCGGGACGGTGACGTTGGCGCAAGTTGCGCGGGTCCAGACGGTCGAAGGACCGGAGGTGATCAACCACGAGGGCGGGCAGCGCTACGTGGTCGTGCAGAGCAACGTTCGTGGGCGCGACCTCGGTGGGTTCGCGGCAGACGTGAAAGCGGCCGTCCGTCAACGAGTGACGTTCCCACCGGGCTACTATGTCACGTACGGCGGGCAGTTCGAGAATCAGTCCCGCGCCACCCGCCGACTGGGAATCATCGTCCCTGTCGTCCTGTTGGCAATCGCGGGTCTGCTGTACGCGACGTTCGGCGCGATGCGTCACGCCGTGCTCGTGATGCTGACGGTGCCGTTCGCCCTCGTGGGCGGGATCGCGGCTCTCTGGCTCCGGGGCCTCCACCTGAATCTGAGCGCGTCGGTGGGATTCATTGCGCTCTTCGGCGTTGCGGTGCTCAACGGCGTCGTGCTGGTGACATACATCAATCAGCTGTGCGCGGCCGGCCGACAGTTGCACGAGGCCGTGCGGGAGGGTGCTACCATCCGACTGCGCCCCGTTCTGATGACGGCGCTCGTAGCGAGTGTGGGATTCATTCCGATGGCGATCTCGACTGGCAGCGGCGCGGAAGTGCAGCGCCCGCTAGCCACTGTTGTCATCGGAGGCTTGGTCACGTCGACCTTGCTTACACTCCTGGTCTTGCCAACACTGTTCAGTTGGGTCGAAACGATGGGAAAACGACCGGTGCGTCACCGGTCGAAGCAATGAGTGCACGTTGAGGAGCGTTTCCCCGTCCCGCTGCTGATAGCACGTGAGCAGAGTGTCCGTGTCGTTCCACCTACCCGCCGCCGCGACATCCTTGAGTGAGAGACGCTTGCGCTCGCCGTTACGGCTTTGCTACCGTTCCTCCGCGCAAGACCGGCAAACGATAGTACGTTCCTCAACGGGATCCCCATGCGAACTCGCCAGTTGGCCGCATACGGAGCTGGGGTCGCGATTCTCGCGGTGGCGATTCTGCTGGTTCTCAGACCGCTCGCGCGCGGCGTCGACCGAGCGCAAACCCGGATCACGGAGGCGACACAGGAGCTATCGGCCGAGCCGGAGAGCGTGATGTCGCGGGCCGTGTACCAGCCCTTCCGGGCGCGGCGCGAGGCAGTGGCCACGATGCGCGCTGACTTACGCAAATGGGCGGTCGCCGAATCCGCCTTCATCGCAGACTCAGGCCGCCCGGTGCTGACTCTAGAGCCACCCGACTATGGCTTCACGGCGTCGAAGGGGAACGCACAGACGTTGCGATTCGGTCCGTGGAGCTGGGGGCCCGTGGTTTGGATGGCGGGGCGACGGGAAGGGATCACCTGCTGGGTGTACGTGACCCTCGACACGAGGCTCAGCGAGCTTAACTCGGGCCAGCCGGCCTGCGCCGGCAACAGCGCGCTCCCACCGCGCATCGACAGCATATTGCGGGGCGAGACTCCCCCTTCGCCCCCGCCCCGGTGAGACCAGCCCGATCCCGGTCCTGCATCGAGATCGCCGCTGGTCTCGGCGTTCTCACGGCCGCTGCTTCCGGTGTGCGGGCGCAGCGCCCGACCGTCCAGTGCGAGCCGATCGGACCGATATTGCGCGGCCACGGCCTGGGCGCGGCGCTGGCGCCGGGACGCGGGCTGTTCATCTGGGGCGGGGAGTGGCCGGGGGACACGACGCCGGTCCAGCTGCTCGTGTTTCACCCCGCCAACGCCCAACTTGACACGGCGGAGATTCTCGGGAGCGCTCCGGCGAGCGCGTTCATCCCCGCGATGGCGGCCGACGAGCGGAGGAGCATCATTTACGTCTTTGGCGGTTGGGCCCGGCGCGCAACCCACCCGACGGACGAGTTCCACCGCATTGACCTGACCCAGGGTCCGTACCGGTGGCAGGAAGTCGCGAGAACCGATCCCTGGCCTTCCGCGCGCAACGGCGCGGCCCTCGTTTACGACCCGGCGGGGGACGCCCTTCTAATGTTTGCCGGCGACAGCGGCCCCGGCCCCGGGGCCGACCGATCAGGGTTCAAGCCGTTGAGGGACTTGTGGCGCTTTGATCTTCGCGCCCGTCGCTGGGAACGGATCCCCGACCGGGGCGAGGTTCCATCGCCACGCTGGCAACACATGATGGCCGTCGACCCCTCGAGCGGGCGTGCCTATTTGATCGGGGGCGACGGCTTCGGCGCCGCACACTTCGACTCGAGCCTCTACGAGCTCGATCTGCGCTCACTCGCGTGGCGAATCGTTACGACCCGCGGAGATGTCCCGCCCTCGTTCCAGGGAGGTACTCTCACGTTCGACCGAGAGCACGGAATGCTCGTCCTGGCTGGCGGTCTGCGGCATCGAAGCCCTGGGGACGCTACCATCTCCGAGGTCTGGGTGTTCGACCTCGGATCCGGCACCTGGTTCAGGACGGACTGTGGCGACGTGCTGCGTCGCCGCGATGACGTGGGGGCGTATGATCCCCAAACGCGGGCTCATTACTTGGTGGGCGGGGTCGTCTCGCCTGCGGTAGCGCGTTGGGGTCAATTCGGGTCACTGGTGAGCACCATCGTCCGACTCAAGGTCACGACCGTGGAACGGGGTGCGGCAAAGTGACGCTCAAGTGCCGGGGCGATCGCGGGCGCTCAGTGCGACTCCTCGATCTCGCGCTCGGCCTCAAGTAAGAAGCCCAGATCCCTCGCAACCTCGCGGGCGAGTGCCAGGTCCGTCGTGAGACTGTGCACGCTCCCGGAGCCTGCGTGGAGCCGCAGCAGATTGAGCCGAAGGCTCTCGAGCGCTTTCAGAGCGTCGTTGTGACGCTGCTGCACGAGATCACGCTCGGCCTGAAGGTTGACCACGATGCGCCGGCGGCGCGTCTCGATGGGCGCGTCGCCGCCGGGGCCCCGTCCCCCGTCCTCCGCTGCTGGCCCTGCCAGCGCTTCGTTCAGGTCCTCGAGTCGACGCCGCATTCTCTGCGCATCCTCTTCCAGACGACGCACCACGTCCGGCAGATCGCGGAGCTGGTGGCGCGTCTGCTTCGGCAGCGTCGCGAACAACCGCTCCGCCGCCATACCGATCGAAAGCTCAGTCGGCCGATGGGTCATCGCCGCCGGCAACGACCTGGTGGACGTGAACGAGCTCGCGAACCCGAACAACCACCGGCCGATCGGCCCAGTCCAGAACTTCGCATAGGCGTCCGTATCGACGTCGCGGCGCCGCTGCAGCATGATCAGCACCGGGAGTCCCGAACCGAGTCCCACGAGAATCCCGAGACTCATCAAGCCCGAGAGCCGGTCGACGTAGTTGGGCGGAGGGTAGCCGACGCTCGTTACGATCACGATCATCGAGACCGCCGCACCACCCAGCCCCACGAGCGCTCCGAGGCGGAGCACTCGCTCGAGCCGCGAGGGGCCAGGGCCGTGCTCCACGGCTCGCTCCTCGCGTTGCTGCTCCATCTCGGCCCGGAACGCGACGCCGATGTCACCGTGTCCGAAGCCTGCCTGCAGCAGGCGGCGGGCGCGGTTCACCAGAATGGCGAGGGGCAAGACGGTGAGCCCCCCGATGAGCGTCGCGAAGGCCGCCGTGGAGCCGAAAGCGGCACCGACAGCGCCAGACGCGAAGAGAACCCCGAACGGAGCGAGCAGCACACCGGCGCCGTCGAGCCGGCAGTTGTGCTTAACGAACGCCCGCAGCACGACCGGGATGTCCTTGCGCTGCTGGAGCACAAGCGCGAGCTGCTCCGCCAGCTCTTCGCCGGTCTGCGGCCGGTCGGCGGGATCCTTCTCGAGGCATCGGTCGATCATACGCGCGAGCCGCCGCGGGACGCCGGTGGCGACCGATTGCAGCGGCGCTGCCCGCTCCGTCACGTGTTTTGCCAGCACCTCCGTCGGTTTCACCGCGTCGAACGGCAATCGCCCGGAAAGCGCGAAAAACCCGACGACACCCAGGGCATAGAGGTCGCTGCGCGCGTCCACTTGCTCACCCAGGGCCTGCTCGGGGCTCATGAACTCGGGGGTGCCGATCACCTCGCCACCGGCGAGCGCGGCCGCGCCGCGCACCAGCCCCGCGATCCCGAAGTCCGCGACCAGGGCGCGGCCGGTGGCGGCCTCGAGCATGATGTTGTCCGCCTTTACGTCGCGGTGCACTAACCCCTGCGAGTGGGCGTAGGCGAGGGCCCACGCAGCCTCCCGCAACACGCGCGCCGCCTCGGACGGTGGGAGCGGCCCCCGGCGGCGCACGCGCTCGGTGAGCGTCTCGCCGTCCACGTACGCCATCGCGAAGAACACGAAATCGCCGACCTCGTCGACGGTGAAGATGGGGATGATGTGCGGGTGACTCAGCTTGGCGGCGGTGCGCGCTTCGAGGAGAAACCGCTCCCGCAGGTTCGCGTCCCGCGCCCTGGAGGGCGGCAGCAGCTTGATCGCGACGGGGCGGTCCAGGCGCACCTCGCGTGCGAGATACACGACACCCATCCCGCCGCGGCCCAGCTCGCGCTCCAGTGAGTAGCGCCCGACGACGACCGCCTGAAAATCGAGGAAGAGGGGGTCGAGACGTTCTACCATCGCTCGTATCCTAACGGCTGGCGACGGGTACCGCTAAGGCCCAGATTCGCGGCGCGTATGTCCGACAACCAGCCGTACGCCCCGGCAACCCAGTCGCCCGCCGAGCTGGTGGAGTACCGCGTGGAACAGCACGCCGCTAAGTTAGGAGGCCGCCACCGTAGCTCAGTGGTAGAGCTCTCGATTCGTAATCGAGCGGTCGTCGGTTCAAATCCGACCGGTGGCTCTCTTGTTTTCGCACCGCTGGTCGCTAGGCGGCTCACCGTGTCCACGTCTAGAGTTCTCTGCGCTTTCGCTCTCTTCTCAGGTGCCCTGCTCACTTGCTCGGCGCCCCTGAGCTCGCAGTCCCTGATAGGTCGCACAACCGCTGAACTGTCTGCTGGTGACTACGTCCTGCCCAGGTTCTCGCCGAGCGGGCGCTTCCTGGTGGTCTCGCAAGTCCTTGCCGATACCGCGACCGAGAATACCCAGATCTTGCTACTCGACTTTCGGCGGAACCTGCTCGACACGCTCCTGCCTGCTAAGGCGGCGGCCAAGTACGCGACGTACAAGTCGTATGTGAGCGACTTTCGGTGGATGGGAGACACTATCCTTCACGCCTCGATTCCGGACGGAGACGTCGGCGTGACAGAGGTCGCACTCGACGTGCGTTCACGATCCATCCTTCACGAAGACCATCAGGAGGGTGGTGACGAGGACCCGCTTGCGCCTTACCGCGCGTTGGCTGATTCGCTCGGCTATCTCTATCCTGGCGTCGCACCACCAGGAGCCAGTGCGAGCGACGTTTTCGGGTCTGGACTTAGCTGGCCCATGGTCCATGGTGGGGCCTTCGTTCTGCTGCAGAAGCGCTTCGCCGGCGTTGACGATGACGTGTGGTTGTACAGGCTCGACCGACGGGAGGCTATTCGGGTTCTGCCCCTTTCGGGCGGCGCGCGTGCCAGCCTCGCTGGGGGATTCGTGGCGGGCCGGGATCTCATCTTCGCAGCCGGCACCGACACCCTCACCATTTACCGCTACAGAAACGCGAGGCTCACGACCCTCTTCTCCGTTCCTGTTAGGCCGCAAGCCTCCAGTCTCTCGCTGAGAGCGCAGCGCCGTGACAGCGTATGGTTCGTTCTAACGCTCCACCAGCCATACGAGAGGGGGAGCAATCGCGTGTTCCGGTACGATGGCGAGCACCTGCTTTCCTTGGGAGACTATCAAGAGCTCGTTGACGCCGATGTGCATCTGCTGAGGCACCGGATTGCGTTCCTGTATTGGGATGGCGGGCAGCGACACGTTGTCGTGAAGGAATTGCTTCTCAAGTGAGCCGCGCCCCTTAGCTTTGCGTTAGGCGCCCGCAGAACGCCTAGAGGAGGTCTGTATTCGCAACTTCTCTTTCAACGGTCGTTAAAGCGTCAGCCAGGAGGTCGCGATGGACCTTCCCATCAAGCACGAAGCGTTTGCCGGTCGCGGCCTCGCTTTACGCACCGCAGGGTTCTTCAAGGGTCCGCGACTCGTTATCGATGGAGGCGAGGTTAAGGGAAAACGCCTCCGTTTCTCGCTGAGGGACAACTCCGGACAAGAGCGCGAAATCCGCCTCAAGACCAATGGTCTCGACCCCGTTCCGAAGGTCCAGATCGGGGGCCAAGCGATCGAATCCCCATTGCCCTTGTCTTCGTGGGCGGTGGCCTGGGTGCACTATTTGGCCTTGCCGCGGTCTACTCGAGCGCCCGGATTTTTCGAAGCGATCGTGGCACGGCCTCCAAATACGGCCTCAGCGCGCTGATTTCGCTGGGAGCAGCCCTAGCGTTCTTTGTCGCCGCGCTTCTCGTCCAGCTCCTGATCGGCCCACGCGGGAAGGCCAGCACATGATAGAATCGGGCAAGGGTGTGACGCCGAAGCAGAGACAGACTTGGCTGCGCACCCTTCTCGTTGGCCTCATCGGCGCCGGCGTGGTTTCGCTCTACCCTTCAAGATCGACCGTCTGTCCAGCGTGGACGATACGAATCGTTGATACGGCAGGTAACCCTTTGAGTGGTGCGTTTGTGAGGCAGGCTTGGAAAGACTATTCCGTCGAGTCGGCGAGCCACGAGCAGGATGCGCACACTGATGAGAACGGCTTTGTCAGTTTTCCGGAGCGCACAGTCAGGTCGAGCTGGCTGGCTCGAACAGTGGGCGTTATCTCGAATACCGTGTCGCTCGGTGTGCACGCCAGCTACGGCCCGTCAGCACAAGTCCTCGCCTACGGGGACACCGTAGGCGGGAAGCGGCTCGAGGGAAGTGCCACTTATCAACCGGGGAAGCCTTTGGCTGAGAAGCTCGTCACCCGTCTCATTGACTTACATCTTAAATAGGGGGAGCGGAACGCCGCGCTGGATTCATTGACCGCGCGAGCCGCCCGGATCGTTGGGCGCTAGGCTGCGAGGGTTTCGTGGGCCCACTGCGGTGATCCTCCGGCAAGCAATCTTGGCGGCGGGCATTCTTCCTATTGCCGGTTGTAGCAGCAAACCGGAAGACTGCGAGGTTCGCGATCTCCTCTCTGAGGTAACGTCACCCGACTCAAGCTGGATCGCTTCGCTGTACTCCAACGTTTGCGCCGCCGGCTTTGTAACCTCCCCGTCCGTCACCGCTGAACTCCGACCGGCCCATAGCAAGGCCACAGGGTATCCTGGGGAGGGCGTCGTGTTTGGAATGGATGACTTCGGTCCAACTTCCCGGTCGGGTGTAAGGCTTCATTGGCTGAATGCCAATACCCTTCGTATTGTCACTCCTAACGAAGCCTTTATTGGCACGCAGCTGTCTTCATATCGAGGCGTCGTGGTCAAGTATGCCTATGAGCCGGACGATCCTGTCGTTCGCCAATGTCTCAAGGATTGGTTGAGCGAGATCTCGAACTTGAACAAGCCGTTGATGACTTGGCCTGAGGCAAGGCAGCGTTGCACTAGCCATATCCCCAGGACTCGCGACTGACCTTGACCAAGATCGAATACCTCCAGGAAGAGGGTGAGTAGGGTTCCTTCGTATGCGACAGCGGTCGAAGATTGTGCTCTGGGGACTGCTGGGGTCATCGGCTGTTGTAGTCGCGATTGTTGCATACGTATTCGTCGCGGCGCGATACTTCGATTCCTGTGGCATTTCGGAATCGCAAGCTAGGTCAATGGTCCTTGATCACCTCGCCTCCAAAGATCCGGCCGCAGAGCCACGCGTAAACTATTATCAGCACCGAGGAACGTGTGAACATGCGTTCTATTACAAAGGCCCGGCTGGGGAGTTTGATTTTGTCGTGATCGACGACCCGGGTCACGGGGTAACGTTGACGTGGTGGGATTTTGCAAGGGAGGAGGCAGCGCAGCAGCAGTCTGTCTGCGCACGTACGCCCCTTACCGAAGCACGTTCGCTTGAAACCCTTCCGCGTCAATTGAACTCGGTGCTCGGGCGCGACCGCGCCGGCCTCGAGGGCATCGCCGATCGCAATGGGAAGTTCAATGTAACCGACGTCGTAGATGACAAGCTACCTATGCGCCGCTTTGTCCTGGCTGGGCTTAGTGCGAGTTGCGCTATCGTAGCCGTGGAGCGTGGCGGTCGGGCACATACGTACGAAGTCGTCGCGTTTGAGCACATCAACGCACGGTGGCGAGTTGCGCAGCGTTGGAGCATGAATGCCGCCCCGCGTTCACTTCAAGAATTGGTGGCACATGTCAACAAGTAACTATCGCGCGGCGGGGAACTAACGCCGTGGCTGAGCCTTACCTTGAGCGACTCATCACAATCGTCCGTGAGGCCCGCCCGGCCAAGACGCCTGGTGTCCGGCTCGAGTGTAAACACTTTTTCAGTGGCGCCGCTCTGTACGCAAATGGCACGATCTGCGCTTCCCTCACGCCGGTCGGCTTCGCGGTAAAGCTGTCCGACCAATCGCGAGCGGCTGTGCTTCGCGAGCGACGAGGGAAGCCACTGCGCTACTTCAAGAGTGGGCCGATCAAGAAGCAGTACGTCGTACTCTCGCGCGCAACGGCTGCTGATGGGGCAGGGATCCGGGCTCTCCTGCGGGAGAGTATTCGGTACGCCACACGCGCGAAGCCTTCTAGGTAACTACCCTCTCCTCCGAGTGGGGCGTTTCCTTCATTCGAGGGCCTCCGCTCAGGCCGTGATCGTCACCTTGTGCCCCTTGGCCTTGAGTGACGCCGCCAACCCGCTCTTCTCGACCGACTTCACGTAGGCCTCGTCGGGGCTGATCTCCTTCTTCTCGACCAGCTCGAGCAGCGCGTCGTTGAGCGTGAGCATGCCGAGCTGCTTCGAGGTCTGAATGATCGAGGGGATCTGGAACGTCTTGCCCTCGCGAATCAGATTCGCGATGGCCGGCGTCGAGAGCAGGATCTCCCGCGCGGCCACACGCCCGCCGCCCAGCTTCTTGCACAGCGTCTGCGCGATCACGCCCTTCAGCGATTCGGAGAGCATCACCCGGATCTGCGACTGGCGATCGGCCGGAAACTGGTCGATGATGCGGTCCACGGTGGATGCGGCCGTGGTCGTGTGCAACGTGCCGAACACGAGGTGGCCGGTCTCCGCCGTTTCGATGGCGATCGCAATGGTCTCGAGATCGCGCATCTCGCCCACCAGCACGATGTCCGGGTCCTCGCGCAGCGCCGACCGCAGCGCCCGCTTGAAGCTGTCGGTATGCACGCCGACCTGCCGCTGGGTGATCACGCACTTCTTGTTCTCGTGCACGAACTCGATCGGATCTTCGATGGTGATGATGTGGTCCGTGCGGGTGCGATTGATGAGGTCGACCAGGGCGCACAGCGTGGTGGACTTGCCCGAGCCGGTCGGCCCCGTGACGAGCACCAGCCCCTTCGTCAGGTAGCAGAGCTGCTGCACCTCTTTGGAAATACCCAGTTGTTCGGCGGTCACGACCTGCGCCGGGATCACGCGGAACACGGCGATCGGCCCCTTGCGGTCGCGCGCCGCGTTCACGCGGAACCGGGCGAGCCCGGCGATTTCATAGGCGAAGTCCGAGTCGCCCGTCTCTTTCCACTCGCCGCGGTTGCGCTCCGGCATGACCGCCAGGAGCATCAGCTCGAGCTGCGCCGTGCTGATCGGCGGCGTGTCCTGCCGCTTCATCTCCCCGTGCGTCCGGAAAATGGGCGGCTCCCCCACGCGCAGATGCAGATCCGAGGAGGCGGACTGTACGAGCTTCTTGAGCAGCTCGCCCAGTGCCCGCTCGGCTCCCTTGTACTGGGGCGCGGCGAAGTCGGCAGGGAGGCCGGCCGGCGCCGCCGCGCTCCCCGCCGGGATGGGCGGCGTCTCGACCATGGGCGCTGCCGCGATGGCCGACGATCGCGGCGGCTTCGGCCTCGTGGGAGGGACCGCAGGCGCGGGCGCCGGCTGGCTCGCTGCGGCTGGGCCTTCCGCGGCCACCGGCGGGGCGCCCGCGGAATTCTCGATCCGCGCCACAACCGCCGTCAACCGCCCCATGTCCGGCACGATCCGCACTCGCACCATACCCCGGTCCGCTACGTACTCGAACTCGGTCTCCGACATCTTGTCGATGCGGTCCGCCGACTCGGACGGCGCCACCTCGACGAGCAGCGCGTAGATGTGCTGATCGGTGAGGGGCTGCCGGCTCACCTTCCGCGGCTTGCCATCCTTCACCATGGTCACGGGCTCATCCGGCAGGAGGTACAGCTGATCGCCCTTCTCCCGGAGCAGGACGTCGACGAACGGATCGATCCGCGGTGCCATCGCTCAGCCCAGTGGGCGCGCGTACAGCACGTACGCGCGGTTGACGTAATGGGTCGCCGCGTGCGTCCAGACGGCGAAGAAGGGATCCCGGGAGGCGTTGAGGTAGTCGAGCAAGCGCGCGTGGTGCTCGGGCAGCTCGGCGCTCGCCCAGCCTCCGATCGTGTAGTCGCCCGTCAGGACGAGCTCGACGCCGAGCATCCGCGCGGCCGAGAGCCGGGCCGGGTCGGCGATCGGCGCCTGGCGATCGACCGAGAGTGAGACCGTCTGCACCTTCGAGATGAGGAGCACGTCGTGGTTCGCCGCGGGCCGGAACGCGAAGAAGCCTTCGGGCCGGTTCAGGAGCTCGAGCACCGTCTCCGGACCGTCATGGTGGGGGACGCGCTCCATCACGAAGATCTGGCCCGGCTGAGACGCACCCTGCGTCAGGAGCAGATTCGCGGGGACCGGACTCCGGGGGAGCGACAGATCGGGCACTCAGAATCATAAAGACGTCGGGGAGATACGTCTAGGAAAGACGTCACGATGTGGCGTCGCGAGAAGACGTCCCCTCGTGACGCCGGTTCGTGACGTCGTTTCGCGACGGTCTTGACAGGCTCAGTGGGGCTTACATTGGACCGACACCGGTTGGGTCCGGGAACAACCGATCTGCTGGTCCATCCCGCTCGCGATGGGGCCGCAGGCGGTGCTTTGCGCCCCCTCGCGCGCGGCCTGCTCGGTAGGCCCGACGGCCGCGGCGCAGTTGGTCCGGCCGCGGAACTCCATGCACACCCGGCACTGGACTTTGGCGCGCGCCGTCGTCATGAAAAAAAACAGCGCGGCGACTGCGAGCACGCCGGCGACGCTATACAGCGTCGAGCGCTTCATGACCTAGCGCTTCGCGGCGGCTTTCCTGCGTGACGGCTCATGGAACTGCTGCTGCTCCGTCGAACCCTCCATCGCGGTCACCGACGATTGCCCGCCGGTCGCGATCTGGGTGATTTCGTCGAAGTACCCGACGCCCACGAACTCCTGGTGCCGCACCGCCGCGTACCCGTCCTTCTCCGAGGCGAACTCGCGATTCTGTAGCTCGGCGTAGGCGGCCATCCCCTTGTCCTTGTACGCGCGGGCCAACTCGAACATGCTGTGGTTCAGCGCGTGGAACGCGGACAGCGTCACGAACTGGAACTTGTAGTGCAGGGCACCCAGCTCCTTCTGGAATGCGGCGACTTGCGCCTCGCTCAGGTGCTTGCGCCAGTTGAACGACGGCGAGCAGTTGTACGCGAGCATCTTGCCCGGGTACTTGGCGTGGATCGCCGCGGCGAACTTGGTGGCTTCGGCCAGATCCGGCTTAGACGTTTCGAACCAGAGCAGATCGGCATAGGGCGCATAGGCGAGCGCCCGGGCGATGGCCGCGTCGACCCCGTCCCGCACCCGGAAGAAGCCTTCGGCGGTCCGCTCGCCGGTCACGAAGCGCTGGTCGTACTCGTCGCAGTCGCTCGTGAGCAGCGTCGCGCTGTTC
>WNGO01002272.1_pt1 | contig 13596 bp, 8 predicted proteins | sample 5400511 | NCBI WGS metagenome assembly WNGO01 (sample SAMN13153380, study PRJNA577476) | soil metagenome | isolation source: 20 cm soil or saprolite under Garry oak tree replicate 2 | place: USA:California | collected 2016-06-15
ATCGTCTTGCTGGACCAATAGATCGCGGCGACGTTCTGCGCGAGGATGACGGGACCGCCGTGATAGTAGATGCCGTTGTCCACCGTGGGACTCCGCGCTGGCGCCGATCCGGGCAGGGCGTGTCCGATGAGCGGCATGACGTGGATGTGGGGAGCCTGTGCAAGGCCGGGCGGTGGCGAAGCGTTGGGTGCGTTAGGCAAGTCGTGGCTGCATGCAGCGATCACGAGGGTGATTACAGTGGCGGCGCCACAGATCGCCAGGGACGGCCGGCAGCGATTCACGGACTCCTCCTAGATCGGATGGATGACAGGCGTGCAACTCCGATGCCAGGGTGATGGAGGCCAATTCTGAGGGAGGACTGTCGAACGAGCGCGGCAGGTGGGGCGTGAATCCCACGGAACGTGCCCTCCGGATGGTCAAAGTACTCGAGAAGCTACGCGTGTTATCCGTCGGCTGAAGCCGCGGCTCGGCCACTACGCCAGCCCTTAAGGGCTGAAGCCTTCGCCGAGCCGGCGTTTCAACGCACGGTCACAAACACTCTGCCACAGCTTGATCCAGGCCTCTGCTTTTACGGGAGGAGGAGTTTCAGCAGTCCGATAATGATTGCCGCGGTCGTAAGGCCCTGCACAGCGAAGTAGAGAAAGAACTTCCTGGTCATTCGTGCCTCGAAACCTCCAAACGCCGCATCGATGCGGGCCAAGCGCATGTCTGTCCGTAGCTCGGCCACCAATTGTTCGAGCTTGGCTTCGAGACGAGCGTAGCTCAGATCGTCCATAGCCCGCAATTCGTAATGGATTCCGCGCTCCGATCCGCGTCTGCAACCAATCTACGCTCGGCAGGTTGAAGCGAGCAACAACACGAAAGCCGGAGAACTCTCGCTCTCCGGCTTTCTCACGTAGCGAAAGTCTGCTACGCAGTGACCTCGCAAGTACAAAAAACATCAGCGAAACAGTCGGCCGAGTCAAGAGTGAAAGCGAGGGTGCCGGTTCGCCAGGATCTAGTGCGTCACCACGCCATCGGGCTCAGAGGCGCCATGCGGCAGCGTGAACACGGTCCGACGACGCCACCCGACGTTCAGCTCCAGGACGACATGGGTCCGATCGCGAGCCATGCGCCAGGATCGTTTCCCCGAGGGCGGCCGCAATAGCCGCACGCGACGGAATGCTGAGCGCAGGCGGTCTTGCCGCACACGGGACAGGCGCTCACCTCGTCCGCTGCGAAGACCGCCTCCGGCTCGGCTACGCACGCCGCGCGGTGTTGTTCGCAGACGAGGCGGCCCGAACCATCCGCCCGGCGCAGATGCCTGGAGCACTGAATCTGTTCGTCCACGGCACACACGCTCCGCGTGGGCGTTACAGACGATCCGGCCGCAACTTCCGCAGGCTTCGAGACACGCGGAACAGGCCGGATGCTCACCATCTGCGCAGACACCTTCATGCGCCGTGCAGTGCGCCATGCGGCACGACGGGCACATGCGCGCGTGCTGCTCGCAGGCGGGCTGCTCGTCCACGCGGCAGCTGGCGATGCCGTGATCGGCACAGAAGTCCGACGCGCACACGGAACACCGCGTGGCGCAAGTCTCACAGGCGCAGTGGCCGCGCTGGTCCTCTCCCTCCTCGTGCACGCAGACCACCAGCTCCGCCGGCGAGCCTGTCCCGAGCGGAGCGAGGGAACGGCCGCACTGCGGGCAGGCGAGAATCCATTCCGCCGATCCGGCGATCGGCCGTTGTGCCGCGAACCGGGCGCGCACGCCGCGCGCGGAGCGGATCTCCCACTCGACGCGCTGCATCAGGACCTGCGCGTCGCTGAGCTGGAGCGGATGCACGATCGCCATCACCTGATGGCGGCGCATCTCCTCCGCCCGCCGCCGCTCGTGCAACGCTTTGATGGTGCGCACGTCGTCGGGATCGGTCTTGTCCGCGAGTACCGACGCGAAGTAGCGATCGAGCCGCTCCAGCTCCACGGCGACTCCTTGCTCAGCGCCCGCCTGCCGCGCGGCCACTCGCACGGCGCTCTGTTCCCGCAGATCGCCCAGCAACAGCTGGAGCATTTCCGCGGGTGGGCGCGCGGGAACGGGAACGGCATCGGGAAGGTCGCCGGGATCGGCCGGCGCCAACGCTCGCGCCTCCAGAGCCGCGAACTGCGCCGTCACCTGGTCGTCCGCGCGGGCGCCGGTGGCGAGATCGATGAGGGCGCTCTCGATCACGGTTTCCTCGACCACCGCGCCGGCGCGCAGCACAATTCGCGCGAGCAGCCGTCCCACTGTATGCGTCGCCAGTTGGGATTTGCGGCGCCGGGCAGTGCCGTTGCGGACGGGGACTGACAGGTCGGTCCCTTTGGCTGACCCCGGGCGCAAGCCCGGGGTTTTCGAGACCGGAGGGGGAATCATGCCGAGCGACAGCCGGCCCGCCCGGGTGCGGATGGCCTCGAGCAGATGCGCGAGGAACGGGCTGCCGAGCACCGCCATCTCGGCGTCGGGGTCCCGCTCCAGGGCCTCGAGCGACAGGGCCACGCGCACGCTCGCGCGCTCGCCAAAGTGCGCGCGCTCAGAGAGCGGCAGCTTCATGTCGTACAGATCGGCGCCGCGCGGGATCAGCTTCACTTTGGCGAGCTTGCAGTACCGCTCCAAGAGCGGCCACATACGGCTGTCGGTCCTCACCTCTTGGACGGTCTTGCGTGCCCGTTTGGTCCTCCCCCCCTGGCCCCCTCTCCCCTTCGCCTGCCGGCTCAGGGCAGGCTCTTCGGGAGAGGGGGGACGACGGATGGTTTTACGCGGGGGCGTCACGCGGCCTCTACGGAGATGTCGACCAGTGCCATCGGCAGGCGCTCGACCTGGGCCACGAGCGTGATCGCGCGTCCCGAGCTGGTCAGGCCCGTGAGCCGCACGAGCGCGCCGTACTGGGGATGAGTGCCCGCGGGGACGGGCTGCGTGGTGATGACGTCACCGATCGGCTCGATCGATTCGAGCGCTTCGAGCAGCTCGGTGACTTGGACGCCCAGCCGCCGGCGCTTGGCTTCCCATCCCGCGGCCTTCACGAGATGGCTCGTGCCCAGGCCGAGCCGCAGCCGCGCGGGCAGGGAGAGTTCATCGAACCGCCGCTCGAGCCGCGTGGCGTTGTCGTCCGGCGCTATCGCCGAGTTGAGCTGTTCCTGTGCGTGGCCGGCCGCGCTGCTCCGTTCGAGATCCAGACCTAACGTCTCCACGCGGCGCTCGAAATCCGCGTCGTTCTCCGCCGCCAGCCACTCGTCCGCGAGCCGTACCTCGAACTTCTGCGCGCCGCCGAACTCGCCGAGGATCAGGTCCAGCTCGCCTACGACCAGCTCGAACAGTTTGATCTTCTTGTCGAGCAGCTGGAGGATGTACGACTCGATGGTGCCGGCCGCCGCCAGGTTCACGATGTGGACCTCGCGCGTTTGCCCGATGCGGTGGACTCGCCCGATGCGCTGTTCGACCACCATGGGATTCCACGGCAGGTCGTAATTCACGAGCACGTTACAGATCTGCAGATTGCGGCCTTCGCTGCCGGCGCGCGTGGCGATGAGCACGCTCCGCTCGTCGTCGTGGAACGCGCGAATCCGCTTATCGCGCTCGGGCGTCGTGAGGGCGCCCCAGTACACGATCGGCGTCCGGCCCAGCGCCTTCACCCGCTGCTCGATCAGCTCGATCGTCGGGCGGTGATCGCTGAAGACCACGACCCGGTCGGGCGTCTCCTTGAGGATTTTGGTGAGCACGTTGAGCTTGGCGTGCGTGGTGACCTTACGCGCGCGTTCTGCGAGCTGGCGCGCGATGGTGCGATGTGCGGGCTTGATGCGCTCCCCTTCGGCCAGATGCGCGAGCGATTCTGCCAGCGCCTTCGACGACGAGCACAACCGCTGCCGCAGATGGATCATCGCGAGCTGGACCATCCCCTTGCCCGTCCGCCGCCGTGGGCTTCCGTCTTCCGCCTCGTCCTCGTCGTCCTCGTGCTGCACGAAGCCCTCGCGATACAGCCGGCGCAGGAACTGTGTGGTGCGCTCGTAGAGATCGGCTTCCGCCTTGGTCAGCTTGACGTCGGGATGCCGGGGACGGCGGGGCGGCAGGTCCAGATCGTCGACCACGCTCGCGCGGCGCGTCCGAATCATGACCGCTTGGGTGAGCGCGCGGAGGGCCTCGGGGTCCTTGGGCTGGCGGCGATCGCCCCCCACCAGGTGCGCGGCGCGGAATTCCTCCCAGGTGCCGAGCTGCCCGGGGCGGAGCAGGGTGATGAGGTTGTACAGCTCGCGCAGGTCGTTCTGCAGCGGCGTCGCCGTGAGCAGCAGGATAAAATCGCGCTCGATCTTCTCGATGAACTGGTACGTCGCGCCGCGGTGGCTCTTGATCTTGTGCGCTTCGTCCACGATCACGAGGTCCCAATGATGCCGCAGAATCTCTTCGGCGTGCCGGCGCGAGCGAGCGCGGTCGTGCGACACGATTGCGCGGGTGACGCGTTGCCAGTCGTCGGGATCGGTCGGGGTGTCGAAGTGCTGAAAGAACTTCTCCTCCAGCTCACCCTGCCACTGGCCCACCAGCGACGCCGGCGTGAGGATCAGCGTGCGGCGGGCCAGCCCGCGAATCGCCAGCTCCCGATAGATGATGCTCGCCTCGATCGTCTTGCCGAGCCCGACTTCGTCGGCGAGGATCGCGCGGCCGCCCATCTGCCGCAGCACCCGCTGGGCGACGTCGATCTGGTGCGGCAGCTCCTTGATGGCGTGCCCGCCCAACGTGATGAGCCGGTCGAAGCCCGGGACGAGCGCGACGTGCTCCGCCTCGCGCCGCAGCTCGTACCAGGCGCGCGGCGCGGGGGGGGCGTCGAGCTGCTTGGCAAACAGCTCCAACGAGCGTTCGTCGACCGACCAAACCGAGACAGCCGAATCGGGCATTTGCCGCGATGAGAAAAGGGGCCGCAATATTCAATTCGCTACTCCACCGCGCCAGCCCTTACACCGCGAACGTCTTCCGCACCCCCGCCGCGTACACCTTCCACGGCACGACATTCCGGAGCCGCGGCAACCAGGTCGCCCGCGCGCCCACACGGTAGCGCAATCCCGGTTCCTTGCTCTCGACGATCTGGAGCACGCTCCGCGCGACCTGCTCCGGCGGAATGCCACCCGCCAGGGACTGGCCAAACTTCGCGAGCATTCGCTTGCGGGTGACGTTGTACGCCGGGAGTTCCCGCTCGGCCTCCGGAGAAGCCTCACCGATTGGGGTGTTCACGAATCCCGGCTCGACCAGGCTCACACTGATGCCAAACGGCCGGACTTCGTGCCACAGCGATTCGGAATATCCCTCCACGGCAAACTTGGTCGCCGAGTAGAAGGCGCTGAACGGAATCGCGGTGTTGCCCGCGAGCGAGCTGATGTTGATGATCTTGCCGGCACCGGCGGCCCGCATCCCCGGGAGCACCGCATTCACCATGCGCACGATGCCGAAGAAGTTCGTCTCGAACTGCGCCTTGGCTTCGTCGACACTCGTCTCTTCGGCGGCGCCCGTTATCGCGTACCCGGCGTTGTTGACGAGCGCGTCGAGCCGGCCCGACTTCGCGATCACTTGCGCCACACACGCACGGACCGACTCGTCCGAGCGTACATCGAGCGCGAGCATCGTAAATGGTTCGCGCTTCGCCGAGTCGGGTTTGCGCGCCGTGCCGAACACCGTGAACCCGCGCTCGGCTAGCAGCCGAGCGGTCGATTGACCGATGCCCGATGAGGCGCCGGTGACGAGAATTGTCTGCGACATGGAATCTCCGGAAGGTTATGCTCCCCACAACAATAGCGGCCGGCTCATCGTTCCGTCGGGGGATCGCTATTTTCTCCCATGCCTCGCCACCCTCGCTTCAACTCCTCAGACGACCTCCTCGGCGCGCCGCTCGCCGGCCGCATCGATCTCCACGGCATGTCCGCCGCTCAGGCCGAAGCCGCCGTCCGGAGCTTCATCGACACCTGGCGCCGGCGAGAGCCCGGAGCCGTCGTGCTGATCATCACCGGGAAGGGAAAGGGCTCGGAGGGTGGCGCGGTGCTGCGCCCCGCGATTCGCACACTGCTCAAAACCAGACTCAGCGGCTACGTGTCAGACTGGGCGTTGGATGACTCGGAAGGGGCGTTCAGAGTCCGAGTACGCTGACCTTACGGGGCGCGCCGCACCGGCCCCAACGTTTGATCCAAAAACTTGTTGATCGCCGCGACGCGAGCCTCGAGCGGCACCATGTGGCCCGCGCCCGGGACGAGCACGAGCTGCTTCGGCTTGCGCAGCAGATTCCAGAGCGGCAACCCGCGCGTCAGCCACGGATCCTCTTCGTCGTCGCGGCCGTTGAGCAGCAGCTTCGGTGGCCTGATGTACGGGGCGAAATTGATGGACGACGCCTCAGGCAGCGCCGTCGCCGAGATGCGATCGTCGATGCCGCCGCCAAGCAACACGACGGCGTGAAAGCGGTTGTCGATCCCCGCCAGCGCCAGCCGAGATCCGGCGCCCCAGCTCGTGGCCACGTACGCAAGCCGCCGCATGTCGACGTCGGGACGCGTCGCGAGATAATCAAGCGCGCGTCGCAGCTCCGTCCCGTGGAGCACCATGAGATCGCGGAATCGCACCGATCCCGCGTCCGGCGGCTCCCACCCCGGCCCGAACGCGCGCTCGGCCATACCCTTGAACACCACCGCGAGCACCGCTCGACCACCCCGGATGTTCGGCGCGATGATCAGCTCCACTTCCTCCGGAACCGAGCGGATCTGCACGAACGCGGCGGTGCTGGACAGATACACCATCGTCTGAAACGGCGCGGCCGCCTGCCGCGGCAGATAGAAATAGGCGAGCGCGGTATCGCCCTCGAGCGCAACGAAGCGAATCTTCTGGCGCGTCCAGTCGGGCGTCGCGACGGTCTCGAGCACAGAAACCTCGAGCGGGCGCGAGTCATAGCGGTAATGCTCGAGTAGCGACTGGAACGCCGCGGGCGCAATCGTCGCATAGTGCGGCGTGCGGTTTTCGATGGGAATGCGGAACGCGCCCTGGTCCTTCCCGGTAACGTGCGTATCGGCGAGACGCGCGCAGCGGAAACCCAGCGCCGGCGACGATGCGTCCGCCGCGAGCGCGCCGAACGCTGCATACAGATAGATGGGATCTTCCCACGACCCGCCCATGACGCCGTAGCCATCCCGCAGCGGATTCGCGATCCATTCCTTGGCGTTGCCGGCCATGTTGTAGACACCGTACGCACTGACGCCAAACGGATACGCGTCGACGGGGGCGGGATTGTTGCTCAAAAAATTGGCGCGCAGACTGGTCGCGTCGCCGGGGCGCACATAGCCCCACGGCATCATCACGCCTTCGCCTGGCGCGGTCGCGCCGTTGCGCGCCGCCTTCTCCCACTCGAACACCGTGGGCAGGTGTTTGCCGTGCGCCGCGCAGTGGGCACTCGCCTCGCGCCAGCTCACATCGGTGACCGGATAACGGCCGCGGCCCGCCGGATACTCCTGGCCGGTCCAGCCGCGCGGGCCGGGCATCCCGCTCCGATCCACGAACCGCGCCAACTCGGTGCGGCGATAGCCGCCGCTCGCGACGAACGCGCGGTACTGCTCGTTGCTCACTTCGTACTTGTCGATGAAGTAATCGGCGAGCATCGTCTCCTGGCCGAGCGGCATGCTGGGACCTGCGAGGCGATAGGGACCGCCGGGCACGAACACCATGTCGTTGGGGGCGGAGTCAGCGCGCGCGAGCCGCACCACGACCTCGCGCGGACCCGGGATTCGGAATCCAGCGAGCCGCGGCCTGGTGCCGTGTGTCGCGGTCAATGTGGTGGCGGGGATGAAACCGTCCTTGACGATCACAAGCCGGTAGTCGCCGCGCGCCAAGCGACGCTCGCGCACCGGCGTCTCGCCGAGCAGAACGCTGTCTCGCGGCTGCGCCGCCACGGGATCGAAGGGCTGGATCCATACCCGTGCACCTGACGGCTCGCTGGTCACCGTCAGGATGTCGGTGACTTTGGGCATCATCCGTGCGACCGCGCTGTCGCCCGGCAATGCGCGCTCGGCCTTGGTCCACGCTGCGTAGGCGTCCTCGTACCGGCCGGAGTCGGCGAGAACACCCGCACGCGTCAATAGCTCGTGTCCGCGGTCTTTGCGCGCGCGCGCGCGACCCGGCAGCATGACTGTGAGGACGGCGAGGAGCACCACGAGCACGGCGGGGATGGCGACCTGCGGCCGGCGCGCCATCCGCGTGACGGCGCCGAGGTCGCTCGCGCCGGAGGACGGGCGGGGCAGGGCGGCGGCGAACTCGGCTGCGGTCGAAAACCGGCGGTCGGGGATTTCGTCGAGTGCTTTCTTTAGTACGCGGGCGACGTCGTCCGGAACATCCGGGCCCAACAACTCTTGCAGCACTGCGCCGAGGGCAAAAACGTCGGTGCGCGCGTCGATCGGTCCGGCGCGTCCCGCCATTCGCTGCTCGGGACTCATGTACTCTGGTGTCCCGACGGCGATGCCCGTGGCCGTCAGCCGCTCCTCGGCCGACTCGGCGACCGCGCGGGCGATCCCGAAGTCGGCGATGACCGCGTGGCCTTCTTCGAGCAGGATGTTCTCGGGCTTGATGTCGCGGTGAATGACGCCGCGGTGGTGCGCCGACTCGAGCCCATCGGCGACCTCGCGCGTGATCCGCAGCGCTTCATCGAGTGGCAGCTTGCGCTCGCGGTCGAGCCGGTGCCGCAGCGATTCGCCGGCGACATACGGCGTGACGTAGAACAGCAGCCCATCTGCCTCACCGGAATCGAGGAGGGGAAGGATGTGCGGGTGACTGAGCTGCGCGGTGACCTTGATTTCGCGGAGAAACCGGTCGGGGCCGAGCGCGTGGGCCAGCTCGGGCTTGAAGACCTTGATCGCGACGAGCCGGTCGTGCTTCAGGTCGCGCGCGCGATACACGACCGCCATGCCGCCCTGACCCAGCTCCCCTTCTATCGTATAGCGGCCGTTCAGGGCCTTGGCGAGGCGCTCACGTTGGTGGATGGGCACCACCTAATCTGGTCGCCGATCCAGGGGTCCGCACCACCCTTCGCCCCCGCGCGCATGCAGAGCAGATCCTTCGCTACGCGCGCGTCCCGCGCGCTCCGCTCAGAGCCTGCCCTGAGCGCAGCGAAGGGATGACAGACTCGCTCGCTTACGAGAAAGAAGTAGAAAGCCGGAGAGCTTGCTCCCCGGCTTTCGTTTTGGCGTAACGAAACTGAGTAGCTAGTGCACCTGCGCCTGCAGCCCTGTGCTGCCCGCGTGACCTCCCACCGGCGCTGCGCCGCCCGCGCCCCCAGTGCCGAGCACGAACACATTGCCGGCCTGCGTGAGCGATCCTCCCTGCGAGATGATCCCGATGCTGGGCCCACCACCGCCGCCGCCGCCCGCTCCCCCCGCCCCCCCGGCGCCACCCGTGCCGCCGTTGCCGCCGGCGCCAACTTGAGGCGAATCGCTTGTCGCGCCGAGGCCACCAGCAGCGCCAGTGCCACCCGGGGCACCGCCGCCGGCCGCGCCGCCGGCACCGCCGTTGCCCGTCTCGATCGTGTTGCCGGTGATCGCCAAGGTCGAGAGCACACCGACGATACCGAACGAGCCGCCGGCACCCCCGCCACCACCACCGCCGGTGCCGGCGCAACCGCCGGTCCCGCCGCTCCCGCCCCCATTGCCGCCGCCCGTGCCGTCGAGCCCGCCACCCCCACCCCCGCCACCGCCCCCGCCGCCGTGTTGGGCGAACGCTCCGGCGGAGCCATCGGCCCGGAAGTAGAGACCGAAGCTCGAGAAGCCGCCAAAGGAGTCACCGCCCGTTCCCGCGGCGCCGGTGATCCCGGCGATGCCGTCCTGCCCATTCTGGCCCGCGGGCAACGGGGGCGCCGCTCCGCCGAGTCCACCAGCTCCACCATTGCCTCCGTTGGGCGAATTGCCGGGGTCGCCATTCTGGCCGGTGGCGCCCGCCGGCCCGCCTTGCCCACCCGCGCCACCGATAAGCGTCGTGCCGAAACACACGAGCAGTCTCTCAAAACCCCCGGCACCTTCAGGTCCGTTCGCGGATCCCGGCTGTCCGTCCAGGCCCGCGATGCCGTTCTGTCCCGCGAGACCAGCGAAGCCGTCTGCGCCCGCGGCGCCGTTGCCCGCGATAATGTGATTGCCCGAGATCGTCGCCACGCTGTTCGTAAACACCATCCCGTAAGCGCTCTCTCGGGGCAGGGTCGCGTCGCCGCTTCTGATGGTGAAGCCGTCGATGGTCACTCCCGTCACGTTGTCGCCTTGCACCGCAACGGCCGCAGCGGATGGTCCGGGAGGGGGGCCGATCGTCGTGACGAACGACGCCGGCGCGCGCGTCCAGGTCGCTGGATCGTAGCCACCATACAGGCTGATCCCTGAACGCAGCTGCACATTCTCGGCGTATGTGCCCTGCGCGACATTCACCCTGGCTTTGCCCGACGACTGGGCCAGCGCGAGCGCCGCACCGATGGTCTTCCTCGGCGCGGCCCGCGTCCCGTTCGCCGCATCGTCGCCCGTGGGACTGACGTAAACCACGTCCTCGGCGACGACCACCGTAATGCAGCTCGGGCTGCTTACGTTGCCGGCGGCATCTCTGCCGGTCACGCAGAAGTTGTGCGAACCGCCGCTCGCGAACGGCGGTACGTGGGCTCGCACCGCTTCGGTTGGCTGATTGAACGCGCCGTCTTGCGGGAGCATCGCCGCAGGCGCACCACCGTCGATAGTGTAGGTCGCACCCGTGATGTTCGAGCCGCCCGTCGAGGCGTCGTTCACGACCGCCGTGAGGTCGAACGGGCTGCCCGAGACGGGATTGGCGGGCGACGTGGCCACCTCCGTCACGACGGGCGGCGCTACGTCGGTCAGTGTCGCGGTGAAGATCGCGAACGTGAGCTTCGCACCGGTCTGATTATCGACGGCGCGCGCTTCGACCTGTTGCGGTCCCGAAAGCCCTAGGGTCCAGCGCTCCTGCACGATGCCATCTGCGCCGGTAATCGCGGCACCGGCGAACACGCTGCCACCGCCCGAGACCACACGGAAATTGACGATCTGGCCCTTCACGGCGTGGGCGCGTGAGTCCTCCACGAGCGCGACGATCGGATTCGGCAACTCGGTCCCGGGTGGTCCGCTCTGGTTGTCGCCGGACACGACCGACAGTGTGAGTGGACCCACTGCCTGGTCTGTATCCACGGGAGCGATACACGAGGCGAGTACGAGAAGCCCGGCGAGCCGGGCAAGCGAGGAGAGACGCATGACTCGTCCTAGCTGGAGGGTTACGATCACACTAAACGGGAGGATTTGTCGCCGCAAGTCACGGCAGCCGATACGTCTTCTTCACCAGCTCATACGCCAGCGCCCTTGCCATCCTCCGCGCGTCGCTCTCGTCGATCACGTGGCGCGCCACGAGGCCGCCGAGATAGTTGGCATCCATGCGCCGCGCCAGGTCGTGCCGCGCCGGAATCGAGCAGAACGCGCGCGTGTCGTCGTTGAACCCGGCTGTCTTGTAGATCGACGCCGTTTCGGTCGTCCGCTCGCGGAAGCGCCGCATGCCCTCCATTGAATCGTGGAACCACCACGGGGGGCCGAGGCGCACCGCGGGGTAGTGCCCCGCCAGCGGCGCGAGCTCGCGGCTGTAGGTCGATTCGTCCAGCGTGAACAGCACGAGCGTGAACCGCGGATCGTTGCCGTAGGCATTGAGCAGCGGGTGCAAATTGCGCGTGAACTCCGTCGCCACTGGAATGTCGCCGCCCATGTCGGGACCAAAGCGCTCGAACACCGCCTTGTTGTGATCGCGCAGCGCGCCCGCGTGAATCTGCATCACCAGACCATCGGCCAGCGAAAGACGAGCCATTTCTATCAGCAGGTGCGCCGTGAAGCGCCGTTCGTCGTCCGGCGTCGCAGCGCCCTCGCGCGCCCTCTGAAACAGGCGCTCGGCCTCTTCTTCGGGGAGCAAGGAAGTGTAGGGTTCGAGCACCGCGTGATCGGTCGCTGTGGCCCCCAGCTGCTTGAAGTACGCTCGACGCTCGGCGAGTGCGCGCATGAAGCTCGTGTAATCGCGCGCCCCGAGCCCGTCGAACCCGGGCGAGGAAATCTTGAACTGCGCGTCGGGCCGGAATGTCGGGATCACTCGGCCCTTCCAGCCGGACTCGCGGATCGCGCAATGGTGCTCGAGGCTGTCGGTCGCCGCGTCCGTTGTCGCCAGCACCTCGATGTTGAAGCGCTCGAACAGCGCACGCGGCCGGAACTCGGCCGCACCAAGCTTCTCGACGATGGCGTCGTAAACTCGCGCGGCTGTCTCGCCCGACAGTCGCTCGCGGACGCCGAATACCTCGGTTAACTCGTAGTCGAGCCACGCCCCGCTCGGCGTGCCGCGGAACAGGTAATAGTGGTCGGCGAAGAGCTGCCACACGCGGCGGGGCTCCGCTTTCAGCAAGGCTTCGACCGGTACACCATTGGCGTACAGCAGGCGCAGGATGTAGTGGTCGGGCTGAACGATGAGCGACGCCGGCTCGGGGAATGGCGCGTTCTCGGCGAGAATGCGCGCATCCACGTGTCCGTGAGGCGAGACGATCGGTAAGCCCCGAGTCTCTTCGTACAGCGCGCGGGCGACGCGCCGTATCGAGGGATCGGGATCGAAATAGCGGTCGGGGTTCAGACTGTTGGCGCCCACCCCGGCGCGTACTCCCGCTGCCAAAAGCCCATCGCCTGCTCGTCGCCCTGGATGTGGCCCGTCACGGCATCGACGCGCAGCGCGCGACCCGTCCACTGCGCGATGTTGCCCAGATGGCACAGGAGCACGCTCTTCGCGCCCTCTTCGATCGGCTGGCTGACGGCCGAGCCGGTGCGGACGCCTTCGACGAAGTTCGCGATGTGCAGCCCCGTGAGCTGATCATCGCCACTCGGCGCGAGGGCGTCATTCACGGGCGGCGCGACATTCTGCTTCACGACCTTGTTGTCCATGTCGTATACGACGTACCCGTCCTGATCGAGCACCATCGAGCCGGTCGTGCCGTGGATCATCGTCCCGCGGCCTCGGCCCTCGACGGGATAGGGATTGCAGCTCAGCCCCTGCCACGCGATCGAGCGGCCGCCGTCGAACTCGAACGCCGCCTCCTGCGTGTCGGTGAACTCCCAGTCGTCGTCGAACTGATAGCGGCCGCCCGCGGAGGTGACGCGCACCGGATGATCGACGCCGAGGGCCCAGCGGGCGACGTCGATCTCATGCGTGCCGTTGTTGCAGATCTCGCCCGTGCCCCAGCGGCGGAACCAGTGCCAGTTGTAGTGAATCACGGGCGCCGGTCCCTGCCAGAGCTCGTAATCGAGGTTCGCCGGTAACGGCGCGGACTTGCCCCTCCCGATCGTCGCGCGGCGGTTCGCATACCATGCGCGCGCGAAGTACGGACGGCCGATGATCCCGTCGCGAAGCGCCTGCACGGCTTCGATGGCGCGCGGCGAGCTGCGGCGCTGCGTGCCCATCTGGACCACACGCCTGGTCTTGCGCTGCGCGTCCACCAGCAGCTCGCCTTCGCGCGCGTTGTGGCCGCACGGCTTCTCCAGGTAGACATGCTTGCCGGCCGACATCGCGAGGATGGCCGC
>WNGO01001849.1_pt1 | contig 13594 bp, 13 predicted proteins | sample 5400511 | NCBI WGS metagenome assembly WNGO01 (sample SAMN13153380, study PRJNA577476) | soil metagenome | isolation source: 20 cm soil or saprolite under Garry oak tree replicate 2 | place: USA:California | collected 2016-06-15
CGATCACCGTCAGCTTCCCTCCGGCGCTGCGCACCCGTACGCCGCTGGAGCTGGCGCCGAGGCCGCCGCTCTGGACCAGCGAGCCGTTCTTGAGCGAGTCTGCGGTGAGCTTAGCCATCGCGTCCTGTAGCGCCTGGGGTGCGGGCCCCTGGTTCTCGGACGCTTTCACGATCGATAGGAATCGCATGGCTACTCTCCTCCGTAGTTTCGGGTTTGGCGCCGGGCGCTAGGCCTGGCTCTCCCTACACGACGAACGAAGGGCCCCGTAATCGACACGCCGGATTCACGGCCTCGGTCCAGCCCGCTTCGTGCCCGTCCCGCGATTGGACCGACGGGATCGGCGTTGTAGGTCCTCACCCCCTGTCCCCCTCTCCGCAATGCGGAGAGGGGGTACGAACCGATGAGCTCCCGAAGCTCGCGGGTTGTCTCCCCTCTCCCGAAGGGAGAGGGGAACAAGGGGTGAGGACGGTCAGATCGTCGCCGAGTGCGGGCGGAGGGCGCAGCCGCACCGCATTCCCGCGGCGTCGGGCGCGCTGGGGAAGAGGTGGTAGTACATGGCCACAACCATCGGTACGAAAACCAGACTGTTGTAGAACAGGTGGAGCTCGAGCCGCGGGATCCACAGCTGCAGGATGCTCGTAGGCGCGGCGGCCCCGAACAGCGTCCGCCCCGCGATGACCTGACCCTGGAGCAGCGCGTGCTCGATGTGGTGCCAGAACTGGATCACGAGCGCCGCGAGCCACCACGTTCGTGCCCGACCCACGAAGCCGGGCAACAACGTCCAGATGCCGACCAGCATGATCAGGGCATAGCCATAGTGCAGCACCTCGGAGTGCACGAGCCAGGGGAACTCCTGGCCCAGGACACCCCGCGCCTGGTGCAGCGGCCACCCCAACACATACACCTGATATGCTTGCACCAGATGCTCGGCCCAGTGGGCGAGGACGATGATCAGGAACACCTGCAGCGTCCGCTTGTGCCACGGGCCGTTGAGCTTGCCGAGGAATGTGTCAGTGGTGGTTGCCATGGGAGGGGCATATTATGCGCCGATTCGGGAGCGGGCGGCAAGGGCCCGCGCTACTCCGCGTCAGTACCGAAGGGCGTACTGCAGCTTCGTCGAGAGTCGGTTGGAATCGAACGTCCAGGGCCGGCTGCCAAGCGGCACGTCGATATTGTGATTGTACGTGAGGAAGAAATCGCCGCTCGACCGGAAGCTCCAGCGGATCCGGATGTCGGTGCCGAGCTGGCGCGAGCTGTTGTCATACCGGGTGAACGCTCGCCCTTGCGGATTGAGGTCAGGGGGGCATCTTGAACCGCAACTCAGATGCGTTGAACCCCGAATGGCGCAAACGTTCAGACGTCTGCTCGCCGCCGCAGCGGTCCTGCTGCTCGCCACCTGCCATAATGAGGGGCCGCACGCACCGGTAGCCTCGCTAGCCGTGGCGCCGCAGACCTTGACTGTGGGGGTGGGGGCGACCGCGCAGCTGACGGCGACACCCAGGGATGCCAACGGGGCGTTTCTCGCTGGGCGCAGCGTCACCTGGGCGAGCAGCAACACGGCGGTGGCTACGGTCAACACAACGGGACTGGTCACGGGGGTGGCTGAGGGCCAGGCGACCATCACGGCGACGAGTGAGGGGCGGAGCGGAACGGCGGCGCTCACCGTCGTGGTGACTGTGGCATCGGTGACGGTGACGCCGGCGCCGGCGAACCTGGGCCTCGGACAGACGGTGCAGCTGACGGCGACGCTCAAGGATGCGAACGGGAACGTGCTCACAGGGCGCGTCGTCACCTGGGCGAGCGACAACCCGGCCGTGGCCACGGTAAGCTCCACGGGGCTGGTCACGGGGGTGGCTCAGGGTGAGGCGACGATCACCGCGAGGAGTGAGACGAAGAGCGGCACGGCGGCGATTACTGTGATCCGGATGCCGGTCGCATCCGTAACGGTGACGCCGGCCACGCCGACGGTGCTCCTCGGCCAGACGCTGTCGTTGGGCGCGACGCCCAAGGACGCAAACGGGAACGTGCTCAACGGACGCGTCGTCACCTGGGCGAGCGACAATACAGCCGTGGCCACGGTGAGCTCCACGGGGCTGGTCACGGGCGTGGCTCAGGGTCAGGCGACGATCACCGCGACGAGTGAGACGAAGAGCGGCACGGCAGCGGTGTCGGCGGTTAGTCTCACGCTCGCGCAGCTCAGCGCTGGAGGCGTTCACACCTGCGGCGTGACGACCAGCGGCGCCGCGTTCTGCTGGGGCAGTAACAGCAGCGGCCAGCTCGGCGGGTCCGCAGCCTCTCAGTGTGAGCCTGACTACTACGGTAGCGGTGTCCCCTGTAGCACAACGGCTGTAGCCGTGGCGGGCGGGCTCACCTTCGCGGCCGTGAGCGCACGCACCTCGCATACGTGCGGGCTCACGACCGGCGGCGCCGCGTACTGTTGGGGAGACAACGTCCAGGGCCAGCTCGGCAACGGTTCGACAACCAGCAGCGGGACGCCCGTGCCCGTCGCAGGCGGGCTCATGTTCGGAGCGGTGAGTGCCGGCGATGGTTTCACGTGCGGGCTGACGGCCAGCGGCGCCGCGTACTGCTGGGGTTATAACGGCGTGGGCGAGCTCGGCAACGGCACTACGACCAATAGCCCGATCCCCGTGGCCGTAACGGGGATGCTCACCTTCACGGCGGTCAGCACGGGGGATTCTCACGCGTGCGGGCTCACGAGCAGCGGCGCCGTGTACTGCTGGGGGGCCAACCGGAGCGCGCAGCTCGGCGATGGCACGGCCACGAACCGGACGAGCCCCGTGCTCGTGGCGGGCGGGCTCACCTTCACGACGGTGAGCGCAGGGCTCGTTCACACTTGCGGGCTCGCGACCGGCGGCGCCGCGTACTGCTGGGGGGCGAATGACTCTGGCGAGCTCGGCGACGGCTCGACGGTTGACAGTCGGGCGCCCCTCGCTGTCGGAGGCGGGCTCACTCTCCAGGCAGTGAGCGCCGGGGGCGCATACACCTGCGGGGTCACGACCGCCGGCGCCGCGTACTGCTGGGGAGCGAACTTCAGCGGCCAGCTCGGTACGGGCACGTTCAGCGGTCTCAGTCTCGTCCCCGCACCAGTCTCGGGCGGCCTCGTTTTCGGAGCGGTGAGCGCTGGAGGCACTCACACCTGCGGCCGCACCACCGGCGGCACGGTGTACTGTTGGGGCAGTAACTCGGACGGCGAACTCGGAAACGGCTCGACAAGCGGCAGCGCGGTGCCTGTACGGGTCCTCGGCCAGCCGTAGCGGGATCCACAATAGCTCGACTCCCCTTGCGTCGGCTTGCTCTGGGGTGCTTGATCGCGACGCGGCGTCCTAGACGTTACGCGGTATTCCTTCTCCCCCTGGTAGGACTCAGCACGAGCTGCTCGGACCAACCTGCCGGTGCACCGCGGCCGGAGATCTCCAGTCCAGCGGTGGCGCAGAATCCCTATAATGCGCTTTCCACCATGGTGTCGTTCACACCGACTCACGCGGATTCCGCTCGCGTGGTGTATGGGGCCGACGGTGAGCCACAGCTCGCGACACCGTACTACCGGATGCGGGATGACTCGGCCAGGATTGCCACGTTGGGCCTACGGCCAAACACCAGCTACTATCATTTTGTCGAGGCTGTCGGCTCAGGGATCAGCGTCGTCTCGGACACGCTCCGCCTGACCACGGGCGACCTGCCTCCGCTCCTCCGCGATGTGCGTCTCGACGTGACGGGGCCCGCGGGCAACGGGTACTTCCTTACCCCGCTCACGCTGTTCGACACAGATACGGTGGCTGTTGCGGTTGCCTTCGATGCGTCCGGCCAGATTCGATGGTATCGCGTCTTTGCGGAGGGCGTTCCGGCCGGGGAGACGAAACACCAGCCGAACGGCGACTTTACCATTTTCTTGGGATCGAGCCAAGGCTGGCAGCCGACCTACGGTCGCTACGTGGAGTTCACGCCGAGCGGTGAAGTCGTCCAGAGCTATGCCGCGAGCCCTCCCTTCTACACCGATAACCACGAGATCCTGTTGTCCATGCTGGACAATTCCGTTGACGCCGCCCATCTGTTCGGCTATGAACTTCGGCGTGTAGATCTCAGCTCCAGAGGCGGCCCAACCGACGCGCTCGTCGCAGGCCATCTCCTCCTGCGGCAGTCGGCCACGGGCCAAGTGCAGTTCTTCTGGAATGCGTGGGATCACTTCGTTCTCGCAGACTGGATCGAGCCCACTGGAGTCAATCCCCCGCTCGACTTCGATCACCCGAATTCATTGGATTTCGACCTCGACGGCAACTACATCGCGTCGTTTCGGCACATGGGCGAGATCACGAAGATCGACCGTCGGACTGGCGAGCTGATCTGGAGATTGGGAGGTCGCAACAATCAATTCGCGATCGTCGACGACCCGCTGGGAGGCTTTAGCTCCCAACATAGCGTCCGCGTCCTCGACAACGGGAATCTGCTCCTGTACGACAACGGCCTGCGGCACACGCCGCCGGAAAGCCGTGCGGTCGAATACCGTTTGGACGTGAGCACAAGAACGGCCACCATGGTCTGGCAGTATCGCAGGGTACCTGCGGTCTTTACTCCGTTCCTAGGTTCTGTGCAGCGCTTCCAAAACGGCAACACACTGATCGCGTTCAGCACCGCGGATCTGATTGTGCAGGTCGATGCCACCGGAAACGAGGTCTGGGAGGGAGTCCTGAAGGTGAACGGGCAAAACGCCGGGCTCATTTTCAAGGCCCTGAAGATTCCGTCGCTGTATCGCTATGAACGACCGTGAGCGGGCGGGTGGCGGCGCTGAACCCGCAGGCCAGATGGACGCTCCTCCTCGCGTGCGTCCTGTACGCTGCCGTCGCGATCCCAATCGGCATCCACAAGGGCGGCGATTTCACCCAGGAGCTGCGGCAAACCGAGCGGTTGCTCCACGGGCTCCCGCTCTATACCGCAAACCCGGAAAAAGGAATCTGGTGGCCGCCCTTCACGGCCCTCGGGCTTGTCCCCTTCGCCTTGGTCGCGCGCTGGAGCCTGCCGCTCTCCAAGGCGTGCTGGGCCGCGTTGAACGTTGCCTGCCTGGGGTGGAGCGTCGCACGGGCGCGTAGCTGGGCGACAGGTTGGAGTCCCGTCGTGCTCGCGTTGGCCGCAGTGGGGAAGCCGCTGCACAGCAACTTCGAGTACCTGAATGTCACTCCGATCCTGCTCGCGCTGGTCGTGGCGGCGGCGGCGGACCTCGAGGCCGGCCGCGAATCTCGCGCTGCAGCGTGGATCGGACTCGCGACGGCGATCAAGGGATTTCCCGCCCTGCTGCTCTTGTACCTCGCCTACCGCCGGCGGTGGCGGGGTGTGGCAACGGGAATCGCGGTGGCAGGCGGGCTCACCGTCGGCGCCATGCTGTCGTACGGCCCCGTCGGCGCAGTTCGCGCCGTGGTGGACTGGCTGCGGCTCACCGGTCAAACGCACATGTTCGCGCAAATGAGTAGCCAGTCGCTCTCCGGCTTCACGTTCTTCTTCGGGTGGCCCCCTGCAGCCGTGTGGCTGGCTCAGGGCGCGTGCCTGTGCGGGGTCGGGATCGCCCTCCGGCGGACGCCTCGAGCGAGTGACGCTGCCGACGAGGTCGGTCTGGTCACGCTTCTCGCGGTGCTCCTCTCGCCCATCGCCTGGTTGTATTACTACGCTCTCGCTTGGCCGGCTTGGATCAGCGTCCTTGCCCGCCCCACGCTCCACGCCACTCAGGGACGGCATCTCAGAGTCGCAACCCTCATCGTGGCCGGTATCCTCACCTCGGGTGTGTTGACCCCAGGTTTGTATCCGCCGTTCCTCTGGTTCATCCGTCGCGCCAACTACACCTGGGGCGGACTGCTGCTCCTGACCGTGCTCGTCGCGGAGCGTGCGTTCCGTCCACAATCCGATCAACAGCTAGTATGACCCATCACCGCTCTCGCTTGTCGCGTCGGCCCTGGCCACCGCGGTTGATGAGCTCATCAAGAAAGCCGCGGTTGCGCGAACCGTCAATACCGCAGCGCGTATTGAATCTTCGTCGATAGCCTGTTGGAATCGAACGTCCAGGTCTGGGTGCCAAGCGGCACGTCGATATTGTGAGTGTACGTGACGAAGAATTCGCCGTTGGGCCGGAAGGTCCAGCGGATCCTGACGTCGGTACCGAGCTGGCGCGAGGCGTTGTCGTACTGGGTGAAGCTGTTGACCTCGAGGTCGGGCGACAGGGCCACGCGCAGCCGCGTGCCGTAGCGCTCGAGCACGAAGGGGACGGGCCCGCTGCGCCCCGCGACTCTGCCCTGGTCGCGCTCGCCGGACAGCTCGACGATGAAGAGCGGCGAGGGTTTGAGCAGCACCGTGCCGACGAATTGACCGAGCCGACCGTTGTAGAACCCACCGCCCCAATACGACACAGTCCAGGTGACCCGTCGCTTCGATGCGCGCAAATAGTCGATCCGAAAGCGTAGGAACGTGTATGAGCCGATCGGGATCGTGTCAGCCGGGGTGATCGCAAACGGCGCGTTTAACCGCTCGGCTTCCGGATGGGCGGCGATGGCGAAGCGGTCGCCGCTCTCGAGACTCAGGTTGACCGGTGCCAGTCGTCCGAACGCGCTTTGCCAGCGGCCGGCCAAGTCCGTGACGAGGACACCGATAAGCTCGAACGTCGCCCGGGAGAGCCAGCGGGCGAGCCAGGGTGCCGTGGCGCGCGGGCTGTAATTCAGCGCGAGGTTCCATTGCTGGACGCCCGGGCGCGGCACGAAGCCGAGCGCCGGTTGGAAGCCGTCGCCCACCCGGCGGTAGCCGAGAAAGTTGTTCCACGTGTCATTCGGGTAGAACAAACTCACGCCCGCCGCCGTCTTCGATCCGGTGACGTTCCGTCCGTCGAGCGTCAGGCCCCAGAGGCCGAGCTGCGCGTTCTTGTCGCCGAACACATGCGAGGTCGCGAGCAAGGCGTCGACGCCGGCGAGCCAGCTCCCGGGCGCCCCCGTGGGGTCGCCCGCGGTAGCGATGAACCCCACCGACGATTCGCCGAGCACGTTCCGCTTGACCCGCACCACGCCCATATCGGTCGCGGGCACGAGACCCGCCACGGCGCCGGTACGTGCGGCGAGCACGCCGAAGCTCGTCTCGCCCACCCGGCCGCTCTCCTTCGTGCCCACCTGGAGCGGCACGGTGAGCCCGTTGTACAAGCCGATCCGCCGGCTCCAGAACGGCATGACGTCGGGAGCGATGCCGGGCCCGAAGTCGAAGATGTCGGTACCCTCGAGGAAGTACGACCGCTTTTCGGGATAGAAGAGACTGAAGCGGCTGACGTTGGTGCGGCGCTGATCGACCTCCGTCTCGGCGAAGTCGGTGTTCAAGGTCAGGAAGGCGAGCGTGTTCGCGCCGATGCGCTGGGTCGCGTCGACGCTCCCGGCGACGGTGGTGAGTGCGCCAGCCGCGGGCGCGGGAACGCCGCTCGCCATGGTGAGCGCGGGACGCACGCTCAGGCCGCGATCGAGATTGAAGCGGGGGAGGTCGGCGAGCAGACCGGCGCGACTCATCTGGGTGATGCGCCAGTCGCGGCTCGGGTACGCCCAGCGCTGGGTCTCGAGCCGGCGCTGGACGCGGCGCTGCACGTTGAAGCCCCAGGTGGTGGCGCCGGGCCGGTAGAGCAGACTCTTCACCGGAATGCGAATCTCGACCGACCAGCCGCGCTCCGACCGGACGGCGGCCGCTTCCCAGATCGCATCCCAATTCGCGTTCTCGCGACCGCCCAGCCGCTGCGCCAGCTCGGTGATGAGCGCGTCGTAGCGCGCGCCGTCCGGGTTCACCGCGAACACGTAGCCTGATTGCCCGTTCAGGAACGGATCGAGCACGAGGCGCACGTGGTCCTCGGTGGACAGGTCGGCATCGCGCGCGCGGGCGAAACTCGTGATCCGGTCGGGGGCGGGATCGTCGCAGCGGATACCGACCACGAGCAGGTCCGCGCTCGCGAGCACCTTGACCACGGTGCGCTCGGGCGGCACGACGCCTTGCGCGGGCTCGAATTCGCTGAGGACCGCCGAGTCGGCCATGGCCCAGGCCGGCTCACGCATGCGGCCGTCGAGGACGAGCTCCGAAGGAAGGGGGCTCGCCCGGAGCTGCGGTCGATCGCGCGACTGCGCCCCGAGAGCCGTTGCCCAGACTCCCAGCAGCGCGACCGTCGCGATCAGGGCTAGCTTCACCCGGGGTTAGTCCCGCCGGGGCGGGCTTTCTTACAGCGCGCCGGGCGGTGTAAGAAACCGGGCGGTCGTGGGGACTATCGAGAGATCGAGGACCCTCGACCGCCGTCCGCGGAGGGCGATGCCGGAGTCCACGCACGAAGCTGCCGACACCGCCATCGACCGCGTGGTGCGTGAGCACGCGGCCGTGCTCGAGCGCGTGGCATGGGGCTACGTCGACAACGCCTCCGACCGCGACGACCTGATGCAGGAGGTCCTGACGGCGCTGTGGCGCGCGCTGCCCCGGTTTCGCGGCGAGTCGTCGGAGCGGACGTTCGTGTTGCGGGTGGCGCACAACCGCGGTATCACCTTCGCGATCAGGCACCGGCGCCGGTTCGAGGGCCTGCCCGACGAGGGTCAGCTCCCGGACCCGGCGCCCCTCGCCGAGGAGCGCCTGATCGCCGAGCAGCGTCGCGACCGGCTGTTCCAGGCCATCCGGCGGCTCCCGGAGGCCCAGCGCCAGGCGGTGATGCTCCGTCTCGAGGGACTGTCGCAGCGCGAGATCGCGGAGCTGCAGCAGACGACGGAGACGAATGTAGGCGTCCGCCTCACGCGGGCCCGCCGGGCGCTCCGCACCCTGCTCGCCGAGGAGGAAGGATGAGCGAGCGGACAGCGCCGGGCGATTGGGAGCGGTGGCAGGGCGAGTGGCAGCGGACCGGGGACGCCGAGGCCGTGGCGCGCCATGCGCCTGAACAGATCGCGCGGGGGCGCCGCGAGCTGCTCTTCGCGCGGCTCATCGAAAGTGTGGTCGCCGGCGTGGCAATCCTTGTGACGGCGGCCGCACTCCGGCACGCGGCGAATCGCTTTGAGGCCGGTCTCGGACTCGTCGTCGGTAGCTGCATCGCCGCGCTGTGGATTCAGCGGATCCGGCTGCGGGAGCGGGAAGACTCGGCCGTGGTGGCAGGCAGCGCGCAACATCTCGCCGTGCTCGGGAGCGTCCGGCGCCGGGAGGTCCGCCTGGCGCATTTCATCTGGATCGTGCTGCCACTCGAGCTGGCGTTCCTGACGCCGTGGTGGGTGATCGGCACGCGCGTGCACCACCGGTCGCTCACGGACCCGGGGTCTTGGCAGACCGTGTGGCTGCCGATCGTCGGGATGGTGGCGCTGTTCGTGTGGTCGCTGCGGCTACGGCGCCGCGCCCGAGCGGAGCTCCGGGACATCGAGCTGTTGCACGCAGAGTACCGCGACCCCGATGCGGCCACTCCAACTCTCGAGGGAGGATAGCGTGAACCGCACGTCGCCAGCGTTGGTAGTGTTCGCCGTCGCGCTGATCGCCGCGCCTGCGTCCGCGCAGACGACGCCGACCGCGCAGCAGGAGATGCAGTCCGCGCAGTTCCTCGTCGGCAAGTGGAGCTGCGCGCACACCGTCGGAGACTTCTCCGGCACGTATACGACGACCTACGCATCAGTGCTGGGGAGCGCGTGGCTCGAGCAGACCTACGACTTCCCGGTTACCAGGGAGGATGCGGCCGTCCACGCCGACTACTTCCTCGGCTACGACGTCCGGGTGGATCGGTGGGTGCGCTTCGGAGCCCACAGCAACGCCCAGTACTACGGCATGCTCGGCACGCGTGCGGACAACGTGTGGTCGTGGAGCTACGTCCTCCCTGGACCGGCAGCCCGGGCGGTGTGGACCAAGCAGTCGGACACCGAGTACACGGTGGATGGGCCGAGTTACGCGGCAAATGGGAAGCGGGTCACCGAGCACCACAGGTGTCGAAAGGTGGCCTAAAGGAGTTCGGCGCTATCCCTTCCTCCCGAAGCGCTCGAAGCGGTACGCCAGTTCCGGACCGCCGTCACCCTCGTACGCGAGCTGGGCGACGAGCAGCGCGAACGGCTCGGTGTAGCGGGCGACCCGCAAGGGCCCAGCGTCCACCGGATCGAACCCCACGTCACGGATGAGCTGGGCGGTAATCCCTTTGCTGCTCGCATCGTCCCCGCAGTAGACGAGGCTGGGTCTATGCGCTTTGCGCCGGGCCTCGAAGACGCCGAACAGCACCTCGCTCGGCACGGTGTTAAAAGCGGAGACGACCCGAGCCTTTGGAAGCTTCCTTGCAAGCTCTTCCGCACCCGAGGACGTGTGGGCGATCACCAGGCCGGTGTCGTCGGCGTTCATCGGGAGCGAGCAGCTCACGATGACCTTGCCCGACACGTCGCCTGCTTCTTTCAACACGTCGTCGACTCGGGACCAGTGCACGGCGAGCAGGAGTGCGTCCGCTTCCTGCGCGGCCTCTCGCGGTGTGCCCGCCTGCGCTTTGCCCTTGGCGTCCCGTGCGAGCCTCTTGAGCTTCTGCTCGCTGCGCGCGTAGCTGAAGACGACCTCATGTCCGGCGCGCGCCCAGATCGTTCCGAGCTTGGCGCCCATCAATCCCGAACCCAGAATGCCGATGCGCATGTCAGAGACCGGTCCGTTTCTCCAGGTGCTCGGGGTAGCGCGCGCCTTGAATCGTGATCTGTGAGGTGGCGCTCTCGATCGAGCGCAGATCCTCGGGGCTCAGTGCGATCGCCACTGCTGCGATGTTCTCGTCCAGGCGCGCCAGCTTCGTCGTGCCGGGGATCGGCACGATCCACGGCTTCCGGGCCAGCAGCCACGCGAGCGCGATCTGCGCCGGCGTCGCCTTTTTCCGTGTCGCGATGGTGCGCAGCACATCCACCAGCGCCAGATTGGACTTCCGAGCCTCAGGAGTGAAGCGCGGCACGAGGTTGCGGAAATCGGAGCTCACGAATGTCGTCTTCTCGTCGATCGTGCCCGTCAGGAAGCCCTTGCCAAGGGGACTGAACGGTACGAACCCGACGCCGAGCTCTTCCAGGGTGGGCAGCAGCTCTTCTTCAGGGCGTCGCCACCACAGGGAATACTCACTCTGCACGGCTGTAACCGGCTGCACCGCGTGCGCGCGACGGATGGTGCGCACGCCGGCTTCGGACATGCCGAAGTGCTTCACCTTACCCTGCGCAATCAATTCCTTGACCGTTCCCGCCACGTCTTCGATCGGCACGTTGGGGTCGACCCGGTGCTGATAATAGAGATCGATGACGTCGGTGCGCAGCCGTTTGAGCGAGCCCTCGACGCTCTGTTTGATGCGCTCGGGCCGGCTGTCCTGCACCTGCTGCCCGCCGGCATCACGTCCGACCCCGAACTTGGTGGCGATCACCACCTGTGCGCGCACCGGCGCCAAGGCCTCGCCCACGAGCTCTTCGTTGGTGTACGGACCGTAGATTTCGGCGGTATCGAAGAATGTGACGCCGCGTTCCACGGCCGTGCGGATGAGCGAGATCATCGCCGGCTTGTCCGGCGGGACGCCGTAGCTCTGGCTCATCCCCATGCAGCCGAGTCCCAGCGCCGAAACTTCCAGGCTGCTCTTTCCGAGTTTGCGCTTTTGCATGTTGTCTCCTTAGGGCTTCACCATCACCTTGATTGCTTCGCGCTGGTTCATGGCGCGGTAGCCGTCGGGAACCTCATCCAGTCCGATGACCCGATCGAATACCCGGCCGGGCTCGATCCTGCCCTCGAGCACATCGGGAAGCAGCTCTTGAATGTACGCCCGTACCGGGGCCGGCCCGCCGCTGATCGTGAGATTGTTGTAGAACGCCGGCTCCGAGGCGGGGATCACCTCGTAATGGGGGACGCCGACGCGGCCGATGGCGCCACCGGCACGGGCAATCCCAATCGCGGTGCGCATCGCTTCGTCGGTGCCGACGCACTCGAGGACGGAGTGGACGCCCAAGCCGCCGGTCAGCTCACGCACGCGCTCGATCGCGCTCTCGCCGCGCTCGCTTACCACGTCTGTTGCGCCGAACTCTTGCGCCAGGGCGATCCGGTCGGGATGGCGGGCCAGGATCGTGATCCGCTCGGCGCCGAGACGCCGGGCGGCGATCACGGCGCAGAGGCCGACGGCGCCGTCACCGATGACGGCCGCGGTCTTGCCGCGGCCGACCTTGGCGGCGCGGGCCGCATGATGGCCCGTTCCCATCACATCTGAGAGGGTGAGCAGCGACGCCATCAGCGCATCGTCCGCCCCGACGGGCAGGGCGAAGAGCGTCCCGTCAGCCAGCGGGATGCGCAGCGCTTCGGCCTGTGCGCCGGGGAGCTCGACCGTGCCGAAGAACCCTCCGTGGACGCACGACGTGTGCAGTCCCTCGTGGCAGAACGCGCACGTGCCGTCGGAGTAGGCGAACGGCATCACGCCCACGTCGCCGGCCTTGAGGGTGCGGACGCCCGAACCGACGGCCTCGACGACGCCGATCGCCTCGTGGCCCATGCGGCGGGGGGGCTCGCCCGGCTGCATCAGCTTGTACGGCCAGAGATCGCTGCCGCAGATGCAGGCGCGGCTGACGGTGACCAGCGCGTCGGTCGGTTCGATCAGGCGGGCGTCGGGGACGTGCTCGACGCGGACGTCGCCGGCGCCGTACAGGACGGTTGCTCGCATCGCGATCTACCTCTTCGCATTCACATCGTGTACCCCGGCCTCTTGTACAGCTTCGCCGAGGTCTCAACGATGTCGGGTTTATAGACCTTCTCAGCCCACTCCGCGGCCGAGACTTCTTCGAATGCGACCGAGACGGACTCGTCTCCGTAATTCAAGACCTTCATGACGTCTTGCGTGATTGCCTCGGCGAGTCGCCTCTTCTGCTGTTCGGATTTTCCGGGCCAGAGCTTCACGATGACGTGAGGCATTATTCGCTCCTGTATTCCTGGTCGCTGACCTTTTCCATCCAGTCCACTGCCTTGCCATTGAGCTGTTCCTGCACGGCGATGTGTGTCACGGCGGTGGTTGGCGCGGCGCCGTGCCAATGCTTCTCACCCGGCGGGATCCAGATCACGTCACCGGGCCGAATCTCCTCGATCGGGCCTCCCCAGCGCTGCGCCCGACCAGAGCCAGCCGTCACGATCAGGGTCTGGCCCAGCGGGTGGGTGTGCCAGGCCGTCCGGGCGCCGGGCTCGAACGTGACGCTGGCGCCGGACACGCGCGCCGGGTCGGGCGCCTGGAACAGCGGATCCATGCGCACAGTGCCGGTGAACCACTCGGCGGGTCCAATGCCCGATGGTTGTGAGCCGCTGCGCTTGATGTCCATGTGGCCAATCGTAGCGGGACCGTGCACGCCCGTGTAGCCGGAGTAATCGAAAAGGGTTTGTGAGTATCATTCACAAATGGTGCGCGACGAGCTGAGCGTCCTATCCGCGTTTCTCACTGTGGCAGAGGAACGGAGCTTTACGCGGGCCGCGAAACGTCTGGGTGTGTCGACCTCTGCGGTCAGCCACGCGATGCGGGGTTTGGAAGAGCGGTTTGGCGTACGCCTGCTCGCGCGCACGACGCGCAGCGTCGCCCCGACCCCTGCCGGAGAGCAGCTCATCG
>WNGO01001851.1_pt1 | contig 13585 bp, 11 predicted proteins | sample 5400511 | NCBI WGS metagenome assembly WNGO01 (sample SAMN13153380, study PRJNA577476) | soil metagenome | isolation source: 20 cm soil or saprolite under Garry oak tree replicate 2 | place: USA:California | collected 2016-06-15
ATGGCCCGGTTCATTTTGCTCTGTCCCTCGGCCCGGTCGACGAACACGATCGGTACTTCGCGGATCTTGAACCCTTTTCGCCATGCGCGAACGCTCATCTCGATTTGAAAGGCATAGCCGTTGGACCCGACCTGCGACAAATCAATCGCTTCCAGCACCCGCCTGCGAAAACACTTGAACCCGCCCGTGAGGTCCCAGATCCTGAGCCCCGTGAGCCAGCGGGCGTACACATTGGCGAAGTACGATAGCATGAGACGGCTCATCGGCCAATTGACGATCGTCACCTTCCCGTCTAAGTAGCGTGAACCCAGCACGAGATCGGCATCCTGGATGGCCGTGAGAAACTCCTTGAGGTGGGCTGGGTCGTGCGAGAAATCCGCGTCCATCTCGAAGATGTAGTCGTATCCTTCCTTCAGAGCCCACTTGAAGCCTGTGATGTAGGCCGTACCCAGCCCGAGCTTGCCTTCGCGGTGGAGCGTATGCACCCGTGGATTGGCGCGCGCCATCTCATCGGCCATACGGCCGGTACCATCAGGTGAGTTGTCATCCACGACCAGGATGTCCAGGCGCGGGTCCTGCGCCAGCACCTGCGGCACGATCTGGGGGAGATTGACCGCTTCGTTGTACGTCGGAATCACCACGAGAGCCCGCTCAGGCACGCGGGCGTCTCCGTTCCCACACCGGCGGCACGATGAACCCGGCGATGACGACAAGAAGCGTTACCAGCCCGATCATCTTGCCACGCGCGAAAGCGCGCGAGTAATAGCTCAACTCGAGCTTTCTGGCACCCGGACCTACGGGGATAGTCAGGAGCGCATGGTCGCCGCGCAGCACCCGCCCCGGTTTGCCGTCGATGCTCACACGCCAGTCGAGATACCAGTTCTCGGCGATGAGCACGTAGCTCGACTCGGCGGGCGCCGGATCGAGCTCGACAGTCATCTTCCCGGCGTCCCACGCAGTGACACGCGCGCGCGACGGCGACGCGGGTGGTAGGCCGCCCTTCAGCGGCGGCGGATTCACGGGTGAATTCGAGGGCAACAGCACGACTCGGTCGAACCCCGGCAGCCGGGGATCGGCAAGTGTCGGCGGGACGACCGAATCGACATCGACCTTCACCGCCACGGGAGCAACGCGGGCGTAGGGAGGAACCGTGTCGGCCTCGTAGACGTACCCACGACTTCCGGCCGCGGTCTGAACCGGACCGAGCACCTTGTGATACCCGGGGACCTTGACCGTATCAGAGATCAGCAAAAAGCGAACGGCGAGCAGATCCCAGAGCTTGGTGGACGTGAGCAGAAACCGCGCTTGCCCTTGTGTACCGGGCCGCCCGCCGATCAGCTCGTCGAAATAGCGGAGTTCGTTGCCCTGATATCCCAGTACCTGCGGGATGCCGTGGGCCATGAGCGCGTTCTCGGGATAGACATTGAGAGGATCGAGCACGCGGAACGGCTTCGGCGCCGCGTGAAGAAGCGAGACGATCGCATCATCGCGGTAGAGCGATTGGCTTGGTGGATCCGAGTAGAGCCAGAACCGCCGTCCGTCGCGCCACAGATCTATGCCGACGAGGAACGGCAGGCCAACGGCCAGCGCGAGCACGGGCACTCTCCCCCGCAGGTACGCGAACGCCAGTAGCGCCATGGCAAACAGCAATACCGCGCCGAGCAAGACCGATAGGCGAATGTCGGGTCCGAGGGCCTCGGCGAGCTGACCTCTCCCCGGGGGCGCCAGCGACTCGGCCAGATGGCCGAATGCGCCTGCAAGCCCGAGTAACGCGATCACGCCGGACGCGATCAGCCACGCGCGAACGTGGCTGGCTCCTTCCTTCTTCTCGAGGCGTGCCGTGCCGAATGCTGCGAACGTCGCCGTGCAGAACGCGACGATGAAGAACACCATGCCGGGTGCGCGCGTCTTGCGGACGTACGGCATGACGTTCCACCACAGCTTGTAGAACGGCGTCGCGTTGCCGAGGGCGATCAGCAGGAAGAGGATCCAGATGCCCCCCACCCACCAGATGAAGCGCCGCCGCTCGGGTTGACCGCCCGCGCCCAGGATGGCGAGCAAGAGGACGGGGAGTCCAAGGTACTCGGAGTGGAGCTTGAGGGGGTTCGAGCCCCAGTAGGTATCCCCTCCCCCACCGGTGAACCCCGCGATGAAGAACTCCGGTACATGGTCCCAGGGCACACCATACGACGCGGCGTTCTCGAACGCGCCGGAGTACGCGACGGCGCGCGGCGAGTGCGGGATGTACTCCAGAAATGGGAGGATCTGCGGCATCGCGATCCCGAAGCCTGCAATCACGGCCACCAGGACGATCGCCAGGCGCACTAGGCGCGGGCGCAGCGGCTCGGTTGTCGGCTCGCCGAAGGTGAGGTACAGCGCGAACAGGCCGGTCGCGATGAGCAAGTAGTACGTCGTCTGCACGTGAGGGCTGAGCAGGCAAAGCGCCACGGCGACTGCCAGCAGCGGATAGCCCCATGCTCGTCGGTCGCGGAGCGCCACAATGAGCGCGAGACACGCGAGGGGCAGCATCGTCGAGACGAACAGCTTGCCGTCGTGACCCGGCCGCGCATACGAGATGAGGATCCCCGTCAACTGATACGCGAGCCCGCCCACCACCGATCCGAGCCACGACACCTTCAGACGCCGCAGAAACAGAAACATGAACAGGCCGGCGAGGATGTAGTGGATGACGAACCCCAGATTCGTCACCTTGTCGGCCGAGAGGAACCAGCGCAGGAAGGACGTCGGGTAGAGTACGTCGCCATGGGTCACCGGTGCGATGTACGGCAGCCCGTCCATGATCATCGGATTCCACAGCGGCAACTGCCCCGTCGCGCGCCAGTGCTCGGCTTGCCATTCGTGCACCGCGTACGCGCTCGCGTATTGATCGCTCATCGGCGCCGCCAGCCAGCGTCCCTTGAGCATTGGAAATGCGAGCACCGCCACGAACAGCACCATGAATCCGGCGGCGTAGAGCGTCGGGCGCTTCGGCTCGTACACGCCTGCCGTCGCGTTTACCTGCGGCGCCTGCTGCGTCTGTTGCGTCTGTTTATTCAGCGGAGTTCTCCTTGCCCATCGGAGCCGGGTCCTTCAGGAGCATTGCGAGACCTGCCGCGCCAGCCTCAGTGAGCGTCAGCTGCACCCGCGATGCCAGACTGACAGCGAGCGCTCCCCCACTGCCCACGAGCGGCGTGAGAAAGCCGACGAGGGCGAGGTCCCGCACGCCGAGGCCTCCCGGGGCGACAAGGGCGATCAGTCCCATGACATATCCGAGGGCGAACATACCCATCGCGGCCGGGACCGGCACGCTGGCCGTGGAAATCAGGCCTCGAATCAGCATCCAGAACGAAACTCCGAACGTTGCCCAGCTGATGAGCATCAGACCGCTCGAGGCGATGATGGCGGACAGCGGTAATGGCGGCAGCGGCGTGGTGGCATCGGCCAGGGTCCCGAGCCACTGCGCTGTGCGGCGCCAGGCCAGCACGCCGATCAGCGCGAGCGCGGCGAGGACGGCACCACCCAGAAGTACCGGCGAAGCGGCATGCGGTGTGGCGATGGCGACCAGGACGACACCCGTCCCCAGCACCACGGCCTGCATCGCGAACGCGGAGACCGCGGCCGCGCTGCGGCGCACGCCGGCCTGTTCCGCGAGCACCACGAGTCCCGCCACGCTCCACACCTTCCCGGGGATATAGCGGCCGAGGTTTGCCAGCGTCCACGCACGCGCTGCGTTGGGGTAGGACAGCCGCTGGTCCCAGCCGCGCAGCATGCGGCGCCACGACTCGATCTGAATGGCGTAGGTGAGGAAAATGACGCCGACTGAAGCCGCGAGCCAGCCGATCTTGACGTCGAGCGTCACATGTACTGATTGAAACGCGGCCCAGTTGCGCGCGATCGAGCGTGCAACCAGAGCCAAGACCAGAATCATGGCGGCGATCTTGCCCGCCCGGAGCCACCCTGGTCTCAATCCTTCACGAACTTGTAGGCGATGGACCGGCCCAAGAGCCACCAGGGCGCGCGAATCGGCGGCCAGATGTAGGTCCCGGCGTAGTCGGCACGCCGGAAGCCATTCATCTCGCCCAGCCGGGTCATCGTTTGCTTGGTCCAGCTGTAGACATGCCCCCACTTATCGGGCACGCCGAACAAATTCCAGATGATCTCTTTGAAGTGATACGGATTCGGGACCGACACCACCCATACGCCGCCGGGCTTGAGGACGCGATAGACCTCGGCGGCGGTCTGAAACGCGGTCGGCGTGTGTTCCAGCACTTCGATCATGAAGACGCGGTCGAACGAAGCGTCAGGGAATGGCAGGCCTTTGGTGATGTCGTGGATGATGACGTCGGAAGCGGCGTATTCAGGGGCGATGTCGAGCCCCTGATACTTGATCCCCTGCGGCAGGAATTTCCGGATGTCTCCTTCCCGGCCGCCGATATCGAGCACCGCGTGGCCCGGCTGCGTCTGCGCGAGCTTCTGCGCGAGCCGGTAGCGGATGCTTTCTTCACCCCAGTTCCGCCACGCCGTGCGGTCGCTATAGAACGCGGCCAGCTCGGGTGAGCCCGGGGCTATGCGTTTCGCCATTCCTGAAGACTCCGGTATCGTGGTGCGCGCAAAGGAACGCGAAAGTTACTTATCTTCGACCTCATGCGCATCCTGCATTTGGTGACGGCATTTCCGCGCGATGAGCGCGACATCATCGCGCCGTGGCTGATCGAGCTCGTCAAACGGCAACGCGCCGCCGGTCACGATGCGCAGGTCTTTGCGCCGGCCTATCACGGCTCGGCCGACCACTCGTTTGCCGGCATTCCGGTACACCGCTTCCGCTACTTCTTCGCGCGCTGGGAATCGCTGACCCACGACGAGTCCGCCGCCGACCGGATGCAGCGCTCGCTGCTGTTTCGGCTGATGCCCGCGCCGTTCGTCGTTGCGGGTATGCTCGCGGTCTGGCGGTTGTGCCGGCGCGAGCCGTACGACGTCATCCACGTCCACTGGCCCGTTCCGCTGGCGCTCTGGGGCTGGGCCGCGCGACGCGCACGTCGCTCGGCCGTCGTGCTGACGTTCTATGGCATCGAGTTGCGCTGGGTGAAGCGGTCGCTCACGTTTCTGAAAGGCTTCGTACGCTGGGCCTGCCGGTGGGCGGATCGCGTCGTGGCCATTTCGTCCGAAACCGCGCGCGAGATCCGCGAGCTGGTGGACGTCCCCGTTGATGTCATCCCCTACACCACGCCGTTCCCTCCCCCGGGACCGGGGTCATCGCGTGCACTCGCCGCCGGCGACGGCAAGCTCCTCACGATCCTGTTCATCGGCCGGCTCGTCGAGCTCAAGGGGCTGGCGTATCTGATCGAAGCGGCAGGATTGCTCCGGGGCCGGGTGAAGACGCGCATCGTAGCGATCGGCATCGGTCCCGAACGCCAGCGGCTCGAGGCGCTCGCGCGCGACGTCGGAGTGGACGTCGATTTCCGCAACAAGGTTCCCGGCGCGGAGCTGCACCAGGCGTTCCTCACGTCCGACGTGTTGGTGCTGCCGTCGATCATCGATGCCCGCGGCGACACCGAAGGCTTGGGCGTCGCGTTGCTCGACGCGATGAGTTACGGCATCCCGGCCATCGGCACTCGCGTGGGTGGGATCCCGGACATCATCGAGGACGGCGTGTCGGGGCTGCTCGTGCCTCCCGCCGATCCGCGCGCGCTCGCGGAGGCGATCGAGCGCGTCGCGCGCGACCCCGCGTACGCGCAACGCCTGGCGGACGCGGGTCGTGAGCGGCTGCGGACGCACTTCAGTTGGGATGTGATTACGAAGCAGTGGGACGCTGTTTACCGCACTGCCTCGGCCGGGCTTCCGTCCGCATCTTCCAACCGCAGCTGAAACGGCGCGGGCGCGGCGACCGCTGCCTCCGCCGCCACGCTCCCATCCGGCCGGACTGCACTCGCCCGCACCGCGCGGCGCGCGCGGCGCCATTGCACGAGCGTGTCGAGTGGAGCAACAAATGGGGACTCCGCGAGCACGCCGGCGATCGTCGCTGCGTAGGCGGCCGGCGCGTCAGGGAATCCCAGCGCCGGTGTGAGATTGGGATGCCACAAGCCCACCCAGAGGCCGCCGACTTCGCGGGCCGTCGCCGCCAGTTGGAGCGCGTCATCGGACCACGCCGCAGGGTCCTCCACGCCGCGATACTTGCTCAGCGCGCGATCCATCCACGTGAACGGCGCCTCGTCGAGGGCGATCCGCTGATTTCGCTCGGCGTCCCAGCGCGGCACCACGTCGGCGACTCCCAGCCGAAAGCCATTGCGATCGGGAAACCCGAACGTCGTGTCGTAGACGAATCCAGCGGCTGTCATCGCGTGCTCGGTGACGCCGGGATGGATGCGCACATAGTGCTGGCGGATCCCGCGAACCGGCGCCGCGGCGATGCTTTCGAGCCGACGCCGCTGCTCGGCGAACGCGCTGTGGTCGTCGAGTGTGGCGAAGCTTCCATGGAGACCGATCTCATGCCCGGCCGCGCGGACCTGCGCCAGGATCCCGCGCGCCTTGGCCGATTCGGGACGGTACGTGAGATCGCCCGCGCGCACGGTCTTGAGCGTTGGCGTGCCGCAGAGGATGAACCAGGTCGAGCGGATCTGGGCGTGCGCTTCCTGATTGAGGACGCCGGTGACGCCCTGAAAGACCGGATCGAACCCGATAGACCCGACCGCCGACGCCGCGACACGGGTGATCCGTGCGAACGAGCGTTTGACGGCCAGCTCCGCCATGCGCAGCAGCGTGAAGGCCGGCCACCAGGATACCACGTCGAGATCGTGCGTGAAGGCCGCGGCCCAGCGGCGTCCATCGGGCCAGGCGGTGATGGTGCGAAACGCGCGCCGGCCGGCGGCCTGCCGAGCCGCGGCTTGTACCGCGATCGCTGCGCGCTGCACGATGGGGTCGCGTTCCAGTCCTTCGCGCACCAGCGGGTTCGCCGAAGGCGGGACGCGGCGGTATCGATCGCGCTCCGTGGCTCGCTGTTCGGCCGCCGCACCCGCCACATCGATGACCGCATGCAGGACCCCTCGTGGCAGCCGGACGATGCCGTCGGCGACTTCGATTCCCCACCCCGCCGCGACCCATCCTCGCAGGTCGCGCGGTGGATGTTCGCGCAGCTCGAGACTGACGACATCGAGCGACGCCGCGGCGGGAACGAGCCGCGTCAAGTCCACCAGCACGTCCAGGGCGAAACGCTCCGCCGCGGCAAGGCCAACTTCCGGGAGTTTGATCACGGGGCGTCGAAACGTACATTACGACCCCAATGCCCGAAACACTCCTCCCCAAGACGCGCATCCCTTGGCGGCACCTCGTCCTGTTTGGTTGGCTCCCGAGCCCGCTGAAGGTCCTTGCCTATCGCCTGTTCCTCGGCTACCGGATCGGCCGGCGCGTGAAGATCAGCTTCGGCGGTGTGGTGATCGGGAAGAGCGTCGAGCTGGGCGATCATGTCGAGATCGGTTTTCTCGCCGTCGTCCAGGGTGAAACGATCCGCATTGGACGCCACTCGAGTGTCGGGACGTTCAGCTATCTGTCGTGTAACGTGATCGAGGTTGGCGAGGACGCGAAGATTCGCGAGCAGGTCTATGTCGGTGGGCCACAACTGCCGGAATCGAAGTTCGTGCTCGGCAGCCGCACGATCATCCTGCAGCTCACGAACATCAATCCCACCAAGCCCGTCGTGATCGGCGACGACACCGGCATCGGCGGGCACTGCCTGATTTTCACCCACGGCGCGTGGGCGAACGCGTTGGACGGGTATCCGGTCACCTACGAGCCCGTGACGTTGGGGAAGGGTGTGTGGCTGCCGTGGCGCGTGTTCGTCATGCCCGGCAGTACGATCGGCGACGGCACGGTGATCGGCGCGAATTCACTCGTGGCCGGCAACATCCCGCCGAACAGTCTCGCCGTTGGCTCCCCCGCCAAGGTGATCCGCTCGGCGCCGGACTTCCCCAAGCGATTGAGCGAGAGCGATCGCTCGACACTCGTCGCGACGATCATCGCGGAGTTCGATCGCTTCCTGGAGCACGGCGGCGTGCGTGTCGAGGCCCAGGGACCAGTGCGGCTGTATCACTATGGCCGGCGCGCGTGGCGCCTCTTGTGGCTGCGCAGCGGTGCGCGGATCGATGGCATCGCGGCGACCCGTGGCGACACGGTTTTTTCAGAAACCGCACTCGCCGCCGACGAGCTGGTCACCTTCGCGAAGCAAGGCGTCTACTGGCTCGATCTCGGTGGCCGCACGCGCAGCGAGGGCGGCTCCCGCCTTACCGAGGAGCTCGCCCTCTTTATCGGCCGCTACGGAGTGCGGCTCGCGCGCTATTACGACCGCTAGCGGTCAGTGGATGTGGACGAGGTCCACCCACCCGGCCTCGTTCGCGACGAGGACCTGATTCCTTGCGGGATCCGCCGCTACCTCGCGCGGTGTCCCACCCGTGGTGATCGTGCGCACGACGGTCCGCGTCACGGGATCGACGACCTCGACGAATCCGGCGAACACTTCACCGATATACAACTTGCCGTCGGAGCCGAGCGCCATGCCCTCTCCGCCGCTCATGAGGGGTACGTTGGCGGTCGCGCCGCTCGACAGGGTGATGATGTGCAGGACGTTGCTCACCTCGTTCGCGACGTACAACTCCGCCCCGTTGGCCGAAAGCGCCATACCCTGGGGGCGGCCGCCAAGCGGGAATGTCCGCACCACGGCCATCGTGAGCTGATTGACTTCCATCACCGTGCCCGCGTCGCGAGTCGCGACGTACACCAGCGCGTCGTTGGGATGCGTGAGCAGATGGTGCGATGTGGCCGGCAGGTCGAGGGAGTCCACGACCGCCTTCGTGCTCAGGTCGATCTTGTACAGGCGATTGGCGTCGGTGGTGACGAACAGCCTCGCGCCATCGTGGGAAATCGCGACCGGCAGCGGATCTGCATTGACTGCAATAACGTCCGTTTGCGTATTCGTCGCGACGTCGATGATGCCCACGTTGTTGTTGGTAAAGTTGGCGACGTACGCGGTTGAGCCGGAGGCATTGAAGGTGAGATATGCCGGGACCCCGCCGGTGACAATCGAGCTGGAGAACGTGCTGGAGGTGAGGTCGAGCCGCCCCACCGTGCCTGCCTGGTCCTGACTGACCAACGCGATATCGCCAAATGTTGCTATGCCGAGCGGCCCGCCAGTCAGTGTCACGCGCGCAAAGCCCGTGTCAGGCGGCGGTGGGGGTGGTGGCGGCGGTGGCGGCGGGGGAGGCGGGGGCGGCGGCGGCACGAGCGAATCGCTGGGCTCGATGAAATCGATCCACCCGGCCTCGTTGGACACGAGGACGTCTTTGCCGTTGTCATCGAGCGCGATCTCGCGCGGGACGCCACCCACAGGAATCAGCCGGATCGTCTCGGCGCTGCGGCGGTCGATCACCTGCACCGCGCCATTGAACACGAGGCCGACGTAGATGTCGTTGCCGCTATTGCCGAGTGCCAGGCCTTCACCCCCGCCTGCGAGCGGAATATCGGTGGACGCGCCGGTCATCAAGCTGACTACGTGCAGCACGTTGCTCAGCTCATTTGCCACGTAGAGATCCTGGCCGCTCGGCGAGAAAGCCAGGTCCTGCGGCCGGCCGCCCAACGTGAACGTCCGGTTGACCGTCATGGTCCGCCAATCGACCTCCATCACCGTGCCGCCATCGCGCGTCGCGACGTACAGGAACTTTCCCTTTGGATCCATGATGATGTGGTGCGAGGTCGCGGGCAGCGCAATCGAGCCAAGTTCGGCCTTCGTCGCGATGTCGAACTTGAACAGGCGATTCACATTCGTCGTCACGAGGAGCGTCTTGCCGTCGGGCGAGAGAGCGAGGGCGAACGGGTCGCCGCTCGTGGTAATCACGTCGGTCTGCGTGTTGGACGCGACATCGATGATGCCGACGTTATCCGACCATTGATTGGAGACGTAGGCGCGCGTCTGCGTTGGGTTGAAGATGACGAGTGACGGAACCATGCCGACGGCAACTGTCGCCGACACGGTGCGGGCGTTCAGATCCACGCGCGCGACCCGCCCGAACGAGGAGCCGTGGTCGGGCTGCGTGATGTACGCGAATCCCGCCCGTGCGACGGCGATGCCCAGCGGCGCGCCGTCGAGTGGCATGCGCGCCACCGTGCCGTCGCCACCGGGCGCCGGCCGGTCCGCGAGGACGTTGCCCGCGCTCTGTTCGGTCGGCGAGGAGCAGCCGGCCGCGAGGAGTGCGCCGAGGCTGCCGGTGATGAGCCAACGGGGGAATTGGTTCATGAGACCCATCCGAAGAGGTTAGGCGGGACGATACTCAGGTGCGGTGCATGTACCGCAAGTAAAACCGCACAACACGTCATATATCGATTGGGCTAGGCAGCGGCCACGTCCAGCCTTCCGAGCGGCAACAGGTCGATCCAGCCCGCCTCGTTGGTGATGATGACGTGGCCCGCGCTGTCGAACGCGATCTGCCCGGGTCGCCCGCCCGTCACGAGCTCTCCATGTTGCGTCAGGGAGCACGTGTCGATCACACCCACCCTCCCCTGCCGTGTATGCCCGGTATAGAGCAGGCGTGCGTCCGGACTGAGGGCGAGCGCGACGGCGCCGCGTTCCTGCGCTACTCTCGCGACGCACTTGCCGCCGCTAAGCTGCACCACGTCGAGCTCGTGCTGTTCATTCGCGACGTACAACAGCGTGCCGTCGGGCGACACCACGACACCCTGCGTCCAGCCGCCCAGCGCAAACGTCCGAAGCAGACGGAGCCGGTTCGCGTCAACTTCCAGGACAGAGCCCGCGGCGCGCGTCGCGACGTAGAGCCGGTCGCCGCAAGGATGCAGCGCGAGATGATGTGAGCCAGCCGGCAGCGGCAGTGAACCGGTCACGCGCCCGTTTTGCGAGTTCAGGGCCCAGAGCCGGTCGGTGTTGGTTGTGATGTACAGAGTGTTACCACCTGGCGCGACGAGCAGCGGGAACGGCTGGCCGGCCACGGGCAGCGAGCGGATCGGCACGTGGTGCGTCGCGTCCATCACGGTGATTTCATCGCAAAACTGAATGGTGACATACGCGCGCAAGCCGGACTCGTCGAACTTCACGCAGGTGGGGGTGCAGCCGACGGACGTGAAGCCGGTGATACAGCCTTTGGCGAGATCGAGGTGCGCCAGTGAGGCGCCCTGTCCGAGCGTGACGTACGCGAAGTCGTGCCCGCGCACCGCGACGCCATACGGCCCGCCGTCGACGAACACCCGGTGCCAGCGCGCTCGCACCCAGCGCTGGCTGGCGGCAATCGCGACGGCCGGCGTTTCTGCCAATGATCGCGCGACCGGCCGTGGCTCATCCGGACGTTGCGGCGGTGCGGGCTGCACACGCTGTTGAAACCAGTGCAGGACCTCTTTCGTGCCGGCGCGTCGCAGATCTTTCCAGCTGTGATTCGTGACGCGCCGGACCAGCCGATACGAGGTCGCGGGTTCCATCGGGGCCTCCCGCGCCAGTGGCAGGAGCGACCCGCGGCCTGCGCCGGCGTCGGCCTTCAGCATCCAGTGCAGGACGCAGACCCAACCCGAGAGCTCCTCGTAGGCAGGAAGCCCCTCGCGGCGCAGCAGGCGGTTCAACTGGAAGCGGTTGCGGAGCCCAATCCGTTGGCAGAGCGCCTGCGCCGAGCCGACGCGGCCGTTGCTGCAGACGAGCGAATTGACGACGGCGCGGCCCTCGGGGGATAGCCAGGGCAATGCACCTTGCAGCAGAGACGCGAGAGCGAGTGGCGGCATGTTGCGATTTGGGATTAATACGAGGGTGCGGCGAAGACGTTGCAGCCGCAAGCAAAACCGCCCTAAAAGTCATAATCCCTAGGATTGAGCTACCGCACGATGTCCACCCACCCAGCCTCATTCGTGACGATTACGCGATTACGTGGGACATCCGTGGCCATGTCCCGCACCGTGCCGCCGGTGACGATCGTCTTGACGTGCGCGCGCGTGATGCGATTCAGTACCTCGACCTGCCCGGCAAAAAGCTCTCCGACGTACAGCTGGGTCCCGTCGGCCCTCAGCGCGATCGTGGACGCTCCGGCTTCGACCGGTGCGCTCGAGACCGCCCCGTTGGAGAGCGTCACGATGTACAACGCGTTTGTCGACGCCGTCGTCACGTACAGCTCGGAACGGTCCGGCGACATCTCCATCCCCTTTCGGGAGTGACGTGCGACCGCTGTGCGAGCTCAACCAGCGTGCTGTTGGTCCGCTCGGCTTCGAGCCGCCAATAGAGCAGTGAGACCCAACCGGTCAAGACATCGTACTGCGGCAGGCCTTCACTGCGGAGCAGGCGGGCCAGCTGGTAGCGGTTGCGCAGGCCGAGACTGGATGCGAGCGAGTCGGCGGAGGCGACGCGGCCATTGTCGCACACCAGGAAATTGATCGCTGCCCTACCCTGGGGTGAGAGCCAGGGCAATGACCGGAGGAGCGCGGACGCCAGGGGGAGCTGGGGCATGCGTCTACTTAGGAATTAATACCTAGCAGGCGGCGCTTTGCTCCCCCTTCATTTCTCCCCACGCGGTCGGTGGAGATCCCGCTCCAGGGCCCGCAGCTCCTCCCGCATCCCCGCCAGCATCTCGCCCACGAACCCGAAGCCGAACAGCACGACGCCCGAGATCACGAGCACCATGATGAGGTCGAGCAACGGCCGGAAGCCCATCTGGGGGGGCCCGTAGCGGAGGTAGAGGGCCACGATCCCGACCACCAGGCCGAGCAAGAACAGTATCGCGCCGATCACGCCGAAAAACAGCATCGGCTTGCGCGCGAAGCGCAGCTGGAACCAGACAGACATCAGGTCGAGCACACCGACGGGAATGCGCGCCACGCCGAATTTCGAGCTGCCGGCGCGACGCGGATGAACGGGCACGGGCCGCTCGGCGAGCCGGAACCCCTGCGACGCGGCGATCACGACCATGAACCGATGCCAGTCGGGGCGCATCGGGACGACGTCCATGATCTCGCGGCGGTAGGCCTTCACCGAATTCAGGTCCTTCACCCGCACCCCGAACAGCCAGCGACACAGCGTGTTGTAGATGCCCGAAACGAGACGCTTGTTGTACTGGCCCTGCTTCGTCCCGGTCACGACGTCGGCCTGGCCGGCGAGGATCGGTTCCACGAGCGACGGGATGTCGGACGGCAGATACTGCAAGTCGGCCGGATAGTAGACGAGCACGCGGCCGCGCGCGGCGTCGGCGCCGGACTTGAGGGCGTCGGCAATGCCGCGTTGCGCCCGATGCGTGACGACTTTCACGAAGGGGTGCTTGGCGCTGAGATCGTCGAGGAGATGCGCGGTGCCGTCGTGGCTGCCGTCGTTGATGATCACGAGCTCGACCGCATACGGCAACGGCAGCATCGCTTCGCGTGTGAGCCGAACGAATTCCGCGAGATTCTCCGCTTCGTCCTTGGCGGGAACCAGGACGCTGACGTCGGGTGGCGTCGAGTTGGTGGCGAGGCTCACAGGCGCTTGCGCATCCGCGCGGGAAGGATACCGAGCTGGTCGCGGTACTTCGCAACGGTGCGGCGGGCGATCTTCACGCCCTTCCGGTCGAACAGCTCCACGATC
>WNGO01001852.1_pt1 | contig 13584 bp, 13 predicted proteins | sample 5400511 | NCBI WGS metagenome assembly WNGO01 (sample SAMN13153380, study PRJNA577476) | soil metagenome | isolation source: 20 cm soil or saprolite under Garry oak tree replicate 2 | place: USA:California | collected 2016-06-15
ACCGCGGGCACCAGTGGGATGTCGAGCGGCGCCCCGGTCTTCGTGCGCGAGGCGGGAAGGTGCCAGACCGCACCCAAGGGCGTGTTGCCGTCGAGATTAAACTCCTCCCACCGCGCGCCCAGCAGCTCGCCCTTGCGGACGCAGAGCGCGAGCAGCAGCTTCAGGGCGAGCGCGTTGTCCGCGCCGAAGCTCGGCGTCTCTCGGATCTTCTCGAAGAGCTGCGCCAGCTCAACCAGACTGAGCGCGCGGCTGCGGGGCCGCTCGGTGCCGCCGCCGTCCAGACGCGGCGAGAAATCCGCGGCGGGGTTGTTAGGCACCATTCGCCGGCGGACGCCGAACGCGAAGATGCGCCGGGTGAAGCGCAGCAGATCGTTTGCCGCGGTGGGTGCGCGTCTCTTGAGCTCGTCGATCACGCGAGCAATGTCCGCCGGCGTGACGTCCAGTGCCGCCGTGCGACCGAGCTTCGGCAGCAGGTACTTGTCGAGATGCCGGCGCGGCACGCTCGGATGCTTGAGCCCCCGCCCCGTGATCTCTTGCCTGTACCACTCCTCGCACAACTCGCGAAACGAACCGCGCTGGCGCTGCTCGGCCTCTGCGGCACGGCGCACGCTCAGCGGATCCTGCTGCTTATCGAGCAGCACGCGCGCCTAGCGCGCCTCGATGCGCGCTTGCGCGAGGGACATGTCCGGATAGTGCCCGAGCGTCAGCCAGTGCTCGCGGCCGGCAAAGTGATAGCGCAGCGTCCACGAGGCGCCATCCCGGGTCTGCTTGCGCAGGTAGAGCCCGTCGCCGTCGCTGAGCACCAGCCGCTCGCCCGATCGGTGTGCCCGCTCGACCGCGAGTGCCGTGAGTTTCGCGCGCTCCATGCCCGTCCCCTTTGATTGTCTCGGTCGCTCACGCAGTGGCTCCAGCACTGCGCGAGCGACCTTGTTCGTCGAATGGTAGCTACGGATCCAGCTACAAGTTAGCTACCGGCCTAGCTACAGGATAGCCGAGATCGGGTTGGACGGGAGTAGACGTTTCTGGCTGAAATAGCCTGAAATTCAGGTAATTATCGGGATCCGCTGGATACGCCTGGATGCCCATGGATGCTATTCGGCGTTCTGCACCTGCTCGCGCATCTGCTCGATCAGGACCTTCATGTCCACGGCGCTGCGCGTGGTCTCGAGATCCTGGGACTTCGAGGACAGGGTGTTGGCTTCGCGGTTGAGCTCCTGCATGAGGAAGTCGAGCCGGCGGCCGGCGGGCTCGCCGGCGCCGATGACGCGGCGCACCTCGCCGATGTGCCCCGCGAGGCGCTCGAGCTCCTCGTCCACGTCGAGGCGCTGCAGGAGCAGCGCCAGCTCCTGCTCGAGGCGCTCCGGGTCGACGCTCGCGGTCAGCTCCGCCAGCCGCTCGTCGAGGCGCGTGCGCATCCGCGCCTGCACCTCCGGCAGCCGCGCGCGCACGTCCGCCACCAGCGCCTCGAGTCCGGCACAGCGCTGCTCGAGCAGCTCGCGCAGCCGCGCCCCTTCGCGCGCGCGCGCCGCCACCAGCTCCTCGAGCGTCGCGCCGAACACGGCATACGCCGCCGCCAGCAGCTGTTCGCCCCCGCCGCCCTCCTCGCGCAGCACGCCCGGCCAGCGCAGCACCTCCAGTGCGTTCACCGCGGCGGCGGGCTCGCGCAGCGTGCGCGTCACGACGTGCACGGCGGCCAGCACGCGCTCGAGCGCCACCGGATCCACTTCCAGCGCGCCGCCCGGGCCCGGCGGGCGCCGGTAGGTGATGGTGCAATCGACCTTGCCGCGGCGCAGTTGGCGCGCGAGACGCGCGCGCAGCTCCCCTTCGGCCGTGCGCAGCTCGTCCGGCAGGCGAAAGCCCGCTTCCAGGAAGCGGTGATTTACGCTGCGCAGCTCACACACGAGCGTGCCCCAGTCGCCGGTGGTTTCCCGGCGCGCGAAGCCGGTCATGCTCGCGATCATGTCCCGTCGATCCGCCTGGCAGTCCCGCAAAGAGAGGCGATCGCGGGCGTGCGCGTTACTTAAGTCGCGTCGCTACGCCCGTTCGCCGCACAGGTGATATAAACGTCGATAAGTCTAACAGATGCATGGAATTCTTCTTGCGGGTCGAATACGCGGACATCAGCCTGCTCGGCGGGCGCGAGGAGAACCAGGACCGGGTCGCGGTCGCGGTCGCGGAGAAAGCCGCCCTGCTGCTGGTGGTCGACGGCATGGGTGGCCACGCCGACGGCGCACGCGCCGCGCAGGTCACGCAGCAGGTGATCGTGGACGCCTTCTGGCACACGCCGCAACCGCTGTTCGATCCGCTGGGCTTTCTGCACCTGACGCTCGGGCGCGCGCACGACGAGGTGGTGAAGCTCGGCGTGCAGCTGCCGCTCGAGCAGCGGCCGCGCGCCACCTGTGCCGTGTGCCTCATCCAGCAGCACGCCAGCTGGTGGGCGCACGTCGGCGACAGCCGCCTGTATCACGTGCGGCACGGCGCGCTGATGGCGCGCAGCCGCGACCACAGTCACGTGGAGCTGCTGCTGCGCGAGGGGCTCATCAGCGCCGAACAGGCGCAGACCCACCCGATGCGCAACTTCGTCGAATGTTGCCTCGGCGGGGATCCGATCCTGCCGGACATGTCGCTGACGCGACGCCGGCCGCTGGAGCCGAACGACGTGCTGCTGCTGTGCACCGACGGGCTGTGGGGCCCGCTCGCCGACGCGGCGATCGCGGCCGAGCTCGGCACGCCCGGCGAGCTGCGCGCGAAGCTGCTGGAGCTCGGCACGCGCGCCGTGCAGCGCGCCGGCAGCAGCAGCGACAACACTTCCGCGGCCGCGCTGCGCTGGCTCGGCGATTAGGAACGCAGTCATGACCAGACCTTCCGGGCGCGCCCCAGATGAGCTGCGGCGCGTAAGCTTCACGCGCCGTCACGCCCGGCACGCCGAAGGCTCGGTGCTGGTGGAGTTCGGCGACACGCAGGTGCTGTGCACCGCCAGCGTCGAGGACACGGTGCCGCAGTTCCTGCGCGGCAAGGCTCAGGGCTGGATCAGCGCCGAGTACGGCATGCTGCCGCGCGCCACGCATACGCGCACGGCGCGCGAGGCGGCCCGCGGCAGGCAGAGCGGGCGCACCCAGGAGATCCAGCGCCTCATCGGCCGCTCGCTGCGCGCGGTCGTGGACCTGAAGGCACTCGGCGATCGCACCATCACCATCGACTGCGACGTGCTGCAGGCCGATGGCGGCACGCGCACCGCCTCCGTCACCGGCGGTTTCGTGGCGCTCGCCGAGGCCTGCGAGCAGCTGGTGCAGCGGCGGCTCATCGCCGCGAGCCCGCTGCACGGGCAGGTGGCGGCGGTGTCGGTCGGCATCGTCGCCGGCGCTCCGGTGCTCGATCTCGACTACGCCGAAGACTCCCAGGCGGAAACCGACATGAACGTGGTCATGAACAATGGCGGCGCGTTCGTCGAGATCCAGGGGACCGCCGAGGGCCACGCGTTCCGCCGCCACGAGCTCGATGCGCTGCTGAATCTCGCGGCGCACGGCATCGGCGAGCTGTTCGCGCTGCAGGCTCAGGCGCTCAAGGGGCCGTGACGCGCGTCGTTCTCGCCAGCAGCAACCCCGGGAAGCTCCGCGAGCTGGCGGCGCTGCTCGCGCCGCTGTCGCTCACGCTCGTCCCGCAGGGCGCGCTCGGCATCGCCGCCGTGCCCGAGACCGGCGCGACCTTGCTCGCGAACGCGCTCCTGAAGGCGCGCCACGCCGCGCAGGGCGCGCAGCTCCCGGCGCTCGCGGATGATTCCGGGCTCGAGGTCGACGCGCTCGGCGGGCGGCCGGGGGTGCGCTCGGCGCGCTTCGCGGGCGAGGACGCGAGCGATGGCGATAATCTGCGGCACCTGCTCGAGCAGCTGCGCGACGTCCCGCAGCCGCGGCGCCAGGCGCGCTATCGATGCGTCATCGTGCTGGTGCGCAGCGACCTCGACGAGCAGCCGCTGATCGCACGCGGCAGCTGGGAGGGTCACATCGCCAGCGCGCCGCGCGGCGGCGGCGGCTTCGGCTACGACCCGGTGTTCGTGCCCCTTGGGGAGGGGCGCAGCGCCGCCGAGCTCGATCCCGCCGAAAAGAACGCGTTCAGCCACCGCGCCCGGGCGCTGCGCGCGCTCGTCGCGATGCTCGAGTCGGCCAGCTATATTTCCGACCCATGAGGCACGGCAGGCTGTTCGTCATCGCCGCCCCCTCGGGGGCGGGCAAGACCTCGCTGGTGAAGGCGCTGCTGGCGAGCGAGCCGCGCCTGCGCCTGTCGGTCTCGCACACCACGCGCAAGCGGCGCCCGACCGAGCAGGACGGGCGCGAATACCACTTCGTCTCGGTGCCGCAATTCGAGCAACTGGTGGCGCGCGGGGAATTCCTGGAGCACGCGCGGGTGTTCGACAACTTCTACGGCACCTCGCGCGGCTTCGTCGAGGAGCAGCTGCGGCAGGGCTACGACGTGGTCCTGGAAATCGACTGGCAGGGCGCGCAGCAGGTGCGCCGCGCCATGCCGCAGTGCGTGAGCATATTCGTCCTGCCGCCCTCGCGCCGGGCGCTCGCGGAACGGCTGGCGCGCCGCGCGACCGACACCGCGCAGATCATCGAGCGGCGCCTGCGCGACGCCGCGGCCGACATGTCCCACTACGGCGAGTTCGACTACGTCATCGTCAACGACGACTTCGCCCGGGCGGTCGGCGACCTGCGGCGCATCGTTGCCGGGCGCGCTGAGGACCTGAGCAGCGCGCGGCCGGCGCTGGCGCCGTTGCTCGGCGATCTGCTGGCGCCGGCTTGAAGAGGCGGCGCGGCTTGCTATCGCCGCGGTCACGGCCCTTTTGCTAGAGTGCGCGCATTCACCTTAGGCGCCTGGCGATGGTGAGCGATACTGAGTGGCAGGCCTGGGGAGAGCAGGATCCATACTTCGGGGTTCTGACCGAGGAGCGCTATCGCCGGGCCAAGCTCACCGCGGAATCGCTGGAGGAGTTCTTCCGCACCGGCCGCAGGCACATCGAGGAGGTCCTCGCCGCCTGCCGCAGCCACTTCGGCGACATCAGCACGCGACGCTCCCTCGACTTTGGCTGCGGCGTCGGCCGCACGCTGATCCCGCTGTCCGAGGCGTCCGAGGTCTGCGTCGGTGTCGATATCGCCGGCGCGATGCTCGAGGAAGCCGCGCGCAACTGCGCCCGATACAACCGTGACAACGTGCGCCTCGCCCGCACCCTGGAGGAGGTCGACGCCGGCAACGGCGCCGGCTTCAGCTTCATTCACTCGCACATGGTCCTGCAGCACCTCGAGCCGCAGCGGGGCTTGCGCATCCTCGCGGCGCTGCTGTCACGCCTGGACGCGGGCGGGGTCGCCGCGCTGCACATGACCTATGGGCACACCAGGCACCGCGGCAACCTCGGCGTGCGGCCGCGCGCCTCGCGCCTGGCGCGCCTCATCAGCGCTCCGGTGAGACGCATCCGCCGCCAGATGACCCGCCGCGACCCACAGATGCCGATGCACCGGTACGACATGAACCGGGTGCTGTTCCTGGCGCAGGACTGCGGCGTGCGCAGCGGCGGCCTCAAGTTCACCGATCACGCCGGGCACCTCGGCGTCATCCTGTTCCTGCGGCGGGATTGAGGCGCACACGCCGGCCCGCGAGCCGGCCACGCTGGCCTGGCACGCAGCTCTTGTCTTATAGTACGAGGCTCTGCGCACCTGTTGCGGCGCGCCCCACTCGTCAAGCGACCCCATGGCCCGAATCACCGTAGAAGACTGCCTGGACAACGTCGACAACCTGTTCCAGCTGGTGCTGCTGGCGTCGCAGCGCGCCCGCCGGCTCGCCAACGGAGCCGAGCCGACGCTGCCCCTGGAGAACGACAAGCCGACCGTGCTCGCCCTGCGCGAGATCGCGGCGGGCAACGTGCCCGCGGAAATGCTCCGCGAGCCGGAACCGGTGCCGGAGAGCGTGGCGCCCGACGCCGACAACCAGTCCAGCTTCCGCGCTCCGCAGTTCGGCCTCGGAGACTGACGGGTAAGCCTTCACCCATGGACTATGCGTCTTCGCTCCTGGGACTGCTGCCCGGCGGAAGACGCACTCCGGGACTGAAGGAGCTGCTGGCGTCGGTCGGCACTTACCTGCCGCCCGAGCAGGTGGCGCGCATCCGCGAGGCGGCCGAGTTCGGCACCTCGGCGCACCACGGGCAGAAACGCCTCTCGGGCGAGCCGTTCATCGCGCATCCGGTGGCGGCCGCGGCCATCCTCGCGGATCTGCGCCTGGACGCCGACACCATCGTGGCGGCGATCCTGCACGACGTCATCGAGGACACCCCGACGCCCAAGGATCAGCTGGCGGCGCGTTTCGGCGCGGACGTGGCGGAGCTCGTCGACGGGGTCACCAAGCTCGACCAGATCAAGTTCAAGAGCCGCGAGGAGGCGCAGGCGGAGTCGTTCCGCAAGATGCTGCTCGCGATGGTGCGCGACCTGCGCGTCATCCTGGTGAAGCTCGCCGACCGCATGCACAACATGCGCACCATCGGGGCCATCGCGCCGGCGCGGCGCCGGGCGATCGCGCGCGAGACCCTCGAGATCTACGCGCCGATCGCCGAGCGCCTCGGGCTCTACAACATCAAGCTCGAGCTCGAGGACCTGGGGTTCGAGGCGCTCTATCCGCGCCGTTACCAGGTGCTGGAGCACGCGCTGCGCCGCGCGCGCGGCAACCAGAAGGAATTCCTCAAGAAGATCGAGAAGCAGCTGAACGCCGCGCTGCTGAAGAGCAGCATCCAGGCGCACGTGGTGGCGCGTGAGAAGCACCTGTACAGCATCTACAGCAAGATGCGCCGCAAGCGCGCCATGCTCAACGAGATCGTGGACGTCTACGGCATTCGCATCGTGGTCGATAGCCCCGACACCTGCTACCGCGCGCTCGGCGCCGTGCACTCGGTGTTCAAGCCGATGCCGGCGCGCTTCAAGGACTACATCGCCATCCCGCGCGTGAACGGCTACCAGTCGCTCCACACCACCCTGTTCGGCCCCAACGGTGTGCCGATCGAGGTGCAGATCCGCACCGGCGACATGCACCGCGTGGCCGAGGCGGGCATCGCCGCGCACTGGAAGTACAAGACCGGCGGGGATGCCGACTCCACGCAGCGCGAGCGCACGCGCGAGTGGCTGTCGAATCTGGTGTCGCTGCAGGAAGCCGGCTCGTCCGAGGAATTCCTCGAGAGCGTCAAGGTCGACCTGTTCCCCGACAAGGTGTACGTGTTCACGCCCAAGGGGCAGATCCTGCGCCTGCCCTCGGGTGCCACGGTGGTGGATTTCGCCTACGCGGTGCACACCGACATCGGCAACCGCTGCGTCGCCGCCAAGCTCGACCGGCGCCTCACGCCGCTGCGCACCGTGCTGCGCAACGGCCAGACGGTCGAGATCATCACCGCCAAGGGCGCGACCCCCAACCCCTCGTGGGTCAACTTCGTGGCGACGGCGAAGGCGCGCAGCGCCATCCGCCACTACCTCAAGGGCCTGCGGCGCACGGAGGCGATCGCGCTCGGCGCAAAGCTCCTGGTGCAGGCGCTCGGGGAATTCAGCGTGTCGCTCGATGAGGTCGGCCCGGAGGTGCGGGGCGCCGCGCTCGGCGAGCTCGGCCTGAAGGATCTCGACGAGCTGTACGAGAAGCTCGGCATGGGCGAGCGCCTGGCGCCGCTGGTGGCGCGCCGCCTGCTGCCGAGCGCTGCGGCGGCGAACAGCGCGGGCGGACTGGCGCCGCTGGCGATCGCCGGCACCGAGGGGTTGCTGGTCACCTACGCACGCTGCTGCTTTCCCATTCCGTACGACCCGATCTTCGCGTTCCTGTCGGCGGGCCGCGGGGTGGTGATCCACCGCGAGAATTGCGTCAACGTCGAGGACTACCGCAAGCATCCGCAGAACTGGCTGCCGGTCAGCTGGCAGAGCGCTCCGGATCGGCTGTTCTCGTCCGAGATCCGCGTCTACGTGGTGAACCGCACCGGGGTGCTGGCGGCGGTCGCGGCGGCGATCGCCAGCACGGAAACCAACATCGACCACGTGTCCATCGACGAGCAGGACAGCGACACCGCGGTGCTCACTTTCGAGCTGCGGGTGCGCGACCGCCGGCATCTCGCGCGCCTGGTGCGCGTCATCCGCCGCATGGCCGATGTCACGCGCGTGACGCGCACCATAGCCGCGCGCGCGCGCGCCGAGCACGCGCTCGACAACGAGGCCGACAGCGACAGCGGCGGGTGACTGCCGCGCCGGAGGAGGAACCGATGAGCCGCCAGATGATCCACACCGAGCGCGCCCCACAGGCGATCGGCACCTACTCGCAGGCGGTGCGCGCCGGCGACACCGTCTACCTGTCCGGCCAGGTGCCGCTCGATCCGGCGACCATGCAGCTGGTGAGCGGGGACATCGAGGTGCAGATCCGCCGCGTGTTCGAGAACCTCAAGGCGGTGGCGGAAGCCGCCGGTGGCTCCCTCGCCCACACGGTCAAGATGAACGTCTTCCTCACCGACCTGGCGCACTTCGGCAAGGTGAACGAGATCATGGCGGGCTATTGCAGCAAGCCCTATCCGGCGCGCGCGGTGGTCGGCGTGGCACAGCTGCCGCGTGGCGCGCAGGTCGAGATCGAGTGCGTCCTGCACCTGGGCTGAGCCGCAGGTATCCCGCCGCCGCCCGCCCCTCCCCGGGCGAGCGCGCCGAGCTGCGCCCGGTGAGCGCGCTGCGCGGGGTGGGCGCCGCGCTCGCCGCGCGCCTGGCGCGCCTCGGCGTGACACGCGTTTCCGACCTGCTGTTCGTGCTGCCGTTGCGCTACGAGGACCGCACGCGGGTGTCGGCCGTGGGGTCGCTCAGCCCGGGCGTGCGGGCGGCGGTGGAAGGGGAAGTCCAGCTCACCGAGATCGCCTACCGCGGCCGCCGCCAGCTCCTGTGCCGGATCTCCGACGGCTCGGGGATGCTGACCCTGAGGTTCTTCCATTTCTCGGCCGCGCAGCAGCAGGGCCTGGCGCGCGGCACGCGGCTGCGCTGCTTCGGCGAGGTACGCCGCGGCGCACTCGGGCTCGAGATGGTGCACCCGGAATACCGCCGCCTCACAGGCGAAGCCGCGCCGCTGGAAGACACGCTCACGCCGATCTATCCGCTCACCGAGGGCGTGCCCCAGGGACGGCTGCGCGCGCTCATCGGCGAGTCGCTGCGCGAGCTCGATGGAGCCGCGCTGCGCGACTGGCTGCCCCCGGCGGCGGCCCTGCCTCCGGGCCTGCCCTCGCTCCGGGAGGCGCTGCACTACCTGCACCGGCCGCCGCGGGAAGCGCAGCTCGCCGAGCTCGCCGCCGGCCGCCACCCGGCGCAGCGGCGACTCGCGTTCGAGGAGCTGCTGGCGCACCACCTCACGCTCCGACTGAGAAAGCGCGCGCTGAAGACCGACCCCGCCTGGGCGCTGGCGGACGGCGCGGGGCTCGCGCGCCGGTTCCTCGCGGCGCTGCCGTTCGCCCTGACGCGCGCCCAGTCGCGCGCGCTCGCCGATGCGCAGGAGGATCTCGCCACCAGCGTGCCGATGGTGCGGCTGCTGCAGGGGGATGTCGGCTGCGGCAAGACCGTGGTGGCCGCGGCCGCCGCCGCGCGCGCCGCAGGCAGCGGCCTGCAGGCGGCTCTGATGGCGCCCACGGAGCTGCTGGCCGAGCAGCACTGGCGCACCTGGCGCGACTGGTTTGCACCGCTCGGCGAGACCGTCGCGCTGGTGTCGGGCGGGCTGCCGCCGCGCACGCGGCGCAGCGCGCTCGAGGCGATCGCCGGCGGGGAGGTGCGCGTGGTGGTCGGCACCCACGCGCTGTTCCAGGAAGGCATCGAGTTTGCCGCCCTGGCACTGGTCATCGTGGATGAGCAGCACCGCTTCGGCGTGCAGCAGCGCCTGCGGCTCTCGGAAAAGGGACAGCAGCAGGGGCGCCTGCCGCACCAGCTGATCATGACGGCGACGCCCATTCCGCGCACGCTCGCCATGACCGCCTACGCCGATCTCGATATCTCGGTGATCGACGAGCTGCCGCCGGGGCGCACGCCGGTGCAAACGGTGGTGGTGCCGGAGCAGCGCCGCAGCGAGGTCGTGGCGCGCATCGCGCAGGCCTGCCGCGCCGGGCGCCAGGCGTACTGGGTGTGCCCGCTGATCGGCGAATCCGACGAGTTGCGCGCCCAGGCCGCGGAAGAGACCGCCGCGCGCCTGAGCGAGGCGCTTCCGGCGGTGCGCGTGGGGCTGGTGCACGGACGCATGCCGGCCGCCGCGAAGGATCGCGCCATGCTCGCCTTCAAGGCGGGCCGGATCCAGCTGCTCATCGCCACCACCGTCATCGAGGTGGGGGTGGACGTGCCCAACGCGACCCTCATGGTGATCGACAATGCCGAGCGCATGGGACTGGCGCAGTTGCACCAGCTGCGCGGGCGCGTCGGGCGCGGCACGGAGGCGAGCACCTGCGTGCTGCTGTACCGCGCGCCGCTGTCGGCGCTGGCGCGCGAGCGCCTGCGCGTGATCCGCCAGAGCTCGGACGGCTTCGAGATCGCGCGCCGCGACCTCGAGCTGCGCGGACCCGGGGAGCTGCTCGGCACGCGGCAGACGGGACTGGCGCAACTGCGCGTCGCGGACCTGATGCGCGATGCGGATCTGCTGCCGCGCGTGCAGCAGACCGCCGAGCTGCTGCTGGCATCGTACCCGGACAACATCGCCGCGCTCACCGCGCGCTGGATCGGTGCGGGCGAGCGCTACGGCCGGGTGGGCTGAGGCCGTGAGTCGCCGCAACCTGTCCGCCAACGCGGCGATTGCGGTCCTCTCCATCATCTTCTTCACCTGGGGCGCACTCACCAGCCTCAACGACGTGCTGATACCGCATCTGAAGGCCGTGTTCGAGATGAACTACGCGCGCACGATGCTGATCCAGTTCACCTTCTTCAGCACCTACCTGGTGATGTCGCTGCCGGCGGGACGCCTGAGCGCGCACGTCGGTTACAAGCCGAGCATGGTCATCGGGCTGATCATCGCGGCCTTCGGCGCACTGGCGTTCTATCCGGCGGCGAAGGTGCCCTCGTATCCGCTGTTCCTGCTGGCGCTGTTCGTGCTCGCCACCGGCATCACGCTGCTGCAGGTCGCGGCGAACCCGTACATCAGCCTGCTGGGCGAGCCACGCGGCGCCTCCAGCCGCCTCACCCTGGCGCAGGCGCTGAATTCGCTCGGTCACACCCTCTCGCCGGCGCTCATCGGACCGCTGATCCTCTCGGTCGCGGTGCTCGGCAGCGCCGAGCTGGCGCGGCTGCCGCAAGCTCAGCAGGAGGCCTACCGCATCGTGCAGGCCCAATCGGTGCAGCTGCCGTATCTCGCGATCGCCGGCGGATTGCTGCTGCTCGCGAGCTGCGTGTACCTGTTCCGCCTGCCGCCGCTCACCGAGGCCACCGAACGGGCCGATCCGCACCCGCACACCTTCAGCGAGGTGCTGCGGTACCGGCACGTGCGCCTCGGCGTGCTGGCCATCTTCGTTTACGTCGGCGCGGAGGTGACCATCGGCAGTTTCCTGATCAGTTACATCACACTTGCGCGCATCGGCAACCTCGAGGCCGGCAGCGCCGCGCACTATGTCTCGTACTACTGGGGCGCCGCGATGACCGGGCGCTTCATCGGCGCGGCGCTGCTGCGCCGGGTCGCGCCGCGCGTGCTGCTGTGCGCGTTCGCCGGGGTGGCGATCGCATTGCTGGCGACCACCATCCTCAGCAGCGGGGCGGTGGCGATGTGGAGCGTGATCGCGATCGGATTGTTCAACTCCATCATGTTCCCGACCCTCTTCACCCTCGGCATCGAGGGCCTCGGGCCGATGACACCCAAGGCCTCGAGCCTGCTGGTGATGGCGATCTTCGGCGGCGCGGTGATCCCGCAACTGCAGGGCGTGCTCGCGGACCGCATCGGCGTGCAGCTCGCCTTCTTCCTGCCGCTGCTGTGCTACGCCTACATCGCCTGGTATGCGCTGCGGGGATCGCGGCCGGCGCTTAGACTTGAGCGCACATGAGCGCGTCCACCGCATCGCACCCGCTCGCCTCCGCGCCGCAGGTCCCGGAGGCGCCGCTGTCGTACCGCCTGGCGCGGCGCGTGACCGAGTACGGCCGGCTGATGCGCCTCGACCGCCCGGTCGGCACCTGGCTGCTGCTGTGGCCGGCGCTGTGGGCGCTGTGGATCGCCGGTACCGGCCGCCCGCGCCCGCAGGTGCTGCTGGTGTTCGTGCTGGGCGTGGTGGTGATGCGCGCCGCGGGCTGCGTGATCAACGACTTCGTCGACCGCGACATCGACCCGCACGTGCAGCGCACGCGCGACCGGCCGCTCGCGGCACGCCGGGTCTCGCCGCTCGAGGCGCTGGTGCTGTTTGCGCTGCTGCTCGCGGCAGCGCTGTACCTGGTGACGCGCCTCGACCTGCTCACGGTGAAGCTCGCCGGTATCGGCGCGTTACTCACCGTCTCCTATCCGCTGTGCAAGCGCTTCTTCCCCATGCCGCAGCTGTATCTCGGCATCTCCTTCGGCGGCTGGAGCGTGCCGATGGCGTTCGCGGCCCAGACCGGCGCGCTGCCGCGGGTCGCGTGGGTGCTGTACATCGCCGCGGTCATCTGGGCGTCCATGTACGACACCATCTACGCCATGGTCGACCGCGAGGACGACCTGAAGATCGGCGTGAAGTCGAGCGCCGTCCTGTTCGCCGACCTGGACAGGCTGCTGATCGGGGTGATGCAGGCGATGATGCTCGGCGCGCTGGTGCTGGTCGGGCGCAACCTGCACTTCGGACGTCCCTATCATGCGGGCCTGGCCGCGGCGGGCGTGCTGTGCCTGTGGCAGCAGTGGCTCATCCGCAAGCGCGAGCCCGCCGCCTGCCTGCGCGCCTTTCTCAACAATCAGTACGTCGGCCTGGTGGTGTTCGTCGGCATCCTGCTGCAGTACGTGTACGCCTGAGGCGCTGCGCGCGCACTCACCACTGCTTCTTCAACCCCACATAGATGGCGTGCGGCATGACCGACAGCACCAGCGGCGTGCCGCTGCGCGAGTGCGCGAAGTAGCCCGCGCCGCTGCCGAGCGCAAAGCCGGCGATCACGTCCGACTGCCAGTGCCCCCGCACCTTCATGCGGGCGATCGCGTCGTACACCGGCAGCAGCTCCAGCGCGTAGACCGCCGGGTGCTCGCGGCCGTACTCGAGCACCAGTGGCGTGACGACGGCACTGGTGATGGTGACCTCGCCGCTGGGAAAGCTCTGGTTGCCGCCGCCCTTGAACCACTGGTTGGGGTCGGAGGTGGTATCGGGGCGCTCACGCGAGAACACCCGCTTCAGGATCTCCGAGGACACCCCGCCGATGAGGGTCGCATCGATGGACTGCCACAACGTGCGTCCGAAGCGAACCTCGCCCCCTTCCCAGAGCGCGCCACCCACCTCCCCGACCAGCAGCACCGCGATCAGTGCGTTCTGGTTGGAACGCGCCCAGACACCTGAGTTGTCGTAGCTCAGGCGCGAGTCGATCCCCAGCGGGCCGCCGCCGGCGCGGGCCGGGGCAGTCCCCAGCACCGCGAGCA
>WNGO01001853.1_pt1 | contig 13579 bp, 12 predicted proteins | sample 5400511 | NCBI WGS metagenome assembly WNGO01 (sample SAMN13153380, study PRJNA577476) | soil metagenome | isolation source: 20 cm soil or saprolite under Garry oak tree replicate 2 | place: USA:California | collected 2016-06-15
CGCGCGACCCAGACCGCGAGAACTGCCCGTCACTAACCAAACTTGCGCCATTCATCCTCCTATTATTCGCAATCGGTTCCTCAGGATATAAGAACTCATTGCGAAGTCGTAGCTATGTCGAAATCGCACGTGCCGCGCCCCGCGCAACCAGCATGCAACTTGTGATCAGATATCCGGCGTTGGCTTCATCTATGCATTTCGGTCTGGCTTTGCGACCGCTTAAAGCGGCTTGCATATTCGCCGGCAGTAATGCCGAGAACACGTAGAAACGTTCGGCGCATGGCAAGAGGCGTCTGAAATCCACAAGCATCCGCGATCTCCTTAAGACCCATCGCGGAGCTATCGATCATTTGCTGTGCCGCCTCCACGCGCATGCGATCGACGAATTGCCCTGGATTCATTCGCGTTTCGCGGAGACAAACACGGGTGAAATTGCGTGAGCTCATTCCCATTCGTTTAGCAAGTCTTTCAACGCTTAAATTCTCACGCAGATTCTCGATCATCCAAACCTGCAGTTCGCGGAGCGGCTGCGATGTTGCCGCTTGCCGCGAGAGCATATGGCTGTATTGGGACTGTCCGCCCGGACGAACGAGAAACATCACCAATATCCGTGCGATTTCGAGAGCAACCTGGTGACCGTGATCCTCTTCTACGAGTGCCAGCGCCAAGTCCATCCCAGCCGTAATACCTGCCGACGTATAAATCGACCCATCTCGCAAATAAATCCGATCAGGCTCAACGACGACGGAAGGATATTGCCGCGAAAGCTTGTCGCAATAGGCCCAATGGGTGACTGCCCTTTTGCCGTTAAGCAGTCCAGCGGCTGCGAGCACGAACGTTCCGGTACAGATAGCCGCCACCCGACGCGATCGAGATGCCAACCCAATGATGCGGTGGAGATATTCGTCGTCATACAGTTCGTCATTCGCCCCTGGGCCGCCCGCAACCACTAGTGTATCGATCTGGGCCGGCAGCTTTGTGAAGGGAACGGCATCCGAAATTTTGAATCCATGATTCAGTTGCAATTCCGTTGTGCCTTCCGGGCTGGCCACGGCCACTTCGTACTCTGGAGCGAATTTAAACACCTCGAGCGGACCTGCAAGGTCCAGCATGTCAACGGGCTGCGGACCAGTAATTACGATTCTCCTCATCTACGCCCCCTCGATCCATTAAGCCGTGTCCGAACCTGTGTCCGATTTTGATTCATCTATGTCGTAGCGTTGAAGTCTTGTTGGAAGTTAGTGTTGCCCTCGTCATCTACACACAGCCACGAAGCGGGAGTCAACGATCTCTCTGACCTTTCATAAACCAAGGTCAGTCCCGATCACAGGAGCATCGGATGCGAAATACGTATCGCGCGATGGAAGTAACTTCGCCAGGGGTTTTCTCCTTAGTTGAAAGAAAGATTGCTGTCCCCAGCGCCGGACAGGTGCGTATCCGCGTCGAGGCTTGCGGTGTATGCCATTCGGATGCGGCAACCGTGGAAGCGCAATTCCCCAACCTTTCTTATCCGCGCGTGCCTGGCCACGAGGTTATCGGACGAATAGAGGAAGTGGGTCCTGGCGTGAAAGCGTGGAAGGTCGACCAGCGTGTCGGAGTTGGATTTTTCGGAGGTGAAGACGGAACCTGCGAGGCCTGCCGCCGTGGTGAAACCGCCTATTGCCAAAATGCAATTATGACCGGCATCACAACTGACGGTGGCTACGCGGAAACGATGATTGCGGAGGCACGCGCGCTTGCGCTGATACCGGATGCACTCAAGTCAGAAGATGCGGCCCCCCTGGTATGTGCCGGCATAACAACCTTCAACGCGCTTCGTAACACCGCACGTGCCGGCGACACCGTTGCCATTCAGGGAGTGGGCGGGCTTGGCCACCTTGGCGTGCAGTTTGCACGAAAAATGGGCCTGCGCACCGTGGCGATTGGTGGGGGCCCCGACAAAGAGCACCTGGCACAGAAATTCGGAGCGCACATCTACATCGATGCCAAGGCACAAGACGCGGCGGCAGCACTGCAAAAGCTCGGAGGCGCAGATGTCATCCTTGCGACTGCGCCAAGCGGGGCCGCAATCGGTAGCTTGCTTCCCGGCCTTAAAACTCGGGGCAAACTTGTGGTTGTCGGAGTCTCAGGTGATGCCATCCCGGTCAACGGCGTACCGCTCATCTTCGGCGGACGGTCAGTTGTCGGCAGTCTCACCGGAAGAGCGATCGAGACTCAAGACACGCTTGATTTCAGCGTACTCACAGATGTCCGTCCAATGATCGAAACACGTCCGCTTGCAAAAGCCGAGGAAGCATACAAACGAATGATGGATGGCAAGGCACGCTTCCGAGTCGTGCTCACTATGACCTAAACAAGTTTAAAAGCCTGCGGCAAAACGGAGCACAAACCGAACGTCCCAGGGGGAGACTTGGATGAATTCATTCCAGGAAATCTTTGACAAACAGAAAATATACTTCGATTCGGACGCGACCAAGTCGTACGAGTGGCGCATTGACCAGCTGACACGTCTCGAGAACCTGTGCAACGAGAACTCCGAGGCTCTGGAGGCTGCGATGAGCAGCGATTTCAAGACCGCCAGTCAGGAAAAAGTTTTCGAGATCATGGCTCCTGTAGGTACCGCGGCTTTCGCGAAAGCCGAACTGAAAGAATGGATGAAGCCCGTAGATGTAGTCGTTCCAAGGGCACTTCGCGAAAGCGGGCATACTGCCAAGGTCTATCGAGAGCCCTACGGCGTAACCCTGGTAATCGGCCCTTTCAATGGGCCACTGACGCTGCTCTTCGATCCTGCAGTCCAAGTGATTGCGGCAGGCAATCCATGCATCCTCAAACTCTCTGAGGGTTTGCCCGCCACAAGCAAGCTTCTGCTCGACCTTATTCCGAAATATTTCGATCCCCGATCTGTCACTGCCGTCACCGGGAGCAAAGAAGAAGTTACCGAGCTCCTCAAACTGCCGTTTGACTTCATCTTTTTCACCGGCAGCGTCAAGGTGGGCAAGATCGTCATGGAGGCGGCTGCAAAGAACCTGACTCCTATTCTTCTGGAACTTGGCGGACAGAATCCTGCTTTCGTTGATCCGACCGCGAACATCTCGGATGCGGCCAAGAAAATTGTCTGGGGCGCAACCGCCTGGGGTGGGCAGTGGTGCACCTCTCCTGGGTACGCCTATGTGCACGAATCGATTGCTGAGGAGTTTGTAAGAGAATCCAAGAAGGCCGTGATCGAGTTGTACGGAACCAACCCGAAGAGCAGGTCCGACGACTACTCGCGCATCATCAGCCCGAAAGCCGTTGACCGGTTCGTATCCCTAATTGATCAGAGCAAGGTTGTGGCCGGAGGTTCTGCCGACCGCGAAGCGCGCTACCTCGATCCCACGATCTTGTATCCGGTCACATGGGACGACCCGATCATGGAGGACGAAATCTTCGGGCCGATTCTCCCAATCCTTACGTATAAAGACCTGGATGCGGCCATTCGTGAGGTGAAGAAGCATCCAAAACCCCTTTCCGGTTTCCTTTTCAGCCGTGACCAGAAGGCGATCGCCCACTTCCTCTCGAGCTTGTCCTTCGGCGGTGGCGCGATCAACCAAGTGAACATTCATCTGTTCATTGAAACCATGCCTTTCGGAGGCGTCGGATTCTCGGGCATTGGCCACTACTACGGTAAGGCCGGTTTTGACGCTCTCACGCACGCGAAATCAGTTCTGATTTCGCCGCCCGACGTAGCCATTGAGCACTTGTTCCCGCCGTATACGGAGGAGAAGGTCAAAGCGCTCAGCCAGTGGTTTGAATATTAGGGCACAAGATCCCCGACAAAAGCGACCCCAAAGGAGCATAGAGATGAAAGGGAACGCGAAAGACTACGTATCGACCGCCCAACAGTTCTTCACGGCCTACGATGCCCACGACGTCGATGGCATGCTCGGTCTATGCGCAGATGGCGCACTGGGACGATATGCCTCATATGGCCGCGAAAGCGTCGTGCCGATCCGTGGTGGCATCGATGTTATTTGGCGCGCGTTTCCGAATGCCGTTCCGAACTTTCGAGTCAAAGTGATCGAGCTGATCCCTACCGACGGGAAGACGGTCGTGATCCAAGCTGAAATGAGCGGGCCCATACCTGCAGAAGTTCCGGGGGTCGCAAAGAAGGGCCAGGACGTACACATCCCTCACTGCTACATTCTGCGTTTCGACTCGAATTCCAAGATCACTCGGCTCGATGCTTACTGGGACAACACCGTCCTCAACAATATCAAGGCGAGCTGCGTGTGATGGAGCGACCTAGCCGCGGAGGCTCTTATTATCGGCAACGCTTTTTGTGCAGAACGAACTGAACGGCGGAGCAAAAAGCCAATCGCCGACCACGGACTATGTGAAAGCGAGAGAGGTAGGGAATGGTTATAGCAGGAATCAAAGTACCCGACACAGTTCTGGTTCGCGATGCGATTGACTTGTCACGGAGGGCGTCAGAGCCATTTCTCTTCAACCATGCGATGCGCTCCTGGCTATTCGGCGTATTGCTTTCAGAAAGCGCTGAACGTGCTCCGGATGCCGAGTTGTTGGCAGTAGCCACGATTCTGCATGATCTGGGCTTGACTGACCGCTATACGGCGGAAAATCGTTTCGAGGTGGATGGCGCCAATGCGGCGCGCTCGTTTCTGAAGGGGCGAGGCATCTCGACGCAGCAGATGCAAGTTGTTTGGGATGCCATCGCGCTTCATACCACACGATCCATCGCTCTTCACAAAGAGCCCGAAGTCGCTATGACCCATTCGGGAATAACGGTGGATGTTCTGGGGGCAGGCCTTGATCGAATTCCGCAGGACAAACAAGGCGCGATCCTGGCCGAATTTCCGCGCCTGGCACTAAAAAACGGATTCAAAGATTGCCTTTGCAACATCGTTCGGCGGAAGCCGGCGACCACCTTTGACAACATCGTTCGGGATTTCGGCGTTCGATATGTCGAGGGGTACACATCCCCCAACTTTGCCGATGTCGTCGCGAATGCACCATTTTCCGAATAGACGACCCGGTTCTGGATCTTCCCTTGGTGTTCTTTCTGCAAGTGCTCGCAAGAGTTTGAGACCGCGCGGACAGAAGCGCCCAGCCAAAGGTTTGGTTCAATGAGGAGACGAAAAACTCAAGAGGAGAGGTCATGACAAGAGATCGCATCCAACACGCGCTCGACATAATCTACGAGAAGGTCTTCAACCTAGGCCAAGCCGACTTGTATACGGGTCACGTGAGCGGGCGATATCTCCAACACAACCCGCTTTTCCCGAATGGGCTCGATGCCATCGTGGGCTACATCAAGCAGGCCGGGCGCATACCCTGCGAGGTCAAACGAGTCGCCATCGACGGCGATCTGGCTTTTGTACACGTGCGCTACTTGGACTGGGGAGGCAAGGAAACCGCGGGTGTTGACATCTTCCGCTTCGACGAGAACGGCAAAGTTGTCGAGCACTGGGACGTGCTGCAGCCCGTACCAGCCTCCTCGAACAACGCCAACACGATGTTCTAGGAATTACAAGCCTTCTTGATTTCTCGGGCCGGATCCTGAACTCGAACCGGGAACTCCCGTGTGGACTCCGGGACATTAAAAAAGTTCGCCGCAGCTTACCTGAACCAGGGTTTAAAGGAGTAACAGGCAGGCGTGCCCAGCCATCGGCCTGGACGAATTCCCCTAAAAATTCGGATGGTTGCAGGGTTCCGGGAACTCGTTCACAGGAAAGAACAATTGATTGCAGAGGCCCGATTTGAACTGACGAGGGGTGTCAGGTGCCGATCAGGCCCTTCAGGACTGCCTACTTGGCAACGCAGGAGGCCCCGTTCCGGTGCTCAATGTTTGCATTGGTTTAGGCCACGTTTCGACGCCGGTTAACTTCGGGAATTTTTCTTGTTGTTCCCAAGTTGCACCACAATGCAGAAACGCCAAAATCTGGCTTCTGTAATTTGCTGAATTATAGGGATTTGGTCGGGGCGTCCGGATTTGAACCGGAGGCCTCCTGCGCCCAAGGCAGGCGCGCTACCAGGCTGCGCTACGCCCCGACAGTAAGTGCGTAACGATTATAAAGCACTTCCCAACGAAAATGTTGCTCCAGCAGTCCAATTTGGTATTCGTGGATGATCTCGGAGACGCGAACGTACTCCTTCAGAACTCTTCTTATTTCCACAAAGTTGCGGACCTCCTACTTCGCCGGGGCTTTCATGAGGTTCAGCCCGCGTGGGGGATGGCTGGGACAATACCAAACCAAGTTCCCAACTGAACTACGAGACCCCGACGGACGCAAGCGAGAAGACTCCAGACGTGGGGGACGCTCCACGTAATATGTGGCAGTGGTTCGGTGTCCGGTAACGGCCTTTGCCAGGCCACTCTGCGCGTTGCCGGGACCGCCCACTCTAGCATGCTAAATCTTAGTGTCTGGCTACTTGGTTAAAGGCACGAATTGTTCGAGAAGAGACTTGAACCGAGCGGTCAGTTGCAGTTCTTGACTCGCCTCCGAAAACAGCCCGCGGGGATCAGCAGCTGCCTTCAGGGCGTAGCGGAAGTATGACAACCGCATGAGCCATACGGCGTGGGGTAAATCCGTGTTGTTTCGAACGCGAAATGTAATCCACCCTGAATTGGGAACCCACCGATGCTCTTCAGCAAGCCCTTCTGTTAGGAGCGCATCGCGAATGGAACGCGGAAATGGAATGTCGACGATCCCTCCGTCATGCACATGACCGACTTCCGCGTTGGCGAAGCGGTACTCACGCCCTCCAAAGCGATGTGAGTAGACCGAGATGCGGGGCCACGCCGCAACAGTGTCTTCGAACGCCTTCAACGGCTGCATGAACCCGGCTCCTTATACGGTTGGATGCCGGAGCAAGCTTGCTCGATTCATGCCTCAGGTTTGGCGCAGGTTGGGCAACTCGTAACAATTCGCGCAACCGGAGATCCACTTGTACATGTGCGGCCAATATAAGGCATCCGGATTACTTCCGATTACGGCGTCGTCCCACCACAATCGCGGGTTTGACCTGAGCGTCTCCACCGATATTGACGGCCCTCCACGGTCTAATTAGAACCGCAGCTTCATAGCAACCCCTTCCGTGCGCTCCCAACTCCGGCGCGCTGTGCGGCCAATGGCCTTCGCGTGAATCTCTATCTGGTCGAGAGCGGCCTGCCACGCATAATCTAGTAAAAAGATTAGGAACACCACAACAGCTAAAGACGCAAACAGGATTGAGAAAATGAGGAGGGCAGCGATCAACTGTTGCACGTAAAACTGACGAATCGCGATCAGAGCGGCTGATGTCTGGACGATCCACTTGAACATTTTCCTGTGTGAAATTCGATAATTCATTCCCCCACCACTTTCACTCGAGCGATGTTAAATGTGGTTTGCGACCTACTGGCAGCCGTTTAGCGCGAGGTTTCAAAGACCCGAACGCTCCCACACCATGTAAAGGCCCGCCACTTTCGATTCCGAGGAAATGGCGGGCCTCCTTGGCCTAATGATTCGAGGCGACTGCGGAATTTTGTGGACCGCCTTGAGCGCGCTCTGCCGTTTCAAGGGTTTTCAGGCTGGGCGCCTGACGCTGCCACAGCACGCGCGCCTCTGGTGCATCATTGGGATAGGCTTCGGTGGATTTCTGGCCTGCTGGTTCGAGGACGATGTCGACCCGGCGGTTATATGCTAGCCAGGTTGCCTTCTTCCGGCTGTTCATCCATTTTCGCGGCTTCTGCGGATCTTGCGATTGGAGGTTCTCCACTTGCTGCGCATCGAGTTGGCGGTCTTTGCCTTCTCTGCGGATCTCAATCTTGTCGTCTGCAATGCCCCGCGAAACCAAGTAATCCTTCACGAGCTTCGCTCGCATTTCGCTTAGTGCCAGGTTGTATTTCTCAGAACCACGCACGTCGGCATATCCTACGACCACTAACTTGTTCTGTTGATCGTACTGCTCGTTGTTCTTGAAGGTAGTCGCCGCCTCCGTCAGAGTCCGCTCCTGACTCGGCACCAAGCCCACTTTCGGATGACGCCGCTGGGGATAATTAGAGGGATAAAAGATGCTCGCTAGAGTTACCGGCGGGGCAGGATCGATCGAGCCGACGATGTGAAGGGTCGCGGTTCGAGTGGTCGTCCCGCCACAAGCGTTGGCCGCGCTGAGAGTGTAGGTCACGTCTTGGTCAATTCGGCCGGTGCTGGTTTGCTCGGGAATCGCCTCGATGCTCTGAATCCCAGTGGGGTTGACATTTCCTAGTAACTGGATGGTGATCGTGTCCGCGTTGGACGTTGACCAATTCAAGGTCGTCGAGTCCTGCTCGACGACCTTTTCGCCGATCTTGTGGTAGTGCACTTCCGGCCGGCTCAATTCGAGCGTCGCCGTCGGTTGCGTATCCACATCAATCGTCGCAGTCTGTCTGGCTTCGCCTCCCGGACCTTTTGCTACCAGTTCATACGTCGTCGTTTGTGTTGGGGTCACCGTGCCATTGCCGCTCGCCGGCACAGCTCCAATGTTGGTGATGGAACTATCCGCAGCATCGGTGGACTGCCAGTCCAATGTGGCCGACTGACCACAAGTCGTTTGCGTCTGCGACGCGGACAACTGCGCCGTCACTGGCGCGACGGGGACTTTCGTGCTGGCTACGCCAGCGTTGAACCGCGGCCGCGGCCCGAGATTGAGCCCTGGCTTGAAGTCCTTGGTTTTGATCGCGCCGTTGTGATTCAGATCCACAATCACCCGCTGGCCGGCGTTCACGGTTACCGGTCCCGACCAAACGGTTTGCCCCTGCTGCGTAACCGTCACCTGGTAGCTGCCGGGCTTCACGAGCAACCATTGGTGCCAAATCCAATTGATATCGAACTCATCCACATGGCCAACGAAATATGGTGGTGTGCTGCCATTGAGGAAAACAGCAGCCCGCGGGTGCCCCTTCAATTCGATATCGCCAAAGGGGCCCGCCACCTTGTCGCCCGAGGCCTGGAGAGCGACGGACACTTCTGTCTTTTTTCCGCTCGTAATTTCCACGTCCTGGGTCTGGGGGACATACCCATAGTTGCGTACTTCGACGGTATGCCTGCCGGGGTCAAGCGCAATGGACTGGCTGCCGTCGCGAATCGCTTCGCCATCCACGAATACATAGGCTTGTTTCGGGGTTACGTGAATTTTCAAAGTTCCATTTTTTGTGTAGCTTTGGGCCAAAGCAGATGTCGCTCCGATTAGCACGACCAGGAGCGCAAAAACGAATGAATTCTTAAGAAATCTCTTCTGCATCATCTCACTTCTCCTATTGGGCATTTGGGGGGAGTTGTTCAGGTCGCCGTGTTCGTGATCTTCAGCATTCCTTCCTTCTCCTCTATCCTTAGGACAATGCAAATGCAGGGCCAGAAAACTGGATCTGCCCCAAACAAGATGAATCTCTAACTGACTGAACCAACAGGGGGTTCCGGGAAGAGCAAAGACGGAAGGCAAATGTTGGCTGCATCCGGGTGTCGTAAACTTCGACACTTGTCGAGACAAGTGTCGAATGTCCCGACAGTCTTTCCGGGATCGCAGTGTCGCAAAGCAAAGCCCTTCTGTCTTCAATCAGTTGCCGCGGCCTCGGTTACAACGCCTCTTTGGCAGGCGCAGTGCACTCTTCACCGGTGTGAAAAGAGACCGGCTGCTTGAAAGACGCAGAAATATGACCACCGAAACCGGGGTTCAACGAAAGCTCATTCTCGCAGGCGGGATTATTGAATTATGGATGCCCCACGCAATGAGACTGCAGGTGAGCAAGATCACAAAAATGTTCCAGCGTGCCGCCGCATTTTCAAGGCCTCGATTGGCGGCGTCCACATTTCCTGTGTTGTGAGGAGGGAAAGACACTGAGAAGACTTTCGAAAGTCCGAAGTCTCCTGCTGGCATTGGCGTTTATGCAGGCGGCAGGGTGCAGCACCATCAAGAGAAGGACTGAGATCAAAAAAGAAGAAATCAGGCCACAGCTGGAATCCAGTGAAGAGAATCTGGTAGCCAGCTACAACGAGCAGGCGCGTGCCGTGCAGACCCTGCAGGCCACGGTAGACCTGATTGCCAGCACAGGCTCAACCTATAGCGGCGTGATCGAGGAATACCATGACGTAACCGGGTTCATCCTGGCCCAGCGCCCGGCGACGGTGCGCGTGATCGGGCAGGCCCCGGTCGTCGCGAAGAATATCTTCGACATGGTGAGCGACGGAAAGGAATTCCGTATTTATATTCCTTCGAGAAACGCGTTCCTGGTCGGGCCCACGACGCTCACGCGCCCTTCGAGTAAACCGATCGAAAATCTGCGACCTAATCATATCGTGGAGGCCTTGTTTTGGCCGGAAATGACGGCGGGCAAGAATGTGCTCTTTGAACAGTTTGACTTTGAATCGGGCCGCTATTACATCCTGACGCTGCTGCGGGAGGGGGATGGAGGGAAACTCGAAATCGCACGAAAAATCTGGTACGACCGCGTCGATCTGCGCGTCTCTCGCGTGCAACTTTTCGGGGCGGGCGGGGTGCTCGATTCCGACATCGTCTATTCGGACTGGCAGGCTGCTGGGACAACGCTCGCAGGCGGGAATGCGCACTTGGCGGCGCAATCGAGTTACGCGCGCGATATTAAGATCTGGCGTCCACAGGACGATTACAAGCTCGACATCCACATCCTCAAGCTGACACTCAACGAACCCATTTCAGCCGACCGGTTTGTACTGGCTCAGCCTGAGGTGACCCAACTGGTGCACATGGGCGGGAAAACTTCGGGAGCCCAACGATGATCCGGCAATTAGCCGGCATATCTCAAAGGGATTTCATGGAAGCTTTCAGCCGGTTTCACCACGAGCAGTGACGACGCAAGTCCGGTGCGATCCAGTAGCACAGGCTTTAAAGTCTGTGTGGCAACTACAATTCGCGGCCAGTAATTGTGTGAAGCACACTGGTGGTCTACAATATATTGTGGTCGCGACATACAAAAACTGAGTTACCACACAGACTCTTTAGCCTGTGTGGTTTGAGTTGCGGCCCATGACCATGGCAACTGGTTGAAGACAGAAGAGCTTTGCTCTGCGAGACTGCGGTCCCTTGAGAGAGTGTCGGGACTTTCGACACTTCTCTCGACAGGTGTCGCAATCTACGACACTTGGATTCAGCCACCATCTGTTTTCGGCCTTTGCTGCTCCCTGCTTAAACCCCAGTATCTATTACACATAAACTGTTCCCATGCAATAATTCGCGTTTGCCGCACTTTGGCAGACCTCTTGCAATTTACTAGAGGGCGCCAGCCTTCAATGGGAAATCCGGCGCTAGATGCGCAGCTGAATATGAATCTGATATTGCGGCGAATGCATCGAAACGTTGAACCGGTTGGTAAATGCCGACTGAATTTATGCGCGCTACGGTACTTCGGAAGTTCCGCCAAATGCGAACAAATGGCGCTACACGCGTCTTCAGAGACTTCCGGGAAGTTTCGACTGCGTGCTATCCGATGCCGATCGTCATCCCAAAGGAAAGTCGGAACTACTTGGTGATATGATGACAGCGATGCGTATTCTTCTCCTCAACCTGGGTACGGGGTCTACACAGGAAGTAATGCAGGCCTTGTCAGGTCAGGGCTATGAAATCACCACAGGACGCAGACTGACGGTTGATGAGGTTCTCGCTCATTTCCCGGAAGTCCTGATCACGGAAGCAACGCCATCCGACCTCAGCTGCTGCGGTTTGATCAGCCAAATCAAATCAAGTCCCGATCTGCAGACGCCCAAGATTGTGATGATCGTTCATGGTGGCGCGCTGGAACGTGCCCGCGCGCTGGACCTGGGCGCAGACGACGTCGTTTCGTTTCCGTTTGAACCGTTGGAATTCGCGGCGAAAATCAGGACGCAGATTCGTGAGAGACAACCAGAGCTGGAGCTCGAAGCAAGACTTAAAGATGCGCTGCAAAAAGAACATCTGGCGGAAATTGCCGTGGAAGCGCTGAGTGGGGGCACAAATGCCAAACGGCGCTTCTGGCTAATTTTCGCTCTATTTGGTTTCAGCGCAGCAGCGGTTCTCGCATCCCTCGTCACAGTTGTTTCGAGCCGGCCCAGCCGCAAGGATACGCTCCAACTCAAAGCGGAGGTTGCGCGGCTGAACGGCGGACTCCTTCAACAGGGAGAACTCCTACACCGCGCAGAACAGGCTCGTGCGTCCCTGACCGCAAGCGACACTTCCGGAACTCGCGAATCTCTGAAAGCGCAAACCGATGAGATCCGCAAAAAGATGGCAGCAGACGGCGACACAAATGGCGAGTCCCTCAAGAAGCAGCTTCAGAAGACGCAGAATCGCCTCGACCGGCTGGAGAATGAGGGCCGGGTCGCGGAAACGATTGTTCAAACCTACGGACCCAGCGTCTGCTTGCTGCACGTGGTCGTGGAGTTTCGGGACAAGGATTCCGGACAGTTAATTCATATCGCTGCGGATGCCAACGGCAAGCCTCGGGTGGACGACAAGGGGATGGTATCTCTCGACACAGACGGAACGGGACCGCCGCTGCAACTGGACTTCTTTGGCACTGGATTTCTGGTAGCAAGCGAAGGACGTCTGCTGACGAATCATCACGTCACGGAACCTTGGTGGGGTGATGAGGAATTGAAGCAACTTCTCGACCGGGGTGCTGCCGCGTTCGTCGTGTCTTACACGGCGTACTTCCCCGGGACCTCTCAAGGCATTGTGGCCAAGCTCGACCGGATTTCGCCGCATGCCGATTTGGCCACTCTCAAGCTACAGACTCCGGCGCCGCCTCACACCTCACTCCTCAAGCTCGATGATCGAAATGAAGCCAGTGTGACGGGCGACCCGGTCGTCCTGATTGGCTACCCAACGGGAATCGAAGGGATCCTCGCCCGCGCGGGAAGCGACATGACAAGAAAAGTGGCGGAAAACGCCCACGAAGTGACCCAGATTCTTTCGCAGATGGCGGTGCAACACCTCATTCGCCCAACCACTACCCAGGGACACATCGGAGATGTTTTAACGGACAAGATTGTTTACGATGCAGCGACAACCTCCGGCGGTTCCGGCGGGCCTCTCTTCAATCGCGATGGCAAGGTCATTGGTGTGAACACCGCCATTCTGAAAGATTTTGGCGGCTCGAACTTGGCGATTCCTGTTCGTTATGCCGATGAACTGGTGAAGTAAGCATTCTTACCCGAAATAATCAACGAGAGCGGCGAACCGAACACTTGAACCTCGGGTTCACAGCTTCGCGCGAAAGGAGCTCCCATGAAATGCAGGCGCACTGCATTGCCAACAATCCTGGGACTGCTGATTGGATTCAGCTGGGGCATATCATCCTGGTCAGCGCAGCAATCCGCATCCGGAACAGTTCCGGTGAGTACACTGGTTTCCGTTGAAGCCAGGCATGGCAAGGATATTCCCTTCGTGAACCGCGAGGATGTGAGGGTTTTCGAAGGCCGTAACCGCCTTCAGGTGACAGAGTGGATTCCTCTGCAAGGGGACCAGTCTTCTTTGGAGTTGTTCGTGCTGATCGACGATGCGTCCAACACGAATCTCGCTTCCCAGTTTGAGGATATGCGTCACTTTATGA
>WNGO01003466.1_pt1 | contig 13570 bp, 11 predicted proteins | sample 5400511 | NCBI WGS metagenome assembly WNGO01 (sample SAMN13153380, study PRJNA577476) | soil metagenome | isolation source: 20 cm soil or saprolite under Garry oak tree replicate 2 | place: USA:California | collected 2016-06-15
CGTGCTCGGGCTGATGAAGAGTTGAGCGGCGATCTCCCGGTTGCTGTGGCCCTGCGCGGCGAGGTGCGAAATCTGCGCTTCCTGCGGCGTGAGCTCGCCGAGCGTATCGGCCATCCGCTTACGGGCGTGTTCGCCGGTTGCCTCGAGCTCGACGCGTGCCCGTTCCGCGAACGCTTCCATTCCGAACTCGGAGAAGAGCTCGTGTGCCGTCCGCAGCTCCGTGCGGGCGTCGATCCGTCGTCGTTCGCGTCTGAGCCACTCGCCGTAGAGCAGGTGCGTGCGCGCGAGGTCGACGCGCAGGCGCGTCGGCCCGAAATGCTCGATCGCCTCGCGGTAAAGGGTCTCGGCCGCTTCGCCTTCCGCGAGTAGGGCACGCGACCGCGCCTCGATGCCCCGCGCCCACGGGGTGCCGCTCGGGCGGGTCGTCTCGCTCAGCACCTCGAGCGCATTCGCCGCGGGCTCTTGCTGGCCGCCGCGGGTTGCGGCCTCGATCAGTTCGACCATCAGCAACGGCGTGAACCACAGCTCGTGCTGGTCCTCGGCCGCCTGCTCGGCTGCCGCGAGCGCGACGTCGTAGCGGGCGAGCCCGTTGTGCAGCAGCGCGGTCGCACATTGCGCGAGCATGAGGCCCATGCCCTCGCCACGCGCGAGGAAGTCCTCGCTCGCCGAGCGGATCAAGCGTGAAGCGTCGACTTCGCGGCCGCGGAACGCCGCAAGCGCGAGGGGTGCATAGGGGACGTTGCGACCGTCGGTTGCATCGGTGATCGCATTCGCTTCCGCGATCAGGGAGCTCGCCTCGGCGAGGTTGCCTGCCCATAGTTCGACTGACGCTCGAATGCTTAGGCTGACCGGCAGGACGGTCAGGGCACCGGACTCGCGCCCGAGGCGAACCTGCCTCTGCGTGAGTGCATCCGTGTTCTCGTAGTCCCAGATGTACTGGGCGGCACGACCCGCGAGCCACAGCCAACGGAGCCGTTCTTCCGTTCCAATCTCGTCGTTCGTGAACGCAATCACGGCCTCGCGCAGGACAGGCGTACCCGCAGCCGCCCCGTCCGTGATCAGGACTACGAGTCCGTCGAGAAGAAGATCCGCCGCGTGCGCCGGAGATTCCGGCCGAGGCGCGACGCGGGCCGCGGCCGCGACTCGTCGCATGTCAACCTCGCCTCCCAGCCGACCGGCGAAGGAAGCCGCCGTCAGCGCATCGAGGTAGATCCCGCGCGCGGCCGCAGCGTCGAGGGGCTCCAGACGCTTGGCGGCACTCAGCAACAGGCGCGGCGCCTCACGCCCACGATCCGCCGCCAGCGAAATACGGGCGCGGAGGACGTCCACCCGCGCTCGTTGCACCTCGTCGAGGGGACCCGCCTCCGCCCTGGCAACAAGCGCGAGCGCGTCGTCGAGAGCGCCCACCTGCTGCTTCGCGTCGGCCGCGGCGAGCGCCCGCGACGCGCGCCGGGCGGGGTCGAGGGTCAAGACGGAGGAGCGCTCCAGGAAGGCCGCGGCCGCGGCGAGGCCTCCGCGCGCCTCCGCGCGCGCTGCCGAGCGCTCGAGCTCGGCGGCTACGTCCTCGTCAGGCGTGGATGCCGCCTGCGCCCGATGCCAGGCGCGCCGGTCGGGGTCGCTGTCGGGATCGGTCGCCTCGGCTAAGGCGCGGTGAACTTCGCTCCGCTCTTCCGGTCCCGCTGCTCGATACACCGCCGACCGAACCAGCGGATGCCGGAACACCACGACGCCGTCGAAGGCGAGCAAGCCCTCGGTCTCAGCGCTGTTTGCGGCCGACTCCGTGATTCCCAGACGCTGTGCAGCCCGCCACTCGAGGGCGCCGTCGCCGGTCGGATCGGCCGCCGCCACGAGCAGCAGACGCCGCGTGTCACGCGGCAGCCGCGCGAGCCTTCGCGTAAAGCTCTGCTCGATCCGGTCGGAGAGAGGGAGCAAGCCGGGCAGCCCGAATCCGCCCGCGAGCTGTGCGGGCGTCAAGCCTCGCGGCAACTCCAAGAGTGCAAGTGGATTGCCGTGCGTCTCGACCACGATCCGCTCCAGCACGCGCTCGTCGAGGCGCGCCGGCAGGACCGACTCGAGCAGCGCTCGCGCATCGCGGTGGCCGAGAGGCTCGACGCGGAGCTCGGCGAAGCCCGCGAGCGCGTCGATCGGCTGCCGAGCCGCGAAGACGATTGCGATCTTCTCCGCCAGCAGGCGACGCGCCACGAACGCGAGCACGCGCGCCGAGGCGCGGTCGAGCCACTGCGCATCATCGACGAGACAGAGAAGCGGCTGCTCTTCAGCCGCCTCCGACAACAGGTTGAGGACCGCGAGCCCGACGAGAAACGGATTCGGAGGCCGTCCCGCGCTCAGGCCAAACGCAACTTCCATCGCCTCTCGCTGAGGATCCGGCAGGTGCTCGATGAGATCGAGGCTCGGCGAGCACAGCTGCTGGAGCGCCGCGAACGCGAGTTCCATCTCCCCTTCGACTCCGTCGGTGCGAGCGACCCGGAAGTCCGCTCCCGCCTCAATCGCATACTCGAGCAGGGCGGTCTTGCCGACGCCCGCGTCCCCGTATACGACGAGGACGCCGCCGTGGCGGTCCCGCGCGGCTCCCAGCAGGCGGTCGAGCCCCTCGCGCTCGCGTTGCCGGCCAAGCAGCTGCACTGTGGGCGCTCTCGTCGCGATCCCGACAGCATGCCACTGGGGTCACACACTGCGGGTTTCCTGGATGCGATTCCCCGGCCGGCGAGGCCAGGATTCCGTGGATCACGCAGCTCGGAAAGGAGGCACAGTGACGACCGCAATCATCGGCGTCGGCAACATCGGCAGCACGCTCGCCCGCGACCTTGTAGCCGGTGGCGAGCCCGTCGCCTTGGCGGCGAAGGAGGAAGCAAACGCGGAATCGCTCGCGAACGAGCTCGGGCCGCTCGCACGCGCCGCGTCGGTGGAGGACGCGATCGCCGCTGCCGATGCCGTCGTCTTCGCTGTCTGGCTCGACACGACCAAGGAACTGATCGCAAGGCACGCGCGCCTGCTCGAGGGCAAGGTCGTCGTCGATCCCTCGAACCCGCTCGGGTTCGACGAGAACGGGCAGATGATTCGGACACTGCCCGACGACCAGTCGGCCGGCGCGATCGTCGCCTCACTGCTTCCGGCGAGCGCGCACTACGTGAAGGCATTCGGCACACTCGCCGGCGATTCGTTCACGAGTAGCGCGAACCGCGAACCGCGGCGGGCCGTCCTCTTCTACGCGACCGACGATGACGCGGCCGCGACCACGATCGAGCGGTTGATCCACGCCGCGGGTTTCGATCCCTTGAAGGTGGGCGGCGTCGGCGCGGCGCGACGGATCGAAATGCCAGGCGGCGACCTACACCAGTTCGGCTTGAACGGCAAGATCCTCGATCTCGAAGAAGCGCGCTCCACCGTCGCGGCGGCAGAGGTACAGGCATGAGCGCAACCGATACCTCCACCCTGCCGGATTACGCGCCGGCCCCTCGCTCGGAGGAGTGGGCTGCCGACGACCTCACGGCGATCCTGCACGACATGGGCCTCTACACGCCGCCGTGGCAGTCATGAGCGCCGCAACGACCACGCTCGGACAACTCATGGAGCGAAACGTGTCCGAGGTCTTCGGCGAGCCGGACCCCGGCCGCCGCAGGCGCGCAATCGCCGAACTGTACGCCGAAGATTGCGCGTTCTACGACGCGGACGGAGAGAGCATCGGCCAGGCAGCCATATGCGATCGGGTCGGGCGCATCCTCGATGGGAGCCCTCCGGGCTTCGCGTTCAGCCTGGTCGGCCCCGCAGAAGTGATCCACGACCTCGGCCGCCTGCGCTGGCAGGCCGGCCCTGCCGGAGCTCCTCCGGTCCTGAGCGGCATGGACGTCGCGATCTTGGCCAATGGAAAGATCCGAACGGTCTACACATTCATCGAGGCGTCCGTCGTGGCCGATTCGACGGACGCACCTTGAACGCAATCGAGGGCGCCGTCACACATGACCGTGTCGCGGGCCGGGGGCGCTGGCTGGTCCTCGCGGTGATCGGTATCGCGCAACTCATGGTCGTGCTCGACCTCACTGTGATGAACATCGCGTTGCCCTCGGCGCAGCGCGCACTGCACTTCTCGACTGCAGATCGACAGTGGGTGGTGACGGCGTACAGCCTCGCGTTCGGCAGCCTTCTGCTGGCGGGGGGAAAGCTGGGCGATCTGATCGGCCGCAGGACGACCTTCCTCGTTGGCCTCCTCGGTTTCGCGGGTGTTTCGGCCGTGGGCGGCGCGTCGGTCAACTTCGCGATGCTCGTGACAGCCCGAGCCTGCCAGGGTGTATTCGCCGCGATACTTGTGCCTTCGGCGCTAGCGCTCCTGATCACCAAGTTCAGCGATCCCAAAGACCGCGCTACGGCTTTTGGCGTCTTCGGGGCGATCGCGACCGCAGGGGGCGCGGTCGGCCTGCTCCTCGGCGGCGCATTGACCGAGTATCTCTCCTGGCGTTGGACGCTCTACGCGAACCTCGTCTTCGCCGGCGTGGCGTTCGTGGGCGGATTCATCCTGCTCGATCGACAGACATCCCGTGCCAAGTTCCAACTGGACGTTCCCGGCGTGCTGTTGGAGTCCGCCGGGATGTTCTGCCTCGTCTACGGCTTCTCCAACGCCGCCACGCACGGCTGGCATGCCTCGTCCACATGGGGATTTCTCGTCGCCGGAGTTTCGTTGCTTGTCGCGTTCGCGTTGTGGATTGGGCGAGCCGCTCATCCACTTCTACCGCCGCGTATCGTGCTGAATCGCAACCGGAGCGGAGCCTACGCGTCGATCTTCGTCGCCTCACTGTGTCTGTTCGCGACGTTCCTCTTCCTGACCTATTACCTGCAGCGGACGCTGAACTACTCGCCGATCGTGACCGGCTTGGCGTTCTTGCCGATCTCGGTTTGCCTGGCGGCCGCAGCCAACCTCTCCACCATCGTCCTGATGCCGAGAGTGGGACCACGACCGGTCGTGACCATTGGGTTGCTCATCGCAGCGGGAGCGATGGCCTGGCTCGCCCAGCTCGGAACACACACCAGCTACGCCGGAGGCGTGCTGGGCCCGATCATCCTGGCCGGCTTCGGTCTAGGCATGGTCGTTGCCCCCGCGATCAACACCGGCACCTACGGCGTGGCGCCGCAGGATGCCGGGGTTGCATCAGCGACCGTCACCGTCGGCCAACAGCTCGGCGCATCCATCGGCACATCGCTTCTGAACACGATCTTTGCCTCCGCCGTCGCGTCATACGCCGTGGCACACGCATCGTCGACCAGCTCTATCGGCCATGCGGCGCTGAACGACTTGGCTCTCGCGCATGGCTACGACACCGCGTTCTGGTGGGCCTGTGCGATCGCGGCCGGCGGCGCAGTCGTCGCTGCTTTCCTGCTGCGCCCAGGCCCGCTCGTCGCTACGGCGCAGGCGATCTCTGGAGGCCCCGAGCCGACACTAGATCTCAGCCCGAACAGCATGCAACCCGACCGAGCTTGACGGCCACCATCTCGGAAAACCTCCGGCCGCCCACAGGAGGAGAAAAGACATGTCGGCCGCTGCACCAAGTTTCGAAAACGACATCAAGCCACTGTTCCGAGAATCCGATTGAGCCGCAATGCTCGGCGGTGGGAAAACCGCCATCGAGGGAGCGTCACCCCGGGGCAGATCCCACGCCGTAGTGGCTCGGATCTCTTGTCGTCCGATAGTGGAAACGGTGGGTCCATACGGACCCACCGTTTCCGATCAATGTCTCCCTTAGCGTGGCGGGAATTGCGAGTTGGGGACTGGGTCCGCGAGATTGGCGGTTGGTGCCTTGTCGGTGAAGCCGATCACGGCGCAGTTGATGTCGACGCCCGAGGCCCCGTATGGGGCGGGCTGGCCGGTCGCCGGATTCACGCCGGTGAGCAGGTCGGGGCGGGTGGCGGCGATGTTGAAGACCTGAACTTCGTCGATCTGGCGCTTGTTCAGTCCCTGCCGCACGGCCTTGTCCGTCCAGAGGCCGAGCTGGGCGTCCCAGAGCGGGCTGTAGGCCTGTGCGTGCCGGGGGTCCTTCTCGGTCGGAAAGTCGCCGAACACATTCAGCAGGTCGCCGCCGTTGCGGAGGGCGTCGATCAGTGCAGTGTTGCCCGCGCTGGCGTCTTCGGCAGCGTGGCCGTCTTTGATCAGATGTACGAAGCCCTGCGACTCCTTGTTGTCTGGGCCGGTCTGGCCGTTGATGAAGCCGAACAGCCGCTCGCGGGCGGAGCCGAGGAAGTCGTCGCCGCCGTTGTATGCGGCCTTGTCGAGCGCCGGCACGTAGGTGGAGCGCTCGAGCACGGAGGTCAGGGGCTGGCCGGCATCGGTCGAGATGTAGATGATCGGCTGGCCGGCATCGAAGCCCTTGACGAACAGAAGGTCGACCCATGACTCCGCGAACTGACCCGGAGCCGACGGGCCGGCGATGTGGATGCCGAGCACGCGGTCACCGGTGTTCGTGTGGCGGACGACGTCGAACGGGCCGTCTCCGGTCGCGACGATCGGCGCGCTGTACACCGTCTGCGAGCCGGCGATCCGGATGAACGGGCTGTAGCCCGGACCGGCCACAGCGCCCGGCTGGAAGTTTGCAAGCGGGAAGCCGTTCGGGCCCGGCTGCGCGATCCGGGTTGGGCTGAAGTCCGGCGCACCCTGGAAGTTGACGACCGCCTGGCCGAACTTGTTCTGGTCGGGCGTAGGTGAGTCGAGCGTTACCGTCTGCACGGCCGCAGGGTCGCCGATCGCCAGGTTCCCGAGCTTCGGCGCGTAGTTGACGCCGAGGTCGTGCGCAATCCCCTGATCCGAGGCGTCGAGGAGCACGAACCAGACCGTCTCGCCGTTGGCCCTGCCCTGGTAGAGCGGCAGCCGAACGCTCTCCTTGCTGAGGTCAACCTGGATCGCGCTCTCCTCGGTCAGATGGTCGCGCGACAAAAGCCCGCTCAACGGACCGAGCCCGCTCCCCGACCCCGAGCCCTTCGAGCCGCCGAGCGCCTGGCTCGCGACCGCAGCGGCCAGGATCGCGAGCGGGAGCGCCGCGATCCCAGCTGCTTTGAACTTGCCAATCCGCTTCATTCGAGAAGCCTCCTTTCGCACCCGGCACGCGTGCCGAGCCACGGTAGATGGACTGCTTGGTCCAGTACCGGCGCTCGGTGTTACATGGACTTCCCAGTCCAAGTCCCTACAGTTCGGTGAAATGGCCGAAATGCCGAGAACCGCACGCGGGCGGGCGACACGCGAACGGATCGTCACCGCCGCTGCCGCGCTGATCCGCGAGCGCGGCGTCGCCGGGTCAAGCCTCGATGATGTGATCGAGCGCGCGGGCGCCAGCAAGAGCCAGCTCTATCTCTACTTCGACGACCGCGCCGCGCTGCTGCGGGAGGTCATCGCGCAGAACGCCGAGCTCGTGCTCCAGGTGCAGGAACCACACCTCAGCTCGCTCGACAGCTGGAAAGCGATCCGCGCGTGGCTCGACTCGCTCGTCCAACTGCAGGTAGCCGGTCGTGGGCGCGGAGGCTGCCCGATTGGTTCGCTCGTCGGACAGTTCGCGGAGACCGACGAGCAAGCGCGACGGCTGCTGTCCGACAGTTTCGCGCGCTGGGAGCAGCCCCTTCGCCAAGGCCTTTGCTCGATGAAGAAGCGCGGGAAGCTCGATCGCACCGCCGATCCCGATCGGCTGGCGACCGCAACGCTCGCTGCGATCCAGGGCGGCCTCGTCCTCACCCAAACCAGGCGCGACCCCGGCCAGCTCGCGATCGCGCTCGAAGCCGCCTACGCCCACCTGCGCTCGCACGCGGCCTGAACAGCTGCGCCTCTCGGCACCGTATCGCTTTCACCGAGCTAGTTCGGTCCCGGCTCCTCGTGACCGAACGCGGGTGGACCCCTGACGAGCACGAGGAGTGGCTCGTCGACCTCTGCTGCTCTCTGCCGCGCGAGCGCACGCGTCGGCGCTGATCTGTGCTTCCGCCGTTGCGCACGAGGATGGAGCCTTTATGGAGCCAAGCGGGCGCAACCGGTGCCGGTATCAAGTCGCCGACGGAGTAAGTGCCACTCAGGCTCGTCATGTCACGACGTTCCTCGTGGCCATCGAGATGAACGAGCTCGAGTTGGTAAGAGACGGGAACCGGCCACACGTCGCGTGTGAGACCCTCCCAGAGCGAGACGAGCCCGGGACTCAGCTCGTCACGTGCAGCCAGATGCTCAAGGGCTCGCAGGACCTTCTCGTTCTCAGCCACGTCGAGCAGCTCGACGGTGTGCACCGAGCGCTCCTGGGCGGCCGTTCCGATACGGCGTGCCAAGCGTGCATAGTCCTGCCCCGTAAGTCGCGCGCCGAGCCGGTCGAGCTCCTCGAACAACCGCCGGGCCTCAGTCGCCTCGACTGCAACGGAGTCTTCGGGAAGCTGGAAGCTCAGGCAGGCCGATGACCAGCCACATACTGGCGTAACCGTGTGTGGAACCGAACACGGGCTGGGAGATGCGACCGCCGCGCCGACCGCGATCGGGCCGAGCACGACGCGACCCGCGGTTCCGGGCTCATCGCCCTTACCGACCGCGTCGACGCGCTGGGCGGGAAGATCGAAGTGGCGAGCCCGTCGGTAAGGGAACGACGCTGCTTGTCACGCTTCCGATCGAAGACGGTTAACGGACGATTTCAAGTGCGAGCTCGGGCGGGCATCCGCGGTCGATGAGCCCGGCGAGCGTATGCCAATCGACGAGGTCGGCGAACCTGTCCGCGAGCGTGTGAGGCAAGCCGAGACGCTGAAGCTGCTCGGCGCGCCACGCGCTAACGCGAAGCGCCTCCATGAGGCTGTGATCGAGATCTTCGCCTTCCGCTGTCGAGATCAGTTCCATCGGTCTGTCCTCCAGAGTTGCTACGTGGTTGTGCGGATACCATCGCCGTCCATACAGGTGCTGTCATCGAGGGCAGCCCCGATCTGCGCGCCCCGGTAGCTCGTCCCTTGGGATTCCGGCTAGCGGTAATGCGCGGCAGCAGAATTGGTGCGAGGCTCAGTGCGTGGCGACTCGCTGCCTGATCGTCGATGACAACGAATCGTTTCTCGAGGTCGTGCGCATGCTCCTCGAGCGAGAGGGTCTGAGTGTCGCCGCCGTCGCCTCGACCTGCGCCGACGCGCTCGGTCTCTTTGAGACCTTGCATCCCGAGGTCGTCCTGGTCGACGTCTTCCTCGGGGAGGAGAGCGGCTTGGAGCTCGCGCGGCACCTGATCGAGGAGGGGCAGGGGCAGGGCGATGCGCCGACGGTCATCTTGATCTCGACCCACGCCCAGGCCGACGTCGCGGATCTGATCGCCGCAAGCCCGGCGGCGGGCTTCCTGCCGAAGACGGAGCTGTCGGCGAAGGCGATCCGCAGGCTCGTCGACGGTCGTGCAGGGTGACTGGGCTAGCGAGCGTCGAGGTAGGTGATCACGGCGAGCACTCGACGCTGGTCATCTTCCGTCACCGGCAGACGCAGCTTCATGAGGATGCTGCGGACATGCTTCTCGACCGTCCCCTCGGTGATCCAGAGCTGATGGGCGATGCCGGCGTTGGAGCGGCCCTCGGCCATGAGGCCGAGCACCTCGCATTCGCGCGGCGAAAGGACGTCCAGCGGATCGTCCGCATGCTGGGCGGCGACGAGCTCCTGGACGAGCGCGGGATCGACGACAGATCCTCCCTTGACGATCCGCTCCAGCGTCTGGATGAACTCGTCCACGTCCGTGACGCGGCTCTTCAGCAAGTAGCCACTGCGCTCGCCGCTGGACAGGAGTTCGGTCGCCCTCTCGACCTGAACGTGAGCGGTGAGAACGACGATTGCCGTCTCCGGGAATTCCTCGCGGATGGACGCGGCGGCATCGAGACCTTCGCTCGTGTGGGTCGGCGGCATCCGGATGTCGATGATCGCGAGGTCCGGACGAAGCTCGCGGACGAGGTCGATCAGCCCGGAGGGGGTGCCGGACTGGCCGACGACCTCGAAGCCCGAACGCTCGAGCAAGCCTGCCAGCCCCTCGCGGAGAAGAACGTCGTCGTCGGCCAACACCACCTGCGTGCGGCTCATGCTCACACCGCCGATTATGGGGTACCTTGAGACAATGGGCACGTCCGCCCGGCTCGCGGAACCCCACGCGAAGGATCGTGTCGAACCGGGACGGCTGGCGGAGGCAGGCGGCGTTGCGGCGGGTGGCAACCCTCGTTGCGGCGGGTGCGCCGCCGGCAGAGCTGTTCGACGCGGTAACCGCGGAGGTGGCTGCCTTGATTCCCGCGGATGGATCCGCTTTAACGCGGTACGAAGCTGACGGTACCTTCACCCCGCTGAGCGGCTGGGCGATCGAGGGCGGTCACAAGTTCGTCGGGAGGCGCTTCGAGCGCGAAGGCACGGTATCGGGCCTGATCTTCGAGACGGGCCGGCCCGGTCGGGTCGACAACTACGCCGAAGCGCCCGGCGAGGCTCCCGAGGTTGCTCGCGCACTGGCCTGGCAGTCGTCGGTGGGAGCCCCAGTCACCGTCGACGGGCGCCTCTGGGGCGCCTTGTTGGTCGTCTCGAAGACCCAGAAGTCGCTTCCGCCCGAAACGGAGCGGCGACTCGCCGAATTCACCGAGCTCGTGGCGACTGCGATTGCCAACAGCCAGGCCCATGATGAGCTGACCCGGGTGGTGGAGGAGCAGGCAGCGCTCCGGCGCGTCGCAACGCTTGTTGCGGCGGGCTCGTCGCCGGCAGCGGTGTTCGAGGCGGTGAGCACCGAAGTGGCCGCCGTGATTCATGCGGACGGATCCGCCCTCACGCGGTACGAGGAAGACGGGAGCGTGACAGCGCTGAGCGGCTGGACGGCCGAGGGCGGCTACCAGTACGTCGGGAGGCGCTATGAGCTCGAAGGCACCGTATCGGGCCTGATCTTCGAGACGGGCCGGCCCGGTCGCGTCGAGAGCTACGCCGAAGCGCCCGGCAAGGCTCCCGAGGCCGCCCGCGAGATGGGCTGGGAATCGTCCGTGGGCGCGCCGATCACGGTCGAAGGCCGCCTCTGGGGCGTCTTGGCCGTCATCTCGAAGAGCGAGAAGCAGCTGCCCCCCGAGACCGAGCAGCGACTGGCCGCGTTCACCGAGCTCGTCGCGACGGCGATCGCGAACAGCGAGGCCCACGAGCAGCTCGCCCAGCTCGCCGACGAACAGGCGGCTTTGCGGCGAGTGGCCACGCTGGTCGCTGCGGGCGCGCGACCGGCAGAGGTATTCGAAGCGGTGAGCGCGGAGGTGGCGGCATTGATTGGCGCGGACGGCTCGGCTCTCACGCGCTACGAGGCAGACGGGGCAGTCACTGCGCTGAGCGGTTGGACGACCGACGGCGGCTATCAAAACCTCGGCAGCCGCTATGCGCTCGAAGACACCGTTTCGGGCCGCATCTTCGAGACCGGCAGGCCCGCACGCCTCGACTACTCCGAACAGGCGCCAGGCGAAGCGCACGACGTCGCCCGTGAGATGGGGTTTCGTTCGTGCGTAGGAGCGCCGATCACCGTGCAGGGCCGCCGATGGGGCGCGTTGGTCGTGACTTCGAAGAGCGAGCAACCGCTACCCGGCGACACCGAGCAGCGGCTTGCACAGTTCGCCGAGCTCTTCGCGACGGCGATCGCCAACAGCCAGGCGCACGAGCAGCTGGGGCAGCTCGCCGACGAACAGGCGGCGTTGCGGCGGGTGGCCACGCTCGTCGCCGAGGGGGCGTCGCCCCATGGTGTGTTCGACGCCGTCCGGAACGAGGTGGCAGAGATGTTCAACGCCCCCCTCAGCGTGCTGATGCGCTACGACGATGCCAACGACGAGGCGACGCTGCTTGCGACTGACGACGGCTTCCTCGGCCCGATCGGGAGGAGCTGGTCCGTCGAGGGTGACGACAGCGCGATCGCGCGGGCGTGCCGAACCGGCCTACCCGCCCGCTCCGACTACAACCGGCCCCTGGAAGGGCCGATGCCCGACGCCGCGCGGAGCGTGGGGGCCCGGTCCGCCGTCGCGGTTCCCGTCGTCGTCGATGGAACACTCTGGGGCGTCATGGCCGTAGGCTCGCGCGAAGCCGAGCCGCTGCCGGCTGACTTCGACGGCCGGCTTGCGAAGTTCACGGAACTCCTTGCGACAGCAATCGCGAACGCCGAAGGCCGCGCCGAGCTCGACGCCTCACGCGCGCGGATCGTCGCCGCCGCCGACGCGACGCGGCGGCGAATCGAGCGGGACCTGCACGACGGCGCCCAGCAGCAGCTCCTCTCGCTGGCGCTCAGGCTGCGTGCGGCGCAGGCGTCCGTCCCGAAAGAGATGAACCAGCATCAGGGCGAGCTGTCCCACATCGCCGAGGGGCTGACTACAGCGCTCGACGGGTTGCGGGAGATCGCACTCGGGCTCCATCCGGCGATACTCGTCGAGGGCGGGCTCGGCCCCGCCCTGAAGACCCTCGCGCATCGGTCGCCGATTCCCGTCGAGCTCGAAGTGCGAACGGTGGGACGGCTACCCGAGTCCATCGAGGTGGCGGCCTATTACGTCGTCTCAGAGACGTTGACGAACGCGGCCAAGCACTCTCGCGCGTCGCGAGTTCAGGCCGAGGTCGAGGTGCGCGATCAAGCCCTTTTGATAGCCGTCCGCGACGACGGTGTGGGCGGCGCAGATCCCACCATGGGCTCCGGCCTGCTCGGCCTCAAGGACCGCGCGGAGGCGATCGGCGGGACAATCAGACTCGAGAGCCGCCAAGGCGTCGGGACGAGCCTGATCGCCGAGTTACCACTCGACAGCAGCACGCGCTAGAGCGCCCGGTCACGCGGCTCGGAGCTATCTGCGCGACGCGAGTTGCGGCACTTCGCGTTCGAGCGCGCGTACCAAAAACTCGGGCTCGCAGTAGCCTGCGTTCGGCCAGGTCCCCTCGACGGTCCGCAAGACGGGATGCGTCTGCCGGGCGGCGCCGACGATCTCTGCGGACAGTTCCCGGGTGTCATACGTGCAGATGAACGAGACTGGAACCGAGGCCATGGCCATGCTGATCTTTGCTTCGTAGTGTTTCCAGCCTGCGACCTCCGAGGCGACGGATTGCTGAGGCCAGATCACTTCCGCAACAACGCGTACGCGCGGGACGCCTCGGCCGAGATGCTCGTCGAGGTAGCGCGTGTAGCCCGCGACCGAATACTCCGGGCTGCGGTACCAGTCGACCGAGTCGCGAAACTCGACCCGGGCCGCGTCGTCGCCGAGAGCCCCTCGAAGAGCTGCCGCGCTGCGTTCTCTCAAAACGACGAGGAGATCCTCGCCGGCCGCCAGTCCCTGACGTAGAAACGGCACCGACGCCGCCACGAGCTCGTCCGTGGACGAATAGACGAGCGCCTCGTGCCTGCAACCGTGCCCATGACGGCGGTCGTCGATGAAGTCGCGAACGGCAGCGGCGGAGAGATCGTTCTTCGAGATGAACCCGAGCACCGGAGTCACCGCGACTAGCTCCGCATAGTCGGACTCGCTGTGCGTCGAGGTCAGGATGACGCGCCTGGGCCGTCCGGCGGACGTCCGGGCGAGGCTCCAGGCGACGTCGAACCCGCTCTCGCCGTTGAGATCAACGTCG
>WNGO01005359.1_pt1 | contig 13570 bp, 13 predicted proteins | sample 5400511 | NCBI WGS metagenome assembly WNGO01 (sample SAMN13153380, study PRJNA577476) | soil metagenome | isolation source: 20 cm soil or saprolite under Garry oak tree replicate 2 | place: USA:California | collected 2016-06-15
CCGGCTGAGTCGCGCTCCGCTTGATTACCCAACCAGCACGGCAGATGCACCTCGCTGACGTTCCGTTGATCCTGCTGCTCGCCGGGCTCGTGGCCTACGCCGTGCTGGGCGGCGCAGACTTCGGAGCCGGCTTCTGGCAGCTGTGGGGTGGTCGTGGCGAGCGCGACCGGGCGCTACGGGAGCACGCGCATCATGCGATGGGACCCGTCTGGGAGACGAACCACGTCTGGCTGATCTTCGTCCTCGTGATCTGTTGGACGGCCTACCCGACGGCATTCGCATCGATCGCGTCGACGCTTTCCGTCCCGCTGTTCATCGCCGGGATCGGAATCATCATGCGCGGAACGGCATACGCCTTGCGATCGGGCACCAGGACGCTGCGAGAGCAGCGGAGGATTGAGGTGGGCTTCGCGATCTCGTCAATTCTCACTCCATTCGCCCTCGGTGCGGTGATCGGCGGCATCGCCTCGGGCCGGGTCCCGGTTGGAAACGCAAAGGGCGATCTCGCGACCAGCTGGCTCAACACCACGTCGATCTTCATCGGCACCCTCGCCGTGGCGACTGCGGCCTATCTCGCGGCCGTCTACCTCGCGGCGGATGCTGTGCGCGTCGGCCGCTCGGATCTTGCGGACGCGTTCCGCACCCGTGCACTGGGAACCGGCGTCGTTGCAGGGGCCCTCGCCCTCGCCGGCTTGCCGATCGTTCGCAGCGACGCGCCGCGGATCTGGGACGGCCTGACCGGCGGTGACGGTCTCTCGGCGGTGATCGTCTCAGGGCTTGCTGGAGTGGCGACGCTCGCGCTCGTCTCCCGGCGGCGGTTCGGCCCTGCCCGAGTGACGGCGGCGCTCGCGGTCGCGGCGATCGTGGCCGGATGGGCGCTCGCTCAGCGGCCGGACATCCTGCCGGGGCTGACAGTGGAGCAAGCCGCCGCCGGTCACTCTGCGCTCGTCGCAGTCATCGTCGGCGTCGCGATCGGTGCGATCGTGCTCGTGCCGTCGCTTGTGCTCCTGTTCGGTCTGGTCTTGCGGGGGCGCTTCGATCCACATGTAGTCGAGCCCCAAGCCACGTCTGTGCCTACCACCCGAGCGGCAGGCACAGGGTCTCTGCTCGGTGTCGCCGCGGGCGCCTCTCTTGGGGTGGGGGGCACGTTGACGTTCTTCTTCGACACGTCATGGGCGCACATCGTCGGGGTTTCCGCCTTGCTCGCGTTTGTCGGACTCGGGTTCGTCGCGCTGGCGTCGATCGTCGTCGCCCACGACGCGCCCGACTAACGCTCCTCCGCCGTCTGTACGTGCCGCGTCAGGACCTCGCGATCACCTTGACCGGCATGCCGACCTCGGCGAAGGCATACGTCCAGGGAGCGACGGATACGGCCTGGCGAACGCAGCCGTGCGACGCCGGGTAGGTGGGCACCTCCAGGAACTCATGGAAGGCAATGCCGCCGACGAACGGCAGGGCGTATGGGAGCCACTCGCGGAACGGCGTCGACCACCAGCGCCGGATCTTCGCGTAGACGCGGTAGTCGCCGGGCGGCGTGGGTGTCGAAGGTTTGCCGGACGAGACCGCAATCGTCCGCAGCACCTTGTTGTCCTTGATCAGCAACGCGACCTGGCGGTCGAGCAGGATCTCCGCGCGCTTGCCGGCGCGGCCGCGGCTGACCGGAGCAGGCTGTGTTGCAGTCGACAGCCGGGACTCCGTCAACGCATCGAGCGACCCCGTGCGCCGGAGACGCTCCCACTTCTGGAACGCGAGAATGCCGTTCGCGGTGGCCGGCCCGAGTCGACCGTCGGCTCGCCCTCCGAGGAAACCGAGCGTGATCAGACGCTGCTGAACCTGCCTGGTGTGGTCGTCGGGCGGCAGCAGCTTGGGCGCCGGCGGCGTCGGCACGGGCACGTTCGGGGTCCGCAGGTAGCGGAACGTGATCGGCAGCTGAGTGGGAACGCCGGGGAAGACGCCGCGGACAGTTCTGCCGTCGATCAGCAGCTTGACCTTCGTCGCGCCCTGCAGGCCGGTGAGCGTACCCACGAGTTGTGACAGCCGCGCCAGGAGGCTTCGCGCATCGCGCCCTGATGCAAAACGACGGCCCAGGTCGACGGTCGCCACCCCACCTGCAACGCTGACGCTGTGCACCTGGGTGCCGACGGGTACGTATGTGCGCACTCCGCGCTTGGCCTCTGCGCGCGTCGGACCGGCCACGAGCTGGTGCAGGGCGTCCGAGGGAGTAGCGCCGGGGCGCGTAACCTGCAGGAGTTGTTCGCCCTGTAGGAAGTAGACCGGTACGCGGCTCCGGCTCGGGGCGGAAGAGGCCGTCGCGGCAGCGACGAGCGCGGCGGCGAGCACGAGCATGCCCAAGACAAGAGGAACCGTGACCTGCGCACGTCCCCGATCCCCGTCTGCGCGGCCCCGTGTCATGTATCGAGCCAGAGCATTACCCTACTCACGCCGACAACGCCAAGGATCGCGGCAACGAGCAAGACGAATTTCAAGGAAGCTCGATAACCATCCCCTCGCGCGCGAGCGTTGGCGAGGGTCCGGCTTGTCCGCTCGCGAGCTCACGCGCGCGATCCTCTAGTTGCTCGAGCAATCCGTCGTTATGACGCGGCTCGTGGTGGAAGAGGACCAGTCTGCCCGCGCCGGCGGCCCGCGTGAACGCGACGGCGTCGGCAACGCTCGAGTGACCCCAGCCGATCCGCTGCTCGTACTCGTCCTCGAAATATTGGGCATCGTGAACGAGCGCGTCGACGCCCGACGCGAGCGACGCGCCCGAGATCCAGTCGGTCGACCTTCCGGCGATTGCCCCGGCGAGCGCGGGCTCGTGATCGGGGAGGTACGCGAAGCTCGAGCTCCTCGTCTCGATCCGGTACCCGACGGTGGGACCGGGATGGACAACGAGGTGTGCCGCGAGGGAGGCGTGGTCGATCGTCCACGGCTCGCGCGGAACATCGTGGAAGGTCACTGTGGCCGGGACGTCCCTGAGCTCGACCGGAAAGAGCGGCGGCGAGAAGGCGCGCGCGACGCGTTCCCCGAGACTCAGTTGGTGGGATGGAGGTCCCCAGATGTCGAGCTCTACGCGCTCATCCCAGAGCGGCGCGAAGAAGCGCAATCCTTCGAGGTGGTCGAGATGGAGGTGCGTGAGGAAGAGATGGATCTTCCGCATGCCGCGGTCCACAAGCTCGAAACCCAACCGTCGGATCCCGGTGCCGGCGTCGAGCACGAGGATCGTGCCGTCGTCCAGCGAAACCTCGACGCAGGACGTGTTTCCGCCGTAGGTGACGGTCTCAGGCCCCGGTGTCGGCACCGAGCCGCGGCAGCCCCAGATCGTCACGCGCACGCCGCCCCCTCTCTACTCACGCCAGAAAATCGCGACGATCCCGACGAACTCATCCGCATGCGCGAAGAGTGGAAACGCCGTCACCCCGACGTTACGCTCGACTCGATCCACGCTCTTTATGCGCAGGTCCTCGTGTGCTGCACGCCGCTCGTTGAGGGCGATGCGCGTCGGCCAGCGCTCGGGCGAAAGCGGCTCGGAGTCGGGGGTCCGCGGCTCGAAACTCGCCGACCATTCGTCAAGTGGCATTTCGCCGACCTCTGCGAACGGGCGGCCCACGACCGACTCGGCCGCCTCGTTGTAGAACACGAGCTTCCCTTGATCGTCAGCGATCAACGTCGGCGTGGCGAGATTGGATGCGAACTCGCGGGCAAGGATGAGAACCAGGTGCTTTTGCCGCCGCTTCTCCACCGAAGGAAGCCTACGCCGATGGCTCGGCGATGTTCGCCGAATACTCCTCGGTCAGCTCCGTTTGCCGCTTTCGGTCCAGCGTCGGAAGACATCGACCTCTGCTTGGGCCACGCGCCGTCGCAAGGCATGGTGCCGGCTTGGAGGCGGCCGAGGATCGCGTCGGCGTGTTTGCTGACGTCGTCGTGTGACCAGAGGTCGAAGGCAAGCTGCATCGATTCGCGATCGCCTTGGCGGAACAGGGGCTTGATGTGGGTCTCGAAGCTCACGGGCTCGTCGGCGTCGGGGATCACGATTGCTCCTTTCTTGTCGACGTGAGGGCTGGCTAGAAGAGTCATCGCGGCGAGTCAGACCGTGTGGCTCCATCAGTGCAAGGTAGTGGGACCGCACACTGCTGCGCCCGAGCCGTTCGTGCGATCAGCTTCTCCGCACCGCTCAGTAGCGGACGGAAGACAGCAGCGGCGTTTGTGCAGCATGCCAATGGAGTCCCAGCGCGGTGAACCTGTCGAGAGCGCGCTCGAGCAACTCCTGGTCATCGTTGGCCACCGCGAGTGCGCGCAGCGCGAAGGGCTCGAGGTAGGGAGAGAGGAGAAGCGTCTCGACCTCGTCCTCGACTTCGGGCGCGCGCCCGAGCGCGACCAACCCGTCGATGTACGCTGCGCGCGTAGTGAGCGAAGGACGACCGCGAGGCTCGTGTTCCTGCAGAGCGGATAGCAGCTCCTCGACGCGCCCGAGCTCGCCGCGGCTGAGCGCCAACCGGATCCTTGGCCCCTCGTGATCGCCGACGTAGCCTTCGAAGCCGAGTTTGTCAGCGGCGCGCTCGAGCCGCGCGGCTTCGTTCTCGTCGCCCAGTTCGGCACAGGCAAGTGCGCAGACGAGGAGGCAGAACATGTTGTCCGAGCAAGGGGTGTCCTCGTTGGCAGCGACCCGCGACTCGGCATCCTTCTGGAGATCGCGGATGACGTCCCAACGGCCACATAGCTCGTCGACCCGTACGCGTGCCGCGATGCCGTGCACGCGATGGTGTGGCGTGAGCAGCGAATTGATCTCGTCGTTGAGCTGAGCAAAACGTCCCGCCTCTGCAAGGCGGCCAAGCGCGGTATGCACGAGCAGTGCGCTCCAGTAGACGTCAGCCTGGTGATCGGGATCGGAGACTTCCGGGAGGAGGGCGAGACGGCGACGCGTTGCTTCTTCCGCCTCTGCATAGTCTGAAGACGCGAGCGCGTCCAACGCACGCGCGCTGAACGCGTACGACAGCACATCAACGGCACGCAGCTTTTCGGCAATTGCGGCGCCTTCACGAGCGTCCGCCGCCCCGCGACTGTCGGGTCGGTGCCAAAACGCGCGCGCCACGAGTGCTTCCGCCCGCGCGCGCGTCTCGGCCGGTGCGAGCTCGAGGGCGCGCTCGATCCAGCCGTCGACGAGCTGGGGATCTGGATTCTGCTTCCACATTGCCGGCCGAAGCGCCGTCTGCAGGGCCAGCGCTGCGTACATTTCAGCCGCCATGTGTGGCTCCGTCGTCTCGTCAGTCGCGTCGAGCGCCAGCCGCATCGCGGTCCAAAACCCGTCGCCGTCGTGCTTCAGTGCGCGCGCTCGACCGATCGTCCGCCACACGTCCGCCAGCTCCGCCTTGTCGCGAGTAAGCGTCAGTGCCCGCTCGAGAAGGGCCAGTGAGTCGTCGATTTCGTAGCGGCCGATGCCAAGTTCGGCGGCGCGGCGAAGCCAAGTCGCAGCCTTGTCCCGCAGACGCTGCCCCTCCTCCGGCTCGCCGGACCACGCAAGGCTGTAGGCCTCAGGGTTGACCGCCTCGAAGTAATGATGCGCCAAGAGTGGAGCGTCCTCGTCGCGACCAGCACCGCGACGCTCGAGCCATTCGGCGAATCGCGCATGCAGATGCGCCCGCCTTGCCCTCGGCACGCTGCCGTATGCGACCTCGCGCGTCAGCGCATGCTTGATCGCGTATTCGCGTTCGCCCTCGAGGGTTGAGTGAGGCCGTCGTCGAATGAAGCCGCGGCTCTCGAGCACCCGAAAGTCCGGCGTCACCTCGGGTAGTAGCTCGTACACGGCGCTCGTCCAGAAGACACGCCCGACGATCGCAGCGGCTTGAAGAGCTTCCTTCTCCGGTCGATCGAGCAGATCCACGCGCGAGGCAAGAGTCGCGTGCACCGAATCCGGAATGACAAAGGCCTCCGGTTGCGACGTTGTCGTCCACCGGTCGCCGTCCGGCCGAAGCACGCCGCCGTCGATCAGCGCACCGAGCAGTTCTTCGAGGAAGAACGGATTTCCCTCTGCGCGAGTGAGCAACTCCTCCCGAACCGCGGGTGGGAGGTCCGCGGCCAGCGTTTCCCGAAGGAGCCGCTGCGAGTGGCCGCGCGATAGGAGATCGAGTTCCAACAAGGTTCCATGCTCGGCCAGTCGGGCGCGCCAGCGGTCTGGAAGGTCGGGCCGAGCCGTCGCCACGATCAGCAGCGGCGCCTGCAGATCGGTCATGACGCGCTCCACGAGGTCGAGCAGTGGCTCCTCGGCCCAGTGGAGATCCTCGAGCACGATCAGCAACGGCTGGTCGCGCCCGAGCGCGGCGAGGAAGTCGATCCACGCCTCCTGCAAGCGCTCCCGTGCCGCCAGCGGGTGGAGATCCCCTGCGACGTCTACGCCAAGCGTGAGACCGAGGATCGGCCGCGGTCCGAGCCTTTCGAGCACCGTCACGGGCGCGTCACTCTCCAGGAGGCGAAGCGCAGAACGCAGGATCTCTGCGAGTGGCGCATATGTGATCCCGCGCCCGTACGACGGGCAGCGGCCGACCATGCGGAAAGGTCGTGGAGACTCTCGGTCGAGCTTCTTCCACAGGTGCGAGGCGAGAGCCGTCTTGCCGACGCCGGCCTCGCCAATGATGGTCAGAAGCCGCGGTCTGCCGACGGAGACCGTCCGACGATACTCGTCGAGCAGACCGTTGAGCTCTCGTTCCCTCCCGACGAACACCGGTCGCAGGTTTCCGAAGCCTCGAGCGCGTCGACCGTCGAACTCGCGGATCAGGCGGCGATAGACAATGCCGCGTCTTCCCTTCGCGTCGATCGTTTCCGGATCGGAGAATTCGAATGCGTCGATCGCTGCCGACGCCGTCCGCTCGCCAACGACGATTTCCCCAGGCGCAGCGTTCTGCTCGAGCCTCGCGGCGATGTTCACAGCATCGCCGGTGATAAAGGAACTCCCCTCGCGACCGCCGCCGACAACCACCTCGCCGCTGTTGACGCCGATCCGCAGGATGAGCTGGTCACCGAACAGCTCGTGCAGTTTGCGCCGCATCGCCACCCCCGCATGCAGCGCGCGTTCGGCATCGTCCTCGTGTGCGGTCGGCGTACCAAACGCAGCCATGACGGCATCGCCCACGAACTTCTCGACGGTGCCGCCCGCCGCTTCGATCTCTGCGCTCATTGCTTCGTAGAAGCGATCGAGCATTGCTCGCGTCCGTTCGGGATCCTGAGAGGCGCCGAGCTCCGTCGATCCCACCAGGTCGGCGAAAAGGATGGTCGCGATCTTCCGCTCCTCCGTCGGCGAATCAGGCGTCGTGCGAGCCCCGCAATGAGGGCAGAACCGAGCTTGTTCGGGAATCGAACCTCCACATTGAGAACAAGCGGTCACGGCCATGAGTTTGACCGAGAAGGCCCTCGAAGTACACGTCTTGCATTTCCTCATCGCCGCCGATGCCGGCTGCGCCGGCGTCGGCCGCCACGGGCTTTCGGTGATGGGCGGGCTCTAGCTTGCGCGCAGTGGCCGTGGGCAAGCAGATTCCGGACGACCGGCGCTAGCTGCTACTTCCATCCTTCAGCGGCCACCGTCAAACCGACGTCCCCCATCGCATCCCACGACCCGGCCGCGGCGTCCTCTTGGGCGATACGTTTGGCTCCATGACGGAACGTAGGACGTCCGCCGGCGACGGCTCTGGCCCCAAGACCCGCTACCACCTACTCACGACCGACGGGGGCATAGTCGCCGATCAACCCGGTAAGAAGATGGCGGGTGAAGCCGCGATTGGTGTGGTCCTGAAGGCCCCTCTCGTGGAGATCTTGGAGCCAATAGGGCCGGTGAAGGACCACCACGTCGCGGAGTATCGAGCTCTCATCAGAGGCCTCGAGGCCGCCCGCTCTCGCGGGATTGGACACTTACGCGTGTGCCTCGATTCCGCTCTGCTAGTCAACCAGCTGAACGGCAGATGGAAAGTCAAGGCGGAGCACCTCAGACCCTTGCATGAGCATGCGTCTTTGATCCAACAGTTCCCTGACATCAAGATCACGTGGGTGCCCCGAGAGGCGAACGCCGAAGCGGACGCACTTGCGAGCACGCCACTTGGGCCCCTGAGGCCCAAGCCGAAACCTTCAATCGACGAACTTCCGCTCGAATAGCGCCGTGATGATGCGCTTCGTTTTCGGCGCAAGTTGCGAAAAAACCGCAGGCCCTCAACCAAGCCGAAACCGGCTTTACGCCTACCCACCTGCGTTCCGGTCCTTGCTAGCTTCGAATCGCACCGTTATCCGACCTTGAAGGGGGGTTATTTCATGGCGGCAACGGTCACACCATCCCTCGTGCACCAGTTCTCGGCGATGAAGCCAGCCGACTTTGGGAACTGACGCCACTCGACGGCGCGCGCACGATCTCGTCACTCACGGCCGCGCTGTTTGGCTACGACGAGTTCATCTTGCGCGAGGTCTCGCCCGAGACGCTCCTTGCAAGCACGCCAAACCGGCGCTAGCACGAGATACCACTGACGCAGAGAGGGGGGCGAAAGCCCCTCTCTCGCGTGGCCACAGCATCACCCTGTTACGCGCGCGGGAAGCGGGAGCGCGCACTCGAACGGCTGCTCGACTCCGGCTACGGGGCCGAGTAGGTAGACCGCAGGTAGCCCGCTGCGAACCGGCGATGATGCGCCGTGATCAGAAACAGGCGGGCTTGCAGCGCTTTCGGCGATGGAGCGTACCGGGATCGAACCGGTGACCTCCGGCTTGCAAAGCCGGCGCTCTCCCAGCTGAGCTAACGCCCCGTGCCCGCATAGTAGAGCCAAAACCCGAGGACCTGATGTTCTCCCCCTGACGCGATTGTCGTGCGGGGCCTACTTGGGTGAAATGCACGGCTGTCGTATCGTGGAGGCGTGGTCAGGCTGGCCGACAAGGATGTCCGGTCGGCGCTCGAGCTCGTTTGGGATGCCGCCGAAGACACGGGCCTCGATCCGTTTCCGCGTGAGTTTCTAGAGCGGCTTGCGAGGTTGATCCCTGCCGACTCGATTGTGGGTTACCACGAGGTCGAAGCGAGAGCACCGTGGCGTGCGGTCGAGGCCGTCGAGATTCCAGCTCAGGGTGTACCTATCGAGATACAACAAGCCGCGAAACCGTTCTGCCCTCAGGATCCGCTGCAGAATGGATTGCGTCGAGGAGAGCGCCGCGTCTTGAAGCTCTCCGACTGTTTTACACGCCGGGGGATGCGGAAGCTCGACCTCTACCACTGCGTATGGAAGCCGCTCGGGATCGACGACAGCCTCCGTGTTTGGTTTCCGGCACCACCGGGACGTGCGCGGACGATGTATCTGGAGCGCGGCAAGCGCGACTTCAGTGAGCGCGACCGCTCGTTGCTCGAGCTCTTGCGACCGTCGCTGATCCGGATGGTCCGGCGCGCAGACCGACGCCGGCGAGGGGATGTCCGAGCTCTCTTGACCCCACGCGAGCTCGAGATTCTGCGCTGGATTGGGCGCGGAAAGACGACGAGGGAGATCGCGGAGGTGCTTGTCGTGTCGCCGCATACGGTTCGAAAACACGTCGAAAACATCCTGGAGAAGCTCGACGCGCGGACTCGAAGCGAAGCTCTTGCGCGTATGGTCGAAGCCCGCTGATCCCGCGGTTCCGCAAGCCGGGGTCTTTTGGAAATAGGTCACCTGACGTATTGGCAGTCACGTTCCTCCGCTGAACGATGCCTTTGACATGCAAGAGAGCTCCGTGACCGGAGGAGGAGTGCATGCATTGGCTGAGGCGGGCAATCCTGGCGAGCGGGTCGATCGCTTGCGCGGTCGGAGTCGGCGTCGTGTCATCGGCGAGCGTGTTCGCAGGCAGCGATGGGGTACCGCGCGGCGGCAAGGTCGTCGCAAGCATCCGCATCCCGCGGGGATCTGGCGGGTTGGCTGTCGGCGAGGGGGCGGTCTGGGCGATGAGCGACAGCGCGTCGACGCTGCTGCGAATCGACCCGAAGCGAAACACAGTCAGCGCCCGGATCAAGGTCAAACCGAACAATCCATGTCCGCCCTTCCCGCAAGCTTGCAGCGAAGCCGCGGCCGGCCAAGGCGGTATCTGGGTTTCGCACCCCTCTGACAACACAGTCTCACGCATCGATCCGCAAACGAACCAGGTTCTCGCGACGATTCCAGTCGGTCGGCATCCGGATGGGATCGCCGTCTCGCCGGGCGCGGTCTGGGTTGCGAACAGCGGCGGCCCGACCATTAGCAGCGGCGGTCCGACCGTCTCGAGGATCGATCCCGCGGCGAACCGGGTTGTAGCGACGATCGAGACCGCGCCCGCCCGCGGATGTTGCTCCGACTTCATGGAGTTGACAGTAGGAGATGGCTCGGTCTGGGTCGGCGTTCCGAACCTCACCTCCGTCGTCCGGATCGACCCCGCGACGAACGCGGTCAGGGCGACGATCCGCCTATCGGTGCCGCCCGCCGGGTTCCTCGCGGCCGACAAGAGCGCGGTCTGGTCGGCGGGCGCCCATGCTGCCGGCGTCGTCACCCGGCTCGACCCGCGGACGAACAGGCTGAGCGGAAACTTCAATGGGGCGGAGACCCCGATCGGTCTTGGACTCGCGTTTGGCTCGCTCTGGGTGGCGGACCTCGACTCGAAGGTGATCGACCGCGTCAACCCGCACACCGCGCGCACCATCGGCCGTCTGCGCGTTGGCGGATATCCGGTCCGCATCGCCGTCGGCTTCGGATCGGTCTGGGTCCGTGACGACACAGGGCGGGTCCTGCGCATCAGACCGCAGCGCTGACCCGGTCGCGAAACCGTCAAGTTCTTGCGGTTGCTCTGTATCAGGGAGCTACTGCGTAAGCGCGCCGGCGGATCGTCGAGCAACGCTCGATCATCTTCGAGACGGCTGCACTCGGCGCCTCGCCGGCCGTTAAGGCCCGGATCGATACCAATCGGATTCGAATCATCATGGCTCCGCGCAGTGGAAGCCGGATTCGAATCCGCCGATCAGGCAGCTTCAGGATGAGGCGGCGGCAACGGCGGTAGATCCAGATCCGGTTCGGCCTCGCTGTCCTCCACGAGTTGCTCGGCCCAGTCATCCGACTCGAAGTAGTCCCCGACGATCTCTTCAGCGTGCGAACCCGGCATCACGGCTCCTTGGTCGTTGTCTCGAGCCGCAGTGCCCGCCACAAGTCCTTGCGAAAGGTGTCGGCCCCGGCGGGAGAGGGGAGAATCCCTCTTCCGGGGCCGACACCCTTCAGCGCGGATGGGCAGGAGGAAGGTTGCTTAAGCCGCGCGCTCGAGGCGCTCTTCGACCCGGGCCCGGGCGACGATGTGGTTGCGGTCGCCGAAGCGGAGTTCCGCCTTCAGCGTGCGCTCCTCGTCCCACAGGTGGTCTAGGCGCTCGCTCAGACTCTTGAGCTCTGCAGCCGCGGCTGGGTCATGCCCTTGCGAAAGGATGTGCCACAGCTCGGTGCGCCGCTCGCTGGCCTGCTCGATCTCTTGGTGAATCTCAATCAGGTTCATGTCTATAAAAACGAGGTGTGGGCGGCCCTCTATTCCCGGGGTCCGAGGAAGAAGAAGACGAGCACCAGAAAGCCCACGACAGCAGCCCCGATCGCCACGGCGTTGAGGACGGAGGTCACCGGTAGCCCAGCTGGTCCAGCCGGTCCTCGTCGATTCCGAAGTAGTGGGCGAGCTCGTGCAGGACGGTGATCCGGATCTCGTGCTCGAGCTCCCCTGGGTCGTGCCCGAACTCCTCTTCGAGGGGCCGCCTGTAGATCGTGACCTTCGCCGGCAAGTAGGGCGCCTCCTCGAAGAGCCCGAACAGATCCGGCTCACCGGGGTGCTCTTCTTCCACGACCACCGCCACGTTCTCGAGGCCGCGGGCGAGGTCGGGCGGGAGAGCATCGAGGGCTCGACGGACATGCTCGTCGAACTGCCCCGGCAGTTCGGCCGGTGTCATTGTCGAGCTCCTGGGTCGCGAGCATCAAGCCAGGGGCCGCACTCGCTCGCAGTCAAGGCCGGGTCGCCTTGATAAGAGCGAGGGTGGACTCTGGCGCCGCGTGATCGCGGGCCAGGGGCCGACGGATGGCGCCGGTCGAGCTGCCCATATCAGTACTTGGGATTCAGCGGGCGGCGGATCGCCACGAGCCGGACGGTCAGCACTCCGAAGAGGAAGCCGCCGATATGCGCGAAGAACGCAACGCCACCGCCGGCCTCAGGCTGCACGATCGCGAAGCCGCCCTGCCAGAGCTGAAACAGGAACCAGAAGCCGAGGAAGAAGATCGCCGGCAGCTCCTGGAAGAAGATGAGGATGAAGAAGATCGCGGTCAGGACGCGCGCGTTCGGCAGTAGGACGAAATAGGCCCCGAGCACCGCGGCGATCGCGCCGCTCGCCCCGATGTTCGGGATGCTCGCGTCCTGCGCGGAGCCGTATTGCAGCGTCACGAAGGTCTGGACGGCTGTTGCGGCAAGCCCACCTGCGATGTACCACGCGAAGAAGCGCACCTTGCCCATGGCATCCTCGACGTTGTTGCCGAAGATCCAGAGAAAGAGCATGTTGAAGATGATGTGCTCCCAGCCTCCGTGCATGAACATCGAGGTGAAAGCCTCCTCATACCACGGGATCTGAGCCTGGAGCGCCGGCCCGACGCAGGGCGCATCGATCTTGCACGGGTAGTAGCCGTAGTGGATGACGTCGGTCTGGACGGAGGTGCCGGTGAACTCCCAGATCCAGACGATCACGTTCACGGCGATGATCCCGACCGTGACCGCCGGAAACGTTCGAGTCGGGACGTTGTCCTTCAGCGGCAGCATGCCGCGGGAGTCTTACCGAATCACGAGAGCCATCAACGCCTTCTGTGCGTGCAGGCGATTCTCGGCCTGGTCCCACACTGCGGACTGCGGCCCGTAAAGCACATCCTCGGTGATCTCTTCCCCGTAGTGGGCGGGGAGGCAGTGCAGCACGATCGCGTCTGTGCCGGCCTGCTTCATCAGGTCCGCGTCGATGCCGAAGCCCTCGAGATCCTGCAACCGTTGCTGACGCTCGTCTTCCTGGCCCATCGACGTCCATACGTCGGTGTAGAGAACGTCGGCGCCTGCGACCGCGGCCCGTGGATCGTCGACGAGCTCGACACTGCCGCCCGCATCGCGGGCGATGCGCACCGCGTCCTCGTCGGGCCGGTAACCCGCAGGCGTCGCGGCGACGAACGCCATTCCGAGCCTGGCGCACGCGACCATCAGCGAGGCGCAGACGTTGTTGCCGTCGCCGAGGTAGACGACCTTCAGCCCTTCGAGACGGCCGAAGCGCTCGCGGATCGTCATCACGTCCGCCAATGCCTGGCACGGATGCGAGCTGTCGGTCAGCCCGTTGATGACGGGAATGGTTGCGTTGGCCGCAAGCTCCTCGACGTCGGACTGCGCGAAGGTGCGGATCATGATCGCGTCGAGGTAGCGGGAGAGGACGACGGCCGTGTCCTTGATCGTCTCGCCGCGGCCGAGCTGGAGGTCGCCGGCCGAGAGATAGAGCCCCGTGCCGCCGAGCTGGTAGATGCCGACCTCGAAGGAGACGCGCGTCCGAGTCGAGGGCTTTTGAAAGATCATTCCC